>Ga0228699_1000171_pt1 | contig 60047 bp, 58 predicted proteins | sample McNCre217_Aug_MG_FD_178016 | JGI IMG/M metagenome (GOLD analysis project Ga0228699, IMG submission 178016) | Freshwater microbial communities from McNutts Creek, Athens, Georgia, United States - 2-17_Aug_MG | ecosystem: Environmental > Aquatic > Freshwater > Creek | place: USA: Georgia... | reverse complement strand
CGCGTGATCGTCGTGCCGCGCGGAAACGCCGCTCTGACCACACGTTCGGTCTCGGCGGGGATGGCTTCTATCGGGCTGGGCTTCAGGCTCATCGGTGGGATCCCATCACATCGCTTCGATCTGCAAAGCTTGTATGAATCCATCGATTTTTGCAATTCGCCTACGGTATCTACGTCATGTCCCAGCACCACACCTCGCCCGGCGCGCGGGCCACGTGCGTGGTGGGCGCCTTGCTCGGCCGGGGCGCGCGCGCTCGGCCCCGGGGGCGGCTCTGTCCTGCCGCGCGCAGCACCCGGCTGAAGCTCGATTCGCTGGCCAGGTACACCCTTCGTCAGCCAGCGTCGGCACGATGCCGGCGCTGCTTTCTGACGGTTGATCGCGCTGGTCGGGACCACTTCACCGCGCTTCTGTCGGCGCTTCTGTCGGCGCTTCCTGGTGGGCGAAGTCCGCTGGGCTGAGCGTGGCTGAGTGCGCCAGGAGGGACGGGAATCGTACCTACGGACTTAGTCGAAATGCCGCGCGTCGGCCAGCAACGGTGCCACCGCATCCTTGGCCGACAGCAGCGGCGCCATGCCGAGATCGGGCCAGGTGATGCCGACCGTCGGGTCCTCCCAACGCACCGCGCCTTCGCACTGCGGCGCGTACAGGTCGGTGGTCTTGTAGAGAAAGTCGGCCGTCTCGCTGGTGACGACGAAGCCGTGCGCGAAGCCCGGCGGGATCCAGAACTGGCGGTGGTTCTCGCCCGTCAGCTCGACGCCGGCCCACTGGCCGAAGGTCGGGCTGCCGCGGCGCAGGTCCACCGCGACATCGAAGACCGAACCGGAGACCACGCGCACCAGCTTGCCCTGCGCATGCGGCGGCAGCTGGTAGTGCAGGCCGCGCAGCACGCCCTTGCTCGAGCGCGAGTGGTTGTCCTGCACGAAGCGCACCGGGTGGCCCACCGCCTCGTCGAAGACCTTCTGGTTCCAGCTCTCCATGAAGAAGCCGCGCGCGTCGCCGAAGACCTTCGGCTCGAGGATCAGCACGTCGGGAATGGCGGTGCGGATGATGTTCATGTCCTGGCCCTTCCTTCCCGGCTCAGAAGACCTGCTCGGCCAGCACCTTCTTCAGGTACTGCCCATAGCCGTTCTTCAGCATCGGCGCTGCCAGCTTGTCCAGCTGCGCGGCGTCGATCCAGCCACGCCGGTAGGCGATCTCCTCCGGACACGCCACCTTCAGCCCCTGGCGCTTCTCCAGCGTCGAGATGAACTGCCCGGCTTCCATCAGGCTGTCGTGCGTGCCGGTGTCCAGCCAGGCGTAGCCCCGGCCCATGATCTCCACGCTCAGGCTGCCCTGGCGCAGGTACTCGGCGTTGACGTCCGTGATCTCCAGCTCGCCGCGCGGGCTCGGCTGGATGTTCGCGGCGATGTCGCAGACCTGTTCGTCGTAGAAGTACAGGCCCGTCACCGCGTAGTTGCTCTTGGGCGCCTTGGGCTTTTCCTCGATGGTCAGCGCACGCTTCTTGTCGTCGAACGCGACCACGCCGTAGCGCTCCGGGTCATGCACGTGGTAGGCGAAGACGCTCGCCCCCGTCTCCCGGCTGGTGGCGCTGTTGAGCAGCTGCTGCAGGTCATGGCCGTGGAAGATGTTGTCGCCCAGCACCAGGGCGCTCGGCGCGCCGCCGACAAACTCGCGGCCGAGGATGAACGCCTGCGCCAGACCGTCCGGGCTCGGCTGCACGCAGTAGCTCAGGTTCAGGCCCCAGCGGCTGCCGTCGCCGAACAGCGCCTCGAAGCGCGGCGTGTCCTGCGGCGTGCTGATGATGAGGATGTCCCGGATCCCGGCCAGCATCAGCGTGGTCAGCGGGTAGTAGATCATCGGCTTGTCGTACACCGGCAGCAGCTGCTTGCTGATGGCCAGCGTCGCCGGATGCAGCCGGGTGCCGGAGCCGCCGGCCAGGATGATGCCCTTGCGTTGTGTCGTCATAACGGTGCGTATATAGAGGCTGTGGAGGAAAGCAGAAAAACAGACAGACGAGACCGGGCGGAAGATCCGCCCTGTGGAGGGATCCAGGATCTCAGTCAGCGTCCACTCGACGCTGAATGCCATGGCGGTGAACGGATGGGATGTATTGCGTGGGTGCTAGCCTCCGCGAGCATGACGGGTCGGGGCTGTATCAGTACGCGTTCTTGTCCCAGAACGACAACTTCACCGTCTTCGCGATGATCCGCAGATCCATCGTCAGCGACCAGTTGCGCAGGTAGTCGATGTCGTACTGCACCCGCCCGATCATCTTGTCCAGCGTGTCGGTCTCGCCGCGGTAGCCATTCACCTGCGCCCAGCCGGTGATGCCGGGCTTGACCTTGTGCCGCAGCATGTAGGACTGCACCAGCTCGCGGTATTGCTCGTTGTGCGCGACGGCGTGCGGGCGTGGGCCGACGATGCTCATGCGGCCTTGCAGCACGTTGATGAACTGCGGCAGTTCGTCCAGCGAGGTGCGGCGGATGAAGGCGCCGAACGGGGTGACCCGCGGATCGCCCTTGGTGGCCTGGGTGACCTTGGCGCCGTTTTCCATCACGCGCATCGAGCGGAACTTGTAGACCATGATCTCCTTGCCGTCCACGCCATTGCGGCGCTGCTTGAAGACGATGGGGCCGGGCGAGCTGCGCTTCACGCCGATGGCCACCGCCACCAGGATCGGCGCGATCAGCACCAGGATGAGGCTGGCCAGCACGATGTCGGAGACGCGCTTGATCAGGCCGTTGATGCCGACGAAGGGGCTTTCCAGCAGGCTGACCACCGGCACGCCGTCCATGTTGCGCATGCGGCCCTGGATGATGCTGACGCCGGCCACGTCGGGCACGAAGTAGATGGAGACGGCGCTGTCGTGCAGGTTGGTGATCAGCTGGTCCATGCGCGGCTGCGCGCTGAGCGGCAGCGTGATGTAGACATCCTTGACGTTGTGGCGCTGGATGCATTCGAGCGCGTCGCCGATCTTGCCGACGATGTGCTCGCTGGTTTCCGGCGCGCAGCGGGTGGCGTCGCGGTCTTCCAGGTGGCCGACGAAATCGTGGCCGTAGGCGCGGCGCATTTGCAGGATCTTGGCGACCTTGGCGCCCAGGGTGCCAGCGCCGATCACCAGGGCCGGACGGCGGGCGTCCGGGCGGCGGGCGTGCTGGCGCATCAGCGCGCCGCCGATGAGCACGCAGGCGTATTGCGCCACCGGCGTGGCAACGGCCCACCAGATCAGCACCGAGGTGTCCAGGAAACGGAAGCTCTTGGTCGCGAAACCACACAGCAGCAGGATGGCCAGCACGGTGCCCCAGGCCACGACGATGTCGACCAGCGCGTTCAGGCGGTTCTCGTAGAAGCGGTTGGTGCCGGGGAACACCAGCAGCAGCACCATGATGGAGAGCAGCATCGCCCCCCGGTCGAGCACATGTCCGTGCGCAAAGTGCACCGTCAGCAGCGCAGCAACGGCCAGCAGCGGCTCCAGCAGCGCAGCCGCAAACACGGGGATGGAGGGCGGCGGCGCCGAGAAGGGCAGCGTGTTGCCGGGGCTGTTCAGACGCAGGCCTTCCGGACCGTATTGCACCGGGCGAAGGATGTTATGGATCTGTACGTCGGCTGGCATCGGTTCTTTCCCCTGCTGTTTCTCTGACTCAAGCGCCGCGAAGTGTGCTTGGTGCCTTCGGTGCTGCGCCAGGAACTCCCCCACACGGCCCGCGTTTGTTGCACTTTTTCGCGAATCTTTGTGTTGGGTAGGCTCCACGTCTGAGCCCGCGGCTCCCGTCTCGAACGCTGAACCCATCCTAAGCAAGCACCACGCCCGCACGCCAGCCGCGAATGCGGGGTTGCGCTGCCAAGAATGGGCCCGTCCGGTGTTCGTGCCGGTCGGACACAATCCCGGGTGCACCGTCTCCTTTTCCGTCCCCGCATGCACTCCACCACGTCCACGTCCTCTCCCACTGTCGCGGTCCTCGGCGTCGGCTATGTCGGCCTGCCGCTGGTCGTCGAGTTCGGCCAGCACCTGCCGACCATCGGCTTCGACATCTCGGCCGACAAGATCGCCCGCTGCCAGGCGGGCACCGACCCGTCGCGCGAGATCTCCGACGCGGACATGGCGCTGGCCACCCACGCCCGCTACACCTGCGACCCGGCCGCGCTGCGCGAGGCGGATTTCATCGTCGTGGCCGTGCCGACCCCGGTGGACGAGGCCCGCATCCCCGACTTCGGCCCGCTGCTCGGCGCCTGCCGCACCATCGGGCCGAACCTGAAACCGGGCGCGGTGGTGGTGTTCGAGTCGACGGTCTACCCGGGCGCGACCGAGGAGATCTGCATCCCGGCGCTGGAGCGTGTCTCCGGGCTGGTCTGGCAGCGCGACTTCTTCGTCGGCTACAGCCCCGAGCGCATCAATCCCGGCGACCGCGAACACCGCCTGACCAACGTCATCAAGGTGGTGGCGGGCGACTCGCCGGCCACGCTGGAGCGGGTGGCCGCGCTGTACCTGACCGTGGTGAAGCCGGGCGTGCACCGCTGCAGCAGCATCAAGGCGGCGGAGGCCTGCAAGGTGATCGAGAACACCCAGCGCGACCTGAACATCGCGCTGATGAACGAGCTGTCGATCATCTTCGACAAGATCGGCATCGACACCACCGAGGTGCTGGAGGCGGCCGGGACGAAGTGGAACTTCCTGCCCTTCCGCCCGGGACTGGTGGGCGGGCACTGCATCGGCGTCGATCCCTATTACCTGACGCACAAGGCCGAGATGCTCGGCTACCACCCGCAGGTGATCCTGGCCGGGCGGCGCATCAACGACGGCATGGGCAAGTACATCGCCGAGCAGACCGTCAAGCAGATGATCGCCGCGGGCAGCTACATCAAGGGTGCGCGCGTCAACGTGCTGGGGCTGACCTTCAAGGAGAACTGCGCCGACCTGCGCAACAGCAAGGTCGTCGACATCATCCAGGAGCTGCGCAGCTACGGCGTCGAGGTCTTCGTGCACGATCCGGAGGCGGATCCGGACGAGGCGATGCACGAATACGGGGTGCGCCTGCTGGGCTGGGAGGACCTGCCGCGCGCGGATGCCGTGGTCGCGGCGGTCGCGCACCGGCGTTTCCGCACGCTGGGCGCGGAGGATCTGGTGCGCAAGCTGGTCAAGGGCGGCTGCGTGATCGACGTGAAGTCGGCGTTCGACGCGCCGGCGCTGGTCGCTGCGGGGCTGCGCGCATGGCGCCTCTGATCCACCACGGCGCGCGCCGCCTGGGCGCCGAGGGCCTGCGGGACGAGTCCGCCTGCCTCGCCGAGGAAGTCCCGGTCGCGCTGGTCTACAACGGCATCTCCCACGCCGTGATGCTGGCCACGCCGCAGGACCTGGAGGACTTCGCGCTGGGCTTCTCGCTGTCCGAGGGCATCATCGACCGCGCGGACGACCTGCTCGACTGCGAGACCACGCCCAGCGACCTGAGCGTGTCCGAGTCGCTGGCGGGCGTGCCGGAACAGGGGCTGTCGCTGGAGCTGAAGGTGACGCTGCGCTGCTTCATGCGCCTGAAGGAGCGCCGCCGCACGCTGGCCGGGCGCACCGGCTGCGGCCTGTGCGGCACCGAGAGCCTGGCCGAGGCGATCCGCCCGGTGCGGCGCGCGGTGGCGCCGGTCGTGGTGGCCGCCGATGCGCTGGCCCGCGCGATGGCCGAGATGCCAGCCCACCAGACGCTGTCGCAGGCGACGGGCGCCACCCACGCCGCGGCCTGGTGCGCGCTGGACGGCGCGGTGCGGCTGGTCCGCGAGGATGTCGGCCGCCACAACGCGCTCGACAAGCTCATCGGCGCCATGGCGCTGGCCGACACCGATCCCGCCGACGGCTTCATCGCCGTGACGAGCCGGGCGAGCTACGAGATGGTCTACAAGGCGGCGAGCGCGGGCGTGGGTCTGCTGGCGGCGGTGTCGGCGCCGACCGGGCTGGCGGTGCGCACGGCCGAGGCGGCCGGGCTGGTGCTGGCGGGCTTCGTGCGCGGTGACCGGGCGACGGTCTACAGCCACCCGGACCGGGTCCGGCCCGCGTGAGCGGACAGACCCGCCCCCAGCCACAACGCCACCGGCAACCAGCGGAACGCAGGCGCGCCGGCTTCCAGCCAGGGCCACGCCGACCAGGGGTCCGCCCCCAGCCGCTCCGCGATCCACAGACCGGCCACGCCCAGTGACGCCACCGCCGCCGCGCGGCGCAGCCAGGCGAAGCTTGGCGGCGCCTGCCGGGCGATCAGCACCAGGGGCGGCAGCACGGCGGCGAGCAGCAGCAGTTGCATCCCCTCGATGCCCAGGTTGAACGCGAGCAGGGCCAGCGCGTGCTGCACCACGCCGAGTCCCGCGCCGGACAGGCTGGCAGAGAAGGCCATGCCATGCACCAGCCCGAAGGCCAGCGCCATCCGCGCCTCGCCCTGCGCGAACAGCGGGCGCCAGGCATGCACCGCCGCCACCGCGATGGTGAGCGCCACGGCCACCTCCACGGCCTGCGCCGGCAGCGTCAGCAGACCGGTGCTGCCCAGGACCAGTGTGAGCGTGTGGCCCAGCGTGAAGGCGGACACCACCCAGGCGGTGTGCCGCAGCGCCGCGCGCGGGGGGCGGGTCTCGGCCCAGCGGCCGGCCGCCATCGACAGCGGCGCCACGATCAGCAGCAGCAGCAGGAAGAGCAGGTGGTCGGTGCCGTCGGCGATGTGCAGCGCGCCGTCCTGCAGCAGCCGCCAGAGGCTGGACCCGGGGCGGGCCGCCTCCAGCGTGATCGGCAGGCGGGTGCGGTCGTGCTGCAGCTCGCCCAGCGGCAGCGGCGCCGCGCCGACGAAGCCGCCCGCCCAGTCGGTGCGCAGGAAGACTTGCACGCGGTGGGTGCGCACCTCGTGGACGACGGCGTCGTACAGCAGCGTGAGCTGGCGCGGGTCGGCACCGGGCGGGGCCTGCAGCGCCATGACGGCCTGCAGTTCGGCCGTCTCGCCGTCGCCCTCGCCGAGCACCTTCAACTGCGGACGCTGCACCTGCCAGCCGGCGCCTTCGCCTTCCTGGCCACTGCGCGCGCCGACGTGCTGCAACAGGTAGCGCGCCAGCCCGTCGCCCTGCCGGGCCAGCACGGTGCCGGGGGCGTCGCTGAGCGGCTGGCCGTAGGCGTGTTCCAGCCGGTTCAGCGGCAACTGCAGCGTCAGCGTCAGCCCGGTGGGCGTGCTGTCCACCCAGACCCGGCTTTCGGGCATCGGGTGGGCGGACACGTTCAGGGCCGCCCACGCCAGCGCGAGCAGGAAGAGCACCGCCCGGATCAGGCGCGGCGGCCCGCCGATGGGCCGCACAGGGTCCGTTTCAGGAGCAGCACTTGCCGCCATAGTCACCGGTCTTGTCACGCCAGATGGTGTGGTAGTGGATGTCGCTGCTGATGATGACACCGCGCTGGACCGAGAACTCGATCCACACCCGCGGGCCGTCCACGCGGAAGTAGCTGCCGTTGCTGCTGACCGTCCCCGCGCCGGCGTAGGCCACGTAGGTCTGCGCCAGCGCCGTGTCGCTCAGGTAGGCGGCGAGCAGGTCGTCGGCGTACTCCGTGGCCTGCGTGTTCACGTAGGCGCGGACCATGGCCTTGGCCTTCTCCTGGTCGGCGGCGGACAGGCTGGTGTAGAGCAGGCCGCGTCCTGTGGTGGGGTAGCTCTTGGGATAGGTGCCGTCGATGCCGCCCGTGCCGTTGGCGCCGAACAGCAGGTCGCTGTAGGTGCCGCTCAGCAGCGCACCGCTGTAGGACAGGAGCGCCGCACCGAGGTTGGACGCCGCCGTGCGCTGCGCCGCCATCGGATCCCACGCGGTGCCGTTCAGCGTGAACGCGCCCTTGGGCTCCACGCCGAGGAACAGCGGCGTCGGCGACTTGACGCTGCCGTTGAAGGCGATGTTGTAGGTCAGGTGGTGGCCGGTGAGCTGCAGCAGCCAGTAGCCGGTCGTCGAGGGCGTGCCGAGGAAGGCGATGTAGTAGTGGCCGCTGCCGTAGGTCGCGCTGCTCGCCCCGTGGAGGCTGACCAGCGCGTCGTCGGCGGCCTGCAGGCCCAGGTGCAGCGTGTTGCCGGTGGCGCCGAGCGCGGTGGTGATCAGGGCGCGCGCGGCGGTCTGCTGGGCGGTGCTCAGGCTGCCCCAGGACAGGCCGTTGCGCGCCACCATGGAGGCGGGCAGGTTGGACCAGCGCCGCGCGGTGGCCAGGTCCCAGGTGAGCTGCACGCTGGCCTGCTGCGCCGTGCTCAGCGTGGCCAGGAAGGCTTGCGCGGCGGTCGTGGCTTCGGTGGCGAGGGTGCCGGTGACCGTGGACGTGGCGTTCACGGTCAGCACGGCGGCCGAACTGGTGACGCTGCCTGCGCTGTTGCTGACGGTGACGGTGTAGCTGCCGGCGTCGGTGGTGGCGACGGCGCTGAAGGCGAGGCTGGCCGAGGTCGCGTTGGCGATGGCGGTGCCGTTCTTGGCCCACTGGTAGCTCAGCGGCGCGGTGCCGGTGGCCGTCACGCTCAGGGTGACGCTGGCGCCGGCCAGGGCGGTCTGCGAGGTCGGCGCGACGGTGATGGCGGGCGTCGTCACGCCCGCGCTGTTGGTCACCGACAGCGTGGCCGCCGTGCTGGTGACGCTGCCCGCGGAGTTGCTGACGACCACGTCGTAGCTGCCGGTGTCGGTGCTGGCGGTGGTGGCGATGGTGTAGCTCGACGCGGTGGCGCCGCTGAGGGCACTGCCGTCCTTGCGCCACTGGTAGGCCAGGGGGTCGCTGCCGGTGGCGACGACGCTGAAGGCGGTGCTGGCGCCGGCGACCACGGTCCTGGCGCTGGGCTGGGTGGTGATCGACGGGGCCGTGGCGGTGGACGTGGCGGTGTCGGAACCCCCGCCGCAGCCTGCCAGGAACAAGGTGCTGGCCAGGAACAGCCATGCGAGGGTTCTGGTGATCATGGGCGTTCTCATCCTGTGTTGGTTGTCTGGTCGAGAGGGTGCTCTGGAGCGCCGTTCCCGGACAGGATTGTTCCGGCGGTTCATTGCTGGGGTGTTGCTTGGGCGGACAGCCTGGGCGGGAGGGCGATCACATTGGGTGATCACTCCACTCCCGCACCGCGCAGAACACCAGCCCGCATCCGCCGCGCCACCGGCGCCCCCCGGTCCCGGGGCGTTGCCCGCACCCCATCCGCCCGATCCGGCAATTGCCGGCGCAATCGGCAAAGCCGCGTCCGACCCCGACCGAATGAACGATTGTTGCCCCTGCGCGGGCTCTGCATCCTGCGGCCTGATTCGTGAACCATGACCGTGATCAAGTGCACGGTTTCCCCTGGCGGGCGGTTCGCGAGCGGAATCAGGAGCACAGATGAAGACGATCGGGTGGGTGGCGGCTGCGGGCAGCCTGGTGGTGCTGGTGGCCTGCGGTGGCGGTGGGTCCTCGGGGGCGGGCGACAGCGGCGCGGCCGAGCGTGCCGCACCGGTGCGGATCAGCGGCGTGGTGGCGCGTGGCGCGGCGATGGTGGAGGCCACGGTGAGCGCCCGGTGTGCCTCCGGGGCGAGCGGATCGGCGACGAGCGGCTCCGGCGGCGCCTACACGCTGGAGGTGGACGCCAGCGCCTTGCCCTGCGTGCTGGAGGCGGTGTCGGCCGATGGCGTCTGGACGCTCCATTCGGTGGCCCTGGGCGGCGCCGGCACCGTGGCCGTGACCGCGCACATCACCACGCTGACCGAGCTGCTCGTGGCGCAACTGGCCGGCACGCCGCCGGCCAGCTTCATGGCCCAGGCGAGCGCCCGCACGCTGGGTGCCACGATCACGCAGGCCAACATCGCCAGCGCCCAGGTGACGGTGGGCCGCGTGCTGAAACTGATGGGCGTGAACCCGGCACCGATCACCGATGTGCTGGCCCAGCCGCTCGTGGCGGCCTCGGCCGTCCAGCGTGGCAATGCCCACGACCAGGTGCTGGACGCGCTGGCCGAATCCATGCGGGGCGCGGGTGCGCAGCTGGCGGATCTGGTCGGGCTGGTCACCAGCCGTGCGCGCACGCTGGACCAGGGGTCTGCGCCGGTCGGTCGGTCGGTGTGAAGTTCGGAACAGTGGGCGAACTCGGCCGTTTCTGCTTCGAAAGGGTGGGGCTTGCGGCGGTGATAGTGGAGTGCATTCTTTCACCCTGGATCTCGCCATGCCGCCACTTCGTCTGCTTTCTGCTTCCATTCTTCTAGCACTGGGCCTGTCAGCGTGTGGCGGTGGTGGAGATTCTCCAACCGCAACGACGGAAACCACCACGCCCACCGTTTCCGCCAGCGCAAAAGAAGGCGTGCTGGTCGATGACCTGATCGTCGGGGCCACCATCTTCTGTGACGCCAATGACAACGGCGCTCTCGACGACGGCGAGTCGCGCGCGACCACCGATGCCGATGGCCAGTACGTCTTCGTTGACAAGGCCTGTTTCGCATCGATCGTGTCGATCGCAGGAAGTGGCTACGACAAGACCACGCTGAAGGCGCCGAAGGGCCAGTACAAGGCCCTGGCGGGCAGTGCCGTGGTGTCGCCGTTCACGACCATGCGTGCCGTCAGCGGCCTGACCGACGACGAATTCAAGGCCGTGCTGACCAAGCTGGGCCTGGATGGCGTGGACGTCGCGAACTTCAACCCGGTCAAGGACACCGCCCGTGCCACGACGGCCGCAGCCATCGCCAAGATCCTCAACGACATCTCGGAAATCGTCGCTGCCGCTGGCGGCGACCCGGCGTCCGCCTTCAAGGCGGCGGCCATTGCCATCGCGCAACATGCCAAGGCCAGCACGGGTGCCGTCTTCGGCAGCGATGCCGCTCTGAGCGACCTCGTCGGTGCTGCTGCCGGAGCAGGTCTGACGGCGGGCAACAAGAAGAGCAACGGGGCGCCTGTCTGGAGCGAGAAGGCGCTGGCCAATGCCAAGTCGCTGGCCACTGCCGGCATCGCCACGCTGGCTGGCAACATCCAGAAGCGTGCCTCGCTGGCCGAGGTTCGCGATGACCTGAGCAGCGGTGCTGCCGTCAACATCGTGGACGACACGGAGCTGGAAGACGACACCCAGGTCGCGGAAAGCCGCAGCCGTGCCACCGACACGGTTGCGCTGGGCAAGCCGCAGTACGTGTCTGTCAGCGGGGACATCGTCACGGTGGCACCGATGGCGGGCGCTGCCATGAACTACACGCTGGCGCAGTTCGCCACGGGCATGAACCTGTCGGGCCAGACGCTGTCCACGCTGAGCCATGTGACGCTGCCGCTGACGGCGACGGCCTTGGCGCTGCCTCGCAAGGGCGCCACCGTGTCGCTGGCGCTGGAAATCGAGAACCAGACCACCGGCGGTCTGATGCAGGGTGCCATCGACAAGGTCGTGCTCACGCGCAACACGGATGGCACCGTCAGCGCGGCCATCCGCAGCGACTCGAAGGTGCACCTGTACCTGCAGACCGCGTCCGGCATCCAGATCGGTACCGGCACAACGCCGCTGGAAGGGGTCGGCACGCCGCTGCTGACCAATGGCGCCGACGGTCTGGGCATCGACCTGCAGAAGCTGGCGAACGGCATGCGCAAGCAGTTCCCGGACAACACCTCGCTGATCAACAAGGTGCTGACCGAGAAGGGCACCTTCGCGATGAAGGTCATCGTGAACGAGATGGACTTCCGCCATGCCGACGGCGTGCGCCTGGCGACGGGCCAGGTGGCCGTCAAGGTGCCGGGCAGTGATGTGGTGGCCAAGCAGGTGAGCGGCATCGCCGTCTCCGGTCGCATCACGTTCTGAGCCGGTGATGCCGCGCCGCGCCCGTCTGGCCATGGCCCTGGCGGTTGTTCTCGGGGGGCTGGCGGATCAGGCCGGTGCCGTGCCTCTGGATGCGTTGCTGGATGTCAGCGACGCGCCAGAAGGGCGTACCCGGTGGAGTGTCGAAGCCATGGGCGATGTGACCCAGCCGGTCTTCGATGCGCTGGGGGTCGACCGGCGGGCCGGTCACACCGAGTCGGTCCGGCTGGGGCTGGTGTCCGGACCCTGGTCGCTCACGCTGGGCGGCCACCAGCGGGCCATCCACCACAAGTCCGATGACCACCAGGTGCAGAGCTGGCACACCACCGTGCAGTACGAACCCGGGATCGCGTTCGGGGCCGCAGACGCTGGCAGTCCTTTGCGCTGGGCGCTGCGCCTGAGCGCCTGGGGCAACCGTGCCGACCAGCTGGTGCAGAGCAGCAACTCGGTGCTGAAGGTCAGTGGCCTGAAGGCGCGTCTGGTCGAGATGGAGCTGGTCGATCCCCGCGACCTGCAGCTGCAGTTCGACCTCGTCGGTCGCTACGCGGTGCCGGTCAGCGGCTGGGCCTTCAGCGGGTTCGCCGGGGTGGGTACCAGCGCGGTGACCCGGTCGGTCGTCAGCGGCAAGGCGACGATCTCGGGCTGCACCTACCAGCTCCAGTTCGGCGATACCCGCCTCAACGCGCTGCCCCTGGCGGACTGCCCCAAGGCGCTCATCGTCAGTGTGCCCAACAAGCTACTGCAGGTCGATGTGCTGCAGGAGACCCGCTACCGGTCGCTCTACGGGCATGCCGGTGGCGCCGTGCACTGGCGACACGCCGACTGGCGTCTGGCGCTGGGCGGCGAGCTGCAACAGTGGCAGCGCCAAGGACCGGACGAGCTCCAGACGCGCAACGCGGTCCTGGTCGCCGAGCTGGACCGCGTGCTCACGCCGTCGGTGTCGGTGGTGCTGCGCGGGCAGTACCAGCACCGGCAGCTGCTGGGCGACGTGCCGATGCTGTTCAATGCCCGCTCGACCAGCACGGCCAGCCGCCGTGTCGGCACGGTGTCGGTCGGCCTGCTGGCGCAGTTCTGAACAGCCGGGGCCGCCCGCCCCGGGCGTCAGTACAGCGTCTGCATGATCGCGGCCAGCAGTGCGTCGGCCCGGAAGGGCTTGTGCAGCACCTGCAGCCCGCTCGCGGCCAGCAGGGACAGATCGTCCGGCGCCGTGTCCCCCGTGACCACCAGCACCGGCACCGGTCCGCCATGGCTCCGCACGGCTTCGATCACGTCCACGCCGGTCGCGCCGCGCAACCGGTGGTCGGTGATCAGCAGATCGATGCCGACATGGCCGCGCGGCAGGCGCGCCAGCTCGTTCCGCAGCGGCGTCAGGCCGTCGTGGGTCCGGACCGTGGCTCCCCACGCTTCCAGCCGCGCCCGCATGGCCGTCTGGACGGCCGGTTCGTCCTCGACAACGGTCAGGCGCAGGCCGCGCAGCGGATATCGGTCGTTGGCCGGGCCGATCGGCACTTGCGAGGGTGTGGGCGTGCGCGGTACCACGACCGAAAAGCAGCTGCCGCGGTCCAGCCGCGAGCGCAGGTGCAGGCGGTGGCCGAGCAGCGCAGCGCTGCGCTGCACGATCGACAGGCCGAGCCCGAGTCCGCGGCTGCCATCTCCGCGGCCGTCGGAGTGCCGGGCGACCGGGCGGGCGCCGCGCTGGCCGGCGATCTGCACGAATTCCTCGAAGATGGTGTGCTGGAGGGCATCCGGAATCCCGAGGCCGGTGTCCCGGACCTCGATGTGCAGCGTCTCGCCCCGGCGCCGCGCGGCCACCAGCACGCCGCCGGATTCGGTGTAGCGCACCGCGTTGCTGACCAGGTTGCGCAGGATCTGCTCCAGCATCACCGGATCGGAGATCACCGCATCGCCGGTCGGCCGAAAGCGCAGCGTGATGCCCTTGCGGCGCGCTGTCTCGCCCTCGTGCGTGGCGATCGCGTCGAACAGCGCCTGCAGCGCCACGGTCTGCGGGCGCGGGCGGACCGTGCCGGCCTCCAGCCGTGACAGGTCCAGCAGGCCCTTGAGCAGATCCTCCATGGACGACACGGCCTCGTTGACCCGGTCGGTCATCGGCCGCAGCGCGATCGGGACCTGCTCGCGCAGCAGGTCGATCAGCAGCCCGATCGTCACCACCGGCTGGCGCAGGTCGTGGCTGGCGGCGGTGAGGAAGCGGCTCTTGGCCTGGTTGGCCTGCTGCAGGGCCTGGGTGCGCTCGACGACGCGGCGCTCCAGGTCGGCGTTGAGCTGCTCCACCTGGTGCAGTGCGCCGACGAGCCGCTTGATCAGCACCCCGCCGACGATGGCCAGCGACACCGGCAGCGCGCAGGGCAGCCAGAAGGTGTCCATCACCGAGGTCAGGCCGCGCCAGTACACATAGTCGTGCAGCGCGGCCAGCATCGATACCGTCACGGCCGCCACCAGCGCGCAGCGCAGCCGCCGCGGCAATTGCCGGGTTTCCTGCCACAGCGGCACCATCGACAGCACCATGCCGGCGAACATCATCGGGTAGCAGCCTGCGCGCACGGTTTTGAGCGCGTCGGTGAGCCCGCCGTAGACGGCCATCGCCAGCAGCACGGCGGTGCTGGCCTGCAGGATGCCGAAGGCCACGGGATGCGGGCGGCCGGAGAGCACCATCGCCGTTCGGCACAGCGTCGCCGACGCGACCAGCTGCAGCGCGAAGAAGGCGGCGACCAGCAGCGGTGACGCGGCGGTCGCGATGTTGTAGTGGGCGATGTTGCTGGCCGCGATCAGCGCCCACAGGGCGCCGAAGCTGCCGAGCAGCCGCTCGCTGCGCCGCCGCCACCAGATCAGCAGCATGACCACCGCCAGCGCAGCACCGGCGACGTTGAGCCAGATCGGCAGCATGACGGACAGGCGCAGGCTGGTCAGATGGCGCTCTGCCAGCTCGGCCGCCGGACCGACCACCACGGTCGACAGCCCGCCACGGCTGGCGTGCGCCACCGACAGCTCCAGGTGGTTCACACCGGCTCGCAACAGGTGCGGCGGCAGGCTGATCCATTGCAGCGTCGGGTGGCCGCCCGCGACCACCGGGTCGAGGTGGTCCAGCGCGGCACCGCTCACCAGCCAGCCATTCAGGCGCACCTCGTGCACGTCGCTGAGCCGCGACAGGCTCAGCGCCCACATCCCGGTGGGCGCCGTCGGCAGTTCGATCCGGGTCCGGTAGTGGCCGATGCCCGCGTCGTCCAGATCGCGGGCGCTCCAGGTGTCGGGCAGGGGCACCGGGATCGGCGCCGACTCCAGGTCTGGTGCGAACAAGGCCTCCGTCACCTCGATCACCGCCGACCCCTGGCCTTCGCCTTCAACCGGTGTGCTGGCACCCTCTGCGCGGAGGATCGCGGGTGTCAGCGAGAGCAGCAGCCCGCACAGGGTCAGCAGGCGCAGGACGGCGGCGAGGAGGCGGGCGGCGGTGTTCATCGGCGGACCGGATCATCGCAGACCCGCCCGCCACCGCACCGGGCGGGTCAGCTCGGCTGCAGGCCCAGGATCCACTGGACGAGGTTGCGGGCGTCGGCTTCCTTGATCGCCACGGCGTTCGGCGGCATGGCCAGTCCGGACGCCTTGCCCTTCCAGTGGCTTTCGTAGGGGTTGGAGCCGGTCAGCACCGTGTGGGTCAGCGCGCCGAGCGCCTGCTTGTCGCCCTTGTACTTGGCGGCGACGTCCCGCCAGGCCGGGCCGATCGGGGCCAGACCGTCCGGGCCCTTGGCGCCCGGGTCGATGTGGTGGCAGGTCATGCAGCCGCTCTTGGTGGCCAGCGCGAGCATGGCATCGTCCTTGGCCGGCGCGGCCTGGGCGACGCCAGCGGCGAGCATCAGTGCGATGGCAGCCAGGCACGGGCGGAAGGTGGTTTTCATGGAGGCTCCTGAAGCGGCGCACGGGCCGCGTGGTGTTCGGATGCCGCCAAGGTACGGCCACCCCATGCCCTGTTCCCTTGCGCAGGATCAAGTCGGGCGGTGCTTTTGTCAGCCTGGAACAGCGCTGTTGCCTGCTGGATCGCCGGTGTTGCCGGCCGTTGCTGCACGCTGGAGCAACATCGCGCCACCGTAGCTGAAGAAGCGCATCTGGCGCGCGATCGCCTCGGCGTAGAGCGTGCGGATCGTGTCGTAGCCGGCGAAGGCGCTGACCAGCATCATCAGCGTGCTGCGTGGCAGGTGGAAGTTGGTCACCAGGCGGTCCACCACACGGAACTGGAACCCTGGCGTGATGAAGATGTCGGTCTCGCGCGCGCCGGCCTGCAGCGTGCCGCCGAGGGCGGCGGATTCGAGCGAGCGCAGCGTGGTGGTGCCGACCGCGACGACCTGACCGCCGCGGGCGCGGGTCGCGGCGATGGCGTCCACGGTGGCCTGCGGTACCTCGAACCACTCGCTGTGCATCCGGTGCTCGGCGATCGTGTCCACGCGCACCGGCTGGAAGGTGCCGGCACCGACGTGCAGCGTGACGCTGGCGCGCCCGATGCCGCGCGCCGCCAGCGCCGCCAGCACGCCTTCGTCGAAATGCAGCGCCGCGGTCGGCGCAGCGACGGCGCCGGGATGGCGCGCGAACACGGTCTGGTAGCGCCGCTCGTCGTCGGCATCGTCCGCGTGGGTGATGTAAGGGGGCAGCGGCACATGGCCGAACTGCTCCAGCAGCGCGAGCGCGTCACCGGGCAGGCGCAGGTGGAACAGCCCGTTTTCCGGCCCGCAGCGTCCCAGCACCTCCGCGGCGAAGGTCGCGCCCGCGGCATCGCGGAAATGCACCGTCTGCCCGGCCTTGGGTGACTTGCTGGCGCGCAGGTGGGCCCAGACCTCGTGCCGCCCGTCCGCCGCACCGGGCAGCACCCGCTCGACCAGCGCCTCGATGCCGCCGCCGGTGTCCTTGGCGCCGTAGAGCCGGGCGCGGATCACCTTGGTGTCGTTGAAGACGAGCAGGTCGCCGGGTTCGAGCAGCGTCGGCAGGTCGCGGAACACGCGCTCCACCGCGGGCAGCGTGCGTCCGTCGAGCAGGCGTGACGCACTGCGCTCGGCGGCGGGGTGCTGCGCGATCAGCTCGGGCGGGAGGTCGAAATCGAAGTCGGCGACGGTGTGGGTCACGGCAGGCGTCATGGAGGCGGCGATCGGCGGGGGGCAGAATATATAACGCTGCGCTATCGTCACCCTGTGAACGCCCCTTCTTCCCTGGCCCCCCCTGCGGGCACGACCGCCCCCGCCAAGTCCGCCCCGCAGCGGGCCATGGAAAAACTCGGCCTCGTGCGCGACATCGACCTCGCGCTGCACCTGCCGCTGCGCTACGAGGACGAGACGCGCCTGACGCCGATGTCCGCGCTGCGCGACGGCGAGACGGCGCAGGTCGAGGCGGTCGTGCGCGAGGCGTCGGTCCAGGGCGGGCGGCGGCAGCTCGTCGTCCGGTTGGTCGAGGGGCGCCACGAGCTGATCCTGCGCTTCGTGCATTTCTTTCCGTCGCACCAGAAGGCGCTGGTGCCCGGCGCGCTGGTGCGGGCGCGGGGCGAGGTGCGCGGCGGCTTCCTCGGGCGCGAGATGGTGCACCCGGCGTTCAAGGTCGTGCAGCCCGGCGCGCCGCTGTCCGACGCGCTCACGCCGGTCTACCCGACGAGCGCGCAACTGCCGCAGGTCTATTTGCGCAAGGCGGTCGCGGCGGGCCTGAAACGTGCGCCGCTGGACGAGGTGCTGCCGAGAGACGTGGTGCCGCGCGGCTTGCCGGGTTTGCGCGAGGCGCTGAACTTCCTGCACCACCCCTCCTCGGCCGCCAGCCTCGCTGCGCTGGAAGAGCGCACGCACCCCGCCTGGCAGCGCATCAAGTTCGAGGAACTGCTCGCCCAGCAGTTGTCGCAGCTCACGGCGCAGCGCGAACGCGCCCGCCTGCGCGCCCCGTCGCTCAAGGCCAGGCCGGGCGGTCTGCACGAGCAACTGCTTGCCGCGCTGCCGTTCTCGCTCACGGGGGCGCAGCACCGCGTCAGCAACGAGATCGCCGCCGACCTGCGCCGCCCGCAGCCGATGCACCGCCTGCTGCAGGGCGATGTCGGCTCCGGCAAGACGGTGGTGGCCGCGCTCGCGGCGGCGGTGGCGATCGACGCGGGCTGGCAGTGCGCGCTGATGGCGCCGACCGAGATCCTCGCCGAGCAGCATTTCCGCAAGCTGCTGCAGTGGCTGGAGCCGCTGGGCATCGGTGTGGCCTGGCTCACCGGCAGCCGCAAAGGCAAGGCGCGCACCGCGATGGTCGAGCGCGTCGCGTCCGGCGAGGCCAAGCTGATTGTCGGCACGCACGCGGTGATCCAGGGCGATGTGCATTTCGCGAAGCTCGGGCTGGCGGTGATCGACGAGCAGCACCGCTTCGGCGTCGCGCAGCGGCTGGAGCTGCGCCACAAGCTGGCCGAGCAGCGTCTGGAGCCGCACCTGCTGATGATGAGCGCGACCCCGATCCCGCGCACGCTGGCGATGACCTACTTCGCCGATCTCGACGTCAGCACCATCGACGAGCTGCCCCCGGGCCGCACGCCCATCGTCACCCGCGTCTTCGCCGACAACCGCCGCGACGACGTGATCGCCCGCGTGCGCGACGAGGTGGGCAAGGGGCGGCAGGTGTACTGGGTCGTGCCGCTGATCGAGGAGTCCGAGGCGCTCGATCTGCAGAACGCCACCGAGACGCACGCGCAGCTCTCGGCCACCTTCGACGGCGTGGCGGTCGGCCTGCTGCATGGGCGCATGTCGTCGGCGGACAAGGCGGCGGTGATGGCCGAGTTCACGGCGGGCCGGATGCGCGTGCTGGTGGCGACGACGGTGATCGAGGTCGGCGTGGACGTGCCGAACGCCAGCGTCATGGTGATCGAGCACGCCGAGCGCTTCGGCCTCGCGCAGCTGCACCAGTTGCGCGGTCGGGTGGGGCGGGGCGCGGTGGCGAGTGTGTGCGTGCTGATCTACACCTCGCCGCTGTCACAGACCGGCCGCGAGCGGCTCAAGGCGATGGCCGAGACGACGGACGGGTTCGAGATCGCGCGGCGGGATCTGGAGATCCGCGGGCCGGGCGAGTTCATGGGGGCACGGCAGTCGGGCGACGCGCTGCTGAAGTTCGCGGCTCTGGGCCAGGACAGCGCCTTGCTGGAGCGCGCCAAGGCGGCGGCTCCGGGGCTGCTCGATGCGCACCCGGACGCGGCACGGGCGCACATCAGCCGGTGGCTGGGCGGAAAGATGGAATTCCTCAAGGCGTGAGCCGACGCTGTGGTGCCTGGAAATGCCGATTGCGCCAGTGTTGTTCTGCACTATAGTACGCATATCGAGTGCGTTTGGCTGGTATTGCGAGGGTTAACCCCAAATTCGTGCACTGACGTGCATGATTGTGCCGCTGTATCGCCACCGCATCGCCACAACAGGTCACGACAGGAGACAACCCATGACCATGAGCACCTTCATTTCTGGTGAGGCCCTGGCGCCGGTCCTGGCCGCGCTGAACCGGCTGAGCCGCCGCGACTTCCTGCGCTTCGCGGGCGTGGCCACCGCGGTCCCGCTGGTGGGGCTGGGCAACGCCCGTGCCGCTCTGCCGCCGGGCGTCCAGTTCCTGTCCAGCGACGAGGCCGATGTGTTCACGCGGCTGGCTGAGGTGGTGCTGCCGGTCGCCGGCACCACGCTCGCGCCCTGGACGCGCGACGGCCTGCTGCAGACGCTCGATGCGGCCCTGCTGGCCGGCATGGAGCCGCACATCCTCGCGGGGCTGAAGGGCGGCGTGGCCTACTTCAACGACGGCCCGGTGGCCCGCTTCGGCAAGCGCTTCACGGCCCTCGGCGATGCCGAGGCCACGCAGTTCGTCGACGCCTGGGGCGATGCGAAGGAGGTTCCGCAACGCGGCCTGACCATGGGCTTGAAGAAGCTGGTGCAGCTCTCCTACTGGGCCAACCCGGCGAGCTGGGCGCCGCTGGGCTACGACGGCCCGGTCAGCGCGCGCATGGGCCTGCCGCGCCTGGGCAATGCGCCGCTGCCGCAATGACGCCGCGCTGACATCCGTCCCTCACCAGCACATCGGAGACATCCCCCCATGACGACGACGATTCCCCTGGCCGTGCCCAAGCAGGGCCTCCCGCTCACCCAGGCCAGCGACATCACCCAGAACCAGCTCACCTTGCAGGCCGATGCCGTGGTGGTCGGCTCGGGCGCCGGTGGCGCCATCGCGGCCTATGAACTGGCGCGTGCCGGCAAGAAGGTCATCGTGCTCGAAGCCGGGCCCTACGTGCCGTCCGAGAAGTTCGCCGAGATGCTGGCCGTGGCCATGGGCACGCTCTACCAGGACCATGGCGGCCAGTCCAACATGAACGGCGACATCGCCATCCTGCAGGGCGCCTGCGTGGGTGGCTCCACGGTGGTCAATGCCGCGCTGTGCTTTCGCACGCCCGACTACTATCTGCAGCTCTGGGGCCGGGAGCACGGCCTGACCAACCTCACGCCCGAGGTGATGAAGCCCTACTTCGAGAAGGTCGAGGCCCACCTGCACATCCGCGAAGTCACGCCCAGCGAGACCAGCCCGGGCGCGATCCGCATCGCCAAGGGCCTGCACAAGCTCGGCCTGCCCGAGGGCAAGGCCAGGCGCAACATCAAGGACTGCGTCAACTCGGGCTTCTGCTTCAGCGGCTGCGCCACCGACCGCAAGCAGTCCATGCTGGTGACCTACCTGCCCTGGGCCGTGGCCTGTGGTGCCGCCATCTACGCCGACACGCGTGTGACCCAGGTGCTGTCCGCCGACGGCAAGGCGACCGGCGTCAGGGCCGAGGTGATCGATCCCGCCACCGGCCAGAAGAAGGCCGACATGCAGGTCAACGCGCCCATCGTGGTGCTGGCCGCCGGCCCGGTGCAGACGCCGGTGCTGCTGTTCAGGAGCGGCCTGGCCAACAGCAGCGGCCAGGTGGGCAAGAACTTCGCCTGCCACCCGACGCTGTCGGTCACGGCCGTGTTCGACGAGGAGGTGCGCGATTTCCACGGCGCCACCCACTCGCTCTACATGGACCGCAACACCCTGCCCGAGCAGGGCGGCTACCTGCTGCTCAACGCCATCCAGGAGCCGGTGGAAGCCGCCTTCCAGGCCGAGCCCGGCACCGGCAAGCCCTACATGGCCTACATGCGCGGCTACAAGAACACGCTGCGCCTGATCAGCCTGATCCACGACAAGAACGTCGGCGAGGTGCGCTGGGTGGACGGCCACAAGGAGATCCACTACAGCGTGGACGACGAGGACTTCGAGGCCATGAAAAAGGGCCTGGTCACGACCTGCGAAGTGCTGTTCGCCGCCGGCGCGAAGAAGCTGCTGCTGCCGACCTCGCAGCAGTCCGAGGTGGCCAGCGCCGCCGACGTGGCCCGGGTGATCGGCGGGCTGAAGAACGAGCCGGCGCGCTACAAGTACACCTCCTTCCACCCGCAAGGCACCTGCCGCATGGGGGCCGATCCGACGCGCAGCGTGGTCAATCCCCACGGCGAGACCCACGACGTCAAGAAGCTCTACGTGGTCGACGCCAGCCTGCTGCCCACCTCCATCGGCTACAACCCCTCGGAGACGGTGTATGCGCTGGCCAGCTACATCAGCGACCAGATCGTGCGATCAGACCGCTGAAGCGGGGGGCTGCAGGGCGGGCATGGCGGGCCCGCGGTCGGGTGTCGGTCCGGGCCGCAACTGCCGCCGCAATGCCGCGCCCAGGTAGGGCCACAGCAGCGCCATCACCTGCCGCGTGCCGTGGCGCACCGCGGCGTCGGCGTTGTCCGGCTCCAGCGCGCGGCGCGGGTCGCGCACGTACTCGTAGCTCAGCCAGTAGGTCAGCAGCACGACCACGGACACCGACAGCGCGCTGGCCTCCTCGGCGGACAAGGGCTCGCCGTCGATCACGCACAGCCGCAGCACCCGTTCGCGGATCGCTGCCTGCTGCAGGGCGAGCGCCGCCTGGCAGCGGGTTTCGAGCTGGCGGTTGCGGGTCAGCAGGTCGTTGAGGTCGCGGAAGAGGAAGCGGTAGTCCCAGGCCAGTCGCAGCAGGCCGGGCACGAGGTTCCAGGCGCCTTCCGCGTCATCGGTCGGGCCGGCGGCGGCGAGTGCCTCGGCCAGCGCCTGTTCGTAGCGGCTGACCAGCGCGTTGACCAGCACCTCCTTGGCGGGGTAGTGGTAGTACAGGTTGCCCGGGCTGATGTGCAGGTCGGCCGAGATCGCGTTGGTCGAGACATTGGGCTCGCCGTAGCGGTTGAACAGGGCCAGCGAGTGGTCGAGGATGCGCTCTGCGGTGCGGCGCGGCGCTTTCTTGGCCCGGTCGGGAGTGGTCATGCGCCGATTCTGGCACCAGCAGCGTGCATCGCCGCCGCGGGTTTGTCTGCGGTCCCGGGGCCGCTCAGGCGCTGCCGAGCTTGTCCTGCGTCCTCGTGTCGAAGTCGCGGGCCTCGTGCCGCTCGTGCAGCTGGCTCGCCGGCTCGCCGAAGATGCGGTTGACCTTGCGGCCACGCTGTACTGCCGGCCGCTCGGCCACCTGGTCGGCCCAGCGCTGGACGTGCGTGTAGTCCTGCACCTGCAGGAACTCGCCTGCGCCATAGACGAGGCCCTTCACCAGCGCGCCGTACCAGGGCCAGATGGCCATGTCCGCGATGGTGTAGTCGGCGCCCGCGATGTAGGGCCGCTCGGCCAGCTGGCGGTCGAGCACGTCGAGCTGGCGCTTGACCTCCATCGCGTAGCGGTCGATCGCATACTCGATCTTGATCGGCGCGTAGGCGTAGAAGTGCCCGAAGCCGCCGCCCAGGAAGGGCGCGCTGCCCATCTGCCAGAACAGCCACGACAGGCACTCGGCGCGTCTGGCCGGCTCGGTCGGCAGGAAGGCGCCGAACTTCTCGGCCAGGTAGACCAGGATCGCGCCGGATTCGAACACGCGGACCGGCGCGGCGCCGCTGCGGTCCACCAGCGCGGGGATCTTGGAATTCGGGTTGACCTCGACGAAGCCGCTGCCGAACTGGTCGCCGTCGCCGATCCTGATGAGCCAGGCATCGTACTCGGCGCCGGTGTGGCCGAGGACGAGCAGCTCTTCCAGCATCACCGTCACCTTCACGCCGTTGGGCGTGGCCAGCGAGTACAGCTGCAGCGGGTGGCGGCCCACCGGGAGGGCCTGGTCGTGCGTCGGGCCGGCAACGGGGCGGTTGATGCTGGCGAACTGGCCGCCGTTGGCCTGGTTCCAGGTCCAGATCTTGGGCGGGGTGTAGGCGGTGCTGTCGGTCATGGGCGTGCTCCGGTTGGCGAGACGGCCAGCCTACGGGAATTGCCGGAGATCTGCTGCGGCCTGCGTCTGGGCCTGTGTCTGGAAGAACGCCACCATCGCCGCCGTGGCATCCGGGCCGGCTGGTCCGGTGTGGCTGCCCTGCGCGCTGCCACCCGACCACGCATGGCCGCCCCCGTGCACGCTCCACCACTCGACCCGCACGCACCCCAGGCCATCGCGCACGCGGTGCCGGGTCCAGGGGATGCCCTCGGCCGTCCTGCCCTGGGTGGTGTCGTGCGGGCCCATCGTGGCGAAGCGGCGGAAGGCTTCCTCCGCATTGGCCGGGTGGACGACCTCGTCATGGTCGCCATGGAAGATCACCGTTGGCGGCGGCACGACGGCGTGCGTCGGCAGGGTGGCCGGGCCGGACTTCATGACGGCCATCGCCGTGAACACGTCGCGGGCCAGCCCTGTCGGCACGCCGGAGTGCAGCCCCACGGCGGCGAACAGTGCCGGATACGTCTCGCCCAGCACCGCCGCCATCGCTCCACCCGCCGAGAGCCCGGCCACCCAGACCCGTGCCGGATCGACGCCGTGGGCCTGCACCACCTCCTGCGTCAGATCGGCCAGCAGCGCCGCTTCGCCCTGGTCGCGCTGCTGGTGGTGGCGCTTGAACCAGTTCCAGCAGCGGTGCAGGCTGGCCAGCGTGCTCTGTGCCGGGTAGAGCACGAGAAAGCCGCCCGCCCGCGCCGCATCGTTCATGCGGGTGCCGGTGGCGAAATCCTCGGGCGTCTGCCCGCAGCCGTGCAGCATCAGCAGCAGCGGGCGAGGCGGTGGTGGCTGTCCGGCGGTGGTCGGGGGCAGGTAGAGCCTGTACGCCCGCTGGCCGAAGCGGTGGGTGTACTGGCCATCGAGGAAACGCTCCGGCACGGCCACGGCATCCGCCGGGCGCATGGGGACGGCCGGTGGTGCGTCGGGGCGGACCAGCCGGCGCAGGCGCCGGGCGGCCCTGGCCACCAGTTGTTTCAAGCGGCGAATCGGGTGCTTGTGCATGGCCAGAGTGTCACACTGCAGGCGGCTGTTCCGGTGCAGGGTGAGCGCTATCCCGAAGACGTCATGAAGCTCTCGGGGTGCTGAAGCCCTCCAGTGCATACGGTCCGCTGGCCAGATGCCGCCGCAGGAACTCCAGGCACACCCGCAGCTTGGCCGACTGGCTGGCCCGCGTCGGCATCACGGCGTAGAGGTCGGCCGGCTGCGCGTACTGCGGCAGCACGCGCACCATGCTGCCATCGCGCAGCCGGGCGGCGATGTCCCAGCCCGACAGCAGGCAGATCCCCAGCCCGTGCAGCGCCCAGTTGCGCACCGCGTCGCTCTGGTTCGAGCCCATCGGGCCGGTGAGCTTGACCGACTCCGGCCCGTTCGGACCGTCCATGCGCAGCGTGCCGAAGGGTTGCTCGCGGTCGCGAAAGAGCAGGCAGTCGTGCTGCACCAGCTCGGCCAGTGTCTTCGGCTGGCCCCGCGCCGCCAGGTAGCCCGGCGCCGCGCACAGCACGCGGGCGTTGTCGGCGATGCGCTCGGCCACCAGGTGCGGCTCCTGCACCTCGCCGACGCGCAGGTCGAGGTCGAACCCTTCCGCGATCAGGTCCACCCGCCGGTCCACCAGCTCCAGCCAGATTTCCAGGCCGGGATGCGCCTGGCGCAGCAGCGCGAGGATGTGCGAGATGTGCTGGCGGCCCAGGCGCAGGCTGGTGCTGATGCGCAGCGTGCCGGCAGGCGAGCCGTCGCGGGCGAGGGCGACTTCCTGGTCCATTTCGTCGGCGGCATCGAGTACCTTGCGCGCCCAGGCGTAGGCGATCTCGCCCTGCGCGCTGATGTGCACGCGCCGCGTCGTGCGCACGAACAGCGGCGCGCCGAGCGCCCGCTCCAGATGGGCGATGCGCTTGGTCACGTAGGCCACGGAGATGCCCAGATCGGCAGCGGCAGCGGTGAAGCTGGAGCGCCGCGCCACCGCGCACAGCACCTTCAGGTCGATCAGTTCCCAGTGCTTTTTCACGGATTTTTTCACTGATTGGAAATTGTGATTCCGATTCCAGGTGGATTGTAGGAATGCTGGTAGTCAGTAAGCTGCGGGCCTGCTGAGGATGCAGAGGAGACACCCCTTGAACAAGAACCAGACCCGCATTGCCGTGGCCGGCGCCGGCGCCATCGGCCGCGCCCACATCGACGTGCTGCTGAACGGCTCCACCTGCGTGCTCGCTGCCATCGTCGATCCGTCGCCCGCGGCTGGGGTGCTGGCGGCCCGGTGCGGGGTGCCGCTGTTCGCATCGCTGGCCGAACTGGTCGCGGCGGACCGGCCGGACGCCGTGGTGCTGGCCACGCCCAACGCGCTGCATGTGCCGCAGGCGCTGGCCTGTCTCGACGCCGGGCTGCCCGTGCTGGTGGAAAAGCCGATCGCCCCGACCGTCGCCGAGGCCGAGCTGCTGGTGCGTCGCGCCGAGGCCAGCGGCATCCCCGTCCTCGTCGGCCACCACCGCGCCCACAGCCCGATCATGGCCCGGGCGCGCGCGGTGGTCGCCTCGGGGCAGCTCGGTCGCCTCGTCGGCGTGATGGGCAGCGCGGCCTTCTACAAGCCGGACGCGTATTTCGCCGACGGCCCGTGGCGGCGTGAACCCGGCGGCGGTCCGATCCTGATCAACCTGATCCACGAGGTCCACAACCTGCGGATGCTGTGCGGCGAGATCGCCGCGGTGCAGGCGTTCAGCTCGAACGCGGTGCGTGGCTTCGCGGTCGAGGACACGGTGGTGATCAACCTGCGCTTCGCCAGCGGCGCGCTCGGCACCTTCTTCCTCAGCGACACCGCCGCCTGCGCGCGCAGCTGGGAGCAGACCAGCCAGGAGAACCAGGCGTACGCGACCGCCGAGGACGAGGACTGCTACGTCCTCACCGGCACCAGCGGCAGCCTGTCCGTGCCGACGATGCGCCTGAAGACCTACCCGCGCCCCGAGGACCGCTCGTGGTGGAAACCCTTCGAGGTCGCCACGGTCGACCTGGTCCGCGACGATCCGCTCCAGCACCAGATGGCCCACTTCGCCCGCGTCGTGCGCGGCGAGGAGGCGCCGCTGGTCAGCGCCCGCGACGGGCTGAACAACCTGCGCGTGACCGAAGCCATCGCCGAGGCGGCGGCGCGGGGCTGCGCGGTGGCGCTGGCGTGAGCCGGGGCGGGCCGATCCACTATCCTTCGCACCGTTTTTTCATTCGTTTCACCACCCCGCACACCGGAGTCCCCATGAAGTTCCTCGTCCTCAACGGCATCAACCTCAACATGTTCGGCAAGCGCGACCCGAAGCAGTACGGCACGACCACGCTGGCGCAGATCGACGCGCAGCTGCTGGCGCTGGGCGCCGAGCTGGGCGTCGAGGTCGAGTGCTTCCAGACCAACTTCGAAGGCGAGATGGCCGAGCGCATCCACCGTGCCCACGGCGAGGGCGTGGCCGGCGTGCTCATCAACGCCGGCGCGTGGACGCACTACAGCTACGGCATCCGCGACGCGCTGGCCATCCTCCAGTGCCCGATCATCGATGTCCACATGTCCAACATCCACGCCCGCGAGGCCTTCCGGCACCACTCGGTCATCGCCGAGATCGCGCGGGGGCAGATCGCGGGGTTCGGGGTGGACAGCTATCTGCTGGGGCTGCGCGCGGCGGTGTCGGCGGCGCGGGCGGGCTGACCGCGCCGCCTGCTCAGCCACGTCCGCCGGGACGGCGGGCATCGGCGCACAGCACCATGCCCTGCAGCTCCCGGGACACCCGGACAGGCTGCAGTCCGGCCTGCGCCAGCGCCGTCCGGAGTGTCGCCTCGCTCATCTTGCGTGCGGCCCGGTGCCAAAGGTTCAGGGCGGCGCGCGAGGTGCCGTGGCGTGGCAGGTCCAGATGGTCGGCCAGCCGCTGCAGCGCTGCGTCGTCGAAGGCCTGGTCGGGCACCAGGACACGCACCACCCCGCCCGGTCTGGCATGGGCGCCCATGCGCACCAGCAGGCGCACCGGGTCTGGCACCACATTGAGCAGCGAGGCCGCCAGCACGACATCGAAGGTGTCCAGCGGCACCTCGGCCGACAGCGCATCTCCGCGCACGATGCAGGCGCCTCGTGCGTGGCGCTGCGCCCGCCAGGCCGCCCGGTGCGAATGCTCGACTGCCACCACCTTGGCGCCTGCGGCCACCAGATCGGCGGCCAGATCCCCGCCGGCGCAGCCCATCTCCAGCAGCTGCTGGCCTGGCTCGACACCGGCCAGCGCCCAGTGGCGCAGCAGGTCGCCGTACCAGGGCAGTGCATGCAGGCGGGTGAACAGCGCGCCAGGCCAGGCCAGTCGGGCCAGCAGCGGCAGCGTGGCGATCATGCGAGGACCGGGGTGGACCGCGACGCCCGGCCTTGACCGCCGAGCCACCAGCAGGCCGCACCGATCCAGAGCGCATTGACCATGGGGAAGGCCGACAGCGACAGCGGTACCGTGCCGCCGAGCGTGGCGACCAGGCCGGGTGGCGCGGCCGAGTGCCCCATGCGGGCCAGCAGCCCTTGGGGAGCGGCGAGGTAGCGCAGTCCCAGAAGCATCTGGATCGACGCGATGAGCTTGAGGAATCGGTTCGACATGCTTGACAGTCCTTGAAGTGAACGCCCAGACTGTGCCGATGTGGCTTCCTTTAGTGAAGTACTTACCGTTTGTGAAGCGGATGCACTGCCCAAGAACCTCGCCATGGACCTGACTTCGCCCTGCAGCACCGAATGCCCTGTCGCCCGTGCCGCCCGTGTGCTCGACGGCAAATGGACCACGCTGATCGTGCGCCAGTTGCTGGGCGGGCCGCAGGGCTTCACCCGGCTGCAGCGCGGCATCGGCCCGATCAGCCCGCGCCTGCTCACGGCGCGCCTGCGGCTGCTGGAAGGCGCGGGCCTGCTGACCCGCACGGTCCATCCGACCACCCCGCCGACCACCGCGTACGCGCTCACCGTGCACGGCTGGCGGCTGAAACCCGTCATCGAGGCCATGGCGGCGTTCGGGGTGGCCTGCCAGACCGAGGGGGTCCGCACATCGGCATCCGATCCGGTGCTTCCCCCCGGCGTGACCGTACACCGCCTGCGCTGAGCACGGCCAGCAGGCGGGCTGGGGCGTGTCAGCACGATGCGCGCAGGATCCCTACAATCCGCCGCCGATGACTCCGGCAATCTCCTTCCAGCAGGTCAGCAAGACCTTCAGCACCCCGCGCGGTGCATTGCAGGCCCTCGACGCTGTCAGCCTCGACATCGCGCCCGGCGAGTTCTTCGGTCTGCTCGGCCCCAACGGCGCAGGCAAGACCACCCTGATCAGCATCCTGGCGGGCCTGTCGCGGGCGACAACCGGCCGCGTGCGCGTCATGGGCCACGACGTGGTGGACGACTACGCGGCGGCGCGCAAGGCGCTCGGCATCGTGCCGCAGGAACTCGTGTTCGACCCCTTCTTCTCGGTGCGCGAGACGCTGCGCATCCAGAGCGGCTACTTCGGCGTGCAGGGCAATGACGCCTGGATCGACGAGCTGCTGAGCGGCCTGGGTCTGGCGGACAAGGCGGGCGCCAACATGCGGCAACTCTCGGGCGGGATGAAGCGCCGGGTGCTGGTCGCGCAGGCGCTGGTGCACCGGCCGCCGGTGATCGTGCTGGACGAGCCGACGGCGGGCGTGGACGTGGAGCTGCGCCAGACGCTGTGGCAGTTCATCGCCCGGCTGAACAAGGAAGGCCACACCGTGCTGCTGACCACGCACTACCTCGAAGAGGCCGAGGCGCTGTGCGGCCGGATCGCCATGCTCAAGCAAGGGCGCATCGTGGCGCTGGACCGCACCAGCAACCTGCTCGCGGGCACGTCGAGCACGATGCTGCGCTTCAAGACCGACGATGCGCTGCCCGCCGCCATCGCCGCCCACGCCCGCGTCACCGGCCGCATCGCGCAGGTCAAGGCCCGCGACGCCGCCGATGTCGAGCAGACCCTGGCCGCGCTGCGCACGGCCGGCGTGCGCATCGAAGACCTCGAGATCGGCCGAGCCGATCTGGAGGACGTGTTCCTCGACATCATGCAAGGAGGCCGCGCATGAGCACGTCCATCACGACCGCCAAGACCGCCGCCAACCCGCTCTTTGCCGGCGCCGGCACGCTCTTCTACAAGGAGGTGCTGCGCTTCTGGAAGGTCGGCTTCCAGACGGTGGCCGCGCCGGTGCTGACCGCGGTGCTCTATCTGATGATCTTCGGACATGTGCTGTCGGACCACGTCAAGGTCTACGACGACGTGGGCTACACCAGCTTCCTGATTCCGGGTCTGGTGATGATGAGCGTGCTGCAGAACGCGTTTGCCAACAGCTCCTCCAGCCTGATCCAGAGCAAGATCACCGGCAACCTCGTCTTCCTGCTGGTCACGCCGCTGTCGCACTGGGCGTGGTTTGTCGCCTACGTCGGTGCGTCGCTGGTGCGGGGCGTGGTGGTCGGCTTCGGGGTGTTCGCGGTGACGGTGTGGTTCGCGCCGCTGCGCATGGCCGAGCCGTGGTGGGCGCTGGTGTTCGCGGTGCTTGGCGCCGGGATGATGGGCAGCCTGGGCCTGATCGCCGGGCTGTGGGCCGACAAGTTCGACCAGATGGCGGCGTTCCAGAACTTCATCATCATGCCCATGACCTTCCTGTCGGGCGTGTTCTATTCGGTGCATTCGCTGCCCGGCGTCTGGCAGCAGGTCAGCCACCTGAACCCGTTCTTCTACATGATCGACGGCTTCCGGCGCGGCTTCTTCGGGGTCAGCGACGTGTCGCCGTGGGTGAGCCTGGGCGTCGTCTCGGCGAGTTTCCTGGTGATCGCGGCGATCGCGCTGCGCCTGCTCGCGAGCGGCTACAAGCTGCGGCACTGAGGCCTGCGACCTCGCAACCGCTACAATCGCACGCACCATGGCCGATCCCACCCCTGCCCAAGTCCGCGACTTCATCGCCGCCGGCCTCGCCTGCGAGCATCTCGAAGTCGAAGGCGACGGCCGTCACTTCTTTGCCACCATCGTCTCCAGCCAGTTCACCGGCAAGCTGCGCGTGGCCCGCCACCAGCTCGTCTATGCGGCGCTGGGCGAGCGCATGCGCGAAGAGATCCACGCGCTGTCGATGAAGACGCTCACTCCCGCCGAATGGGCCAAGGCCGGTACTGCACCGACCAGCCCCGTCACCCACCACCATTGACCACCGCGCGCGGCCCCCAGGCTGCGGCGCGGGCGTGTGCATGCCGGCCCCGGTGTGCGACAGGCCAGCCCGCAACGCGGCATGAGCCCCTCGCAAGCACACGCACACCTCCATGGACAAGCTCCTGATTCGCGGCGGCCGCACCCTCCAGGGTGAGGTCACGATCTCCGGCGCCAAGAACGCCGCCCTGCCCGAGCTGTGCGCGGCGCTGCTGACGGCCGAGCCGGTCACCCTGGCCAATGTGCCGGGCCTGAAGGACGTCTCGACCACGCTGAAGGTGCTCGCGCAGCTCGGCGCAACCTCCGTGCGCGACCCGGCCACGCCCGGCATCGTCACCGTCGACGCCTCGCACATCACCTCCACCGAGGCGACCTACGAGCTGGTGAAGACGATGCGCGCCTCCATCCTCGTGCTCGGCCCGCTGCTGGCGCGCTTCGGCGTGGCGCGCGTGTCGCTGCCCGGTGGCTGCGCGATCGGCTCGCGGCCGGTGGACCAGCACATCAAGGGCCTGCTGGCGATGGGCGCCGAGATCCGCGTCGAACATGGCTACATCCACGCCACCGCGTCGCCGCGCCTGAAGGGCGCGCGCATCACCACCGACATGGTCACCGTCACCGGCACCGAGAACCTGCTGATGGCCGCGACGCTGGCCGAGGGCGAGACAGTACTGGAAAACGCCGCACAGGAGCCGGAAATCACCGACCTCGTCGACCTGCTCGTCTCGATGGGTGCGCAGATCGACGGCCGCGGCACCAGCCGCCTGCGCATCACCGGTGTCGAGCGCCTGCACGCGCCGAAGGTGCCACACCAGATCATCCCGGACCGCATCGAGGCCGGCACCTTCCTGTGCGCCGTGGCGGCGGCCGGTGGCGACGTGACGCTGCGCCGTGCCGATGCCAGCCACCTCGACGCGGTCATCAGCAAGCTGCGCGAGGCCGGTGTCGCGGTCGAGTCCGGCGACGACTGGATCCGCGTGCAGATGCACGGCCGCCCGAAGGCGGTCAGTTTCCGCACCAGCGAGCACCCGCTGTTCCCGACCGACATGCAGGCGCAGTTCATGGCCGTGAACTGCATCGCCGAGGGCGTGGCGCGCGTGACCGAGACCATCTTCGAGAACCGCTTCATGCACGTCAACGAGCTGGTGCGCCTGGGCGCGCACATCGCCGTGGACGGCCACACCGCCATCGTCGAAGGCATCCCGAAGCTGTCGGGTGCGACCGTGATGGCCACCGACCTGCGCGCCTCGGCCTCGCTGGTGATCGCCGGGCTCGTCGCCGACGGCACCACCACGGTCGATCGCATCTACCACCTCGACCGCGGCTACGACGCCATGGAAGTCAAGCTGCGCGCGATCGGCGCCGACATCGAAAGGGTTTCCGCATGAACGCCATGACCACGCTGGCGCTGTCCAAGGGCCGCATCTTCGAGGAGACGCTGCCGCTGCTGGCCGCCGCCGGCATCGAGGTGCTGGAAGACCCCGAGAAGTCCCGCAAGCTGATCCTGCCGACGAACCGGCCGGATGTGCAGGTCGTGCTGGTGCGCGCCACCGACGTGCCGACCTATGTGCAGTACGGCGGCGCCGACCTCGGCGTGGCCGGCAAGGACATCCTCATCGAGCACGGCGGCCAGGGCCTGTACCAGCCGCTGGACCTGAACATCGCCAAGTGCCGCATGAGCGTGGCCGTGCGCGAAGGCTTCGACTACGCGGCGGCCGTGAAGCAGGGCTCGCGCATCCGCGTGGCGACCAAGTACACCGCCATCGCCCGCCAGCACTTTGCCGACAAGGGCGTGCACGTCGACCTGATCAAGCTCTATGGCTCGATGGAGCTGGCCCCCCTGACCGGGCTGGCCGACGCCATCGTCGACCTGGTCTCCACCGGCAAGACGCTGGTGGCGAACCACCTCGTCGAGGTCGAGCCGTTCATGCAGATCTCGTCGCGCCTGGTCGTCAACCAGGCTGCGCTCAAGCTCAAGCGCGACCAGCTTCGCCCGTTGATCGACGCGTTCGCTTCCGCCATTCCCAGAGACTGATTCCTCTCCCGCCTGAAGAAAGACACGCCATGTCCTGCGTCGCCATCCGCCACCTGAACACCGCCGCCCCGGACTTCGAAGCCGATTTCCAGCGCGTGCTGCACTGGTCGGCGGAGACGGACCATGCGATCGAGGAGCGGGTCGCGGCCATCCTGCAGGACGTGCAGCAGCGTGGCGACGCGGCGGTGATCGAGTACACCAACCGCTTCGACGGCATGCAGACCGAGTCGTTGACCGCGCTGGAGCTGACCCGCGAGGAGCTGAAAGCCGCGTTCGAGGCCATCACGCCCGCGCAGCGCAGCGCGCTCGAAGCGGCGGCCCAGCGTGTTCGCAGCTACCACGAGCGCCAGCTGCAGGCGTGCGGCCTGAGCTGGAGCTACCGCGACGAAGACGGCACGCTGCTCGGCCAGAAGGTCACGCCGCTCGACCGCGTCGGCATCTACGTGCCTGGCGGCAAGGCGGCGTACCCGTCGTCGGTGCTGATGAACGCGATCCCGGCGCATGTCGCGGGGGTCGGCGAGATCATCATGGTCGTGCCGACGCCGAAGGGCGAGAAGAACGCGCTGGTGCTGGCCGCCGCCTATGTCGCTGGCGTGAGCCGCGCGTTCACGATCGGCGGTGCGCAGGCGGTCGGCGCGCTGGCCTACGGGACGGCGACCGTGCCGCGTGTCGACAAGGTCACCGGCCCCGGCAACGCCTACGTGGCGAGCGCCAAGCGGCGCGTGTTCGGCCAAGTCGGCATCGACATGATCGCCGGCCCGAGCGAGATCCTCGTGCTGGCCGACGGCACGACGCCGCCCGACTGGGTCGCGATGGACCTGTTCAGCCAGGCCGAGCACGACGAGCTGGCGCAGTCGATCCTGCTGTGCCCGGACGCCGGCTACATCGCCCAGGTGCAGGCCGAGATCGACCGCCTGATCGACGGCATGCCGCGCCAGGGCGTGATCCGCGCCTCGCTGGAAGGCCGTGGCGCGCTGATCCTGACGAAGGACATGGAAGAAGCCTGCGCGATCAGCAACCGCATCGCGCCGGAGCACCTCGAAGTCAGCTCGTCCGACCCGCACCGCTGGGAGCCGCTGCTGCGCCACGCCGGGGCGATCTTCCTCGGCGCCTACACGAGCGAATCGCTGGGCGACTACTGCGCCGGCCCGAACCACGTGCTGCCGACCTCGGGCACGGCGCGTTTCTCGTCGCCGCTGGGGGTCTACGACTTCCAGAAGCGCTCCAGCCTGATCGAGGTGAGCGAGCAGGGGGCGCAGACGCTGGGCGTGATCGCGGCCGAACTGGCCTACGGCGAGGGGCTGCAGGCGCATGCGCAGGCGGCCGAGTTCCGCCTGAAACGTGCTGACTGACCCCCATCGGAGCGACCCCATGAGCAATCGACTGTCCCAGACCCTGCGCGCCGATGTCCAGGGCATGCACGCCTACGCCGTGCAGCCCAGCGCCGGCTTCATCAAGCTGGACGCGATGGAGAACCCCTTCCTGCTCCCGCCCGCGCTGCAGGCGGAGCTGGGCCAGCGCCTCGGCGCGGTCGCGATCAACCGCTATCCCGGCGGTCGCATCGACGAGCTGAAGACCGCGCTGGCCGACCACGTCTCCATGCCCGCGGGCTGCGCGCTGATGCTGGGCAACGGCTCGGACGAGCTGATCTCGCTGCTGGCGCTGGCCTGCGATGTTCCCGGTGCGACCATCCTCGCGCCGGTGCCGGGCTTCGTGATGTACGCGATGTCGGCGCAGTTGCAGGGGCTGAACTTCGTCGGCGTGCCGCTGACCGCCGATTTCGAGCTGGACGAGGCCGCCATGCTGGCCGCGATCGCGCAGCACCGCCCGGCCATCACCTACATCGCCTACCCGAACAACCCGACCGCCAACCTGTTCGACGATGCCGTGATCGAGAAGATCGTCGCCGCCGTCGGCGCGCAGAACGGGCTGGTCGTGTTCGACGAGGCGTATCAACCGTTTTCGTCGCGCACCTGGCTGCCGCGGGCCGGCGAGCACGACCACGTGCTGGTGATGCGCACGCTGAGCAAGTTCGGCCTGGCGGGCATCCGGCTGGGCTACATGGTCGGGCCGGCCGCGCTGATCGCCGAGATCGACAAGGTGCGCCCGCCGTACAACGTCAGCGTGCTGAACGCCGAGGCCGCGCTGTTCGCCCTGGAACACGCCGACGAATACGCCCGGCAGGCCGCCGTGCTGCGCAGCGAGCGCGAGCGGCTGCAGGCGGCGCTGAGCGACATTCCCGGCGTGCAGGCGTGGCCGAGCGAGGCCAACATGGTCCTCGTGCGCGTGGCCGACTCGAAGGCGACGTTCGAGGGCATGAAGCAGCGCGGCGTGCTCATCAAGCACGTCGCGGCGCTGCACCCGCTGCTGGCCAACTGCCTGCGCCTGACGGTGGGCACGCCGGAAGAAAATACCCGCATGGTCGACGCGCTGCGGGCGTCGGTCTGAAGATGAGCCCCATGAACAGCATGAGCACTCCAAGCGTCAGCCCTGACTTCACCCCCCGGATCGCCGAGATCCAGCGCAACACCAACGAGACCCGGATCCGCGTGCGGGTCAACCTCGACGGCACGGGCGTCGCGAAGCTCGCCACCGGCATCGGCTTCTTCGACCACATGCTCGACCAGATCGCCCGCCACGGCCTGATCGACCTGGAGATCGACGCCGACGGCGACCTGCACATCGACGGCCACCACACCGTCGAGGACGTGGGCATCACGCTGGGCATGGCGGTGGCCCAGGCGGTCGGCGACAAGAAGGGCCTGACGCGTTACGGCCACAGCTACGTGCCGCTGGACGAGGCGCTGTCGCGTGTCGTCATCGACTTTTCGGGCCGTCCGGGGCTGGAGATGGACGTGAAGTTCACCGCCGGGATGATCGGCGCGCTCGACACGCAGCTCGTCTTTGAATTCTTCCAGGGCTTCGTCAACCACGCGCTGGTCAGCCTGCACATCGACAACCTCAAGGGCCACAACGCCCACCACCAGTGCGAGACGATGTTCAAGGCGTTCGGTCGCGCGGTGCGGATGGCGATCACGCCCGATCCGCGTTCCGCCGGCGTGATCCCGTCCACCAAGGGGTGCCTGTGATGAGCGCGATGTCTGGCACGAACCGCCGCACCGTCGCCGTCGTCGACTACGGCATGGGCAACCTGCGCTCGGTGTCGCAGGCGGTGCTGCACGTCGCGCAAGGCTCCGGGCTCGACGTCGTCGTGACCTCGCAGCCTGACGAGGTGCGCGCCGCCGAGCGGGTCGTGCTGCCGGGGCAGGGCGCGATGCGCGACTGCATGCGCGAGCTGCACGACTCCGGGCTGAAGGAGGCCGTGCTCGAAGCCGCCGCGAGCAAGCCGCTGATGGGCGTGTGCGTCGGGATGCAGATGCTGCTCGACCACTCGGAAGAGCAGGACACGCCCGGCCTCGGCCTGATCGCCGGCCGCGTGAAGCGTTTCCAGCTGGAAGGCCGCACGCAGCCCGACGGCAGCCGCTACAAGGTGCCGCAGATGGGCTGGAACCGCGTGCGCCAGATCGCCCACGGGGCGGGTGGCGTGGTGCATCCGGTCTGGGCGGGTGTGCCGGACGGGGCGTGGTTCTACTTCGTCCACAGTTACTTCACGGCGCCCGATGATCCGCGCCACACGGCCGGCGAGACCGATTACGGCGCGCCGTTCACCTGCGCGGTGGCCCGCGACAACATTTTTGCCACCCAGTTTCACCCCGAGAAGAGCGCCGACCACGGTCTGGCGCTGTACCGCAATTTCCTTGGCTGGAAGCCCTGAAAGCCCTGACACCATGCTGCTGATTCCGGCGATCGATCTCAAAGACGGTCAATGCGTGCGCCTCAAGCAAGGCGACATGAACGACTCCACCACCTTCGGCGCGGACCCCTCGGTGGTCGCCCGCCGCTGGCTCGACGCGGGCGGCCGACGCCTGCACCTGGTGGACCTGAACGGCGCGTTTGCCGGCAAGCCGGTCAACGCCGGGGCGATCCAGTCCATCCTGGCCGAGGTGGGGGGCACCATCCCCGTGCAGCTCGGCGGCGGCATCCGTGACCTCGACACCATCGAGCGCTACCTCGACGCCGGCATCACCTACGTGATCATCGGCACGGCCGCGGTGAAGAACCCCGGCTTCCTGCGCGACGCCTGCACCGCCTTCCCCGGCCACATCATCGTCGGTCTCGACGCCAAGGACGGGCTGGTCGCCACCGACGGCTGGAGCAAGCTCAGCGGTCACGAGGTCGTCGATCTGGCCAAGAAGTTCGAGGGCTACGGCGTGGAGAGCATCATCTACACCGACATCGGCCGCGACGGCATGCTCACCGGCATCAACATCGATGCCACCGTGAAGCTCGCGCAGGCGCTGACGATCCCCGTGATCGCCTCGGGCGGGCTGTCGAACATCGCCGACATCGAGGCGCTGTGCGCGGTGGAGAAGGAGGGCGTGCAGGGCGTGATCTGCGGTCGCTCGATCTACACCGGCGACCTCGACTTCGCGGCGGGCCAGCGCCTGGCCGATGAACGCAACGGCACCACGGCCTGAGCCGGAACGCAACGCCATGCTCGCCAAACGCATCATTCCCTGCCTCGACGTGACCGGCGGCCGGGTCGTCAAGGGCGTCAACTTCGTCGGCCTGCGCGACGCGGGCGACCCGGTGGACATCGCCGCCCGCTACAACGACCAGGGCGCCGACGAGCTGACCTTCCTCGACATCACCGCCACCAGCGACGGCCGCGACCTGATCCTGCACATCATCGAGGCGGTGGCGTCGCAGGTCTTCATCCCGCTGACGGTGGGCGGCGGCGTGCGCACGGTGGCCGATGTGCGCCGGCTGCTCAACGCGGGCGCGGACAAGGTCAGCTTCAACTCGGCGGCGGTCGCCAACCCGCAGATCATCCGCGACGCCTCGGACAAGTACGGCGCACAGTGCATCGTCGTGGCCATCGACGCCAAGCGGCGGGTCGGCGAGGATCTGGCGACCAAGGGCCCGGGCTGGGACGTCTATACCCACGGCGGGCGCAAGAACATGCACCTCGACGCGGTGGCCTGGGCGCGCCAGATGGCCGAGATGGGTGCGGGCGAGATCCTGCTGACCAGCATGGACCGCGACGGCACCAAGATCGGCTTCGACCTGGCGCTCACGCGCGCGGTGGCGGACGCGGTGCCGGTGCCGGTGATCGCCTCGGGCGGTGTCGGCAACCTCGACCATCTGGCCGACGGCGTGCAGCAGGGCGGGGCGGACGCGGTGCTGGCAGCCAGCATCTTCCACTACGGCGAGCACACGGTTGGCGAGGCCAAGCAGTTGATGGCGGCGCGCGGGATTCCGGTGCGGATCTGAGCGCCACAAAAAAACCCGCCAAAGGCGGGGTTGACTCACAGGCGGGAGATTCTTTCCCCGCTCACGCCAGCGCGGCGACGAGTTTCTCGGACTTTTTCTGGCGCCGGCTGACTGTGCCCAGCACACCCAGACCTGCAATCAGCATGGCAAAGGATTCCGGTTCGGGGACAGCTGAGACAGCAGAAACGCTGATGGTTGAATTTTTTGCGGTCCACGCACCGGTTTCATTGCTAATAATGAAATCATTGGCTAAAGTGCCACCTGAATTTCTATTCCAAATTCGCCACTGATCAGAGCCTGGGCCTGAAATAAAAATCCCGGATTCTTGCAGCCAAGGATCATTGGCCGTGAATTGATTCACCGGGGTCCAATCAAAACCACCGTCACCCGCCAGACCCGTGATGGTTTGTCCGAAGATGGTGCCCGTCACGCCCGTGATGGCTTCAAAACTGCTGGCATCACCTGCTGTCGTGATGACAAGGCTGGCCGAGACGGGGGTTCCAACTGGCGGAGCGCTGCTGGAGTCATAATCGTTGTTCGAAAATCCGTCCATTTGCAGATTGAAGGTATTGGCTTGGGCGGTCTGCACGGTGCCCATGCAAACAGCGGAAATGGCGGCGGCCAGCAAGGCACGAGAGGTTTGTTTCATGTGCGCGTCCGAAATTGATTTCGATCAAGTTGACGAGATGCAATTTTCAATTTCGGGGGGGGATTTTCCATCCCCTGTTTCGGCGTGGGTTGCCGGTGGTGGCGCGCAGTTGTCCACGGTCGGCGGCCGCCCATGTGGGGGGGGCCGAGCGAGCCCCGGCGGTCAGAGGTAGCGCTGCAAGACCGGCTCGAACCAGGGTCGGATGGCGGCCTCTTCCAGCCGCAGGGATTCACCGTAGTCGCTGATCTCGGCCAGCAGCAGGCGGTCTGTCCCCGAATTGTCGAAGACGTAGGCGCGGCTGCTCTGGTCGATGGCTTGCGGCAGGAGGCGCAGCGAGCGGTAGTAGCGCTCGCGGATCTTCTCTGGCGGTACGGGATGGCCGCCACTGCGCACCCGGTTGTGGACCCGCTCGACGTTGATTTCCGGATCGTCGGTGGCGACGAAGTACAGATAGGTCCGGAATCCGTGTGTGCGGGCCTGCGCCATGAAGTCCACCTTGTCTGGCGAGGACATCACCGTCTCGAATGTGAACGAGATGCCCTGTGCCATCAGGCGATGACGGATGAAGTCGCACAGCACCGATGCGTGGTAGGAGTTGACCTTGACCGTGCCGAAGTCCACGCGTGTGTCCTCGACGGTCAATCTCGCCATCTCGGTCAGCAGTTCGGGTTCCTTCGCCAGCAGCGTCGAGTTCGACAGGAAGGGGTGGATGCCCACCAGATCGGCGCCGCACAAGCCGAACTTGGCCAGATCGGCATAGCCTGACCGCCGGATGTCCTTCTCCAGGTCGTCGGCGTTGACGTAGACGCCGAGCCATTCCGGCTTCAAGGCTTCCTTGATCGTGCTCTTGCCCGATCCGTTCGGTCCCCCGAATACCCGGAGCCTGGGAACCGCAGGGGCCATTACACCGAGCGGCGCTTGAGGACGGTGCCGGGCTGGATGCGGATGGACGGGGGCAGATCGCGCAGCACGCGGCGATGGCCGTCGGCATAGGTCTCGACCAGTTGGCCGTTGAACGTCTCCACCACCTTGCCGGAGGTCTTCAGTGCCTGCTGGCGCGCCTGTCGCACCGCCTGCGCAGCCAGTTCAGGAATGCGTGCCTCGGCGGATTGCATGGCGGCTTCGTCTAGCGCGATCAGGGAGTTCATGGCAGCTACCTCGTGACACTTCGTTCGCATGCGGCATTGTCACACCAACTCGTTGCGGATCGCGTACACCGTCAGCTCCGAGTTGTTCGTCAGCCCGAGCTTCTCCAGCACCCGCGCCCGGTAGACGCTCACCGTCTTGGGGCTCAGCGAGAGCTGCTCGGCGATGTCCGACAGGCGCTTGCCGGAGGCGATCATCGTCAGCGTCTGCAGTTCGCGGTCGGAGAGCTTGTCGTGCGCGGCCTCCGGCGCGGGCGTGGTCAGGCTCTCGACCAGCATCTGCGCCATCTCGGCGGTGATGTACTTGCGGCCCTGCGCGACCATGCGCACGGCGGTGACGATCTGCGCGGTGTCGCCGCCCTTGTTGACGTAGCCGTAGGCGCCGCCCCGCAGCGCGCGCAGCGCGTACTGGTCCTCGGGGTACATCGAGACGATCAGCACCCGGATCGGCGAGCCTTCGTCCTTGAGCGCGTGCAGCACGTCCAGCCCGCTGCGGCCAGGCATGTTGATGTCGAGCACCAGCACGTCGCAGGTGGTGGTGCGCAGCAGGTTGCGCAGCTCGCCGTATTCGCCGGCCTCGCCGACGATCTGCATGTCGGGCTGCTCGGCCAGCGTATCGCGGATGCCCCGGCGGATCAGGGCATGGTCGTCACAGAGAATCACGCGGGTCATAGGGCGCCCCAGGTAGAAGGATCATGCGGGCTGCTGGTCAGTGGCAGGTCGATCTCGGCGTCGCCGAGACGGGACGCCACATCGCCCAGATCGAGAGGCACGGAGAGTATCAGGGTGGTGCCGGTCGGCGAGCTGCTCAGGTCAATCCAGCCGCCGACGGTGTCCGCGCGTTCATGCAAGCCGCGAATTCCGAACGAATGGTCCTTGCCCAGATCGCCGTTGGCGAGTCCGCGGCCGTTGTCGCTGATCTCCAGCGACAACACGCCGGCCGCGACCGTCAGGTCCACCTGGACGCGGGTGGCCTGGGCGTGCTTGGAGATGTTGGTCAGCGCTTCCTGGGCGGTGCGGTAGGCGACCAGCGGCACGCCGGGCGACAGGATGAGGTGGTCGTGGCTGGTGCGGAAGGTGGTGCGCATGCCGGTGCGGCGCTCGAAGCGCTGCGTCATCCACTGCAGCGCGGCCACCAGCCCTTGCTCCAGGATGGCGGGGCGCAGGTTGTGCATGATCCGCTGGCTGGCCTCGATGGCGTGGTTGACCGACTCCAGCGCCTGCTGCGCGCGCTCGGCCATCGGACCGTTCGGGGCGTGACGGGCGATCCAGGCGAGGTCGAACTTGACCGCGGTCAGCGAGCCGCCCACGTCGTCGTGGATCTCGCGGGCGATGGCCGCGCGCTCCATCTCGATGCTGGTCTGCAGGTGCTGCGCCAGCTCCGACAGCCGCTTGCGCGAGCGCGCCAGCTCCTCGTCGGTGCGCTGGCGGGCGCGCTGGCCTTCGCAGACATCCACCGCGTGTAGCAGCGCCGGCACCAGCCGGTTCAGGTTGCTCTTGAGCAGGTAGTCGGAGGCGCCGTTGCGCATGGCCTCGACGGCCGTGTCCTCGCCGATCTCGCCCGAGACGAGGATGAAGGGCAGCAGCGTGTCGCGGTCACGCAGCAGCTCCAGCGCGATCAGCCCGGAGAAGCCCGGCAGGTTGTAGTCGGACAGCACGGCGTCCCAGGTCTGACCGAGGGCGGCCAGGAAGGCGTTCTCGGTGTCGACGCGGTGCATCGTGGCCTCGATGCCCCCTCGGCGCAGGTGGACGAGCACCAGCTGGTGGTCCATTTCCGAGTCTTCGAGGTGCAGGATGCGCAGGCGGCGCGGTGGAGGCGGGCGGAACATGAGATCGTCTCCTGGAAACTGGGCTGGATTTTGCGGCGTGATCCCGCTACCGAAGCAGGCCGGGAGTGAGAAAAATTGAGGCAGTTGACGCATACCCCGGCATTGGGGCGCGTCTGGTCTCTGCCGGAGTAGTGATTCATGCCTTTGATCCTTGCTGTCGATGACTCCGCCTCCATGCGGCAGATGGTCTCGTTCACCCTCAAGAGCGCCGGTTACCAGGTCGTGGAGGCCGTGGACGGCACCGATGCCTGGGACAAGGCCGGTCGCCAGGCGTTCGATCTGATCCTGACCGACCAGAACATGCCCAAGCTGGACGGGATCTCGCTGACCCGCAAGCTGCGCGAAACGTCTCAGTACCAGGACACGCCCATTCTCATCCTGACCACCGAGTCCAGTGACGAGATGAAGCAGGCCGGACGGGACGCTGGCGCGACTGGCTGGCTGGTCAAGCCGTTCGACGCGATCAAGCTGCTCGAAGTCCTTCGAATGGTCATCCGCTGAATCCGGCGTTCATCTCCAGGCGCACCCCATGACCGATTCCACCCAAGACCAACGAGACGCTTCCCGCTCCGGCGAGGCGGGTCTCGACCTGCAACAGTTTCACCAGACCTTCTTCGAGGAGGCGGCCGAGAATCTCCAGCGCATGGAGCAGCTGCTGCTCGCGCTGGATCCCGCGGCCGTCGATGACGAGACGCTCAATGCGATCTTCCGTGTCGCCCACTCGATCAAGGGTGGTGCGGCGACCTTCGGCTTCACGGAAGTGGCCGAGCTGTCGCACGAGATGGAGACGCTGCTCGACCGCTTGCGTCGCCACGAACTCTCGCCGACGCCGCCGATGGTCGATGTCCTGCTGCGCGGCGGGGATGCGCTCTGGGGGCAGCTCTCCTTCCGCCAGGGCCTGACCCCAGAAACGCCCGCCACCGAGGCCCTGGTCGCCGACATCCGGCAACTGGCGCGCCTGTCGACGCAGCCGGCTGCTGCAGCGGCCGCGGCGGCGGCGGGCGCCTCGGCCCCGACCGCGGCGGAGCCGCCACCGTCGGCCAGGAAGCTGCTGGGCCCGGGCCAGCGCGAGCTGGAGGTGCGCATCGGACCACTGCAGCACACCAACGCCGCCAACCACCTGCATGAACTGTTCGACGAGATCCCGGGTCTCGGCGAGATGCGTCCGCTCGATTTTGGTGAGCCGGTGGATGGCATGCGCCGTTTCGGCGTGATCACGACCTGCACCGATTCGGAGCTGCTGGATCTGTTCAGCTTCCATGTCGACCGCAAACTGGTTCACCTGAGCGGGCTGGGGCTGGGCTATGGGTTCCACGAGGGCAACCCGGGTGCGCCGACGCAGGACGAGGTCAATGCCGCCGTGGCCGCTGCCGCCGTGTCGCCGGTGACGGCCGCCGCGGCGCCAGCCCCGGCGCCGGCCTCGGGCGCTGCCAGTGCCCGGGTGGGTGGTGGCGCCGGTGCCTCGGTGGATGCGACGACCTTGCGCGTGTCGGTCGACAAGGTCGATCAGCTCATCAATCTCGTGGGCGAGCTGGTGATCACGCAGGCCATGCTGATCCAGAGCAGCCGTGCGCTGGATCCGGTGGCGCACCAGGCGCTGCTGTCGTCGATCAGTCTGGTGGAGCGCAATTCGCGGGACCTGCAGGACGCCGTGATGTCGATCCGCATGATCCCGATGTCGGCCGTCTTCAGCCGCTTCCCGCGCATGCTGCGCGACCTCTCGGGCAAGCTGGGCAAGCAGGTCGAGCTGGTCACCATCGGCGAAGCCACCGAGCTGGACAAGGGCCTGGTCGAGAAGATCACCGATCCGCTGACCCACCTGGTGCGCAACTCCTGCGACCACGGCATCGAGCTGCCCCAGGTCCGCACCCAGAGCGGCAAGACCGCGCACGGCACCATCACCTTGTCGGCCTGGCACCAGGGCGGCTCGGTCGTGATCGAGGTGCGCGACGATGGCAAGGGGCTGTCGCGCGAGAAGCTGCTGTCCAAGGCGCGCGAGCGGGGCTTGTCGGCGCCGGATTCGCTGACCGATACCCAGGTCTGGAACCTGATCTTCGAGCCGGGCTTCTCGACCGCGGAGGTGGTCACCGACGTGTCCGGCCGTGGCGTCGGCATGGATGTGGTCAAGAAGAACATCACCGGACTGGGCGGCCGCGTCGATATCGATTCGGCCCCGGGCTGCGGCATGAGCGTCAAGGTGCGCCTGCCGCTGACGCTGGCCATCATGGACGGCATGAGCGTGGCCGTGCGCGACGAGGTCTACATCCTGCCGATGGGCTCGGTGGTCGAGAGCGACCTGGTCGGGCCCGACACGATCCGCTCTCTGGGTGCGGGCAGCCGCGTCGCCAAGGTGCGCGAGGACTATCTGCCGGTGGTCGATCTGGCCGAACAGCTGGGTTCGCCAGTGACCGAAGGCCAGGCGGCACCCGGCATCATGGTCATCGTCGAATCGGAGGGCATGCGTGCGGCGCTGCTGGTCGATGAACTGGTGGGACAGCAGCAGGTGGTGGTGAAGAACCTGGAGACGCACTTCCGGCGCATTCCCGATGTCTCGGGTGCGACCATCCTGGGCAATGGCAAGGTGGCGCTGATCCTGGATGTCGGCTCGCTGGTCACCCGGCGCTGAGCCCGGACACGGCGCGGCTGCCGTCCTCAGCTGGCCGCCTGCCGCAGCGTCTCGCTCACCGGGCGGCGCAGCACCTCGCGCAGGCTCCACCAGCCCGCGCCCAGCGCCAGCAGGGCGCCCGCCACCGAGCCGGACAGCGGCACCCACAGCGGCGGGTTCCACTGGAAATTGAATACCTCCCGCGCCAGCGCCCAGCCCACGGCGAGCGCCGCCGCCGAGGCCAGCAAGCCCGCCAGCGCCCCCACGCCGAGCAGTTCCGCCCGCTGCACCTGCCGCAGAAGCGCGCTGCTGGCGCCCATCGCCCGCAGCAGCGCGAACTCCCGGGCGCGTGCTTCGCGGGTGGCGCTCACGGCGGCGAACAGCACCAGCAAGCCCGCGCACAGCGTGAAGCCGAACAGGAACTCCACCGCCTGGACCACCTGGTCCAGCACCCGCTGCACCTGGGCGATCTGGGCGGAGACGTCCACGTTGGTGATGTTCGGGTAGGCGTGTGCCAGCGCGGCGTCGAAGCCCGGCTGGTCCGGCGCCCGCAGGGCGGCGATGTAGGTCGCGGGCAGGTCGGGCATGGCGCTGCGCGGGAACATCACGAAGAAGTTCACCCGCATCGAGCCCCAGTCCACCTTGCGCAGGCTGCTGATGCGGCCCTCGATCGGCGAGCCGGCGATGTCGAAGCGCAGCCGGTCGCCGAGCTTCAGCCCCAGCGTCTTCGCCAGCCCCTCCTCCACGCTCAGGCCATCGGTTTCGTCGGCCTTCCACTGGCCGGCGACCACCTCGTTGTGTCCAGGCAGCGCCGCGCTGTGGCTGAGGTTGAACTCGCGTTCGACCAGCCGCTGCGCGCGCGTCTCCGGGTAGCTCGACGGGCCGACCTCGCGGCCGTTCACCGCCACCAGCCGGCCTCGGATCATCGGGTACCAGTCGTAGCGCGTGACACCCGCCGTGGCCAGCGACTGCCGGAAGGCATCGCCCTGCTCGGGCAGGATGTTGATGACGAAGCGGTTCGGCGCATCGGCTGGCGTGGCGGCGCGCCAGCTGGAGATCAGGTCGGTGCGCAGCAGCACCAGCAGCATCAGCGCCATCAGCCCCAGCGCCAGCGCGCTGACCTGCAGCACCGCCAGCGCCGGCCGTGCGCTCAGGCTCCGCGTGGCCAGCGTGAGCCAGCGCGGCGCGCCCACCTCCGGCACGGCCCGCCGCAGCGCCTGCACCGCCAGCCACGCCGCCCCCGCGAACACCGCCCACGCCGCCGCGAAGCCCCCGACGGCGATGGCGCCGAGCTTCGGGTCCTGCGCCACCACCATCAGCAGCGCGGCGTAGCCCGCCAGCCCGGCCAGCAGCACGACCAGCGACGCGGTCCGCAGATCGCCCAGGTCGCGCCGGATCACCCGCAGCGGCGGCACCTGCGCGAGCTGCAGCACGGGCGGCAGCCCGAACGCCGCCACCAGCACCAGGCCCACGGCCAGCCCGAACACGCCGGGCCACACGCTCGGCGCTGGCAGGTTGGCCTCGACCAGACCCGCCAGCAGCACGACGAACACCTGGTGCACCGCCAGCCCGATCAGCACGCCCAGCACGCTCGCGGCCACGCCGACCAGCGCCAGCTCCAGCCCGTAGATCGCCGCGATGCGCCGCTGCGGCAGCCCGAGCACGCGCAGCATCGCGCAGGCGTCCAGATGCCGCGCCGCGAAGCCGCGTGCCGCGATCGCCACGGCCACCGCCGCCAGCAGCGCCGCCAGCACGGCCACCAGCTGCAGGAACTGCCCGGCGCGGTCCAGCGTCTGGCGCATCTCGGGGCGGGCATTGTCCATCGACTCGACCCGCGTGCCGCGCAGGTGCTCGCGCTCGACCGTGGCGTCCACCCAGGCGACGAACCCGCGGATGGCGGCCTGCGCGGTGGCGCGCCGGCTGGTGTCCGCCGGGACCACGGCCAGGCGCCAGTTCACCCGGCTCGCGGGCTGGACGAGGCCGGTGGCGGCCAGATCGGCTTCCGCCAGCAGCACGCGGGGCGCGAAGCTCATGAAGCCGGCGTCCCGGTCCGGCTCGACCCGCAGCACCTGCGCGATGCGCAGCGTGGCGTCGCCGAGCAGCAGCGGGTCGCCGACCTGCACCGCGAGCGCGTCCAGCACCGCCGCATCGACCCAGACGGTGCCGGGCGCCGGGCCGGTGGTCTGCGCGCGCACCGGACCGGTGGCGCTGTCGCTGACGCCCAGCGTGCCGCGCAGCGGGTAGCCGGCCGACACCGCTTTCACGGACACCAGCTTCGAGGCGCCGCCGCGCTCATCCGGCGCGCGGGCCATGCTGGGAAAGCGCACGTTGCGGGCGGTCTTCAGGCCCATCTCGCGGGCGGTGGCCTCGAAGCTGGCGGGCAGCGGCTGGTCGCTGGCGACCACGGCGTCACCGCCGAGCAGCGTCAGCGCATCCCGCGCCAGCCCGGCCTGCAGGCGGTCGGCGAAGAAGCCCACGGCGCAGATCGCCGCCACCGCCAGCGCCACCGCCACCAGCATCAGCCGCAGCTCGCCGGCCCGGAAGTCGCGCAGCAGTTGCCGCCAGGCCAGCCGGAACACGGAGGGTGGGTTGTTCGGAGCAGAGGGCGCGGCGGTGGCAGGGCTGTTCATCCCGCCAAGGTACACCACGGCGCCGGTCCCGGCCGAACGCTGTGTGCAAAGGCACAGAATGGCGCTGGTCGATCGGCGCGCTTCAATGAGGTCACCATGCAAACACACCCCTTGCCCCCGCTCTACCTGTCGCACGGCTCGCCGATGATCGCCATCGAGACCTCGCCAGCCGCGCAGTTCCTCGACCGCCTCGGCCCGGCCATTGACCGCACCTTCGGGCGGCCACGCGCGGCGGTGGTCGTCTCGCCGCATTCGTCGACGCGGCAGCCGATGGTGCTGGCGGGCGCCCGCCACGAGGCGATCCACGACTTCGGCGGTTTCCCGGCCGAGCTGTACGCCCAGCGCTACGACGCCCGCGGGGACACGCGGCTGGCCCACGCGGTGGCGCGCCAGCTGAGCGAGGCAGGCATGCCGACGCAGGCGGTGGATGCCAGTGGCCTCGACCACGGCATCTGGACGGTGATGAAACGCGCCTGGCCCGGTGCCGAGGTGCCGGTCGTGCCGCTGACGCTGGTGCCGACCTGGACCCCGGCGCAGCTCTGGGCGGCGGGCCGTGCGCTGTCGGCGCTGGCCGAGGACGGCGTGCTCGTCATCGGCAGCGGCGCGATGACGCACAACCTGCGGCGTTTCTTCGGCCTGCGCTCGGTGCCGGACGGGCGGATCGAGCCGGACGTGGTCGCCTTCCAGGACTGGGTGCACGCCCGCGGCACGGCGCGCGACTGGCCCGCGCTGCTGGACTACCGCCAGCAGGCGCCCGGCGCCGCGCTGCAGCATCCGACGGACGAGCACTGGCTGCCGTTCTACGTCGCTGCGGGGGCAGGCGGCGAGGCGTCACCGGCCGCGCGCATCCACGACAGCGTCGATGCCGGCGTGCTGGCCATGGACAGCTTCGCCTTCGGCCCGCACGCCGGCGCACTGGCGGCCGCGCTGGCCTGACGCCTGGCGTGTCGATGGGTGCGGCGACTCAGCCCGGGTTGTCGATGTCGATGAACTGGTGCGCAATGCCGAACTGCGCGGCCAGATGCGCGCCGAGGGCCTGCACGCCGTAGCGCTCGGTGGCGTGGTGCCCGCAGGCCAGGAAGGCCACGCCGGTCTCGCGGGCGATGTGCGCCTGCGGCTCGGAGATCTCGCCGGTCAGGTAGACATCGGCTCCGGCCGCGATCGCCGATTCGAACCAGCCCTGCGCGCCGCCGGTGCACCAGGCCACGCGCTGCACCGGGCGGCCATCGCCAGGCGCGACCACGGGCGTGCGGCCCAGCCGCCGGCCGACCCGGGCCGCGAAGGCCTCCAGCGTGTAGCCGCCATCGACCGGTCGGCCGATCACGCCGAGCGCCTTGTCGCCGAAGGTGCCCTCGGTGACCAGCCCCAGGTGGGCGCCGAGCTGCGCGTTGTTGCCCAGTGTCGGGTGGGCGTCCAGGGGCAGATGGTAGGCGTAGAGGTTGATGTCGTGGCGCAGCAGCGCAGCCAGGCGCTGCTTCATCCAGCCGGTGACGCGGCCGTCCTGTCCGCGCCAGAACAGGCCGTGGTGAACCAGAAGGGCGTCGGCGCCCGCGGCAGCGGCCGCCTCGATCAGCGCCAGGCTGGCCGTCACCCCGCTGACGAGGCGGCGCACCTCGGCGCGCCCCTCCACCTGCAACCCGTTGGGACCATAATCGGCAAACCGGGCCACCCCCAGACACTGCTCCAGATGGTCGGCCAACCCGGTTCGGTGTGCCACGTTCTCAGTCATTTTTGCTCCTTGTCCATGCGCAGGCTCTGGCTCGTATTCTCTCAAGCGGTCACGGTTGCCCTGGCCGTCGTCTTCGTGCTGGCCACGCTCAAGCCGCAGTGGATTGCTGCCCCTGCAGGCGGCTCCCCGGTGCAGTTGAACATCTCCCAGGCCCCGGCGGTGGCTGCGGGTGCTTCATCGAGTCCCGGCAGTTTCGCTCCTGCGGCGCGGCGGGCCTCGCCCTCCGTCGTCAGCGTGGTGACCAGCGCGGCGGTCGACCCCAAGCGCAAGGGCAATCCGGCCGAACCCTGGTTCCACCGCTACTTCGGTGACCAGGAGGGCCAGACCAGCGGCACCGGCTCGGCCGTGATCGTCTCGGCCGATGGCTACCTGCTCACCAACAACCACGTGGTCGAGAACGCCGGCCAGATCGAGATCGGACTCGCCGATGGGCGCCGTGTGGCTGCCAAGGTGGTCGGCACCGACCCGGACAGCGACCTCGCAGTGCTGAAGGTGGCGCTTGACGGGCTGCCCGCGATCACGTTCGGGGATGCGGATGGCTTGCAGGTGGGCGACGTCGTGCTGGCCATCGGCAACCCGTTCAACGTGGGGCAGACGGTGACCTCGGGCATCGTCAGCGCCGTCGGCCGCACCGGGCTGGGGCTGAACACCTTCGAGAACTTCATCCAGACCGACGCGGCCATCAACCCGGGCAACTCGGGTGGCGCGCTGGTCGATGCCACCGGGCAGCTGCTCGGCATCAATACCGCGATCTACTCGCGCTCCGGCGGCAGCATGGGCATCGGTTTCGCGATCCCCGTCTCCACGGCGCGGCAGGTGATGGAGGGGCTGATCACCGAGGGCGTGGTGATGCGGGGCTGGATCGGCGTGCAGCCGAGCGATCTGACCGCCGACATGGCCGAGTCCTTCAAGCTCAAGGTGGACCACGGCGTGCTGATCACCGGCGTGCTCCAGGGCGGTCCGGCCAGCGCCGCCGGCATGCAGCCCGGCGACGTGGTGCTGAAGGTGGGGGCCGTGCCGGTGGGCAGCACCGCGCAGCTGCTCAATGCGGTGGCCGCACTCAAGCCGCAGTCACCTGCCGTCATCACGGTCCAGCGTGGCGCGCAGGCGCTGGACCTGACCGTCAAGGTGGCGCAGCGGCCCAAGGCGAAGGTCGCGAGTCGCAAGCCCGCGGAGTGAGCGGCGGGCGTCAGCCCGTGGTTTCTTCTGCTGGCGGCTGCGTGTGCTTGAGGAAGAACTGTGACGCGACGATGCCCACTTCGTACAGCAGCCCCATCGGGAGCAGCAGGGCCACCATCGACACGGCATCCGGTGGGGTCACCAGCCCGGCGGCCGCGGCCGCGGCCACCCAGAAGTAGCGGCGGAACTCGCGCAGCTGCTCGACCGTGATCACGCCGAGCCGCGTCAGCACCACCACCGCCACCGGCACCTCGAAGGCCACACCGAAGGCGATGAACATGGTGATCACGAAGTCGAGGTAGGCCTCGATGTCCGGGCTCACGGCCACCGACTTCGGCGCCATCGACTGGATGGCCGGAAACGCCTGACCGAACACGAAAAAGTAGCAGAACGACACGCCCAGGTAGAACAGGACCGTGCTGCTGGTCACCAGTGGCAGGACCAGCCGGCGCTCGTGCCGGTACAGGCCCGGTGCGACGAAGGCCCAGATCTGGTACAGCACCCAGGGCAGCGCGGCACCGAACGCCACCAGCAACGTCACCTTGATCGGGATCAGGAAGGGCGAGACGACGCCGACGGCGATCATCTTCGAGCCTTCCGGCAGGGCCTTGACCAGCGGGAGCGCCAGCAGGTCGTACATCCGTGACGGGCCCGGGAACAGGCACAGCAGCGCGAAGATCGCGCCGACGCCGTAGACGGTCTTGAGCAGGCGGTCGCGCAGCTCGATCAGGTGGCTGACGAAAGGCGCTTCGGTGCCTTCGAGTTCATCGGTCGGAGTGGGCATGGGGCCAGGGAGATCAGAACGATCGCGTCGAGCGCGCAGGGCGGAATCGTGCGACCCGGGCGGCGCCCGACTGCACATGGCGGCGCACGTTTTCGCTCTGCTTGTACCACTGGGGCACCGCAGAACGCTTGATGCGCCAGTTCTTCTTCGGGGCCTTGTAGGCCGGGGCTGGCGTGCTGTCCCAGTTGTAGGGCTCGTAGGTCGGCGTGTCGCCATCGACCGACTCACCCAGGGCGGCGTTGACGTCGCGGGTGGCGTCGTGCAGACCGCCGGACACCGACTGGCCCACGTCGCGCGCTGCTGTCTCGAACTGTTCGCGGACCTTGGTCAGCTCCTCCAGCTCGATCGAGCGGTTGACCTCGGCCTTGACGTCGGCGACATAGCGCTGCGCCCGCCCGATCAGCGTGCCGGCCATCCGGGCCACGCGGGGCAGCCGCTCCGGGCCGATCACGACCAGCGCGATGCCGGCCACGAGCATGATCTTGGAAATGCCGATATCGAGCATGGGTCAGGCGCCGGGACGTGTCACTGCGGGCATCACGACTTGGTCTTGGCTTCGACGTCGATGGTCTGGCTGTCGAGGCGCTTCTCGGCGGCGACCTGGGCGGCCGGTGCGGCTGCGTCGGCCTTGTCGCCGTCCTTCACGCCATCCTTGAAGCCCTTGACTGCCGAACCGAGGTCTGCGCCGATGTTCTTGAGCTTCTTGGTGCCGAAGACCAGCACGATGATGACGAGGAAGATGATCAGGTGGGTGGTGGACAGGCCCATGGCGGTGCTCCGGGTGCAGTGGTGTGTGGGGTCGACCGTGAAGGTGGTGGTCGACAGTGCAAGGAATTCTAGGTCAGCCGTGTTTCCAGGGCCGGGGTCCGCCCATCACGTGCAGGTGCAGGTGGTAGACCTCCTGCCCGCCATCCGGACCCGTATTGATCACCGTGCGAAAGCCGTTGGTGGCCCCTTGCTCGACGGCCAGCCGCGGCGCCAGCGTCATCATGCGGCCCAGCAGCGCTTCGTGCTCCGCGGTCACGTCCCCGAGACCGGCGATGTGCTGGCGGGGAATGATCAGCAGGTGCACTGGCGCGGCCGGACGGATGTCCTTGAACGCGATCAGCTCGTCGTCCTCGTAGACCTTCTGGGCGGGGATCTCGCCGGCGGCGATGCGGCAGAACAGGCAATTGGGATCGTGGCTCATGGCACAGCAGGGGGATTGGAGGTCGGTTGGATCGGGACGGATCAGATCAGGTCTTCGGCCGGCTGGCGAACTCGGCCAGCCCGGACAGGCCTTCGCGGCGCTCCAGCTCGGCGATCACGTCGGCCGGCGTCAGCCCGAACTGGGCCAGCGCCACGAGGCTGTGGAACCACAGGTCGGCCACTTCGTAGACGATCTTCTGCGCGTCGCCGTCCTTGGCGGCGATCACCACCTCGGTGGCCTCCTCGCCGATCTTCTTGAGGATGGTGTCGGTGCCCTTGTGGAACAGGCGCGCGACGTAGCTCTTGTCCGGATCGCCGCCACGGCGCGCGGCGATGACCTCGGCGAGGCGGGCCAGGCTGTCCTGGGAGGTCGGGGGCGTCTGCGTGGTCATGGTCGGAGTCAGGTCTTGGCGTAGATGGTGCTGGGGTCTTTCAGGACCGGGTCGACGGCTTGCCAGCCAGGCTGCCCATCGGCGCCAGGCACGAGCCGCTCGTAGAAGCAAGAATGGCGCCCGGTGTGGCAGGCGATGCCGGGTTCGTGACCGCGCTGCGTCACCTTGAGCAGCACGACGTCCTGGTCGCAGTCGATGCGGATCTCGTGCACCTGCTGCACGTGGCCCGACTCCTCGCCCTTGTGCCACAGGCGCTGGCGCGAGCGGCTCCAGTAGACGGCTTCGCCGCGCTCGGCGGTGAGCGCCAGCGCCTCGCGGTTCATCCACGCGAACATCAGCACGTCGTTCGTGCCCGCTTCCTGCGCGATCACGGGCACGAGGCCCTCCGCAGTCCATGTGATCTTGTCCAGCCAGTTCATGCGGGGGAGTGTAGCAACCGGACATGACCGATCTTCCCGTTCCGTGACAATCTCCCCATGGCACACCCCGACCCTGTTCAATCCCCCGCCACGCCCCCGGTGGTGATCACGCTCGGCGATGCGCTGGGCATCGGCCCGGAGATCATCGTCCGCGCCTTTCTCGATGGCCGCACCGGCCCGCCCGGACGGACGCTGGTGATCGGCGAGCCGGCGGTGCTGCGCCGTGCGGCGGCGGTGTGGCGCCAGCGGGCCGATGTGCCGGAGCTGCCGATCGCGGTGATCGATTCGGTGGCCGATCTGCCGCTGGTGCCGCCCGGCGCACTGCCGGTGCTGCTGCCGAGCTGGCGTTGCCCGGCGCTGGCGCAGGCACCGTGGGGCACGGTGGACGCCCGCTGCGGCCGGCTCGCGGCGGCCTGCATCCGTGACGCGGTGGCGCTGGCCAGCCGCGGCGAGGTCTCGGCCATCGCCACCGCGCCGATCCACAAGGAAGCGCTGTTCGCGGCCGGCGAGCCGTATCCGGGCCACACCGAGATGCTGGCGGCCGAAAGCGCGGTCCATGGCCAGCCGGCAGATGTCCGCATGATGCTGGCCAACGAGGAGCTCAAGACCGTGCTGGTGACGGTGCACTGCGCGCTGCGCGAGGCCATCGAGCGGGTGACCTTCGACGCCGTGCTGTCCACGCTGCGCATCGCGCACGCGAGTGCGACGCGCTGGGGCCAGCCGACGCCGCGCATCGCCGTGGCGGGGCTGAACCCGCATGCTGGCGAGGGCGGCCTGTTCGGCCGCGAGGAGATCGAGGTCATTGCGCCGGCCATCGCCGCAGCCCGCGCTGAAGGCATCGACGCAAGCGGCCCCTACGCGCCCGACACGGTGTTCATGCGCGCCCGCAACGGCGAGTTCGACCTGGTGCTGGCGATGTACCACGACCAGGGGCTGATTCCGGTGAAGTACCTGGGGGTGGAGCAGGGCGTCAACGTCACGCTCGGCCTGCCCTTCGTGCGCACCAGCCCGGACCACGGCACGGCCTTCGACGTGGCCGGGCGTGGCGTGGCGGATGCGTCGAGTCTGGTGGCGGCGCTGGCGATGGCGCGGCGGCTGGCTCAGCGCAGCGCGTAGTCGAGCACGGCGCCGGCGAAGACCGCCGCGCCCACCCAGTGGTTCTCGCGGAAGGCGCGGAAGCAGCCGTCGCGCGAGCGGTCGCGGATCAGCGTCCAGTGCCACAGCGCCTGTGCGGCCGCGACCGCGATGCCGGCGAGGAACAGGGCGCCCAGACCCGCCTGCAGACCCAGCCAGGTCCAGACCGCCAGATAGACCGCGTAGAACGCCATGATCGCCGCCACGTCCCAGTGGCCCAGCGTGATGGCCGAGGTCTTCATGCCGATCTTCAGGTCGTCGTCGCGGTCGACCATGGCGTATTCGGTGTCGTAGGCCAGCACCCAGAACAGGTTGCCCAGCAGCAGCCCCCAGGCCAGCGGCGGGATCTCGCCGCGTGTTGCCGCGAAGGCCATCGGGATGCCAAAGCTGAAGGCCACGCCCAGCACCGCCTGCGGCATCGACACGAAGCGCTTGGCGTAGGGGTAGACCAGCGTCACCGCCAGCGCGCCGAAGGACCAGGCGATCGCCAGCGCGTTGGTGGTCAGCACCAGCGCAAACGCGACCAGGGCGAGCGCGGCGCCCAGCGCCAGGGCTTCCTGGACGGACACCGCGCCGCTGGTGACCGGGCGCTGCGCGGTGCGCTTGACGTGGCGGTCGAAGTCGCGGTCGGCCACGTCGTTGATGCAGCAGCCGGCGCTGCGCATCAGGATGGTGCCGAGCGTGAACACGGCGAGCAGGTGCAGCCCCGGGAAGCCGTTCGCCGCCAGCCACAGCGCGGTCAGCGTGGGCCACAGCAGCAGCAGCCAGCCGGCGGGCCGGCTCCAGCGGATCAGGTCGAGATAGAGGGCGAGCTTCTTCATGCCCGCGATTGTCGCGTCAGAGCATGGTTTCGGGCAGCGAGGGCATCAGCTCGGCGGTGCGGGTGTCCTCGAGTTCCAGCTCGCGCGGGCGCTGCGGCCGGTCGCGCTCGCGCCATTTGAGGACGAACTCCAGCACCTGGTCGGCCGGCATCGGACGCGAGGCGAAGTAGCCCTGCACCATGTTGCAGCCCTCGGCTTCGAGCACGTTGATCTGCAGCGGCTCTTCCACGCCCTCGGCCACGGTCGACATGCGCAGCGACTTGGCCAGCGCCAGGATGTTGCGCACGATGGAACGTGCATCGCGGCTGATGAGCAGCTCGCGCACGAAGGCGCGGTCGATCTTCAGCGTGTCGAAGGGGAAGCGGCGCAGGTAGGCCAGCGAGGAGTAGCCGGTGCCGAAGTCGTCCAGCGCGATCTGCACGCCGAGCCGGCGCAGCGCGTGCAGCCGCTCCACCGTGCCGCGGTGGTCGTTGATGAACACCGATTCGGTGATCTCCAGCTCCAGTCGGCCGGGCGCCAGGCCGCTGGTCCGCAGGGCGCGTTGCACCGCTTCAGGCAGGTTCTGCGCCATCACCTGCACGGGGGAGATGTTGACTGCCACCTGCAAGGGGTCAGGCCAGCGTGCGGCCTGGCGGCAGGCCTCGGTCAGCGCCCATTCGCCCATCGGCAGGATCAGACCGCTTTCCTCGGCTACCGGGATGAACTCGGCGGGGGTGATCGCGCCGTGTTCCGGGTGGTTCCAGCGCAGCAGAGCCTCGAAGCCGATGACTTCCCAGTCGTGCAGGCTGACCTTGGGCTGGTAGTGCAGCGAGAGCTGGTGCTTTTCCATCGCTTCACGCAGGTCCCGCTCCAGCACCAGCCGGCGGCGGATCTGCTCGCCGAGCCGGGCAGCGAAGAAGCGCATCGAGCCCGTGGCGTTCGCCTTGGCGTCGTAGAGGGCGAGATCGCCGTTCTGCATCATCTCGTCGACGGTGGTGCCGTCCTGCGGGAAGCGCGCGATGCCGATGCTCACGCGTACCGGCACGGCTGCGCCCATCACTTCGCAGGGCGCGCGCATGGCGTCGACGATGCGCTGGGCCGTGGTGCCGATCTCGGCCTCCTCGCGCACCGAGCGCAGCAGGACCGCGAACTCGTCGCCACCGAGCCGCGCCACGACGTTGCTGCGCCCGACGGCGTCCTTGAGGCGGCGGGAAACCTCCACCAGCAGCGCGTCGCCGGTGGCGTGGCCCAGGGTGTCGTTGACGTTCTTGAAGCCGTCCAGGTCCAGGCACATCACGGCGCCCTGGCTGAGGCGCGTGCGGCTGTTCTGCAGCGCGCTTTCGAGCAGCACGCGGAAGTGCGCCCGGTTGGTCAGGCCGGTGAGGGTGTCGTAGTGCGCCAGCCAGGCCAGGCGGCGGTCGGCGATGCGGGCCTGCGTCACGTCGCGGGCCACGCCGCGCCAGCCGATGGCGCTGCCGCGCTCGTCCACCAGCGGCTTGGCGGTCATCGACCACCAGCGCTGCTTGCCTTGAACCACCATGGGCAGCAGCACGTCCCGGAACGGGTGGCCCTGGGTGAGCCGCTCGTGCAGCGTGTGGGCCGATTCGCGGTCCGCCTCGCTGAGCTTCTTCTGCAGATCAGCCAGCAGCGCCAGCAGCGAATGGTCGTTGAGGTCTTCCACCGTCAGGCCCAGCGCACCCGCGAACTGCTTGGAGACGTGCTTGAGGCGGCCGGCCGAGTCGATTTCCCACAGCACGTCGCTGCCGTGTTCCTCGAAGTCGCGCAGCAGCAGGCCGATGAGCTGGTTCTGGTGCTCGGCCTTGACCTCGGCGCTCACGCGCGCATGCAGGTTGCGGTGCACGCCCTGTGAGGTACCGATCGCCAGCCCCGCCAGCACGACCCATTGCCCCGCGCCATAGGTCTGCAGGCCGGAGCCCCAGCCGATGTAGCTGACCAGCGTGCCCAGGCTCAGCGCGCCGGTGAAGGCGTACATGGCCCGCGGCATCGACAGCAGCGTGAAGGTGCCTGCGCCCAGCATCGCCACCATCGACAAGCCGATGGTGAGCTGGTGGGATGCTTGTCCGTCGAAGGCCAGCGAGGCCGGAGCCAGGCTCCAGACCGCGCCGATGAGCGCGGCGTGCAGGTGGTAGCCGGTGATGCGCCGGGCCGAGATCGACGTGGCGCGCTGCTGCTGGTGGCTGAACCAGAACTGCCACTGCGCCAGCGTGAGCGCCACGATCCCCGTCAGCCACACCAGCAGCAGGGCCTGCGGGATCTGGGGCGATGCGCCGAAACTCAGCAGCAGCGCGTTCACCAGCGACATGCCGGCCATCCAGGGCAGCGTGCGCAGGACTGCGCCGTGCTGGCGCAGCCGCACCCGGGCATCGACGACCACCTCGGAAGACTGGACCGAGCTCCGCCGATCGGTCCGGCGGCGCTCCGCCTCGCGTCGCCGCGGCGCCGTCGAGGAGGATCGGTTCGTTTTCGGGGAGGAGGGCATCGGGAAACTCGCAACCGGACATGACGGACCATGTCCCCATTGCAGGTTTCGGCACCGGAACCGTCAGCTTGAGCCGGTGATGCGCTTCGTCGGCCGGGAATGCGGCCCGCCGGATCAGTCGGTCACGCGGCGTACCCCTGGCAAGGGGCACTGGTAAACGGCATTGCGCAGCGCCGCGATCGCCTCGTAGCGCGTGAAGGAGCGCCGCCAGGCCAGCACCACCCGGCGGGTCGGTACCGGGTCGCTGAACGGGATGTAGCGCAGCAGCGAAGGGTGGTCCGGCGTGTCGTGGTCCACCGGCACCGACAGCCTGGGCACCACGGTGATGCCCATGCCCGAGGCCACCATGTGCTTGATCGTCTCCAGCGACGAGCCCTCGAAACTCTTGCGGATGCCCTCGGTGTCGCTGGAGAAACGGGCGAATTCGGGGCAGACCTCCAGCACGTGGTCCCGGAAGCAGTGGCCGGTGCCGAGCAGGAGCATCGTTTGCTGCTTGAGTTCGGCCGAGGAGATCGAGGTCCGGGCTGCCAGCGGATGGTGGCGCGGTACCGCCACCATGAACGGCTCATCGTAGAGCGGCGCCACGGCCAGCCCGGTGTCGGGGAAGGGCTCGGCCAGAACCGTGCAGTCCAGCTCGCCCGTGCGCAGCATTTCCAGCAGTCGCACGGTGAAGTTCTCGTGCAGCATCAGCGGCATCTGCGGCACGTGTTCGATGGCATTGCGCACCAGATCCGGCAGCAGATAAGGCCCGATCGTGTAGATCACGCCCAGCCGCAGCGGCCCGGCCAGCGGATCCTTGCCGCGGCGCGCGATTTCCTTGATGGAGGCCGCGCTCTCCAGCGTCGCCTGGGCCTGGCGGATGATTTCCTCGCCCAGCGGCGTGACGCTGACCTCGCTGCCGCCGCGCTCGAAGAGCTTGACCTCCAGCTCTTCCTCCAGTTTCTTGATCGCCACCGACAGCGTGGGCTGGGACACGAAGCAGGCCTCGGCAGCCCGGCCGAAATGCCGTTCGCGGGCAACGGCCACGATGTAACGCAGTTCGGTGAGGGTCATCGCGGGTCCCGGAACGCGCGGCAACGTCGCCGCATGGATGGATTGTGCTCAAAACAGGATGCAGTGTCATGGTGACAGTCCGGATGACAGCCGCGCGGGGGGGGGTGGAGAATGTGGCTTCAGGGCCTCGACCGAATTTCAGCCAGTCTGAAAATGGTCGGCCTGTCATTGATGCGAATCTATAATTCGCGGCGCTTTTGCTTGATCGACATCAACACCACCATATGAGCAAACAGTTAATTGCAACGGTCGCTTTCGCACTCGCAGCCGGGGTGTCTTCCGTGCATGCTCAGGACAACCCGGCGGGTGATCCCGCGAGTGGGCAGAAGAAGGCCGCGATGTGCATCGGGTGCCACGGCATTCCGGGTTACCGGGCCAGCTTCCCCGAAATCCACCAGGTGCCGATGATCTCGGGCCAGGGCGCCAAGTACATCGTGTCGGCGCTCAACGCCTACAAGAAGGGCGAGCGCAAGCACCCGACGATGCGTGGCATTGCCGGCTCGTTGTCGGACCAGGACATCGCCGATGTGGCGGCGTTCTACGCCAGCCACCAGGCGCCGGTCTCGGCGGCGGTGGCTCCTGCACCGAGCGCCGCCGTGGCCGAGCTGCTCAAGAAGGGCAACTGCGCGTCCTGCCACGGCGAGGGCCTGAACAAGCCGATCGACGGGACCTACCCGAAGCTGGCGGGCCAGCATGCGGACTACCTGTTTGTCGCCCTCAAGGCCTACAAGACCGAGAACAACGCCAACGTCGGCCGCGGCAACGCGATCATGGGTGGCATGGCCAAGCCCTTCTCCAATGCAGAACTGCAGTCGCTGGCCGACTACATCGGCTCGCTGCCGAGCGATCTGCAGGTCGTTCCGAACGCCAAGTTCCGCTGAACGGTCCGACGCGGAGGGTCACCGCCCACGCGGTGACCACCGTGCCAGCAGCAAGGCGTTGCTGATCACGCTGACGCTGCTGGCGGCCATGGCGGCGCCTGCCACCATCGGGCTCAGCAGGCCGAACGCGGCCATCGGAATGCCCACCACGTTGTAGGCAAACGCCCAGAACAGGTTCTGGCGGATCTTGGCCGTGGTCCGGCGCGAGATGTCGATGGCCGCGGCCACGGCGCGTGGGTCACCACGCATCAGCGTGATGCCGGCTGCGTGCATGGCCACGTCCGTGCCGGTGCCGTCGCTGTGCGTGATGGCCATGCCGACGTCGGCCGCGGCCAGTGCCGGAGCGTCGTTCAGCCCGTCGCCCACCATCGCCACGCGGGTGCCATCGGCCCGCAAGGCGGCGATCACGCCGGCCTTGTCGCCGGGCAGCACCTCGGCGCGCACTTCGTCGATGCCGAGTTCCCGGCCGACGGCGCCTGCCGCATCGCGGTTGTCGCCGCTGACCAGCAGCGTGCGCACGCCCAGCGCGTGCAGCTGGTCGATCGCTTCGCGGGCGCCGGGCTTGACCGTGTCGCCAAAGGCCAGCAGTCCGAGCAGGGTGGGCCGCCCGGTTCCACCGTCTCCAGGCACTTCGGCCAGCCAGGCCAGCGTCTGACCTTGCGACTGCCACTGGTCCGCCTTGCCCTGCAGCGCTGCGACCGGCACGCCCAGTTCGTCCATCCAGCGCCGGCTGCCCAGCCGCAGCGCGCGGCCCTGCACCACGCCTATCACGCCGCGGCCGGCCTGGGCCGACATCTGCTCGGCGGTCGCGATGGTCCGGCCGCGGCCGGCTGCAGCTGCGGCGACGGCGCGGGCCAGTGGATGTTCGCTGCCCGACTGCAGCGCGGCTGCCCAGGCGAGCACGTCCCCGTCCGATTGGCCTGGTGCTGCCACATGGCCGACCAGCGCCGGCTTGCCCGCCGTGAGCGTGCCGGTCTTGTCGAAGGCGACGATGCGCACGGCGTGGGCGAGTTCGAGCGCCTGCGCGTCCTTGATGAGGATGCCGTGGCGCGCGGCGGCGCCGGTGCCGACCATGATCGCCGCCGGCGTGGCCAATCCCAGCGCGCACGGACAGGCAATCACCAGCACCGCCACCGCCCGCAGCACGGCCATCGTCCAGTCACCGCTCGTCAGGCCCCAGCCCAGCAGGGTGATGATGGCGATCACCACCACCGCCGGCACGAACACCGCGCTCACCTGGTCGACCAGCCGCTGGATCGGTGCCTTCTTCGCCTGCGCCGACTCGACCAGCCGCACGATGCGCGACAGCGTGGTCTCGGCGCCGATGGCCAGCGTGCGCACGACGAGGCGACCTTCGCCATTGACGGCGCCACCGGTCACGCGCTGTCCGGGTTCGCGGGCCACCGGCAGGCTCTCGCCGGTCAGCAGCGATTCATCGACATGGCTCGCGCCTTCGAGCACCTCGCCGTCGACCGGGATGCGCTCGCCGGGGCGAACCACCACCCGGTCACCGACCCGCAACCGGCCGAGCGGCCGG
>Ga0228699_1000166_pt1 | contig 61449 bp, 64 predicted proteins | sample McNCre217_Aug_MG_FD_178016 | JGI IMG/M metagenome (GOLD analysis project Ga0228699, IMG submission 178016) | Freshwater microbial communities from McNutts Creek, Athens, Georgia, United States - 2-17_Aug_MG | ecosystem: Environmental > Aquatic > Freshwater > Creek | place: USA: Georgia... | reverse complement strand
AACGAGAAGGTGATTGAAGCCTACCTCGGCGGTACAGCGGCTTAAGTGCACACGGAGAATTAGAGATGTTGACGATTAAAAACCTCGAAGCCGGTTACGGCAAAGTCCACGTGCTGCACGGCATTTCTTTGGAAGTGCCCAAAGGCAAAGTGGTCACCTTGATTGGCTCCAACGGCGCTGGCAAAACCACCACCATGCGCGCCGTCAGCGGCATGATTGCACCCACCGCGGGTGAGATCACGCTCAACGGCGAGCGCATTGATGGCATGGAGTCTTTCTCCATCGCTAAGCGTGGCTTGGCCCATTCCCCCGAAGGTCGCCGCGTGTTTGCCACCATGACCGTGACTGACAACCTCACCTTAGGCGCTTTCCCTCGTTTGACCGGTAGCCGTCCCAAGGGCGATGTGTCGGGGGACTTGGACCGTGCGATGGATTTGTTCCCCCGCCTCAAAGAGCGCCGCAACCAACTGGCCGGCACCTTGTCGGGTGGTGAGCAACAAATGCTGGCCATGGCCCGCGCGGTGATGCTCAACCCCGAAGTGGTGTTGCTCGATGAGCCTTCCATGGGCTTGGCACCGATTTTGGTGGAGGAGGTTTTCAAGATCATTGAAAACCTCAAGAGCCAAGGCGTGACCATGTTGCTGGTGGAGCAGTTCGCAGCTGCCGCACTGAACGTGGCCGACTACGGCTACGTGATGGAAAACGGTCGCATTTCGGTGCACGGCGAAGCCAGCAAACTCAAGAACGACCCAGCGGTGAAAGCCGCGTATTTGGGCGGAGGTCACTAACCTAGATCCTAGGGGTTTCCTCTGCAAGGGGCGCAAAACGTGGGTTCAGTCTCTATACTGCCTACGTTTTCGCGCCCTTTGTGCTTTTTTGACCGCTTGTTGACGGTCGTTTTTGGTCCCATTTCATGTCTGCTCACTCATCCTCCCAAGTTCACCCCGCCGATGGCTATGCGGGGGACATCACCCCAGAAACAGCCAATGCGTGGATGCAGTCGGGTGAAGCGGTGATGATCGACGTGCGCAGCGAGGCCGAGTTGGCTTGGGTTGGTTTTGTGCCCAGTGCGGTGGCGGTGCCGTGGAAACAGTGGCCAGGCATGGCGATGAATCCTGCGTTTGATGCCGATGTCAAAGCGGCAGCTCATGGCAAAAAAGTAGTGCTGCTGTGCCGCAGCGGCGTGCGTTCCATCGCCGCCGCCAAACGCGCCACAGAGCTGGGCCTTGAGGCGTACAACATCCTCGAAGGCTTCGAGGGCGACGCCAACGCAGACGGCCATCGCGGCACGCAAGGTGGCTGGCGCATGCGTGGCCTGCCTTGGCGTCAAAACTGATTGCGCGCCGTATGACATTTCTTGCACTCGATGTGGGCAACACACGCCTCAAGTGGGGCCTGTACGACAGCCCCGCGCCCGGCGCGACGTTACTGGGCAGCGGCGCGGTGTTTTTAGAAAACATCGACCGCTTGGCAGACGAAGACTGGCGCGACTTGCCCGAGCCCACCCACATGCTGGGCTGCATCGTGGCCGGTGAGGCCATTCGCCGCCGCGTCGAAGAACAAATGGAGCTGTGGGACATCACCCCACATTGGGCTGTGTCGTCCGCCGCCGAAGCGGGCATGACCAACGGCTACGACCACCCCACGCGCTTAGGCGCAGACCGATGGGTGGCCATGATCGGCGCACATGCGCGCATGTTGGCGCAAGGTGGCCACGACGCGCCTAAGCCGATGGTGGTCGTCATGGTCGGTACGGCCGTGACGGTGGAAGCGATTGATGCCCATGGCAAATTTCTAGGCGGCCTCATCTTGCCCGGCCACGGCATCATGCTGCGCGCGTTAGAGTCCGGAACAGCAGGCTTGCGCGTGCCCACGGGCGAGGTGTGTGAATTTCCCACCAACACCAGCGACGCCCTCACCAGCGGCGGCACCTACGCCATAGCAGGCGCGGTCGAGCGCATGGTGCAACACGTGCGCCAACACTGCGGCGCAGAGCCTGCGTGCTACATGACCGGTGGCGCAGGCTGGAAGATGGCACCCAGCATGTCGGTGCAGTTTGAGTTGGTCGACTCGCTCATTTTTGATGGGCTGTTGGAAATCGCTAAGCAGCGCTTAGATCGCGTGGGAGCGCCTTTTAGCAGCCTAGGATAAAACGAGTTTGTAGTGCGATGCGCTACAAGCTACAATCTACGCATGATTAAAAGCTTTCGGCACAAAGGCTTGCAGCGTTTCTTTGAGACAGGCAGTAAGTCGGGGATCCAAGCCTCGCATGCTGCTCGGTTGCGCCTTCAGCTGGCAGCGCTTGATCAGGCCATTCGGCCCGAAGATTTGTCTGCGTCTTCATGGGCACTTCATCCTCTCAAGGGTGATTTAAAAGGGCATTGGGCGCTCACTGTGAACGGCAATTGGCGCATGGTGTTCACGTTCGAAGGTCAAGATGCTGTGCTTGTAGATTATTTGGATTACCACTGAGGTTCGTATGACCAGAATGCACAACCCGCCTCATCCTGGCGAAGTTCTTCGTGAATACCTTGGCGCTGTCACGGTGACGGATGCTGCAGCCAAGCTTGGTGTTAACCGAGTCACGCTATCGCGTGTGATTTCGGGGAGTTCCGGTATTTCTGCCGATATGGCTTATCGCCTAAGTATTGCGTTAGGGACCAGTCCAGAAATGTGGGCTGGCATGCAGTTGCAATATGACTTGCACATGGCCAGCAAGATCAAACGCCCCAAAATTCAACCTTTTGCATTGGCAGCTTGATATGAAAGTCATCGATTCCCTCGTCACGCAAGTGCCTAGCATCGCGGCCATTCGCCGAGACATTCATGCCCACCCCGAGCTGTGCTTCGAAGAAGTTCGCACTGCCGATTTGGTGGCGCAAAAGCTGACCGAGTGGGGCATACCCATTCATCGCGGCATGGGCAAAACGGGCGTGGTGGGGATTTTGAAATGCGGTACGAGTGACAGTGCGATTGGCCTGCGTGCCGACATGGACGCCTTGCCCATGCAAGAGTTCAACCAATTCGCCCACGCCAGTCAACACGCGGGCAAGATGCACGCGTGCGGCCACGACGGCCATGTGGCCATGCTCTTGGCGGCTGCGCAGTATTTGTCCAAGCATCGTGACTTTGACGGCACGGTGTACTTCATCTTCCAACCCGCAGAAGAGGGCGGTGGCGGTGCGCGCGAAATGATGCGCGATGGCTTGTTCGACAAGTTCTCCATGCAAGCCGTGTACGGCATGCACAACTGGCCGGGCCTCAAAGAGGGACAGTTTGCGTTGAGTGCAGGCCCTGTGATGGCATCGAGCAATGAGTTCAAAATCACCATCCACGGCAAAGGCTGCCATGCCGCGTTGCCACATAACGGCATCGATCCTGTGGTGATCGCTTGCCAAATGGTGCAAGCGTTTCAAACCATCGTCAGCCGTAACAAAAAGCCGGTTGATGCAGGCGTGATTTCGGTCACCATGATCAACGCAGGTGAAGCCACCAACGTGGTGCCCGACCACTGCGAGCTGCAAGGCACCGTGCGTACCTTCAGCGTGGAAGTGCTCGACATGATTGAGCAACGCATGCGCGATGTGGCGGCACACACCAGTGCTGCTTTTGGTGCCACCTGTACGTTTGAGTTTGAACGCAACTACCCGCCCACCATCAACCATCCCGCTGAAACTGAATTTGCGCGTGAAGTGATGGCCGACATCGTGGGTGCTAACAACGTATTAGCCCAAGAGCCGACCATGGGCGCAGAAGACTTTTCGTACATGCTGCAAGCCAAGCCAGGTGCGTATTGCTTCATTGGCAATGGCGATGGCGCACACCGAGAAATGGGACATGGCGAGGGACCATGCACCTTGCACAACCCCAACTACGACTTCAACGATTCGTTGATCCCATTGGGCGCGACGTATTGGGTCAAGCTCGTTGAAGCTGCGTTGCGTTGAACTTATCAACACGTCGTAGAAGAATCACAACGTGTGTGTCCAAGCCGTCTAGCAAAGCGCATTGAACATCCAGTAAAAAAGGTGTCGAGGTCGCTAATGCTCCAATGTTGCGATAAACACAAACCTCGCCATTAAAAGGTTCTGCGGGTATCGAGTGGCAGTGACTCTTCGGCTACGGTCTGGTTATAGGCTTGAACAAAGTCTGCATGTTCTGCTTGCCATTCAGCTTCTTTTTCTTTGCGTGCCAGTTCGTGCGGATGCAGATCGCAGGCCTTTGCGATATTGCCCAGCTCTTTGGCGTTAGCTAAAACTTCGGTGGATAAGGTTGAATCTGCGGCTCTTTTAAAGCTTGGCGAATGGTGTTTTGCATGCATGATGCTTGGAGGCTTAGTAAGCTGAAAGAAGCGCGTTCAAGTGCTCTTTGTGTTCTGCCGTCGCGTACGGCAGCAGCAAACTCAACACACTCTTAGCCCCGCGCAGTAGCGATGCTTGTGCGCTCTCGGGCTCAAGTGCATGGCGCGGGTCGCGCACGTATTCGTAGCTTAGCCACCACGTCAACACCACCACCATGTGTGTGGCGGTCGCTTCTCGTTCGCTTACCGTGATGGCCAATGCGCCATCGTGCTCTAGGCTGTCGAGCAGCGTGCGAAACGCGGTGGTTTTGTGCAACAGCGCGTCTTTGATGTGGGTTTCTAGCTTGCGGTTCTTGCTGAGCAAGTCGTTCAAATCGCGGTACAAAAATCGGTATTGCCACACCAACTCAAACAGCGTGTGCATGAAAAACCAAGCATCTTCCACGTCGTGTACGCCGGGCGCTGCCTCTAGCAAATCATCCAATGCAGCCTCGTAGCGATTGAACAGCGCTGTCACCAGCTCCTCTTTGGCCGGGTAGTGGTAGTACAGATTGCCGGGGCTGATGTTGAGTTCAGACGAGATCAGTGTGGTCGACACATTGGGCTCGCCAAAGCGATTGAAGAGGTCGAGCGTGACCTCCAAAATTCGTTCTGCGGTACGACGTGGCGCTTTTTTTGCCATGGTTAGCTAACTGCGATCGAGCCCAGTTATTTCTTGGTGACTTTTTTGGCTGGTGCTTTCTTCGCGGCAGTTTTGGTTGCAGGCTTAGTAAGGGTCTTGGGCTTTGCAGCCGCTTTAGGTTTTGCGCCCAGCTGCGCTTCAAGCGCCGCTACGCGTGCCTGCAGCGCTTTCATTTCGGCGGCAGATGGCAAGCCCAAACCGTGCAGCGCTTTGGCCACACGTTCTTCAAAAATACCTTCCAGCTTGCCCCACTGCCCCGTGGCGCGCTCGCTCAGCGTGTGCGCCGCTTGTGTAGCTTTTTGTGTGGCCTCTGCCAGTTTTTCTTCGGCGGTGGTGTGCGCCTTGCGTTGCATGGTGATGCCGTCGCTCACCAGCTTTTCAAACGCCTTGGTGCCGTCCTCTTGCGCTTTGGCAAATGCGCCCAAGCCCGCCAGCCAAATCTGTTGGGCTTGCTCTTTCACGTTGTCAGACATTGCAGCAGGATCGAATGGGTTTTTGGTAGACATGACAGCACACTTTCAAACAAGACATAAAACTGCACTTTAACGCCGAGTGCAGCCAAACACCCTACGAAGTTTAGTTAGACTTCTTCAATAATGAGTAGCGAAAACCCCGAGACAAGTCACCAAGCTTGGTACGTTGTACACACCAAGCCCCGCCAAGAAGCCCGAGCCCTGGAAAACTTACAAAACCAAGGCTTCGCCTGTTTCTTACCCACCATGCAGGTGCAAAAGCTCCGCAATCAAAAAGTGCAAACCATCACTGAGCCTATGTTCAGCCGGTACCTGTTCATTCAGCTTGATGACACTACTCAAAACTGGTCCCCCATTCGCTCCACACTTGGTGTGAGCAAGCTGGTTAGCTTTGGCCCGCAACCCGCTAAAGTTCCGCCTGAGTTTGTGGCCTTCTTGCAAGAGGCGCCTCAAACTACGCTGGAGCGCATGTTCACCCTGGGAGACAGTGTGCAAATTGTCAATGGGCCACTACAAGGGCTCGAAGGTCAATACATCGCCCACGACGGAGAGGCTCGCGCCTTTGTGTTAGTCGACTTGCTCGGCCAACCGCAAAAACTTCGAATGGCGATAGAATGTCTGCGAGTTGTTTGAATGTGATTTCAGCTAGAAAACCGTATATTTTTTTAATTCTAATATGTTGCATCCATATCAAATTACGCGCACTAATGATAACAGTCTTGGGTGTGATTAACTTTTGCTTGTGAGCGAAGGGGCGGTAGCGTCCCCAAACTTCAGATTTCAGTCTCAACTTAGTGCCGGTCAATAATTCTTTCGCAGTCCCTCAACACATTGCCATCATCATGGATGGAAATGGTCGTTGGGCGCAAAAACGCCACATGCCTCGCACGGTGGGGCATGCCAAGGGGGCTGCTGGCGTAAAAGCGTTGGTCGAGCAATGTGCCCGGCTGGGCATTCGGTACCTCACTCTGTTTGCCTTTAGCACCGAGAACTGGAAACGCCCAGCCGACGAGGTGTCTACCCTCATGGGCTTGTTTGTCCAGTACCTTGAGAAAGAAATGGGCGCATTGGCCGCAGCTGGCGTGCGCCTTAAAGTGGTTGGCGATGTGGGGGGCTTCCCTGCTGAGTTGCAAACCCGCATCCATGCAGCCGAGGCTGCTACACAGCACAACCAGTCCATCACCCTTACGGTAGCCGCTAATTATGGTGGGCAGTGGGATGTGGTGCAAGCCGTTAAAAACTGGCAAGCCGCTAATCCGGGTGCCTCAGTTACCAGTCTCACGCAAGAGCAGTTGGCCCAGCACCTCAGCACGGCGGGCATGCCCGACCCAGATTTGCTTATTCGCACCGGAGGTGAACAGCGCATAAGCAACTTTTTGCTATGGCAAGTTGCTTATGCTGAGTTGTATTTCTCGGATACGCTTTGGCCTGAGTTTGACGCAAAAGAGCTCACAAAGGCGTTGGAGTGGTACGCGCAGCGTACAAGGCGTTTTGGGAAGACGACGGAGCAGGTTGTCGGAGCATCTGTGAAGGTTTCCGCTGCTTAATATGGCTGGCGAAATGGCCCGATATTTAGGTTAAGCGTTGGTTGCAAGAGGTGGGGCAAAGACCTTGTTGATTGAGCCTGGGAGTCCTTGGGAGAACGGTTACTGCGAGTCGTTAAACGGCAAGCTCAGGGATGGGTTCTTGGACGGGGAGATCTTCTACAGCTTGAGGGAGGCGCAAGTTCTGACAGAGAAATGGCGATGCAACTACAAACAGATCAGGCCGCACTCATCGTTGAACTATCGCCCGCCTGCGCCTGCGCCTGCGCCTGCGCCAGTGCCAGTGGCACGAGCTACAAACCACATCGCCCCGATTCAGCCTGGACTGATTCAATAAACTTAACAACCAGCCTCACTACTAGTGGTGCCGAATATCGGGTAGGTCAAGAAAGCCAGATGAAATGACCGATGGGAATGTCATTGCCGCGTTGCAATACCGAGGGGTAAAACGCTAACAATAAAGACAATCTTCGGAGGTGGTGATGGACTGGTATCTCGTTCATATCAAGCCCAGGCAAGAAAAGTGCGCCCCGGAAAACCTCCATCGTCTTGGTTATCAGTGCTATCTGCCCACCCTCCCATCAGAAAAGCTCCGCCAAGGACTGCTGACGGTTGCGGATAGGCCTCTTTTCCACGCTGTCTGTTCATCCGACTGGGCGTGGACGACACGGCCAAGAGCTGGGCGCCCCTTCGTTTGACCAAGGGCGTCAGCCGTCTGGTTAGTTTTGGGATCGAACCCGCGCGGGCGGATGATGGTCTGATCGAACTGTTGCGAACGCAGGAAGCGGCGGTTCAGGCCGAGCCGGAGAGGCTGTTCAAGTAGGGCGAGCGCGTGCGTCTGACGGAGGCGCCGTTTGCCGGTATCGAGGGCATCTACCAAATGGCCATGGCGAACGTCGGGTCATGGTGCTGATCGAGATTCTGAGCAAGCCCGTGGCCGTGTTTGTCGCTCCGGCCAGTTTGCGCAAGGCGAGTTGATAGAGCATACCTGTTGGCAAAAAACTTTCTCAAAATCATGAAGATGTGGCACAATTCTGTTCATCCGTCGAACTTGCGACAGTATCTTTCGCCGCACTTCATTGCTCCGGGCCTCCCGTTAAAACCTGCTGACCGCGCTTGCTGATCGTGAAACGGCACGGCGGTAGCGTGCCAAAATCACCTTGAGCCTAGTATCCCCACTTCAGAAAATGGCTGGTTTCCAAGAGGAAATCCAGTTCGAAGTTCTGCGCCGTTTGCATCAGACGCCCCAGGTCAGTCAGCGTGCGCTGGCCAAGGATCTGGGGGTGGGGCTTGGTACGATCAATTTCTGCTTCCAGGCCTTGGTAGAAAAGGGTTTAGTGAAAATGCAGAACTTCAGCCAGAGCAAAAACAAGCTGCGCTATGCCTATTTGCTCACGCCGGCCGGGGTGGCAGAAAAATCCAAGCTGACGGCGGAGTTTCTTAAGCGCAAAGTAGCCGAGTATGAAACGCTTCAAGCCGAAATCAAGGCATTGAAAGCAGAAATGAATTCCTCGAAGGGCGGACCACAGTGAAAATCGCCATTGTTGGCACTGGCTACGTTGGCCTGTCGAATGGCCTGCTACTGGCGCGGCACAACGAAGTAGTCTGCCTCGACATCGTTCCTGAGAAGGTGGCGATGCTGAATCGAAAGGAATCGCCGATCGAAGACACAGAGATCGAAGATTTCCTCAAGAACAAGACACTCAACTTCCGGGCAACCCTAGACAAGCAAGATGCCTATGTTGGCGCTGACTTCGTCATCATCGCCACGCCGACGGACTATGATCCCGAGACCAATTACTTCAACACTCAATCCATCGAAGCGGTCATTCGGGACGTCATGGCTATCAATCCGGTTGCGACGATGGTTATCAAGTCCACTGTCCCGGTTGGTTACGCCGAGCGAACAAAACAGGCCCTTGGCACGCAAAACCTCGTCTTCTCCCCTGAGTTCCTTCGTGAGGGTAAAGCGCTACACGATAATCTGTACCCATCGCGCATCGTCGTTGGTGAGTGCTCCCAACGAGCTGAAACATTCGCCAATCTGCTCAAGCAGGGTGCGATCAAACGGGATGTTTCGACCCTATTCACCGGCAGCACCGAAGCCGAGGCGATCAAGCTCTTCGCAAACACCTATCTCGCCATGCGCGTGGCCTACTTTAACGAGCTGGATACCTACGCCGCCACCCACGGCCTCGATACGCGCCAGATCATCGACGGCGTTTGCCTCGATCCGCGCATAGGCGCACATTACAATAACCCAAGTTTCGGCTACGGCGGCTACTGCCTGCCCAAGGATAGCAAGCAGCTTCTGGCTAGCTACCACGATGTGCCACAGAACCTCATCCATGCCATCGTCGAGGCCAACACCACGCGCAAGGATTTCATCGCCAAAGAGATCATCCGCCGCAATCCCAAAGTTGTCGGGGTTTACAGGCTCATCATGAAGTCAGGTTCGGATAACTTTCGAGCATCCAGCATCCAAGGCATCATGAAACGCATCAAGGCTAGGGGTATTGAAGTGATTGTTCATGAGCCTGTGTTAATGGATGCGGAGTTCTGCAATTCCCGCGTGGAAAACGACTTGGCTCGGTTCAAGCTCGAGGCCGATGTGATCATCGCTAATCGCAGTGCGCCGGCGCTTGCAGATGTCGAGTCTAAGGTGTACACACGCGATCTTTTCGGTGCGGATTTGTGAGTCGGCTGTTAATTACAGGTGGAGTTGGTTATATCGGCAGCCATTCCGCTGTTGTGCTATCTGAGATTGGTCATGAAGTTGTCTTGTATGACAATTTCTCTAACAGCAGCCATTGCATCCTTGAGAATCTAGCCCTAATCGTTGGGCGGCACATACCTTTTGTGAAGGGTGATGTGCGCGACACGGAGTTGCTCGCATCTACGCTTGCATCCCACAGCATTGATGCTGTTTTCATTTTGCTGGGGTTTGAAAAAGCAACGGGCCGTGAAGTTCCTTACAAGATAGTTGCACGCCGTGCTGGTGATGTAGCCGCATGTTATGCTGACCCCAAAAAGGCCAGCGAACGATTGAACTGGACTGCTAGGCGCTGCTTGGATGATATGTGTGCAGCATGTGGCGTTTCCAACAGTCGCACGGGCTTAGCCCTACATAATGACCAACAAAACTAAGGTGCAGCCCGTTATCCTCTGTGGTGGCTCTGGCGCCCGTCTATGGCCGCTTTCGCGGGCTGGTTTCCCTAAGCAGTTTTTGTGCCTGACCGGCTCAGAAAGCCTGTTTCAGCAAGCGACCAATCGGTTGATGGGGCTAGGTGCTGAAGGCATTCAGGTCGCTGATCCCATCGTCGTGGCGGGTGAAGATCACCGGTTTTTGGCAATAGAGCAATTGCGTGAAATCGGTGTGGTACTGGGTGCTGCCTTGTTGGAGCCGATGGCTAGAAACACCGCACCTGCCCTTACTCTGGCTGCGCTAGCTGCCGTTGAAAGCGGTGACGATCCCGTGTTGGTCGTCACGCCGGCAGACCAGACCGTTGCAGACGCTACAGCGTTCAATGATGCCATGTGTGACGCCATACACAAGGCGGCAGAGGGCGCCATCGTGATCCTGGGGGTTACGCCCGATCGTCCTGAAACTGGCTACGGCTACATCAAGGCTGTTGATGCGCCTAAGTCTACCTTGGTGGTCGAGCGGTTTGTCGAAAAACCCGATGAAGCAACTGCCGGCCAATATCTGGCAGAGGGCTGCTACTACTGGAACGCCGGCATGTTTGTGCTCAAGGCGTCCGTATGGCTTCAAGCCATAGAAAACTTCCACCCCGAAATTGCGGCCACCACTCGTGCAGCGTGGGCTCAGCGCAGCACAGATGTCGAGTTCGTGCGACCAGGTAAGGCCGAGTTTGCGACCATACCCAGTGACTCTATCGACTATGCCGTCATGGAACGCTGCCCGGGAAGTCATTTTCCCATTCGCATGGTGCCTCTCGACGCCGGTTGGAGCGACCTTGGTGCCTGGGATGCTGTATGGAGCGTATTGCCCAAAGACCCGTGCGGCAACGCCCATGCGGGCGATGTGCTGGCCACCGACAGTCACAATACCTTGGTGCATGCCACCAGTCGCCTTGTCAGTCTAGTGGGCGTTAAGAATCTGGTGGTGGTGGAAACCCCTGATGCCGTGCTGGTGGCCGACCGGTCGCGCAGTCAGGATGTTAAGCACATCGTCAACACCCTTCAACAGAAAAAGCGGGAAGAACACACCCTGCACCGCAAAGTTCACCGTCCCTGGGGCTGGTACGACAGCATCGACGAGGGTGGGCGCTTCAAGGTCAAGCGTATCCAGGTCAAGCCTGGTGCCAGCCTCAGCCTGCAAAAACACCACCACCGTGCTGAACACTGGGTGGTTGTCAAGGGGACTGCTGAAATCAGTTGCGGTGACACCAAAATGTTGCTCGCTGAAAACCAATCCACCTATATCCCACTGGGCGAGATGCATCGGCTCACCAACCCTGGCACCATTCCGCTAGAAATCATCGAGGTGCAATCGGGAAGCTATTTGGGTGAAGATGACATCGTTAGGATCGAAGACAGTTATGGGCGAAGAAATGATTAAAAAAGCGCTGATTACCGGAATAACAGGACAGGATGGGGCATACCTTGCGGAGTTTTTGCTTAGCAAAGGCTATGAAGTGCACGGTATCAAGCGTCGCACCTCGCTCTTTAATACCGATCGGATTGACCACTTGTTTTCTGATCCTCATATATCGGATGGTCGCTTTGTATTGCATCACGGTGATATGACCGATTCATCTAGTCTCATACACATCATGCAGAAGGTTCGTCCAGATGAAATCTACAACTTGGCTGCTCAGAGCCATGTGGCTGTGAGTTTTGAGGAGCCCGAATACACTGCCAATTCGGATGCGCTCGGAGCTTTGCGCATTCTCGAAGGCATTCGCATCCTGGGTCTGGAAAAGAAGACCCGCTTCTATCAGGCTAGTACCTCCGAACTTTATGGACTGGTGCAGGAAATCCCACAAAAGGAAACCACACCCTTCTATCCGCGTAGTCCGTATGCGGTGGCCAAGCTCTACGCCTATTGGATCACGGTCAACTACCGCGAGGCTTATGGGATTTACGCCTGCAACGGTATTCTCTTCAACCACGAGTCGCCGATCCGCGGCGAAACCTTTGTGACGCGAAAGATCACACGCGCCTTGGCGCGTATCAAGCTGGGCATGCAGGAGCGCCTTTATCTGGGCAATCTCGATGCCAAGCGGGACTGGGGGCACGCCAAGGACTATGTGCAGATGCAGTGGTTGATGCTGCAGCAGGAACAGGCCGAGGACTTCGTCATTGCCAGTGGCGTGCAGTACAGCGTGCGTGAGTTTGTCCATCGCGCCGCCAACGAATTGGGAATCAAGCTGAAATGGTCGGGCAGTGGCGTCGACGAAAAGGGCTACGATGAAGTGGGTCGCTGTGTTGTCGAAGTTGATCCGCGCTACTTCCGTCCCGCCGAGGTTGAAACTTTGCTTGGCGATGCCAGCAAGGCCAAGCAGAAACTCGGCTGGGTGCCGCAGATCAGCTTTACCGAACTTGTCACCGAGATGGTGCAGGCCGATTTGCACGAAGCCGAATTTGAAGTGCAGGTGCAGAAGAGCGGCCACAAGGCGCTGCGCAGCCAGGGTTGATTGTGTGAAGCGAAACAGAATATTCCTCACGGGTGGGCGCGGCATGGTTGGCCGCAACTTCCTTGAGCACGCCGCCGCGAAAGATTTCGAGATCGCCGCGCCGACCAGTGCCGAGCTGGACCTGCGCGACTATGGCGCCGTGCATGCGGCGCTCGAGCGCTTCCAGCCCGACATCGTGGTGCATGCTGCCGGCAAGGTAGGCGGCATTCAGGCAAACATCCGCGAGCCGGTGAGCTTCCTGCTCGACAATCTCGATATGGGCCGCAATATCGTCTGGGCCTCGCGCAACCTCGGCATCAAGCGTCTCCTCAATCTCGGCAGCTCGTGCATGTATCCGCGCGATGCGGCCAATCCGCTGCGCGAAGACAAGGTGCTGCAAGGCGAGTTAGAGCCCACCAACGAGGGCTATGCGCTGGCCAAGGTGACGGTGGCGCGCTTGTGCGAGTACATCGGCCGCGAGCAACCCGAACTCAAGTACAAGACGCTGATCCCCTGCAACATCTACGGCCGCTATGACAAATTCGATCCGCAGCACTCGCACATGGTGCCGGCCATCGTGCACAAGTTGCATCAGGCCAAGCTGACCGGCGCGCCGCTGGTTGACATCTGGGGCGACGGTAAGGCGCGGCGCGAGTTCATGTACGCCGGCGATCTCGCCGACTGCATGTGGGCCGCGGTCAGGAACTTTGACAGCGTGCCTGATACCATGAACGTCGGCTTGGGCTGTGACCTCAGTGTAAATGAATACTACGAAACAACCGCTCGCGTTGTCGGGTACGGCGGCGGCTTTGAGCACGACCTCAGCAAGCCGGTCGGCATGAAACAGAAACTTGTCAGTGTCGAGCGCGCGACATCCTGGGGGTGGCAGGCGCCGACGTCGGTCGAGCAAGGCCTGGCGAAAACCTACGCGTACTATCTTGAGGAGGCGAAATCTTGAGCACCCCTAAGTATCCATTGGCGACAGCAACTTGGGACCAGGCCGAGTACGACGCCATCCAGCGCGTTATCGCTTCCGGCATGTTCACCATGGGACCGGAGGTACAGGCCTTCGAGAAGCGTTTCGCCGAATACACCGGCAGCGCGCATTGCGTCATGGTCAATTCGGGTTCGTCTGCCAACCTGCTCATGGTGGCCGCCCTGCGTTACAGCAAGAATCCGGCTTTCCAGATTCAGCCCGGCGATGAAGTGATCGTGCCGGCCGTATCGTGGAGCACTACGTACTACCCACTGCATCAGTACGGCCTCAGGATCAAGTTCGTTGACATCGATCTCGACACGCTCAACTACGACTTGGATCAGCTCGCATCCGCGGTCACGGACAAGACGCGCGTCATCATGGCCGTCAACTTGCTCGGCAACCCGAATGATTTCGTACGTATTCGCCAGATCGTCGGCAGCCGCAACATCGTGTTGATCGAGGACAATTGCGAATCCCTGGGTGCTGAATTCGAAGGGCGCCAGGCGGGCACATTCGGCGTGATGGGCAGCTACAGTGCTTTCTTTAGCCATCACATCTCGACGATGGAAGGCGGCATGATCGTCACGGATGACGAGGAGCTGTACCATCTCCTTCTGTCCCTGCGCGCACATGGCTGGACGCGCAACCTGCCCAAGCAGAACTATGTTTGCGGGACCAAAAGTGACAACGCTTTCGAGGAGTCATTCCGTTTCGTTCTGCCTGGCTACAACGTGCGCCCGCTCGAAATATCCGGCGCCATTGGTCTTGAGCAGATCAAGAAGCTGCCGGGACTGGTCGCCGCACGTCGCGCCAATGCGGAACGGTTTATCGACATGATGACTGAGTTCCCTTGGTTGCGTATCCAGCGCGAGATCGGTGCAAGCAGCTGGTTCGGTTTCAGTATGGTGCTGGCTGACGATGCGCCGCTAACACGCGAGCTCTTGGTTGAACTGCTTGCACGCAACGAGATTGATGTACGCCCGATTGTCGCCGGCAACTTTACCAAGAACGAAGTGATCAAGTGGTTCGACTACGAGATTCACGGCGAGCTCTCCAACGCAAAGGAAGTGGACGCCAACGGCCTGTTTGTCGGCAATCACCACTACAGCCTGACAGACGAGTTCGCTTGGCTGGCACAGACACTGAGGTACGCGATCAGCAATGGTAAAACTGTGAGTGGAGCGACGTATTGAAAGTACAGCCGACCGCGATCGCCGGCGCCTTCTTGATAGATTTGGATGTCCACGGTGATCACCGTGGCTTCTTTCTGGAGTCGTATCAGGCAAAGCGTTACGCAGAGTATGGCATCGACCACGTTTTTGTGCAGGACAATCGTTCCCGTTCCGAAAAGGGTGTGGTGCGTGGCATGCACTACCAGGTCGAGCATCCGATCGGTCATCTGATCTATGTAACCGAAGGGCATATTCTTGATGTTGGTGTGGATCTCCGTCCGGGTTCTCCGTCATTCGGTCGGCACGTTGCAGTCGAGCTGAGGGCTGATAAACAGCAACAGCTTTTTCTGCCGCCCGGTGTGGCGCACGGTTTCTGCACCTTCGGCGAAAGCAATGAGATTTGGTACAAGTGCACCGAGTTCTATTGCCCCGATGATGAGGCTGGATTGTTGTGGAATGATCCGGACTTGGGCATAGACTGGGTTGTCGAGGCCCCCAACATCAAAGCCAGAGATGCAATGTTTCCGCGCTTGCGCGACATCGACTCATCATGGCTTCCCAAAGTTTGAAATACAAAGAGGTCTTCTATGAAATGTAGGGTTTGCAGTCACGAAATTTCTCCGTTCATGAGCTACGGGCACATGCCGATCGCCAATGGCTTTCTGATGCCCGAGCAGTTCAAGGATGAGTACTTCTTTGAATTGAAGCCGGCTTTCTGCCCGGAGTGTCTGACCTTCCAGATCGAGGAGCAGCCCGCGCCGGAAATGATGTTCCACGAGAACTACGCGTTCTTCTCGCGCACTTCCGCACACATGCAACGCCACTTCAAAGGCTATGCCGAATGGGTGATGGTGAACCATCTTCGTGGCGACGACGCCTTTGTTGTCGAACTCGGCAGTAACGACGGCATCATGCTCGAGAACTTTGCCAAGAAAGGCATCCGTCACCTCGGCGTTGAGCCATCGGCCAATGTCGCAGAGGTCGCTCGCCAGCACGGCGTGAACACTTTGGTGCGTTTCTTCGGCGCCGAGGTCGGCGCTGACATTGCCAAGGAGTACGGCCCCGCCAGCGCACTAATGGCCGCCAACGTGATGTGCCATATCCCCGATATGCATGGCATCGCCAAGGGCGCAGACGCACTGCTCAGTCCTGACGGCGTGCTGATCTTCGAAGACCCCTATCTCGGTGCGATGATCGAGAAGACTTCATACGATCAGATTTATGACGAACACGTCTACATCTTCTCGGCGCTGTCGGTTGCCAACATGTTCAGCCCCTATGGTTTCGAGCTGATCGATCTCCTCAAGCAGGAAACCCACGGCGGCTCGATGCGCTATGTGCTGGCGCGCAAGGGCGCCCGCATGGTCGCGCCTTCAGTGGCGGCGATCCTGGCCGAAGAAAAGGCTGCGGGCCTGCATCTGCCGGAAACCTACGAAAAATTCCGTCAGGCCTGCGAGGCTTCCAAGGCGCGCATCGTGCGCCTGTTGACCGAGGAAAAGAAGGCGGGTCGCCGCGTCGTTGGCTATGGTGCGACTTCCAAGAGCACCACCATCCTCAACTACTGCAACATCGGCCCCGATCTGATCGAGTTCATCTCCGACACGACGCCGATCAAGCAAGGCAAGTTCACGCCGGGCATGCATATCCCGGTGAAGCCTTACACCGCATTTGCCGAGAATCCGCCCCAGACTGCCTTGCTGTTCGCATGGAACCACAAGGCGGAAATCATGGAAAAGGAAAAAGCATTTACCACCGCCGGTGGAAAATGGCTGACCCATATCGAGAAAGACTGATGGTCGCAGAACAGACGTTCCATATCTGGGAAGGCGTCTACGGGGAGTGGTGCGAGGCTCTGCAGGTCGGTGATGCCTTCAACAACGACAAATGGCTGTCCGACCAAGCCGCGCATGTCGGTGCCGAAATCGCGGGCTTGGCAGAAAACGGCATTGCCGCCTGCGCCGTGTCGCGCGACTACGTGCTGCCTCTAGTAGCAGCATTTGCCCTGCAGGCAGGGCGTCCGCCGCGCATTCTTGATTTTGGCGGCGGCATGGCGTCGAGTTATCCGCTGGTGATGGGCGCCGTGCCGGGTAGCGAGAACATCGAGTTTCACGTGCTCGAAAGCCCTGGCATCTGCAACCGCGGCCGCGCCGAATTCTCCAGCCGCGACAACCTGACCTTCCATTCCGAGATGCCGCCTGTTGACATGTGTTTTGACATCGTACATGCCGGGCGCTCGATGCAATATGTGGACGATTGGCGCGGTCTGTTGGCCGCATTCGCGCAGCGCAAGGCGCGGTACATCGTGCTGGCTGGGTTGCTGGCCGGCGATATCAAGTCTTTCGTCACCACGCAGAACTACTATGGCTGCAAGATCCCGGTGCGTTTCCTGAATCGCGACGATGTGATCCGTACGATAGAAGGTCTGGGCTACCGCTTGATCTACAAGTCGCTGCACTTCTCCAAGCGCCTTGGCAAGGAGGGGTCACTGCCCATGGACAATTTCCCGGTCGAGAACCGTCTTGAGCACCCGTGCCAGCTGCTGTTTCAGAAGAAGGCGTCATGATCCCCTGCGCATTCCCTCTCGCTCAGTATCAACCGCTTGACTCCGAAATCCAGGCGACCATTCGCATGGTGCTTGAAAGCGGACATTACATCCTGGGGCCGCAGGTGGAAGCGTTCGAGAACGAGTTCGCGCGCTATCTCGATATCCCCCACGCCATGGGGTGCGGCAGCGGTACCGATGCGCTGGTGTTGGCGTTGCGCGCCTACGATATCGGCACCGGTGACGAGGTGATCGTGCCTTCGCACACCGCGACCGCAACCGTCGCGGCCGTGGCCATGACTGGCGCAACCCCCGTATTCGCAGACATCGAGCCCGATTTCTACACGCTGGCCGTAAAGGAGGTCGAGGCACGTTGCACGTCGCGCACCAAGGCTATCGTCGCTGTGCACCTTTATGGCCAGGCCGCCGACATCGTCGGTCTGCAAAAGGTGGCCAGCGCCCGCAAGCTGCTGCTGATCGAGGATTGCGCGCAGGCAGTGGGTGCTGATTTCAACGGCCGCAAGCTAGGCACGCTTGCCGACATCGGTTGCTACAGTTTTTTCCCGACCAAGAATCTCGGTGCAATCGGCGATGCCGGCGCTGTGGTGTGTCCCGATCCCGAAGTGGCCGCACGCCTGAAGCGTCTGCGCCAGTACGGCTGGGACGAGAAGCGCATCAGTGTCGAGCCCGGCATGAACAGTCGTCTCGACGAAATCCAGGCTGCGATCCTGCGCGTCAAGCTGCCGCGGCTTGATGCCGCCAACACCGAACGCGCCGCTCAGGCGGAACGTTATCGCGCTGGCCTGGCCGGCCTGCCAGTTGGCTTTCCTCAGGTGCGTGCTGGCGCGCTGCACAGCTATCATCTTTTCGTCCTGCGCATAGCGGCGGCCGATCGCGGCGGACTCCTAACACACATGGCGGAAAAGGGCGTGGGCTGCGGCATCCACTATGCCGTGCCGGTTCACAAGATGCCCGGCTTCGCCGGTGCCACCTCGCTGCCGGTGACCGAGGCTGTCGTTGACGAGATCGTCAGCCTACCCCTATTTCCGGGGATGAGCGCGGAACAGCAGGATGCTGTCATAAGCGGCGTACGTTCCTTTTATGGCTAGTAATTGCCTAATCAGCATTCAGACCGCAATCATCACTCTAAGAGAATCATGGAAGACATTAAACTGAACCTAGGCTGTGCATCACGCCCCCTGCTCGGGTACGTCAACGTCGATCTCGACACAATTGAAGAAATTCGCGCGCGTTATCCGAATGTGGATATTCCGCAGGGCTTGGAAGTGTTCCAGTACGACATCTTTGCGCTGCCCTATGCGGACGGAGCCGTCTCCGAGATCAGGAGCGATTCCATGATCGAGCATCTGTCCTTCCTCGAAGAAAAAGCATTCTTCCTTGAGATACAACGTGTGCTGCGCTCGGGTGGCATACTGGCATTCTCGGTGCCAGATTTCGAGGACACGGTACGCAAATGGCTGGCCGCCGATGACGACTGGCGCGACTTTTACCGTAACGACCCTGAGGCAATCGCACAGCAGCATTGGTTCGGCCAGTACTCCTATTCGACCAAGAGTCGCTGGGGCTACCTGACTGCCAGCATTTTCGGCCCGCAGAACAGCGAAGGACAGTTTCACAAGAACTGCTACACCGAGAAGAAGATCCGCGCCATGCTGGATTACCTCGGTTTTGACATCGAAGAGTTGTCTTTCTTTTCATGGAAGGAAGACCGTGACCGCATGATCAAGGTGACTGCGTTAAAACGATAGTACATCAACCGCAATCCGACCGCATCGTTGCGACTAAAACAATCGGGACAAGAAAAAAGCATGGGCCACTCCGTTATCCACATCGGCGCGAATAAGACCGCTTCGACAACGCTGCAGCGCTCGCTTTTCAGGTGCAACCCTGCGCTGCAATACCTGGGAGAGGACGGCGACGGGTACGCCGACTACGCGCCGATGCTGAACGCGCTGGTGAACGACGACGATCTGTTTTATCCGGTGGCGGAGTGTGAGGCGCTATTCAGACGCAATGCCGCGCAGGCCGAGGAGCGCACCTTCCTCTATTCCAACGAGGACGTCATGACTAGCCGTGTGCCACTGATCTGTGCCAAGCGCCTGCAAGGGTTGATGCCGGACGCCGAAGTCGTGCTCGTGATGCGCAACCAGCAGACCGCAGTGCCGTCCTTCTACGCCAATCACGGCGCCTTCCTAAAGCCGGCGCCACCCTCGTATTTTCGTCGCCATGTCGCTTTCGACGACTGGATTGCCTTCCAGACCATGTTCGGTAAATATGGCCCGCTGGCCAGCTTCCGCTACGACCAGTTCGAGTCCATCTATTCCGGCCTCTTCGGCGGCCGTGTGCACATCCTGCTGTTCGAGGAGTTCGTCAGCGACCGCCGTACTTTTGTCGAGAAGCTGTGCGTCATCCTCAAGTTGGACCCCGAGGCCGCGCTGCAGTCCCTGCAGTCAAGCCATGAACGCCGCCGCTTCACGGGCCGCATGCTGGCCTACAACCGTTTCAGGACGTCATTTTTTTGGGGCGTCGAATTTGCCAAACATCTACCGTTCGGTGGCACGCTTGCACGGATGTTCGACGACTTTCTGGCCGGCGGCGCGCCGGCGCAGATAGCGGTCAGCCACAACACCCGTCAGAAAATCCACGATTTGTACTGCGAAGGCAATTCGAGGCTAGCAGAAAAGTACAAACTGCCGCTGGCGCACTACGGCTATCCGGTGGCCAGCGCCGGCAATTGAGTTTTTAGGAGAAGTCTGTGAATCTGGAACTTTTTGGCCCATCGATAACGGAAATCGAGCTGAATACCGTTATGGATGCTCTGCAAAACGGGTGGTATGGCGACCGCAAGTACTGGTACGTCGAAAACTTCGAGAAGGAGTTCGCGAAGTATCACGGCCGCAAATACGCCATGATGACGCCTAACTGCACGTCGGCCATTCACCTGCTGCTGCTCGGCCTGGGTATCGGTCCTGGCGATGAGGTAATCGTGCCCGAGTGCACTTGGATCGCCTCGGCGACGCACATCACACACGTCGGCGCCAAGACAGTGTTTGCGGATATTGACGAAACCACCTGGTGCATGTCCGCCGACAGCCTTGACCGCGCCATTACGCCTCAGACCAAGGCAGTTATTGCAGTGGACCTCTACGGCAACATGCCCGAAATGGATGCGATCCGCCGCGTTACCGAGAAGCACGGCATCCACCTGGTCGAGGACGCAGCTGGCGCGCTCGGTTCCGTCTATCGCGGCAAAAAGGCCGGCAGCTTCGGCATCGGCTCAGTGTTCAGCTTCCATCGCACCAAGACCATCACCACCGGTGAGGGCGGAATGCTGCTGCTCGATGACCAGAAGCTCTACGAGCGCTGCCATTTCCTGCGCGACCATGGCCGATCCAAGGACAAGCACTACTTCAACGACGAAGTGGCTTACAAGTACATGCCCTGCAACCTGCTCGGCTCGATCGGCTATGCCCAATTCCAGCGCGTCGAAGAGCTGGTGCAGGCGAAACGCCATCTACTAAAACGTTATCGACAGGTCTTCGCCGACGTGCCCGACGTCTATCTGAATCCCGAACCGCCCGAAGGCCGCAATGGCGCCTGGTGTACTGCGCTGATCTTCGGCCACAGCCACAAGATCAACAAGGAACAGGTCATCGCCGAGCTCGCCAAGAAGGGCTTCGAAGGTCGCCCATTCTTCTACCCGCTAAGCAGCATGCCTGCCTATGGCAGCCGCGGCGAAGAGATGGCGAGCAAGAACCCGGTCGCCTACGATCTCTCCTATCGTGGCATCTGCCTGCCCGCCGCTTTCAAAACCACCGATGAACAGCTGCTCGAATACTGCAACGGCATCCGCTCCGTACTCGGTTTTGTGCCCAAGGCGAATTTCGAATGAAAGGTCTCGACGACATCCGGATCATTGACGTTCCCAGCTATCCTGACAAGCAGGGCCTGCTGGTCGCGTATAACGGAACGGCCGACTTCGGCATGGATATCGAGCGTGTGTTCGTTGTGACTGGGCACGCTAATACGATGCGTGGAAAACATGCGCACAAGGCCTTGACCCAGATTTTGGTGTGCGTCCAAGGCGCCTGCCGTGTCATCTGCGATGACGCCGGCGAGCGCCGAGAATACGTGCTTGATCAAGCCAATCGTGCGCTGGTTGTGCCGAACGGCATCTGGGCCGAGCAGTTCTATGTCGACGAAGGCACGGTACTGGTCGTGTTGTGCGACCTGCCCTATGACGAGAGCGACTATATCCGCAACTACGACGATTACCTGACCTACCGCAAGGAGGGCGCACCATGAAGGCAGTCGTCACCGGCGGGCTCGGCCATATCGGCTCACGACTGATTCGCGAATTGCCGGACGCCTTCCCCGGCATGGAAGTCATCATTGTCGACAACCTCGCGACTCAGCGTTATGTATCGCTGCTAGATCTGCCGTCGACAGCTAAGTACCTGTTCGTGCAGGGCGATGTCACGAGTATGGATCTGGCGCCCGTCCTTGCCGGCGCCGATGTGGTCATCCATCTTGCTGCGCTGACCGACCCGGGCGCCAGCTTTGACCATCCTGAAGCGATGGAGGAGGTCAATTACGCCGCCACACAGCACGTGGCCGAGGCGTGTGCCGACGGCAGTGTGCCGCTGATCCACGCGTCGTCGACCAGTATCTATGGTACCGAGAAAGACAGCGTGGACGAGGATTGCGGCCCCGAGGATATCGCGCCGCAAAGCCCCTACGCGGAGATTAAGCGCAAGGAAGAACTTTTCGTCGAGGACATGTGTCGCAGCGGCAAACTCAAAGGCTTGAGCTTTCGATTCGGCACCATTTTCGGCGTTTCGCCGGGCATGCGTTTCCATACGGCAGTCAATAAATTCTGCTGGCAAGCCGCCATGGGGCAGCCCTTGTCCGTATGGAAAACCGCCTACGATCAGAAGCGCCCCTATCTCGACCTTGGCGATGCCGTGCGTGCTGTGCAGTTCGTCATCAAGAAAAAGTTGTTTGACGGCCGCATCTATAACGCCGTCTCGATCAATGCGAGCGTGCGTGACGTTGTGGACACCATAGGCCGCTATATTCCAAGCCTGAAAATCGAACTGGTGGACAGCCGCATTATGAATACACTGTCCTACCAGGTACTTAACACCCGGCTGAACCAGCAGGGCTTCGTATTCCAGGGCAAGCTTGACGATGCCGTGCGAGCAACTTTGCGGCGGTTAGAGAATGTGAGTGCAATGTGACAACTAGAACTGCAGCTACATATCCAAAAGACTGCCTGCCATAATGGCATTGGGAAAATAATTGAAAGGTAATTATGAAAATATTGAATTTTCTACGTAGAAATACGGAAAAGAATTGGCGAGTATCTCAAGAGTATGAGCTGAAAGCGACATTCGAATTTATGAATTCAGATTTCTTTCGTACGAGATCTCGCGAAATACACTCCGGATTGAGGAATGCAAGCTCTGGCTTTAATGATGAAACTCTCTTAAAAGAGTTTTTTAAGGGTGATGAATTGCTTTTTCGAGACTTCCTGAGTCATATTGCTAATAAGGTGTGCTTAGACATCGGTCCATGCGTGGCGACGCCGCTTAAATCATGGGATGTGACGACAAAGCATGTTGTGATAGAGCCGCTTTTTGATCTTATTAATGATTGGCAAATCAAGAATTTAGGCTTTTCTCTTTATGACGGCATAAAATGTTATTCCGCGCCTGCAGAAAACCAAATAGATGAGCTGGTTGGTGGTATTGACGGCGTTATCTATTGCAGAAATTGTATCGACCATACACCGCACTGGCCATTTATTCTTTCGAATATCAGCCGTTATGCAATTCCTGGGTGTAAGCTAATGCTTTGGAATGACATATTTCATGGCGAAGGGGTGGATGATGGACATTACAACATTACAAAAAATCCAAAAGATTTTAGTAGGTTAATTGAGGCACTCGGGTTTAATATTATTCGAGAATATGAGGATACTGACCGTCTGAGCGTAAACTGGGGCTGTTTTGCTGAGAAAAAATAACAGTTAATGCGGACTCAGCAAAAATCATTGGTTTCCATCGGGATCGCGACGTACAACCGCCCTGACTGGCTGCGCAAAGCGCTGGAGAGCGTCGTCAACCAAACGTACACTGATTTGGAAATTCTTATCTCTGAGGATTGTACGTCATGCGAGCAGACCAAAGCCATCCTGCGCGAATACGCGGCCCGCGATCCGCGCATCAGATGCTTCCATCAGGACAAAAACCTGGGGCCGCCGCGCAACATACGTTTCGTGCTCGAGCAGGCGACTGGTGAGTATTTCATGTGGGCGGACGACGATGACGTGCGCGATCTTGCGTGGGTAGCAACGTTGCTGGAAAAATTCACTATGCCAGACATATCTGTCGCGGTGGGCAAAATCGTATCTATTGACGATAATGATCGCATCATCGGCGAGGTTGCCTCGTTAGAATTCACAGGGCCGCGTATTGTCCGCTTGGCGCGATACTTCTTGGCAGAGGAGCGACACGGGAAATCCAACATCGTTTGCGGCCTGTTTCGCCTTGATTTCCTGCGTAGCATTCGCCACTGGAGCTTGTACCGTCATAATAAATACGGTGGTGGCGACTACCTTTTTTCACTGGATTGCATCCAGCGTGGAAAGGTCGTCGAGGCGCCTGAGGTGCGTGTTTTCAAGCGGCTACCTGTTTATAGCGAGGAATTTCTTAGAAATGGACCTGGGCTGGCGACCAAGGCGTTTCGTCAATTTCGTTACCTGCTGGACTGCGTAGGTGTCGTCAATCACCCAGTCGACAAATTGCTATTGTCGATTTTAATTCCGGTGCGCCTGCTTAGGGCTGCGGTCTTTCAGACAGGCCAGTACCGCCGGCGCCTCGCTGGGCGACTCAAGCGCATCTTCGGTCACTAAGTCAACGCTGCCTAAACAGGTTGTGGGGCTCCGTACTCCCCCATTCGAACTACAGTGGAAAATCCTAGTAACACATACCAAACTTTGCGCATTAGTTGGCGCCTGCTCGGTAACCAGCGACAAAAGTTGCCTCTGGTGTTGGCCGCATCGATCTTCATCGGACTGATCGAGGTCTTGAGTGTTGGTCTGTTCGGGCCCTTCATCGCCAGCATCGTTACGCCGGAGCAGATTAGGGCTCGTGCCTGGTACCAGTGGGCTGCCAATCTTATCGGTATGTCGGACGCAAGTCCCGTAGCCACCATGGCAGTCATTCTGATTGGGGTTTTCATGGTTAAGCTGGTCGGCGCCACCTTGCTGCTGCGCAATATTTTCAATTTCTGCGCTCGGCTAGACCGCAGCCTGCGGCATCAATTGCTCGAGCGCTATTTCGCTATAGAACTTGCCAATCTTGCTAAGTCATCCTCAGCCAATATCGTCCAAGCCGTCCATGGCTATACCTCGCAATTCGCTTACGGGTTGGTAGGTGCGCAGCTACGCTCTTTTACGGAGCTGCTGATTGGCGTTGCGATCCTACTTTACCTGCTTTATCTCAATCCGCTAGTTTTACTGATGCTGATGCTATTGGTCGGCTGTTTGGTTATAGTCTACGACCGCGTCCTCAAAAAGCGTATCCATAAGTATGGACGCGAATCGTCCAGTTTGGGCGAAGTGTTGATACGTTCAGTGCAGCAAGTGGCCATGGGCATCCGCGAGATTCGAGTCTATGGTGCTGACAAAAGACTCTTGGATATTGCGAAAGATGCTGCCGATCGAGCTACTAAGCTGAGTGCGAGTTACCAATGGTTCCAAGCAATACCTAAGTACCTAATCGAGTTTTCTCTGATGGTGACGGTTTGCCTGCTTGTATTATTCATGCAGCGCCAAAACATATCTAAGGAGGAAATGATTCCCCTCATGGGGGTTTTTGGCATCGCGATCATGCGACTGACGCCGGCTGCTAATTATGTGCTGAGTGCGTTGTCGCAACTGCGTTTCATTGACTTTGTTGTTAATAAGCTGGCAGAGGCCTTGATCAAAGAACCTCTGGCCAACCGAATGGATGCTGAAGCAGGTGGTCTGTCGCTGGAGAAATTCGAGTCAATCGAACTGAAATGCCTTGGATTTCGCCATGCGCCAAATAGTTGTGAGCTATTTTCCGATGTTGACTTGCACATCCGCCACGGCGATTCTATAGGTTTGGTCGGCCCATCAGGAGGTGGCAAGTCTACGTTGGCAGAATTAATTCTTGGTCTTAGACAGCCCACTAGCGGCGAAGTACTGATCAATGGGATTGCCAGCACTAACTATCGTAACTCCGCGAAATTCCGTCACTTTGCCTATATTCCACAGCAAATGTTTATGGTTCAGGGGTCATTAATTGACAACGTTTCGCTATTGGATGATGGGCCGAATGTCAAAGAACGAGTTGGTCTAGCAGTCGCTAGCGCCCAATTGTCAGACTATATCCGTCAACTTCCGCAGGGCCTAGATACTCCATGTGGTGAGAACGGCTCGATGCTTTCGGGTGGTCAGCGTCAACGTATTGCCTTGGCGCGTGCTTTCTATCACAAGCGCTCTGTGCTGGTCATGGATGAGGCAACCAGCGCCTTGGACTACGAAACAGAAAAAGAAATCATCCGTGAGGTGCGCATCCTTAAGGGCAGCGTGACTCTGGTTGTAATAGCCCATCGTTTGGAGACCGTGCAGGATTGCGACCGAATATTTAGGGTCGCGGATGGCAAAGTAGTTGAAGTTTCCCGCGAAGAACTGGGAGGGATGCGCTCAAGATGAGTGTCGAATCTCCCCGGATCTCGGTCTTGCTGCCGGTATACAACGGCGCCTCTTTCCTAGCTGCGTCCATTGATAGCGTGCTGTCCCAGAGTTTTGAAGATTTTGAGTTGCTGATCCTTAACGACGGCTCTAAAGACGACTCTGCCGCTATCGCTAAGCGTTATTCGGATAGGCGTATTCGCTATTTCGAACACTCTAATATGGGCTTGCCGGCAACTCTCAATGAAGGTGCACGCGTTGCTCGTGGCGAATTCTTGTTCCGGCAAGATCAAGATGACCTGTCCAATCCGGACCGCTTTGCGCGCCAGGTTGCTTATTTGGATGAGCATCCGGACGTGGCTGTGCTTGGCACTTGGGCCAGAATCTTCGTCGATGGTGATTCTGCCGCCGCCTATCGTTATCACCGGCACCCAACCTCACATGCTGCCGTTGCTTTTAGCGCCATCTTTGATTCAGCATTCGTGCACAGCAGCGTGGCCATAAGGCGGTCGGCTTTCGAAGCTCTAGGCGGCTACAGTTGTGATCCGCTGCGCCAGCCGCCTGAAGATTTCGAATTGTGGTCGAGGATGTGTCGATGCTATAAGGCAGCTAACCTCGCCGAGGTCCTAGTCGATTATCGGGAAGTCGCCAGCAGTATGTCGCGTGTGTTACGCGAGGATTTCTCCGAGCGTATGCTCATAATCAGTGCGGAGAACCTGCGCTTCTGGCTGAATGGAAGTCGGCTCGCCGGGCTCTCGGATAAACTGGCTCGTATTTACCACCTAGATGGTCGGTTGCCCACTGAGGCTTCCGATGGCCCAATTATCGAAGATGCGCTAGCTCAAATTGAAGGAGCCCTCGGTGCTTGCGGCGATATCCACCCTAGTGAATTCAGGCATCAGGTGCGCCGCATCCGCCACCAACTCATGCGCAATTTCTGGCTCGGGCGCAGTCGCCATTCAGTGGCACGCTTGGCTGTGAAAGCCGTATTTCGAACTTTGAAGAAGCTGCATGGCTAATAACAACGGTAATTGCTGCGTACTCGGTGGCACTGGCTTTCTTGGTAAGACATTGGTTGCACAACTATGTCGATCCGGGCGAACGGTGCAAGTCGTCGGACGTGGTCCTGCGCCAGCGAACCTACCGACAGGTGCCACCTATGTGCGTGCCAACTTGGGCGATCCTGCAAGCTTGCGTGGATTGTTTGCCTCCGCTTCCGAAGTAATCGATCTTGTATACGGTTCGGTTCCCAAGACCAGCTTTGAGGATCCCTTTGCCGACATCCAGAACAACCTGCCGGCAACGTTAGCTGTCATGGAAGAATTGGCGCGCAGCCGTGTGGAGCGCTTTATCTATGTTTCATCCGGCGGCACAGTGTATGGAGAAGCATCCTCGCTGCCAATTAGTGAGGAACACCTGACTCGGCCGATTTCTCCCTACGGCGTGAGCAAGCTGGCTTCTGAGCGTTATGCGGACCTTTACCGCATCTGCCGTGACGTCCCCAGTATCATTGCGCGTCCCGGCAACGCCTATGGCGAGCACCAGGCCGGTAACGTTGGACAGGGTTTTATCGCTACTGCGATGTGGTGCTGTCTTCACCAAAAGCCCGTGACCATCTTCGGCGAACGGGGTACTACGCGTGATTACATCCATGTTGAAGACATCGCTACCGCCCTATTGGCGCTCTTGGACAAGGGCTTAGTCGGCGACACCTACAACATTGGTACCGGCATTGGGACCGACAACCGACAGATCATAGATCTCGTGGCGATCATGGCAGATCATTCGGGCATCGCTGCGCCCCAGGTGGAAATAATGCCAAGCAGGCCGTTCGACGTTAAGTCCAATGTGCTTGACGCCAGCAAGTTAGAGTTGGTAACTGGGTGGCAGCCAAGCATTGACTTGCACGAAGGCATACAACGCTGCTGGGGTTACATGCTTGATATACATGCAGCGCGATCCTTATCGTAGCCAGAATTGAAGCAGCAACAGTGGATATTCTATACATTTTTAATTTTGAGTCGCAGCACTTGGAAAGTGCGCTGGCCCGGTTCCGCCATTCACTGGCAAGTGTGGCCGGGCAGGGCGCACGCATCTGCGTATCGAATAATTCCGAAGAATGCGTCCTTTCGCGTATTGGCGATGTCGTTCACGACTTGGCTTATGTGCACAAGCCTTACCGTGGCCAATTTAGTCGCGCCCATGGTATTAATTTCGGCGTACGTTCCTTAGTGCGCTCGGAATACTTCATGATCTCGGACGTAGACCTCATCTACCACCGCAACCACCTTGCTGCAGTACAACGCAAGATGCAGGAGGGCCTACGTACTGCAAAACGGCCCCTGCGTATGGTGTTCTGGAACTACAACCTGCAACCGCGCTACCAGCCGGTTTGGATGAACATGCGCATCTTGCGCCGATTTGCGGCAACCAGCCCTCGCATGGAATCCTCCGATTACGATGCGCTATCTAGGTTGCCGCACAATGGTGGTGGTTTTGCGCATGGTAACGGCATCATCCACCTAGAGAGTTTTATGCGACTGCGCGGCTACGACGAAGAGATGATCGGCTACGGACCGGAAGACGATCTTTTCAACACCCGTATTGGCAAAGTCAACGATATCGTCTACGACAGGGGCGACGATACGGCCTCGATTCACCTGTGGCATCCGCGACTACGACTAATCCAGCTGAAGAAAAACATGCGCATCTGGCAAGAGCGCAAAACCTTTTTCGAAAACCTCGTCGATCCAGATTGGAGTGATGTCATGGCGAATAAAAAAAAATCTAGCTGGGGAGAGATTTCCTGATGCGCAACGATACTTTTGTCTGGACCGAGGTATACAACTGCGGCGAGATCGGCGCAGTTGCTATCAATTCGTTCCTGAAGCACCATCCATGCACGTTGGTACATGTCTATGGTGCGGCCGAAGACCTAGTGTTCATCCCGGATGCACCCACCGTCAGGAAAGTCATGCTCCCCTCCGGTGGTGGCGGCGAGTTTTCTTCCTGGTTGTGGCGAACGCTGGGCACCGGAACACCCTCAATCACCGAGGACTATCTGAAAAGGGGATTCGCCCGCGGCCACCTTGGCACTGCGCGCCTATGGGCTTACCTCATTTTATGCCGACCAGAAATAAAGATGATTCACTTCGACAGCGATATCGTCTTCTTGGGTGATGTTGTGACCGAATTGCAGAAAAGACTGGATACCAATGACCTGGTCGGCCCAGTGCGCAACTACAAGCACAACCGCAACAATCTCGACCACGTCCGCCATCTGGCCGACGTGACGCAGACCTGCTGTTTCGGCTTTAACAAGAGCAGGATCAATAGCCACCGTTACGGCGAGTTGGTCAAGATGTGCCTAGGATCCTACAACCCCAAGGGGCATCCGGTAATCGACTTCTTTGACCCGGTTATGTTCGAAATTTTGGACAACGGAGGTAGCATCTCCTTTCTGAACCACGATGAAGTTGGCGGCTGCAACTTGGACGGAAGCCGCCAGAATGCTTTCGCAGCAGTCAATGACTTCGATACGCCGTTCAAGATCGATTTCGGCAGCAAGATCATCCATTTCTCGGCGGTTGGATCGGGAGTGAATATCTATCGTAACAAGGCCGTACGCATTCCAGAGAGCTATCGCCAATACGCGATAGACCGCTACGCCCTGTTTGCCAAGGTCTTCTATGGTAACGACATCGGCATTGATCTATCGTCCTATGGCACCCTAATCGAGTACCTCAAGAGGATCGATACCGTGCGATGGATCTACCAGGTCGGGTCTGCCGAAGAAAGGCAATGAAGGTCGCCTTTGTTGTACCGCCCTTCTTCTCAGAGGGGCGTATTTTCGCCGAAAGCGACCCAGTAGCCAACCGGGATGACTGCCTGCGGCCCTTCATCGAACTTCGTCACTCACTGGCACAACAGGGTGTGACCCTGGCCACTGCTGATGAATTGCAGGTAGGTGAGGCAGACGCGGTTCTGTGCCTGAACATGCCCAAGGCTGGTGACGCGATGTGGCAAACGGCTGCCCGGCGCGGCATCCCTGTACACGTGATCGCCCTAGAAAGCGAATATATCCATACTCTCAACGCGGATCCATTGCTCATTGCCCGCTGTGCAAGCATCTTCACTTCCCGCGATGACGTCATCGACGGTGACAAATTCTTGCCGGCACGTTTTGCCCATCAACTGAGTCCGCCGTTGCAGCGACCTTGGACCGGTCGCAAGTTCGCTTGCATGGTGTCTGGCAATAAGTCGTCCTCGCATCCGGATGAACTGTACTCGCGGCGCCTAGACATCATCAACTGGTACGATACACACTATCCCGAATTGTTCGACCTGTTCGGCACTGGTTGGGAGGCGCCAGCGCCGTCTAGCCTGCCCATGCGAGTGGCACGCCGGCTACCAGTCTTGCGGTCACTACTGGCCCCGAAACTGAACGTTTATCGCGGCACCATTGGTCAGAAGTTAGAAACGCTCGCAGGTTACCGTTTCTGCTTCTGCTATGAGAACTTCAGCTCACCAGACGGCTGGATCACCGAAAAGATTTTTGATGCCATGTTTGCCGGCTGCGTTCCCGTCTACTGGGGACCGGACAATACCCCGCATCATATCCCGTCCACCTGCTTCATCGACGCGTCCAAACTGTCCGAACCGCAGGTAATTCACGAACGGCTGGCTTCCCTCGACGATTCGCAGTGCAACGATATTGTCGAGTCCATCGACAGCTATCTCCGGAGCGAACAGGCCGCCAAATTTTCAGTAGCGACTTTCGTAACAACCGTTGCGGAACATTTGCGCAACACACTAGGAAAACAGAAATGAAGACAGACGATAGAGTACTTGTGACAGGGGGGGCCGGCTTTATTGGCTCCCATTTGTGCGAGCGGCTGATTGCAGCCGGTGACGAGGTACTGTGCGTCGACAACTTCTTCACTGGCCGCCGCGCCAACGTGGCTAGCCTAATTGGCAACCCGCATTTCGAGATCATGCGGCATGACGTTACATTCCCGCTGTTCGTGGAAGTGGACCGCATTTTCAACTTGGCTTGCCCAGCTAGCCCCCTTCACTACCAGTTCGATCCGGTTCAAACCACCAAGACCAGCGTACATGGCGCCATCAATATGTTGGGCCTGGCGAAACGGGTTCGTGCCAAGATCCTTCAGGCATCGACCTCCGAGGTCTACGGCGACCCCGAGGTGCATCCACAACCTGAGGAATACTGGGGCCGGGTCAATCCCATCGGCATCCGCTCCTGCTACGACGAAGGCAAGCGCTGCGCCGAGACCTTGTTTTTCGACTACTACCGCCAACACAACGTGGCGATCAAGGTCATCCGCATCTTCAACACCTATGGCCCTAGGATGCATCCCAATGACGGACGCGTGGTCAGCAACTTTATCGTACAAGCACTGCGTGGTCAGGATATCACTATCTATGGCCGCGGCGAACAAACTCGTAGCTTCTGCTACATCGATGACTTGGTCGACGGCATGCTGAAGATGATGGATTCGGGAACGGAGGTGGTCGGCCCAATCAATATGGGCAACCCAAGTGAAATGACGATCATCGAGCTGGCCGACAGGGTACTTACCCTAGTCGGCGGTAAGTCAAAGCTGGTATTCAAGCCCTTGCCCGGCGATGACCCCAAACAGCGCCAGCCCGATATTTCCACAGCCAAGTCCACCCTAGGTTGGGAGCCCAAAGTGTCGCTGGATGACGGCTTGGCTCGTACCATTGATTACTTCAGGCAGCAACTCAGTGACTAATTCTGAAAATGGCGCGATCATCGTACGCGTCGTGGGTGGCCTGGGAAACCAGATGTTCCAGTACGCCTGCGGCCGCGCCGCGGCCTTGCGCTGTCGCAGGCCACTCCTGCTCGACCTGTCGGCTTTTGATCGTTACAAGCTGCACCACTATGGTCTCGATGGCTTTCGGATTTCTGCACAAACAGCTCCCCGCCGCCTGCAGACCGGTTCGGTGCTGCAGGCCAGCCTGCGCCGACTTGGTCTGACTACATGCTGGCATATGAAATTGCAAGGTTTCGACTGCATCGAGGAAGGAGAGGATCTTGCGTTCCAGCCGCGCATGCTGGAACACCATACCAAGGCCTATCTGGACGGGTATTGGCAGGACGAGACCTACTTCGCCGATGCTGCCGATATCATCCGCGCAGAATTCCAGCTGCGCCGCCTCGGCGCTACATCTAATGCGCGCACAACGACCAGCGATGATTCGCCGCTGGTCTCGCTGCACATCCGCCGCGGCGACTATGTCCACAATCCGATGGCCAACTCGGTTCATGGTGTTATGGGCTTGGACTACTATCGTGACGCCATTAGACTGCTGGCCGAACGCATCGGTGAGCGCTTCCGCATCGTGGTGTTTTCTGATGACATCGAATGGGCGCACCAGAACCTAGCGTTCAGGCAACCGCTAAGTTTCGTCTCCGGCTCCACAGCCACGCCACATGAGGATTTGCATATTATGGCGTCCTGTGACCACCACATTATCGCTAACAGCTCGTTCAGCTGGTGGGGGGCTTGGCTCAACCCTTCCTTGACGAAGGTAGTCATCACACCCAAACGTTGGTTTGCTGCCCCTGAGCTTGCGCATCGACATATTTGTCCGCCCTCTTGGGAACGCATCTAGGTCCCGATCGTTTCGGCGCGAATGTAATGCCAAAAATCAGTGTCATCCTGCCTATCTACAATGCTCAGGCCTTCATTGCCGATGCAGTCAAAAGTGTCCTAACGCAAAGCGTTCGAGATTTTGAACTAATTCTGATCGACGATGCCTCGTCGGATCGTACCCCCGGGATTCTGGACGGAATGGCGGATTCGCGGATTCATATTGTTCGACATGACGAGAACAGTGGACTGGTGGCCTCTCTCAATGAAGGTCTGCGGTTATCAAGCGGCAACTATATTGCGCGCATGGACCATGACGACATCGCACTGCCGGATCGCTTCGCGCGTCAGTTGGCCTTCTTGGAGCAACACAGCTCCATCGGCGTGGTCGGCACGGGCTATCGCCTAATTGACGGCGTGGGTGCACTTGGGCCTAGCTATCGCCCTCCTGTAACGCACGAGGAAATTAGTTGGGCGATGTCATTCCTATGCCCTCTCGCCCATCCGACAGTGATGGCTCGCCGTGATCTCCTATTAGCTAACGGTGGCTACAATGAATCTGCAGCCTACGCGGAAGACTACGACCTATGGGAGCGCCTTTCGCGCCAAGTGAACTTTGCCAACCTGCCTGAACCTCTACTGTTGCTACGCAAGCATGCTAATAACATGACGAATGTTTGGTTGGACAAGAATATCGCAGTGGCCACCGGCGTGGCCTTACGGCGCATCGGTTTTCTACTCGGTGAAGAGGTTGACCGTGATGTCGTTCATTGCTTGTATACGCAAGGTCATGTCCAACAAGAGCGGATTGGACAGTCACTTGAATTAATTATGCGTCTGATGCAGGCATGCAGCACTCGCTATCCATCGGCGCGCAGCATCATCCGGCGCGATACCGCTATTCGCATCGCTCTGATGGGTCTTCGTACTCACCGTCCTGGTCCCGCCCTGAGCAGCCTCTTGCAGGCTTCCAAACTCAATCCAAGTTTCGCAACTGCACTACTGACAAAACTCAAACGGCGCCTGCTTAAGCAGGGCGATATCCAACTGATAGGCTGAAAGCAGGTCAGAAAGTTTGCATATATCCATTCTTGTAGCCCTTAGACGCCTTTGAGTCTGATGCCTCAACCCTCCAAGTTTAAGCTAATCATCCATGCCACCAATATCCATCAAGGAGGTGGGAAGGTGCTGCTGTCAGCCTTGTTGAAGGTATTGCCACGCTCTTCGCCAGTATTGCTGTTTGTGGACAGACGAATGTCACTTGATGACCTGGACGCACGAGTCGAAGTGCGACGAATCGAACCTAATTTGCCTGCGCGCTTCGCTGCAGAAAAACAACTCTTGCAAGAAGCCATGCCGGGTGATCGTGTTCTATGCTTTGGAAACCTGCCGCCATTATTCCGACTGGCCGCGCATGTCACACTGTTCATTCAGAATCGGCTTCTCATCGAAGGCGCCAGCTTGAGTAGTTACTCTCCCTTGGTGCGAATACGCTTGTTGTTTGAGCGTCAGTGGTTGGCTCGACGCCTCGGGCATTGCAATCAAGTGATTGTTCAGACCCCCACTATGGCGCGACTATTTGCGCAGCGCTTCCCCGCAGCCCCCGCGCCGCGCATCCTTTCTTTCATGCATGAGTCAGGTGTTATCACCTCCCCGACGGAAGCCTTAGAAGAATCGCGTGTCCCAGTAACCGATTTCCTATACATAGCCAGCGGAGAGCCTCACAAGAACCATTTGGTATTGCTGGAAGCCTGGCGCCTTCTTGCAAATGGCGGCGTGCGCCCATCTTTGATGCTGACGTTCGATAGTCAACGATACGCTTCGTTGGCTTCGACCATTAACCAAGCCGTAGCGGCCTTTGATCTTAAGATCGACAACATCGGTGCCATTGAACATAAATCCGCTATTGCGCTATATAGGCAGGCGCGTGCTTTGATTTACCCTTCTGTGGTGGAGTCTTTTGGCGTTCCGCTACTGGAAGCTCACCAAGCTGGACTCGACGTCTTGGCTCCGGAGCGTGACTATGTACGCGATCTCCTTGATCCAGTAGAAAGTTTCGACCCGGATTCGCCAGTATCGATCTCGCGCGCTGTGCGCCGCTATCTCGGCCAGACTCAGCCGCGTTATTCCCCGGTTACGGCGGCCGATTTTCTGCATGCAGTACTAGCGCAGTCGTGAGGCTGTGCCTGACTGGCCCAATCGAACTGCCCAACAGTTGCCAACTCTTTCGTGCGCTTACTAGTAACTTCCCAATACTTCTGGCCAGAGTCCTTCCGAATCAATGAGGTCGTGGAGTCGCTCGTCAAGCATGGAGTCGTTGTGGATGTTTTGACCGGAAAGCCCAATTACCCAGAAGGAAAGATTTACTCTGGATACCAAGCGGCCGGCTGTATGTGCGAACAGTGGCAAGGCGCCAGTGTTTTCCGGGTTCCCCTTTTTCCTCGTGGAGTCAGGAGTGGTTTCCGCCTGATTCTTAACTACCTGTCGTTCATGCTCTCGGGGGCGATCCTAGGTGCCTGGCAACTTCGAAACATCAAGAGCGACATCATATTTGTATATGCGCCGTCACCACTGTTACAGGCTCTTCCGGCGCTTTTCATAGGGTGGATAAAACGCATCCCCGTGGTGGTCTACGTTCAGGACTTGTGGCCGGAAAGTCTCGCGGCGACCGGCTACGTCCGCAATCCTCTCGTCATTCGTATGGTCGAGTTATTGGTGAAATTGATCTATCGCCGCTCAGATTTGATCTTGGTATCGTCGCGGCCGTTTAAGGGCTCTATAGAGAGGTTTTCGCCATCTGCCGAGATTGTTTACTACCCCAACTCGGTCGATGTTTCGTTCTGTGATCCGGATAGCGGACTTAAGCCAGACGTTCCTGCTCTGGATGAGGGCTTTTGCGTTGTCTTTGCTGGCAATGTCGGCGCGGCACAAGCGGTACATATCATCGTCGAGGCTGCAGAGCGATTGCAGGGGCATGGTGACATCCGGTTGGTGGTGCTCGGAGCGGGGAGTGAGCTTGAATGGATGCGAGCCCGGATCGCTGAACTTCGACTGGACAACCTGTTCTTGGCAGGGAGATTTCCGGTCGATGCTATGCCTAATTTACTGTCTCGTGCGGATGCCCTTCTCGTCACGCTTACCGATCAGAAAATTTTTGCGGCGACCGTGCCCAACAAGATCCAAGCGTATATGGCCGTTGGTCGCCCCATCATCGCTTCAATGAATGGTGAAGGTGCGAGGCTGGTGCAGGAAGCTGACGCTGGGATTTCTGTGCCTGCCGAGGATAGCGCGGCTTTGGCGGATGCCATCCTCAAGCTGCATTCAATGCCGGCCGTGGACCGCGATCGTTTTGGAGAAAATGGTCGACGCTACTATCGGCAGTATTTCGATCACCAGCAATTGGTGGGCGACTTAATCGGCCATTTGAGCAAAGTAATGAAAGAAAAGTAATGAAAATACTGATTCTCGGATCCGGCGGCATGATTGGCCGAACTATGTTTCGTGTCCTTGCTGAACGATCAGACTGGCAAGTTATTGGATCCGTGCGCGCAAAGGCGTTTGATGGAACAGCACCCGGCCCGGTTATAGGAGGTATTGACCTTACTAATCACGATCATCTTGAGTGCCTCTTTGGCCAAGCACGTCCAGAAGTTGTGATTAACTGCGCAGGTTTAACCAAGCATCTTCCCGAAGGGAATGCCCCCATTCCGGCACTAGAGATGAATGCATTGTTGCCTCATAGGCTTGCACAATTATGCGAGATTGCTAAGGCGCGAATGATCCACGTCAGCACAGATTGCGTGTTTTCAGGAGACGCCGGTGACTACAAGGAGCAAGATGCTACCGACGCGACTGATGTCTATGGCAAGACGAAGGCACTCGGTGAAGTTACCACGGGTAACTCGGTTACATTGCGCACTTCCACCATCGGACACGAGCATGGCACTCGCTTCGGTTTGCTGGAATGGTTCCTTGCTCAAACCCAATGCAAGGGCTTCCGACATGCCATCTTTTCGGGGCTGCCTTCAGTGGAATTCGCACGCGTGGTACGAGACATCGTCATTCCCAACTCATCGTTGAGCGGGTTGTATCACGTGGGGGCTAATCCGATTGACAAACTTTGCCTGTTACAACTGATAGCACGTATTTATCGGAAAGATATCAGCATCGCCGATGATGAATCGTTCCGGGTTAATCGCAGCCTGAACACCGATAAATTCGCGACAGCAACCGGATATCGCGCTCCGGAATGGCTTCAACTAATTGAGGCGATGTATCAAGACCATATTTCCAGGGGATAATCGCATGCTCGATGACAGTGTTTTGATGATCACTGGTGGTACTGGCTCTTTTGGCCAGACTGTGCTCAAACGCTTTCTGAATACCGGGGTTCGTCAGATCCGCGTGTTCAGCCGCGACGAGAAAAAGCAGGAAGATCTCCGTATCGCACTCAACAACGAGAAGCTAAGGTTCCATATCGGTGACGTACGTGATCCAGACAGTCTTCGTGCCGCCATGAAAGGTGTCGATTATGTCTTTCATGCAGCAGCGCTGAAGCAGGTCCCGTCCTGTGAGTTCTATCCCATGGAGGCGGTAAAGACAAACGTCATAGGTACCGAAAACGTGCTGAGGACCGCCACAGAGTGCGGAGTTCAACGAGTGGTTGTGCTCAGCACCGATAAGGCGGTTTATCCTATCAACGCCATGGGGATTTCTAAGGCTATGGCGGAAAAGGTCATGGTCGCCGCTGCCCGCGCGCAAGGGTCCGGCGAAACGGTGTTCTGTGCGACACGCTATGGCAATGTCATGGCCTCGCGGGGGTCTGTCATCCCTCTGTTTGTGTCGCAGATTAAGTCTGGCAAGCCAATCACTGTGACTGATCCGAACATGACCCGCTTTCTCATGTCTTTAGAAGCTTCGGTGGATCTCGTTTTGTATGCATTTCAGCATGGACAGCAAGGCGATATCTTTGTCCAAAAGGCTCCAGCCTCGACTGTCGCCGATCTAGCCCTGGCCCTCAAAGAACTTTTTGGCAGTGACGCTGCTATCAAAACAATCGGCACTCGCCATGGGGAGAAGCTTTACGAATCGCTAATTTCCCGTGAGGAGATGGCTCATGCCAAAGAAATGGACAATTACTACTGTATTTCTGCCGACAACCGTGACCTCAATTACGCAAAGTACTTCAGCGAAGGCGATCAAGATATCTCCCTGTTAGATGACTACACATCGCACAATACAAGGCGTCTCAATGTGGAGCAGATCAAGCAGTTGCTGTTGGGCTTAGATTTCATCGAGAAAGAATTAAATGCTTAAAGTCATGACAATAGTTGGAACACGCCCTGAACTCATCAAGATGAGCAGGGTGATTGCCGAACTGGATCAGCATACCCAGCATGTATTGGTTCATACGGGGCAGAACTACGACTACGAACTCAGTCAACTCTTTTTTGAAGATCTGGCTATCCGCAAGCCAGATCATTTCTTGGAAGCCGTAGGAGAAAATGCTGCCCAGACCATCGCGCGCGTGATTGAAAAATCCGACGAGGTCATGGAAAAGGAAAAACCAGATGCCGTCCTGCTTTACGGCGACACCAATTCTTGCCTAGCGGTTATCTCGGCTAAGCGTCGGAAGATACCCGTGTTCCACATGGAAGCCGGCAACCGCTGCTTCGATCAGCGCGTTCCGGAAGAGCTCAACCGCAAGGTATTGGACCACCTCAGCGACATTAACTTGGTACTGACAGAGCATGCGCGTCGCTACTTGATTGCGGAAGGCGTTCGCCCGGAAACCATCATCAAGACCGGTTCGCATATGCGTGAAGTGCTTGACCACTACATGCCTAAGATTCAGGCATCAGATGTCCTGGCGCGCATGGGACTGGAGCAGGGGCGGTATTTCATAGTAAGTGCTCACCGTGAAGAAAACGTTGATACGCCTGAAAATCTTACTGACATGGTGGAAACGCTTAACGCCCTGGCAGCACAATATGAGTTCCCGGTGATTGTGTCGACCCATCCCCGCACCCAAAAGCGGCTGGACGCGCTCGACTTGGACAAGCTGGACAGTCGGATCCAGTTTCTCAAGCCTTTCGGTTTTTGCGATTACGTCAAGCTACAAATGGAAGCGCTTTGCGTGGTGTCGGATAGCGGCACCATCACCGAAGAAGGCTCCCTACTCAATCTGCCAGCAGTAACCATACGAAATGCGCACGAACGCCCAGAGGGCATGGATGTCGGCACGCTGATCATGGCGGGGCTGAAAAAGGAACGTGTGCTTGATGCTGTGCGTGTCATCATTGCACAGCATGATCGCAACATTCGCGTGATGGCGCCGGTCGAAGACTATGAAGCGCAGTCCGTTTCTAGAAAAATCCTGCGCATCGTGCTTAGCTATACTGATTACGTCAACAGGACCGTTTGGCGAAAAGACGCTGAGATATGAACGTTCTCGTAACTGGCGCGAATGGGTTTGTTGGTTCCGCGCTTTGTGCGAGATTGCGCAGAGACGGCGTCTTTGTAAGAGGCGCTGTACGCTCACTGAGCTCACAGCCAGATGATGTTGATACTGTCGCGATTGGCAGCCTTTCGTTAAACTCAGATTGGACAGTAGCCCTGAAAACCGTGGAGCAGGTCGTGCACTTGGCCGCTCGCGTGCACGTCATGAACGACAAGAGCCCGGACCCGCTGGCGGAGTTTCGTCGTGTGAATGTCGAAGGCACAGCTGCAATTGCACGCCAGGCCGCTGCCGAGGGGGTGAAGCGCTTTGTTTTTCTGAGCTCCGTTAAGGTTAACGGTGAATTCACGGAGGTCGGGCAACCATTCATCGCCAATGATGTGCCCGCACCAGAAGACCCCTACGGCGTCTCCAAGCACGAGGCCGAACAGTTGCTCCGACAGATTGCCGCTGAAACAGGTATGGAGGTGGTGATCATTCGGCCGCCTCTGGTGTACGGTCCTGGCGTGAAAGCCAACTTCGAATCCATGATGCGCTTGCTGGCGAGCGGTGTACCTCTACCATTGGCCGCTGTGACCCAAAACCGCCGCAGCTTGGTCGCACTGGATAACCTGGTGGATCTCATCGTGTCCTGCTTGCACCACCCTGCAGCTGCGAATCAAACGTTTCTGGTGAGTGACGGAGAGGATATATCAACTGCAGGACTGCTCAAGCGTATGGGCGCTGCCATGGGGAAGCCGGTACGCTTGTTTTACGTGACGCCAGCGCTGTTGAAGCTGGGGGCGAGCCTGTTGAACAGGCCGAGCATCTATCAGCGCCTGTGCTGCTCGTTGCGGCTAGACATTGCCAAAACCCGCCAGCTGTTGGGCTGGATTCCACCGGTGTCGCTGGATGAAGGGCTGCGGCGTGCCGCTGAAGGCTTTCGTCCATGAAGCGTTTGTTTGACTTGGCCGTGGCGTTGGTGGCGGCCGTGTTTCTTGCCCTGCCGATTGTGATTACGGCGCTGGCCGTTCGACTGACTTCGCCAGGGCCAGTCTTGTACTGGAGCGACCGTGTGGGCCTCCACAGCCGCATTTTCAAAATGCCCAAGTTCCGAAGCATGCGAATCGACACACCAGCGGTGGCCACACATTTGCTGCAGAATCCTGAGCAGTGGCTTACACCCATCGGCTCCTTTCTTCGCAAATCCAGTCTGGACGAGTTGCCCCAGTTGTGGAGCATTCTGAAAGGCGACATGAGCTTCGTTGGCCCCCGCCCGGCTCTGTTCAATCAGGACGATTTGATTGCTCTGCGCACAGAACAAGGCGTGCATGAACTGGTGCCAGGCCTGACTGGATGGGCGCAAGTCAATGGAAGGGATGAACTGCCAATTCCTCAGAAGGTACAACTGGATGTGGAGTATCTGGCGCGCCGATCGGTGCTTTTCGATATCAAGATACTTTGGATGACGGCGTTGAAGGTTCTGGCAAGGGATGGAGTCTCACATTGAAGAAAAATACAGATCATCTTGAGGACTCAGGACTCAGGACTCAGGACTCAGGACTCAGGACTCAGGACTCAGGACTCAGGGGGCTGGACGCAATGAAACAGCCTCTGTTTAAGCTGGCCGTCCCCATCCTGGCCCTGCCACGAGCAGCAAAGCGATTCGTCGCTTTGTCGGTCGATCTGGGCCTCTGCGTCCTGACCATCTGGTTGGCTTTCTATCTTCGTCTAGGGGAGTTTGTCGCTCTATCTGGTACCGCTTTGTGGGCGGTGGCTGCCTCAGTAGGGATCGCACTACCCATCTTTGTGGTGTCGGGCCTGTACCGCGCTATCTTCCGCTACAGCGGCTGGCCAGCCTTGCTGGCGGTTGCGCGCGCGGTGGGCATCTACGGATTGCTCTATGCCTCCGTTTTCACCGCTATTGGCGTGGTTGGGGTGCCCCGCACGGTGGGCATCATCCAGCCGATTCTGTTGTTGTTATTCGTGGGAGCGTCGCGTGCGCTGGCCCGGGTCTGGCTGGGTGATCAGTATCTGAGCATCCTCAAGCGTGCTTCACGCCCCAAGGTGCTGATCTATGGTGCAGGCACCACCGGCCGCCAGTTGGCTGCCGCCATGGCCAACAGCCACGAAATGCAGGTGGCGGGTTTCCTGGACGACGACGACCGCTTGCACGGCCACGTGCTCAACGGCCAGCCCATCTACAACCCGGCCGACTTGGACAACCTGGCCACCACGTTCAACATCAGCGACGTGCTACTGGCCATGCCCCGCCTGAGCCGCAACCGACTCAATGAGATTTTGAGCCAGATCCGAAGTGCTCACGTGGCCGTGCGTACCCTACCCAGCGTGACCGACCTGGCCCAGGGCAAGGTCAGCATCTCGGATTTACGGGAGCTGGACATTGACGACCTGCTGGGCCGCGAACCGGTAACGCCCAATCACATCCTGCTGGCCAAGAATATCGTGGGCAAGGTGGTGTTGGTGACGGGCGCTGGCGGCTCCATTGGCAGCGAACTTTGCCGCCAGATCCTGGCGGTGAATCCCGTCAAGCTGCTGCTGATCGAGCAGAGCGAGTTCGCCCTGTACGCGATTCACCAGGAACTGGAAGAGAAGCTGGCTGGACTGGAAAGCACTACGCCACCTGCTCTGGTGCCCCTGCTGGCCTCGGTGCAAGACGACGACCGCATGCGTGAGATCATAGCCACTTGGCACCCGGACACGGTTTACCACGCCGCCGCCTACAAGCATGTGCCTCTGGTGGAGCACAACCCGGCAGCCGGCATCAAGAATAACGTGCTGGGCACGCTGCGCACCGCCCAAGCCGCCGCTGAAAACGGTGTAAGCGACTTTGTGCTCATCAGCACCGACAAGGCCGTGCGACCCACCAACGTGATGGGGGCCAGCAAGCGCTTGGCCGAAATGGCGTTGCAGGCCTTAGCGGTCAACCAGGCAGGCACAGTTGGAACGAGTGGCACCAGATTCAGCATGGTGCGCTTCGGCAACGTGCTGGGTTCTTCTGGCTCGGTGGTGCCCAAGTTTCGCCAGCAGATCCGCGACGGCGGGCCCATCACCCTCACCCACCCCGAAGTCACGCGCTACTTCATGACCATTCCGGAAGCGGCGCAGCTCGTCATCCAGGCCGGTGCCATGGCCAAGGGGGGGGACGTGTTTGTGCTAGAAATGGGCCAGCCCGTGAAGATCATGGACCTGGCCCGGCGCATGGTAGAACTCTCGGGCCTGACCGTGAAAGACGAGCAGAATCCCGAAGGCGAAATCGAGATCGCCGTGACCGGCCTGCGCCCCGGCGAAAAGCTCTATGAAGAACTGCTGATCGGCGACAACCCTAAGCCCACGGTGCACCCCCGCATCATGAAGGCCCACGAGGAGTTCATGCCCTGGGCTGAATTCGAGGCCAAACTCACCGCGCTGGAAATGGCCCTGAACGTGAACGACGTGGGCGTCATCCGCTTGATGATGCAGCAACTGGTGACCGGCTACATCCCCCGCGACGACATTGTCGACTGGGTTTACCTGGAGCAAGAGGCCGAGACACAGGCGTTGTACTTGGTTTGATCAGTCTAAAAAAGATCTTTGTGACAGGCGGGGCTGGCTAGAAAGTTTGGCTCTCCAAACGCTAATGCCAGTGGAGCTGACTGTTACTGATGACGGCTCTACTGACAAAACGGTTGACTTCATTTTGGGATTTGCTGATCAGCTTGAATTTCCAGTGCAAGTGGTTCGAAACGATGTCCGTTTGGGATATGGCAGAAACTTCCTGAAGGCGGCTCCGGTAACAGCTCTGGCTCTTGCTTGCTATAGCTGCATAAAATCTGTAAGTAAGATCACTGATGCGTTTAAGTCCTGGCTTCCGTGCGGCAGCACGTAGTCTGGATTCAAAGGTGGCTCGTAGGGGCTGTTGATGCCAGTCATATTGGGCAACTGTCCACTTCTGGCCTTCTTGTACAGCCCCTTGGGGTCGCGTTGCTCGCAAATCTCTAGCGGCGTGTCTACAAACACCTCCATGAAGTTTTCGGCACCGATCAACTCTCGCGCCATTTCGCGCTCGGCTCGGAATGGGCTGATGAAGGCGGTCATCACAATCATCCCTGCATCCATCATCAGCTTGGCCAATTCGGCCACGCGACGGATATTTTCTACCCGGTCGGCATCGGTAAAGCCCAAGTCTTTGTTCAAGCCCTGGCGGATGTTGTCACCGTCCAAGATGTAAGTGCGCTTGCCTTGGGCGTGCAGCTCTTTTTCCAGGGCGTTGGCGAGGGTAGACTTGCCTGAGCCTGAAAGCCCAGTGAACCAGACGACTTTGCCTGGGTGGCCGTTGAGGCGTTCGCGGTCTGCGCGGGTGATGCTCAGCGCCTGCCGATGCACATTTTGCGCACGGCGCAGGTTATGGCGGATCATCCCTGCCGCCACAGTGGCGTGGGTGAACTTGTCCACCAGAATGAAGCCGCCCAGCGTGCGGTTGTCGTCGTAAGGGGCAAACACCAGCGGCTTGCTCAGCGCCAAATTGGCCACGGCAATATCATTTAAAACCAGTCGGTTGCACGATTCGTGTGCCTGGGTGTTGACGTCCACTCGGTACTTCAAGCTGGTTAGGCTGGCGCTGGCCCATTGGTTGGCCAGTTTCAGCTCATAGGCCCTACCCATGTGCCCGGGTTCGTCGTGCATCCACACGAGGGTAGCCTCGAACTGGTCGGTCATGTCCAGCGGTTGTTCGGCCAAAGCGATGACATCGCCACGCGAGGCATCCACCTCGCGGTCCAGCACCAGCGTGACGGCGTCGCCGGCGTGGGCGGTTGGCTGCTCACCATCGGCCGTGACAATTTGCGCAAGGGTGGCGGTCTGGCCAGATGCCGTGATGCGCAGGGCATCACCGGGCGCCAGTTGCCCAGATGCCAGCGTGCCACTGAACCCACGGAAGCTGGCGTTGGGCCGATTGACCCACTGCACCGGGAACACGACTTTGCTGTGAACGGGTTTTGCGATGGGGAGCGTTTCCAGGCAACCTATCAGGGTGGGGCCCTGATACCAAGGGGTGTACCGGGAGCGCTCGGTGATGTTGTCGCCCTTGAGTGCCGACAGCGGAATGGGTGTGATCCCCGTGAATCCGAGCGGCTGGGCCATCGTGCTGAAGTCGGCCACGATGGCATCGAACACCGCTTGCTGGTATCCTACTAAGTCCAGCTTGTTCACGGCGAGGATGACCTGCTTGATCCCCACCAGCGACACCAGGTAAGCGTGGCGCCGGGTTTGCGTGAGCACACCCTGGCGGGCATCGATCAACAGCACCGCCACATCTGCCGTGGAGGCCCCCGTCTCCATGTTTCGGGTGTACTGTTCATGTCCCGGTGTGTCAGCCACGATAAACTTGCGCTGGGGGGTGGCAAAGAAACGGTAGGCCACGTCGATGGTGATGCCTTGCTCACGCTCGGCAGCCAAACCATCGACTAGCAAGGCAAAGTCGATGTCATGCCCTTGGGTTCCATGTCGCTTCGAGTCGGCCTGGAGTGCTGTGAGTTGGTCGTCAAACACCTGTTGCGACTCCCAGAGCAGACGACCGATGAGGGTACTCTTGCCATCGTCCACGCTACCGCAGGTGATGAAGCGCAGCAAATCCTGTTGGGCTTGCTGGGCCAACCAGTCGTGAATGGTGGCCGATTTTGGGGCTACGGATCGTTGCGTGGAAGCCGATGGTTTTTTTGGGGGGCGTGGCATCAGAAATAGCCCTCCTGTTTCTTCTTTTCCATGGAGCCGGCGCTGTCGGTGTCGATCTTGCGCCCCTGGCGTTCGGACTGGCGTGCATGAATGATTTCCAGCAGAACGTCTTCCAGCGTTTCGGCTTCGGACTCCACTGCCCCGGTAAGCGGGTAGCAGCCCAGGGTGCGAAACCGGACCTTCTTGATCTGCGCCTCTTCGCCGGGTAGCAGGCGGCAGCGTTCATCGTCCACCATCATGATCATCTCGGGCCGCACTACCACGGGCCGGGGCTTGGCAAAGTACAGCGGCACCATGGGGATGTTCTCTTGGTAGATGTATTGCCAGATGTCGAGCTCGGTCCAGGTGCTCAAGGGGAACACCCGAATGCTCTCGCCCGGATTCTTGCGGGTGTTGTAGAGGTTCCAGAGTTCCGGGCGCTGGTTCTTCGGGTCCCATCGGTGGGTGGACGTGCGGAACGAGAAGACGCGTTCTTTGGCTCGGGACTTTTCTTCGTCGCGGCGAGCGCCGCCAAACACCACATCGAACTTGTAGTGGTCCAGCGCCTGTTTAAGGCCCTCGGTCTTGGTGATGTCAGTGTGCAAGGCTGAGCCGTGGTCAAACGGGTTGATGTTCTTCTCGATCGCGTCGGGGTTGGTGTGCACCAGCAGGTCCATGCCGCTCTCGCGGGCCATGAAGTCGCGAAACATGTACATCTCTTGGAATTTCCAGCGCGTGTCGATGTGCAGCAGCGGAAACGGTGGCGGGGCGGGGTAAAAGGCCTTGCGCGCCAAGTGGAGCAAGACGCCACTGTCTTTGCCGATGGAGTACATCATCACCGGGTTCTGGGCTTCAGCCACGGCCTCGCGGATGATGTGGATGCTCTCGGCTTCCAGTCGCTTGAGGTGGGGGGACGGTGTCAGATCGGGTTTGGCGTTGCCGTTCAAGCTTAAGCCCACTGGTAAAACCGGGTGATAGGCTTGTGGGCAGAGTTGGATGTCGGTGGTGCTGCTCATGTGACGCAGGTGCGCCACCAAAGGGCCGTGGGGGAACACGGCAATGGGTTTACCGATGTGTCTTTGAAGGTCCGTCAGAGCTTGTTGAACTGTCTTGTCTGCCATATGAGCCATGGGCACCCAGAAACGTGCCCCGCGTGCGTCATTGGCGTGTAGGCAAGCCTTTCCGGTGACTAATTTAGAAATCTGAGCGAACAGCACTCGGTCGCGCCGCTTGCGGGCGTGCTCGATGGCCCAGTCCAACACCAGTCGGTTGGGCGAGCGCTCGCGCTCGTCGAGCAGTAAACCGGGCGTAAGTTCCTGCGGTAGCAGGTTCAGTGTGTTCAGGCGTCGCTCGGCGGTGCGCTTGGCGTCAGCTTCGCCCAGCGCTTGCAGGTGGGCAAACGCCAGTTCGGTGTCCCAGACTTGGGGGGCATCGAGGCCAAGTAGATCTACAGATGGCTTTGTCGCAGAATGTTTATTACTCATGTTGACTTTCGAATTTCATCCATAATACGATGAAAATACATATTAAATAAAGAAAAATACATAATGCGTCAAATTGATAAAGCGGAACTGATACGTTACCTGCTCCCGATCGCTCGGGCAGCTGGGGATGCCGTCATGGCTGTTTACTCCCGTGGAATGCCAGAAGTCCAACTGAAGGAGGACGACAGTCCGGTAACTGAAGCGGACCTTGCGGCGCATCGCGTGCTTGCTTCACGGCTGAAGCCTTTGTTGGCTGAATGTTCTGTGGTGTCCGAAGAAGATGCTTGGTCTTTGGTTCATCGCCAGTCACAAGGACGGTTCTGGCTCGTTGATCCGCTCGACGGCACAAAAGAATTCATCGCCCGCAATAGCGATTTCACCGTGAATATTGCGCTGATTGAAGATAGCCGATGTGTGCTGGGCGTTGTGTACGCCCCCGCCGTTGGTGTGCTCTACTGGGGCGGGGTAGGCTTGGGGGCATTTCGATGCATCGGTGGTCAAAAGACCGCCATCAAGGTGGCTGCTTCCAATCTAGGAGGAGTCTCAAGGGTGGTGGCCAGTAAAAGTCACCTGAACGAGGCAACGCGATCGTTGATAGAGCGCCTAGGCGAAGTCAGCTTGGTTCAAGCCGGAAGCTCACTGAAGTTCTGCCGAGTGGCTGAGGGTGTGGCCGACATCTACCCACGATTGGCGCCGACGAGCGAATGGGATACAGCGGCTGCCCAAGCGGTTCTGGAGGGCGCTGGAGGGGTTGTCGTAGACCTTCAAGGAACCCCCTTGTTGTACGGCAAGCCCGACGTGCTCAATCCTTCATTCATCGCCACCCGTGACTTGGCGCTGATCCCGGCATGATCGATACCGCGTATGCCCTCGCCGGGGCACTCACAGGATTTGTTGTTGGTTTAACCGGCGTCGGGGGCGGCGCATTGATGACGCCGATCCTTCTGATTTTCTTTGGAGTGTCGCCGACCACAGCCATTGCGACCGATTTGTGGTTCGCCACCATCACCAAGCTGGTTGGAGCCAGGGTGCATCACACCAACGGCAACGTCGACTGGCAGGTCGCCAAGCGCCTGTGGCTGGGCAGCTTGCCCATGGCTTTGTTGATTGTGGTTATCGTCAGTCTAGGTGCGCAGGTTGCGAAGGTGGATTGGCTGACGAAGGCCCTTGGGTTTGTGGTGCTGATCACGGCCATCGGTTTGCTGGTTGCCCCCAAACTGGTGGCGTATGCCCGAGGCCGGCGCATTGGTCAGCCCGAACGATTCAAGGCTGTCCAGCCGGCGCTCACGGTGGTGTCGGGCGGCGTTTTGGGCTTGTGCGTTTCGCTGACTTCCGTGGGTGCTGGTGCGCTGGGCAGCGTGATGCTGCTCTACCTTTATCCGTTGCGGATGACGCCGCACCGACTGGTGGCAACCGACATCGTGCATGCCATTCCCTTGGCGGTAGTGGCTGGGCTGGGTTATCTGTTCGCGGGTATGGTGGACTGGTGGATGCTGGCCAGTTTGTTGGGGGGCTCTGTTCCAACCGTCCTGCTTGGAAGCTTGCTCGCCGGGAAGATCCCTGGACGAGGGATTCAAATTGCCTTGGCATTGGTTTTGGTTGCGGCGGGTATCAAACTGAATTGGTAGGAGCACGGCCGATGATTCGAGGGCTCCTGTGGGCTGAGTAAGCGATTGATGCGTAGGGGTGGTCAGTTGAATCTGGCACCGTCAGCCTCGTCTACTGGCAAGGACAGGGCAAATGCCGGTGCGTGGAGAGTCGGTGCGCAACCAGATGGTGACAGGCCGTGTCGGTCTGGGTTGTGGCTGCGTAAGCCGAGGAAGCGTCCGATGGCTTGCTCCGCTTGTGACACCCTGATCGACTTCCACAGTGATCTATTGGATATGCTCATCTTTGCTCAAAATAAATGAATTTTGGGACAAGGTTACGAGGCAGATCAGGCAATGGCCCTCATGAAAAACAAAAAAGTGCAAAACGAAATGCCGTGACCCACTTAAAATCTACAACATGACAATTTTGATAACTGGCTGCGCAGGATTTATTGGCAGCAACTTTGTGCACACATGGCTCGCTGAAACAGATGAGTCGGTAGTAAATTTAGACAAACTCACCTACGCAGGTAATTTGGAAAATCTACAAAGCCTGAGGGGTGATGAACGACATCTGTTTGTCAAGGGTGATATCGCTGACCGAGCCTTGGTGTCCAAGCTATTGAGTGAGCACCGGCCCCGCGCGGTTCTCAATTTCGCTGCTGAAAGTCATGTTGATCGTTCTATCCACGGACCAGGGGACTTTATAGAAACCAATGTAGTGGGTACGTTCAATTTATTAGAAAGTGTGCGGGCGTATTGGCAAGAGCTGCCTGCAACAAAAAAAGAAACTTTCCGATTTCTGCATGTGTCGACAGATGAGGTTTACGGAACGCTTTCACCTACCGACCCGCCGTTTGCCGAAACCAAAAATTACGAGCCCAATAGCCCCTACTCAGCCAGCAAGGCGGCCAGCGACCACCTGGTGCGTGCATGGCATCACACCTACGGCTTGCCGGTGCTCACCACCAATTGCAGCAACAACTATGGGCCGTATCACTTTCCAGAAAAGCTCATTCCTTTGGTGCTGCTCAATGCGCTGGCTGGCAAGCCGCTGCCCATTTATGGCGACGGCCAGCAAGTGCGCGATTGGCTGTACGTGCAAGACCACTGCCGCGCCATTGCGCGTGTGCTAGAAGCCGGCAAAGTGGGCGAGACCTACAACATTGGCGGCTGGAACGAAAAGACCAACCTCGAAGTGGTCAACACCCTATGCGCGGTGCTGGATGAGCTGCAACCCCGAGCCGATGGCAAACGCTATGCTGAACAAATTACCTACGTCAAAGACCGCCCTGGCCACGACCGCCGCTACGCCATAGACGCACGCAAGATTGAGCGCGAGTTGGGCTGGACGCCGCAAGAAACGTTTGAAACGGGCATCCGCAAAACCGTGCAGTGGTACTTGTCCAACCAATCATGGGTAGAGGGCGTGACCAGCGGTGCTTACCGCCAGTGGGTAGGGCAACAATACGGTGCCTAAGGCCAAGCCAATGCTCAAAATTTTGCTCTTAGGCAAAAACGGCCAAGTGGGCTGGGAGCTGCAACGCAGCTTGGCTCCTTTGGGTAAGGTGTTGGCGCTCGACCGCTACAGCACCACCTATTGCGGTGATTTATCTAAGCCCCAGCAACTGGCGCAAACGGTGCTCGACTACAAGCCAGACTTAATCGTGAATGCGGCAGCACACACAGCAGTAGACAAAGCCGAATCAGAGCCTGAGTTGGCTAAGCTTTTAAATGCCGATGCACCTGCGGCTTTGGCCCAGGCTGCTGCCCAGGTGGGGGCGTGGCTGGTGCATTACTCGACCGACTATGTGTTTGATGGCAGTGGCACGCACGCAAGGCAAGAGGGAGAGGGCACGGGCTCGCTGAACGTGTATGGCCAAACCAAGCTGGATGGCGAAAAAGCGATTGTGGCCAGTGGCTGCAAGTATTTGATTTTTCGCACGAGCTGGGTGTATGCCGCGCGCGGGGGGAACTTTGCCAAAACCATGCTGCGCTTGGCGCAAGAGCGAGACAAGCTGACCGTCATCAACGACCAACACGGCGCACCCACCGGCGCGGACCTGATTGCCGACGTGACGGCACATGCCATGCGCCGAGTGCTGAATACGCAAAACATTTCATTCAGCGGTGTGTACCACCTTGTAGCTTCGGGTGAAACTACTTGGCATGGTTATGCCAGCCACGTGATTGGGCAGGCCAAAGTGCAGAGGCCCGAGCTGGGCTGGCAGGTGGGTGAGATTGCCGCGGTGCCAACCAGCGCGTTTCCTACGCCTGCCGCGAGGCCGCTCAACTCAAGGCTTTGCAACACCAAACTTCAACAGGCGTTTGGCCTTGTGTTGCCCCCTTGGCAACAAGGTGTAGACCGCATGTTGGCCGAAATACTTTAAGCACGAAGTCCAGATATGACCAAGCAACGCAAAGGCATCATCCTCGCAGGTGGTTCGGGTACGCGCCTGTATCCCGTCACGCAAGCTGTGAGCAAGCAGCTCATGCCCGTGTACGACAAACCGATGATTTACTACCCCCTCACCACGCTGATGCTGAGCGGTATTCGTGAGGTATTGGTTATCTCTACCCCACAAGACACTCCACGTTTTGCTGAGTTGCTGGGCGATGGCAGCCAGTGGGGCATGAACATTCAGTACGCGGTACAGCCTAGCCCCGATGGGTTGGCGCAAGCCTTCATTATTGGCAAAGACTTTGTGGGCAACCACCCCAGCGCCTTGGTGCTGGGCGACAACATCTTCTACGGACACGATTTGGTGAAGCAGTTGCACAGTGCCAACGAGCGTACCAGCGGAGCTAGTGTGTTTGCCTACCATGTGCACGACCCCGAGCGTTATGGCGTGGTGGAGTTTGATGGTGCCTTCAAAGCTCTGAGCATTGAAGAAAAACCTGCAAAACCCAAGAGCAACTATGCGGTCACGGGTTTGTACTTTTACGACGAACAGGTGTGCGGTATTGCAGCTGATGTGAAGCCCTCGCACCGAGGTGAGCTAGAAATTACCGATGTGAATAAGCGTTATTTAGAGCTAGGTCAGTTGAATGTCGAAATCATGGGGCGTGGTTATGCATGGCTTGATACGGGCACGCATGACAGCCTGCTGGAGGCCGCTAGTTTTATTGGCACATTGCAAAAGCGTCAAGGTTTGATGGTGGCTTGCCCTGAGGAAATTGCGTATAGCCAAAAATGGATTGATGCTGCAGCTTTGCAAAAACTGGCCGCGCCGCTGGCTAAGAATGGGTACGGACAGTACCTGCTGGATTTGTTAAAGTAAGGACATGACCTATCAAGTGACACAAACGCCCCTCGCGGGCGTTTTAGTTTTAGAGCCCAAGGTATTCGGTGATGCGCGCGGCTACTTTTTTGAAAGCTTCAACGCCCGTGACTTTGAGCAAGCCACAGGTGTTCAATGCAGCTTTGTGCAAGATAATCACAGTAAATCAAGCAAAGGTGTGTTGCGCGGCTTGCACTACCAATCCCAGCATGCACAAGGCAAGCTGGTGCGCGTGACGCAAGGCTCGGTGTTCGATGTGGCGGTCGATATTCGCCAAGGCTCGCTCACTTTCGGGCAATGGTTCGGCTTGGAATTGTCTGCTGAAAATAAAAAACAAATTTGGGTGCCGGCAGGCCTTGCGCATGGGTTTTTAGTTACTAGCGAGAGTGCCGAATTTTTGTACAAAACTACGGACTACTATTACCCCGAGTTTGAGCGTAGTTTGCTTTGGTCCGACACCTCTATTGGTGTTGACTGGCCGCTTCATTTGGTTGATGGCATGCCATTGCTTGCGGCTAAAGATGCAAATGCCCCCTTGCTGAAGGATCTGCATGCTTGAAAAAGCTAAGTGGCCTACCCGCGTATTAGCATTGTTTTTATTTTTAATTGGGGCTGTAGCCTTGGAAATGCCTCGAGGCTATTCGGTAGGTTTTTACGGTATTTGTTTTTTCGGCTTGACCCTCTGGTTGGGTGTGCGCAATAGGCTATTGAGCAAAGATGTTTTGCCATTTGCTATCCCTCTGCTTGTTTATGCGGCAGGGAATTTGCTTTTTGGATTGCACGAACACTTTGCTTGGCGATCACTTGACCCTGTGTTGCCGTTTGGCTTGTTGGTTTTTGGGCTTTGGGCGTTGCGTCATTACAAGCCTTGCGCAGATTGGGTCTGGGCGGGTTTGGCCTTGGGCGCTATAGGTGCAGCTGGCATTTCGGGGTACCAAGCTATTAAACTGGGCGTGCGCGCAGATGGCTTTACGCATGCCATTCAGTTTGGCAATATTGCGCTTCTGTTTGGTGTGTTGTGCATGGTGCGCGCGCTTGCTACGTTTCAGTTATCTTGGTTCAACTTGCTGTTGTGGATGGGTTTTGTATGTGGCGTGACTGCATCGGTATGGAGCCAAACCCGAGGGGGCTGGGTGGCAATTGTGTTGATTTTTGGCTGGGTCTTGCTACATGCGCTTAAGGCTATGCTTTGGGTTAAACGAATTTTGGCATTGGCTGTGGTGATAGGTTTTATTGCGCTGTCTTTTTTGCATTTGAATTTACACCAAGTGGTGTTGGCTAGGCTAACTACAGCTGTGAATGAAACCAAGGCCTATGTTGAATTCAATCAACAAAATTCTTCGGTAGGCTCTAGGCTTGGCATGTGGCAGTATGTCATTAAAAACGTGGGTGATGCTCCATGGCTTGGGCGTGGCTTGCAAGGTTGGAGTGAGTTGCGCGATCAAGGTATTGCAAAAGGTGAACTAGATCCTTTCATAGCCAATTTCAGCCACGTGCATAACGAGTATTTGGATGCCTTGCTTAAGCGTGGGGTGGTTGGATTGTCGTTGCTGCTATTTCTGTTCCTAGGGCCGATGCTATGGTTTTTTAAGCCCTATCTCCAGGCTGCAGACCTTGAAGTGAAATCACTCGCCATGGCTGGTATGGTGATCCCTATGATGTACATGGATTTTGGCTTAACGCAAGTTTTTTTAAGTCATAACTCGGGGCGCATGGTGTTGGTGAGCTTGTGGATGTGTGTGGCTGCGTTACTTCTTAATGCCAACGAGGAAGTCAATGACCTTACGCCAAAAGTTGCGGGTGCGGTTAAATAATTGTCACGTTTGTGAATCCATATGACTCCAACGCGCTCTAAACGTACAGGTGGGCCTAAAACTTTGGCCGGAAAGAGCACATCGTCAAAAAATTCCATAAAGCATGGCCTGACGACGTTAGGGTTTACAGATGGATATGAGGCGCAAGAGGCTAAATTTTTTATAGAGGAGCTGGTTTCTTATTACAAACCAGAGTCTCCATTAGAAATTTTGCAAATCCAACGAATTGCACTCTGTAGGGCTAAGCTGGCGAAACTTTATAAAGTTGAGCAAGCTGCGCATGATCTTGCGCTACTTAACTTGGATGCTAATCCTGAGCAGGTGTTTATTCGCATACAAGGATTTGGAGCGGTTGCTCAGCGAATGGCAGTAAGTATGGTTCGAGGTGAAAAATTTTTCCTGCCGCTAGGTCTGAGCGAGAGGAAGCTCAAAGAAATCGTCAATGAAATTGATTCCCTTAAAAGCTCACTTGCCGATGAGTTGGCTCTACGCCGCACGCTTAAGCATACGGTTCGTTTCTTGGAGACTTTGTGGTCGGAGTCTGACGGAGGCGAATTTTCAGCTGATCGATATTTGAGTTGGGCAGCGAAAAGAATAAAAGATTTCTCCGGATCGCAGCCTTCAAGGAGCTCAGAAAAAGACTCTTTCGAGGAGGTGCTTGCAAATGTTCACCTCTCTGATGAGGTGCGAGGACTTTCTCACACCTCTTTGCGGGTCCATTCAAATGCTGATCTATTTCATGACTCTGTATGCTCGGATCTAGGTTGTTTTTCTCACCTCTGGCAGGACTTTGTCGCTGCAAAAGAGTTGACACAACGATTTCATGAAACCAAAGTCCTGATGGTTAAAGCAATCACGCCAAGCGTAGAAGAGGCAGATCGACTTATGCGTTACCAGACATCAATTGAGAGGCGTTTATCTTCTGCGATTGGTGAGCTGCTTGCATTGCAGGCTCGCAGGTAGGTGTTTTTGCAAAACGAACTAGTTCTCAACAAGCTCAAATGCTTGGAGGATAATCAAACCATGAATTTTCACGAGCGATACACCATTACTTTTGCGTGCTACAACCAGCTGAACTACACGAAGCAGTTCATTGCTAGCTTAGATCGCGAAGAGGTTGATTTTTCGCGAATCGTGGCGGTAGACAACGGGTCCACTGACGGCACGCGAGAGTGGTTAAGCCAGCAAGGCTTTGGCGCTGTGGTTCTGAATGAGCGCAACTTAGGTTGTGGCGCGGCTTGGAATCAAGGGGCTTTAGCGATTCAGTCCAAATGGACTGTGGTGATGAACAATGATGTGATTTGCGCCAAAGGATGGTTGAGAAATTTGCTTGCATCTGCTGAGGCAAATCAGCTGCGAATTGCAAGTCCTGCCATGGTAGAAGGCCAATTGAATTACGACTTTAATTCATTAGTCGCTAAAGCTAAGAGCACGATGAAAGGATATGTTCGTGATGGCGCGCATCATGCCGTCTGCATGGCTATTCGGGACGATGTATGGAGTGAGATTGGCTACTTTATGCCTGTGCCAAAGCTTTTGGGTTACGAGGATGCTATCTTCTTTTTGCGTGCAAGCGAAGCTGGTCTGAAAACTGGAATATGTTCGGACTCATGGTTGCATCATTACGGACAAGTGACGCAAAATGCCATGCGTCTAGAGAAAAAATTAAAAGAACGTGAAGGATTAGGCAGTCGTAACTTGATGCGCTTGTATATGGCGCAAAGTTGGATAGCGCGTAAATTTTCCCGCTATCAACGACGCCGATTGTTAAAGGATGCATGTGCCTATGAAATGAATGCTTATGGAATGAGTGTGCATGCTTTGCGTCGTGAATCTGAGAATAATTGGATTTGAAATAGGTGATTGCAATGAATAAAAAAATAGCAGTTGTAGGGGCTGGGTTTTCAGGTGCGGTTGTTGCTCATGAGTTGGCTCTAAAAGGGTATGAAATAGATGTATTTGATACAAGGAGTCATGTAGGTGGCAACTGCCATACAGCACGTGACAAAGAAACTGGCGTCATGTTGCATGTTTACGGCCCTCATATTTTTCATACAAGTGATGAGTCTGTATGGAATTACGTTAGACAGTTCGATGAATTTATGCCGTTTGTAAATCGCGTGAAAGCTATTTATAAAAGCCACGTCTATTCGTTACCAATTAATTTGTTAACTATCAATAGTTTCTTTGGAAAAACTTTTTCTCCAAAAGAGGCCGCTGATTACATGCAAAAAATTGGCGACTCCTCAATTGCAGATCCGCAAACATTTGAAGAGCAAGCGTTGCGATTTGTTGGGCGTGATTTGTACGAGGCCTTTTTTAAGGGCTACACGCAAAAACAATGGGGATTAGAGCCATCCCAGCTTCCCGCAAGTATTTTGAAGCGCTTGCCAGTAAGATTTAATTATGATGATAACTATTACGCAAGTAAGTATCAAGGCATACCAAGAAATGGGTATAGTCACATTGTTGAAAGAATGCTTGGGCACTCAAATATAAGAATCCACTTAGAAACATCTTTTGATCGATCAATGGCTGATTCTTACGATCATGTTTTTTATAGCGGCCCTATTGATGCTTGGTTTGGTTTTTCAAAAGGAGCATTGGGGTATAGAACATTAGATTTCCATCTTGAGCGACATGATGGTGATTTTCAAGGGAATCCTGTTATCAATTATTGCGATCGTGATACGCCGTGGACGCGAATTTCTGAGCATAAGCATTTCACTCCTTGGGAGAGCCATGAGAGAACAGTTATTTATAAAGAGTACAGTCGCTACTGTGAAAGAAATGATATTCCTTACTATCCGATCCGGATGGCAAAAGAGAAAAGCCTTTTAGCCGAATATGTTGACTTGGCAAGCGAGCAGAAGGGCATTACTTTTATGGGGCGACTTGGAACCTACAGATATTTAGATATGCATGTCACTATTGCCGAGGCATTAGATGTTGTAAAAGTTTTTCTTGCTAGCGAGAAAAATTTGCAACAAATGCCTGTTTTCGTTGTTAATCCTCTTTCATGATAAATGTCTATTTTTAAGAAAATATTAATTCTCTGTCCTGGTAATGTTGTTACAGGGGGACCAGAGGCGCTACACCATCTTGCCCATCTGCTCTGCGAAATGGGGGTTGATGCACGCATGGTTTATACCCCACTGGGAAATAAATTTGAGGTTCCGGATGCATATAAAAATTTTAATGTTAAGGTTGGAGAGTACGAGGATAGTGATGGTAATCTGATTATTTTCCCTGAGATATATCCAATGCAGGCGCTGAAAGTTCAACACGCCAAAGCTGCTATTTGGTGGTTATCCCTAGATAATTTTTTAGAGCGTAGACATCTGAGTAAGGTTCGAGATTCGATTCGATATTGGAAAGGTGTAATTCGCGGTCGTCGCCCTATAAAGGGGGTATCTGCACTGAAAAATATTCTTCACTTTTCACAGAGCCACTATTCAAGTCAATATTTAACCGAAAAAGGTTTAAGCGTCGTCGAGTTTTTTGAGCCTATCAATGCACGATTCTTAACTGGTAATTTAGACCCCGCAGAAAATGGTCGTGTTGATGAAATACTTTACAATCCAAGCAAAGGTAAAGTTGTCACCCAAAAACTCATGGAGAGATTCCCTGGTTGGAAATTCACTCCGTTAAAAGGGTTCAATCGAGAGCAATTGAGTCAAAAATTTTCAACTGCTAAAGTTTATATTGATTTTGGACATCACCCTGGGCGTGACCGTCTGCCTCGTGAAGCTGCAATGCACGGATGTTGCGTGGTTACAGGGTTGTTGGGATCCGCTCGTAATGCGGTTGATATTCCTATTCATTCTGAATACAAGTTAGACAGTGATTCGGATGACTTCGAAATTAAGTTCGAGTTTCTAATAAAAAGTATCTTTAGTAATTTCAAAGAGCATCATCAAAGATTCGATTCGTATAGGGCGCGAATTATGGGGGAGTCTGAGGTTTTTAAATCTCAAATCGCTGATTTTTTCTTGCTGCGCAGATGATGTTTGTTTGCGTGCGTATTGCGAGAGCGTAGTTGCGACATCCAGCCAGTCAATATTAATAGGCCAACGGCACTAACTAGTGCAAACGCAGCCATGTGCTGCTCTGCATCCACGGAATTGGCCAACCCCAAAGGTGCCAATAAAACGCTGGCTTGCAACACGCCCAGCGCCATGCAAGCCCACGAATAAGCGCTTGCCGATTGCGTTTGAAAAGGTCGATGGCTAAACGCCGCCGACAAGCATGCAGAGCCTTGCCACAGCACCAGTGGCGCAATATAAGGCCACACGCCATGCCAGCGCGGGTCAAGCCAGCCTTGATACAGCGCGACTGCGCACGACAGCCCCAACACGATCACGCAGGTGAATGCGCCTAGGCCAATCCACCACGGGTTGGCCCACGCGGTTGTCGTTGGGTGACGGCTTTGTGCTAACGCCACTTGTGCCCACGCCATGTGCACCACCGCTGGCAAGAAGCCCAGCACGCGCAGCAGGGCGCTCATCCAACCAGTTTCTTCTGCGCCATACAAACGTTGCCACACCACGATGATGGCGGTTGCTAGCAAAGCATCTATCAGCGTGTGTGCCATGCGCAGGGCTGCGCTGCGAGGGTCTGATTGGCTTGTAGTGTTGGAGGTTTTCGTATCGTCTTGATGCGCTGGCTGTGCATCTTCTCGTGCGCGCAAAGCAGGCACCAACCACGCGGCACCTACGGCATAGCCCAGCAGGGCTGACAGTAGCAAGGTTGGGCCATTCCAATCTAACGATGCGCCTACCAGCACGGCGGTGAGTGCTGACGCTGCCGCAGTCACCGGTGGCAGCACGCGCACGGCGGCTTGTTGCCATGCCGAGCCCGCGCGCAATGTGAAACTTTGCGCCAACATCCAACCCATTTGACAAAACGCCAGCAGCAGCGCCCACAGCAAAGCGGGCCATAGCGCGAGTTGACTGAACCACACAGCCAGCACGGCGATGGGCAGCAAGCCCAAGCCGCGCAACGCGCTGGCGCGCCATGCGTGTTGCGCTGCAATGTGCGCAGGCTGGTGCTGGTTGGCGAGTAGCCCGAGTTGCGACTGGGCCAGTGCCAAAGTCATCCAGAAAAAGCCGATTTGGCTGATGACTGAAAACTCACCCACTTCTTGCGGCGAGAACAGGCGCAGCATGAGCAACGCAAACGCGACTTGCGTGGCAAACGCCACGGCACTGGAGAGCGCAACCACGCGGCTGGTATTCAACGCGCACCGCCAGACATGATGTGCAAGTGTTTCCAAATCGCAAGCTTGGTCAAGAGCTTGGGCCAAGCCAGCTCACGCACATCGGGCACCACATAGGGGTAGGCCTCTAGCGCCGCGCCAAAGCTGTGTTGCCAACTTGCCGGATCGTCGCGCAGCAAATGAAAATTGCCTTGGTAGTGCGTCGCAAAGTAGCGCACCCACGCGTAATCGTTGCTCACCACGGGCAGGCCCACGGCGCAGTATTCCAGCAGCTTGGTGGAGGTTTGTTGGTTGTATGGCTCGATGTTGCTCACCAGGTTCAAGCCCAACCGCGCACGGCGCAATTGCTGCGGCACTTGCGCATAAGGCACACGGCCTGTGCACGTCACGCTGGCTGGCAGTTGTGCACGCAGTGCTTCTGGCACATCGCCTACCAGAAGCAGCGTGCGGCCTGCTTCGTGAATGCTTTGCAGCAGCGGCACAAACGGTAGCAGGCGGTTCATCTCGCCCAAGTACACCAAGTCAAACTCGTTGGGCGGTATGCGTGCAGGGGCTGTGCCTTCATCCGCGTTTGCATACGCAGGCTCGGGCAGCGCAGGTGCGGCCGCATCGAAGAAGGCTTGCGCCACACCCATGTCGCGCAGTGCGTACGGCACGCCATCGTCAAACCCCATGCGCTCGCGCACCCAACCGTTTTGAAACAAACGGTAGTCGGGCTTGGGCTGCGTCCAGTGCTTCACAAAATCTTTGAGCCACGCGTGGGGCGGGGCCGATGTGGAGGCGTATTCGTGGATGTGAAACGCGTTTTTTAGGCGATGCGCTTCAGCGCTGGGCACACGCCCGCACATCCACCACACCACTTGCGCGTTGAGGGGTACGGTGGCGCCTGTGTCGTGCACCAAGGTTTGGTGGCCATGCGAGGTGATGAAGTCGACATACGCATCCAGCTCGGGCAAGTACGCGGGGCCGCCGCGCACGAAGTGCACGCAGACGATCGCTTTTTGTGCATTAGCGCTCATAGACTCCGAGGTGTTCAACATGCGCGCAGCACCTCTTGCCAATTGCCCACAAACCCATCGATATGATGCCGCGCCACGATGCGCGCCATGTCGTCACGCACTTGCTGCTCGGGCAGGCTGAGGGTGGTCATCACGGCCTCGGCCAATGAAACTGGTGCATCGCCACGTGCCAGCAGATAAGGTGCGTCAAGGTCGTAGAGCTCGCGCATGGCGGGGATGGGCAGCGACACGCAGGGCACGCCGCAGGCGAGCGATTCGAGCGCCGTCATGGGGCATCCCTCGTAGCGCGAGGTGAGCAGCGTCATTTGCCAAGGTGTGTACAGGCTCGCGCCGCTGGGATGCTTGCCCAAAAAATGCACACGGCCTTGGTACATGAGGTCCATGCCGTCGTGAATCATCTTGCGGTGCATGGGGCCTTCGCCCACGATGCCTAGCTGTGCTTCATCAGGCAAGTGGCGCAAGGTGTCTAGCAACAGGTGCGGACGTTTTTCTGCTGACAAGCGCCCCACGTAGCCCAGCAGCAAAGGTGGTAGGCCTTCGCCGCCGTGGCCAGCGTGCACATGAATGGCTTGGCCTTGAGGCATGGGGGCAATGCCGTTGGGCACTACCGCGCAGCGTTGTTGTTTACCGAGTGTGATGAAGCTGAGCAACGAATCTTGTGTGGTGCGCGAGACGCACACAAACTGGCTGACTTGTTTGTAGAGCAACCGCAGCCAAAGTTTTTTGACTGCTGAGGTGCGGGCTTCGTGCAACACATCCATCAGCGGGCCGTGCACCCAACAGACGAGGGGCTTGCCTGTGATGGCTTTGAGCGCCGCACCGCAATAGGTGGGCCCAAAGTTGTGGGTGGCCACGATCACGTCATGTTGTTTGGCTGCGCTGACCAAGGCAGGCCATTGGGTTTGCTGCCAAGGCAGCGCAGTCACTTGCCAGCCTTGCGTGCCAAGCGCATCGGCCAAAGTGCGCGTCATGGTGTGCACGCCGCCCCATGACGTTTCTTCTAGCAGCAAAACGCGGCGAACGGATGAGGTGGTGGTCATATCAGTCGCCAATCAAATCAGGCTTAACGTGCACCAAAACCTGTGCACACCGTTTTCACGGTCTTTGCGGCAATCAACAAATCGAGTGCGAGCGAGTAGTGCGCCACGTAATACAAGTCGTAGCTGAGTTTGATGCGCGTGGCGTCGGCACTGTCGACATAGCCTTGCTGCACTTGTGCCCAACCCGTCAGGCCGGGGCGCACCAAGTGGCGGTAGGGGTAACTGGGGATGGTGGCCGCGAAGTCGCGCACAAATGCAGATTGCTCGGGGCGTGGGCCAATGAGGCTCATGTGGCCCATCAGCACGTTGAAGAGTTGGGGCAGTTCGTCTAAACGTGTACGGCGCAACACGCGCCCAACGCGGGTGATGCGCGGGTCTTCGGCTTGTGCAAAGTGCACGCCCGGTGCTTGCAGGCCGTGCACCATGCTGCGAAATTTCCACAGCGTGAACACGTGGCCATCGCGGCCCACGCGCGGCTGCGAATACAGCGCAGGGCCTTTGGAATCAAACCGCACTGCGAGCGCAACGCCTGCTGCGAGCGGTAGCCACAGAGGAGCGAGCACGATGACGGTGATCACGTCTAGCAACCGTTTGGCGCGGTCGTAGCTCGGGTCGTTGTCGATCTCCCACAATGTGTCTGCGGCGGTGGGCAGCATCTTGCGGCCGCTGGTGAGTTCGGCCACGGCCTCGACGCTGTACAGGCGTAGGTGCTGCATTTTGAGCTCTCCCAACAAGCGGGTGCGCTCGTCGCTGCTGCGCACGTGGCGGTCGAGCACCACGCCGTCGCAAGCGGGCAAGGGCGTGTCGCTGCTCGGGTTCCAAGCGACGAGCTGCACAGCTTGTGGGTCCAGTGTGCTGGGGCTTAGGCACGCGGCGAGTTGCGCGGGCACGTTGGCGTCGAGGTGCACCAAGCGCAACGCGCGGTGCTTCACATGGCGACGATAGCCCCACCACAACCACAGCGTGGTGGCGGCATAAGCCCACAACACGCCTGCGCGTGAATACGGTTGCTGCAACAGCGCAAAGCCCAAAGGGGTGAACACAAACGGTGCGGTGGTGGACACCCACAACACGCCGCTTCGCTCTGCCACGGGCAAGTGCGAAGCGCGCATGAGCAAATGCGTGGCCACCGCGTAGGGCAGCA
>Ga0228699_1000165_pt1 | contig 61597 bp, 68 predicted proteins | sample McNCre217_Aug_MG_FD_178016 | JGI IMG/M metagenome (GOLD analysis project Ga0228699, IMG submission 178016) | Freshwater microbial communities from McNutts Creek, Athens, Georgia, United States - 2-17_Aug_MG | ecosystem: Environmental > Aquatic > Freshwater > Creek | place: USA: Georgia... | reverse complement strand
TCGGGGTTGGTTTCCCTCATAAAAACAAGAAGGAGACAACGTGAGCAAGCCACAGACTTATGCAGACATCGTGCTTTATTTGCCCGTTGACGACACGCTCAAAACATTCATTGGTCGCCATGAGCTGCCCCTGCCTGAGGGGTGGTCCTGGCAGGACAACACCCACACATCGCGCAAGCTGATCAAGCTCATCCAGAGCTACGCCAACACGGTCAAACGAGATCGCATCATTGCGGGCTTGCATGCGAGTTCGACATTGGCTCACCCCTTGGGCAAACAAGCCATGTTTCAGGCCACGCATGCCAAGCCCAATGAACTGGTGGAGTTGATTGCCTGCCAGAACGATCTGCATCGATCGTTCTGGTTGTACGTCAATCATCCCGACTTGTTTGAAGCGGCTGCCGAGATTGAGTATTTGGATCAGCACAGCCAGCAAGCGCAGCAGCACGACCTGGGGCTGCGCCGAGAGGTCAAGCGTGATGAGATCTCGATTGCTAATTTTTGTGAGGCCATCAAGCTCTTTTACCAGCGTGAGCTAGGGTGTGGTGAAGTGTGTGTGGTCAACGTGTTAGACCGATCTCAAGGGACGCAACTCATCACGATCCACGCCAAAGATCTTGCAACGGCTCGGCTTGAATTTGAAGGGGCACAGTTGCAACGCCGTGTCGGTAGTCCCAATATCCACATGGTGTTGGAGTATTCCCAAGTCACAGGTGTTGCAAGAACAATCATCCGAGGCGGGGCCAAATACCACGCCATGTTGTGTGAGGCCTTCGCTACCCATATGTTGGGTGTGAGTGCGGAAGCGCAGCGCATACAGCGTCCTGTGCTTGATCTGTCCAAGCTCAGATTGGGATTGCAGATTCCACAGGCGTTTGACGATGGGTTTGTCGGTCTTCAGGTGAAGAGCTTGCACTTGCTGAGTCCGTGCGAGCGCTTGAAGCTCGAGTGCACGGCCAGCGGTTCAACGGATCGGCAATGCGTGACGGATTTGATTGGTGCGTATTTCCAAAATGAAAACCCTTTGAGCCGTGGCTGGGAAATTCACGCGGCGACGCTCAACCTGTACATGGCACCTGCGCAGGGTAGATCCAGAAGTCCACTGGTGAGCGTTGAGGTAACCAGCAAAGGGCGCTTGAACCTGAACAAGTTCGATGAGAAGCTACGCACCCAACTCGAAGGTTATCTGGTGCATCTGGAGATCCTCGAGCCTAAGCAGGCATTGGATTACCAAGTCAGGGGGGCAACGTCCAGTGGACGTTCCATGGGTCTTTTTGAATGATGAGGTGAAGTCATGCCTGCCAACAAAAAAGCTCTGGCATTGGCTTCATTGCTCATGACACGGGGTGGGTATTCGTACGAGAGATCAATCCCCAAGGGGCAGGTGGCTGGTTTGAAAGTTCTGAGCGAACTCAAAGCCATCGTGCCTGGTCCGATGGATGCACGCTATGCCAGTTGCTCGTTTTGTGGTTTGCACCGTGGACCGGTTTTTCGTCATGCTGGTGAGATGCATGTGCAGTGTCCTGACTGCGGGCCTTACAAGATTGATTTGTCAGAACAAAGAAATTGGACGCTAGATATCGAATGGATGATCAGAAAACTGCGTGCAGCCTTAAACATTTCGGTGCACATCGCGGTCCACAAGCTTTACGAAGGCGTGTGGCAAATCGGGGTGTACAAGAAGCGGGCTGTGATCCTGGCTGAGCGTATTGAGCTTGTCGTTGCAAATGCCTTGAATCTGTTTCACGGGAAGACGCCTCGAGCTGACAGTTGGGTGATTACGCCTCGACCGTTAGGAAGAACGTCATCGGATCCACTCTCAGGCACAGCGACCTGGTGGCATCTTGAAGATCGCTTTGCCATCCATGGCAATGGACTTCGTTTTGTAGGCGAGGAGGGGGATGTGATTGAGGCAACAGTAGAGCCGCGATCTTCGGCAGTGCATGGGCCGTTTTCTGAAACTTTTGAATGGGTTCATTTGCCAGATTGGTCGCCTGAGCCCATTCGGATGACTGCGGCGCAGGCGGCTGTTTTTGCGGTGCTTTGGCAATATCGAGGACAACCTCAATCGGCTGAGACCATCATGAGTAAGGCGCATTTGTCGAGCGACAAACTCATTGATGTGTTCAAGGTTAAAGCTGCTAACAGAGGAGATCCAGCGTATGAAGGCCGCATGCATGCTTATGAAACGCTTGTTGTTAAAAATCGTCGACTTGGTTTGTACGTTTTGTCTGAGTTGCTATCAATATAGACTAACAGTAGCCGATGACTTAGGAGCAAAGCGATGAGTCAACGAGAAGATTCATTCGTGGATCTAACAGCGGAAAATTGGTATCTAGATGATGGTGGGGATGCATTGCACATTCTGATGAATGCAAGTTGCCAAGGGAAATGCATGAAAAACCCACGCTGCTTTATTGGTCTCCACCATAAACGGAATTACTTTTGCGCTGGTGGCGCGCGAGACAGTTAGCCTATGCTTACCGTCGGCTACTAAACCTTGTTCGTAATCTGGATGTTTTACAAGAAAAATGGGCGACAGTGACACCCCGTTAGCCCATGCATCAATGACCCCCGCAATTTTTCCAGGGTCATGATCATTCTCCCAGAGAGTTTCTGCTTCATATACAGACGGTTTGAATAGTCCGGCCCAAAGCTCATCCATCGGGCAACAGTAAATGTTTAACCCTGATAACCTAATGCACCTACAAACGTCATTGAAAGAAATGGAGTTGGGTGATATATCCCAGCTATGGGTTAGGTCCGGCATTTGATTTTTGTATTTTTGGATAAGCTCTTGAGATTTCGCGAATTTCTCTCGCGCTCTTGCTTGCTCCGCTAAAAAATTTTCGATATTCGTCATTAGTAGGCTCAACGTAATGTCATGCTAAGCGGTTTATTTATTCAGTTCAGTGATTGGCGTGTTTAATGAGTAACGTTCAAGCTCATGTCTTCTTGAATAGCCAAGTTTAATCGTTAGCTTCACTTCGCTAAGTTTGTTCTAACAACTCAACAGCTGTCGTAATCTTTTCCAAGCCATCGTTCGAATCAATGTATTTGACCACGCTGAATACCGTTGGTAAACCAAGTGCCATCAAGGTGACGTGGCCGTCACCAATCTGTAAATGATGCTGGGTGCCATCTGGATTGTTGTAGTCGACGGGCAAAGCAGCTATTGACGAATTGTTTTCAAAACAGATGATGATAGGGGTTCCATGCTGCTCGGCAATCTGAAGTTCTATGCCTACTCCAGTCGATGGGTAGCTGCATTCCGCAATTACTAGATCCGCCCATTCGACCATCGCTCGATCCCATAAATAACAAAGCTTTGCGCGCTCTTGAAACGGTTTTTTTGCCAATTGCGGATCGCTGTGCATAAGGGCGTACTTCACTTCAGCCCCAAGGGTTTTTGTTAATTTTTCGGCAAGCCCATGTATGAATGTGGAATAACGTTGAAATGACTCTCTAGGTATGTGAGTCAATCCGCATGCGAGGTATATCTTCATGGACATCTCAAGTTGCCGAACGTACGTTTGGAACCATGCACTGATGTCCTGTAATTTCTGCAGCGACTTCATCAAGAAACTGTGATGGCGACATACTAATGAACTCACTTAAGAGCCAGTTCTGGGGGCCCGCAAAAAATTTTGATAATTCCATTGGATGATATCGGGAAAGTTCGCTTAGTCTGTGCATTGCTGCAAGCATTAGTGTCAGCGGTGAGCGCTGAATCCTTCCTGTTCCGGGCAAGTTGGTCTTGGCATACCAAAGCGTTTCCGCTCCCGCGATGTATTGAATGTCGCCTCGTAGGTGATTGTTGAGGTTTGCGATAGCGGCTACATCTGATGGTGTAGTAAGGTTTTGTCCGCTAACTTTCACAGTCATTACTGAGCGTAAATCTCGTGATGAACCCATTTGAGGATGTGCTACCAATGTGGCGGGTAGTTGCTTCATACACTTGGTTTCGTCCAAGTTCTCAGATAGCCTTGCTACGAAGTAGGCCTCTGAATTTGTGGAGTCAAAAACATATCGACACCTGGTCAGCGGAACAAACATTTCTTCTTGTCCCGAGTAGGTGATGCAAAACGTACGATGCACACAAGGAATATTAAAAAGAAGATCCTTCATGCTGTGATCTTTTGTTAGCTCCATCTCTCTAAGGTGCATCGAAAGTCCGGGAAGTACTCCTTTTTTGTTAATGCGAACACCTTCATTGTCGAGGTTAACCGTAGTGTTCACACCAAGCATGTAATGTTTGGATACCCCATGTGTTCCCGCAATCGCAATCTTTTTCGTTGCGAGGAGTGCCTTTACCGCGTTCATAAACGTGTAGTAGTGAAGTAGTGGTGCTGATTCCAAAGGAAGACTTCGCGATGCGTTAGAGAATGCGCGCGCTTGTGACCAGTAAAACAAAGCATCGGTTAGGCTGTTTCTTTGTAACCAAAGCGAGACGTATTCCCAAGGGCTGTTAGTCAGTACGGTCTGGCTACCAAACTCAGGTGATTGCGTTGCTTTGTGTGGGTTGACATCACGGTTGTTAAGTTTGATAGTGGGTAGAGTCATGTTTTTATTTGCTCATTTTTTATTATGGATAGTGGTTTTGTGCATTTGAAATCAAGCACAAAAGTTTATTTAGCAGCTATTCCTCGTGCGACAGTTGATGATCTGGCGAAGGGCCGCTGTAAACGCCAGCGTGAGAAAAAGTGATTGTCTTACCTGCCTTGTTGTTTGACCAACTAAACGCTATTTCGGACTTCACTAAGTCCTTCAAAAATATGATCTTGCTTGGTCGCCGAACGCCGAATGCCGTTTTTGGGTTGGGTCTTCCCATAAGAAAGGTCATGGCTATGCCATTGAACTTCAGACCAAGAGCAAGCAGTTCGCCTGTTTCTGCGTTGTGCTGAGGTAAGAGTTCAAAACTTGATGAATGGTAGATTTTTCCGATCGGGGTCGCGATGTACAGGCCCCACCCAAGTGGCCATCGCGCAGCAGGTGAACAGAGAAGTTCAATACATTTGCTCTTCAGTCTAAATGGTTCGCCAGATCTTTGCTTAATTTGCCCAGAGTTGACCAAGCCAAGTGTCGTCTTAAGTATCCAACGTTCCAAGTGAGATCCATCGACACAATAGTTCACGCCGATGGGAATCGGATTTTGGTATTCGACGTCGATACTTCCGATTGCTTCTACAAGATCTCCGATTGCGCTGTCCAGGGGAGAGAGATCCGAGTTGTGTTGAGAGCAGAGAACATTCGAGACGAGAGACTTTTTACCAATTGAAGTCATCTCATCTTTTGGGAGCCAACTCAATCCGACGACATCTATGGTCTTGTTTTGCTTTTCGATCTTGTTTAAAAGATTATGAGAAATGCAATGTTCACCAGTGATTTTTGTTGAACACCCATTCGTATGAGACAGATAGCACTTTGTATGTGCGTAGCCACTCTGTTTTCTGGGAATGTAGACGGGCTTACTCATTGCAGGGTTCTTATTCGTGTTAATTTTGAAATTCAAAATCCTGGCATCCTAGATTCATAGAACAGAACATATTGAAGCCTTCTCGAAAACTTGAGCCTGTCAGAGGTAGAGATTAGGAGGAATTAACCTGCCTAAAGCGTCGATTACATTTTGAATTCTGGAGATTTCTCGCGTCCTTCAAGTATTTGAATCAATTGCGGGTGATAGCTCTCCATCAAGTTGCTCAAGTAATGCCAGAACTGCTCTGAATTCACGGTTTCCTTCACAGTCTCGTTGGGAAGAAAACGAGCCATCTCTTTGCGAAATTCCTTCACTATTTCTGGATCCTTGTTCAAGGATGCAGTACGTTCAGCAAATGCGTTCAAGTAAGCATCAGTTTGCGCATGATGGTCATTCAGTTTGTTCTTGATCAAGTCCAAGGCTGGTTTTATTTGTTGCTGATGCAGCCAGGCAATGTCCCATAGATCTCGGTTTTTGAGCCTGTTTGGACGCAGTGCAAACGCTGCCAACTTGTCCGCAAAGATTTCTTCGCGTGATTGCGCTTGGAGAATCAATCCGCTGGTTCCCATTTCAACGCCGTAGGGATTCAGTAGCGCCATCGGACGGGGTTGATAACTAGGAATGGCACACACATCGATATTGATGCGTTGAGCAGGTATGTCTTTGCGACCTGGTCTTGTCTGAACCTTGAGCTTCCAAGTGTCGACGTTGCCTTCTTCACGCACTGGATCTGTAACGTTGATCTCCAGACCATACTTGGTCTTGAGACTTTCAATCAGGATGTTGCTCATCGCTGCAAGTTGATCTCGGGTGAAGTCTGCACCACCCGTGAAATCCAAATCTTCACTTAATCTGCTTGATCCGTAGCATGCTCGAAGACAAGTTCCTCCGATAAACGTCAATTGGGTGAGCAGTCCTGCCCCGCTGAGCACTCGCAGGATGTCATGGTGAAGAAGCTCTTTCTCCACGACGACTCGCAGAGGTGCTAACTCTTGTTTGTTGTTAAGTGCTTCATCAACTAGTTCGTCAAACAAACTCATGGGCTACTTTCCAATCAATTAGATCTAGGTTTCGGTGTGTTGCTCGCATATCCCTGAGCGCTTGCGCAACATTGGCTCTCCAAAGCCGCGTTCTGGGGTCGTACTCGATATTCCCAATGAGATCCTCTGGTCGTTGTCGAGTTTTGACAAACTCAATGCTTCCCCATCGACCGCAGTCAATGACGCCTGATCTCCCTGAAGACATCACCATGATGCGGTTGATTGGAATTTGGGAAATGACTCCTGCATCACTTAGGACGGTTTCGAGACTCAAGTAATTCAAACCGAGAGGGCGTAGTTTGGCTGCCGCATGCGGGAGGATCAAACCGCGATCGGGATTCGCTTTTTCGTACAAATACAAGCCACGGCATAGCCTGGTCAGGTATCCCTCCCGGACAGCCCGGCTCATGAGTGTTTTAAACGCTACTTCTGAGTGGTCGGGAAGAATCGAACGCAAGTCTGAAGGCGTGAACAGGCAAGCCTGCGGGGTGGCCAGCTGGCTGATGGTATCTATGAGTTGCCGACTAGGTTTCATGAAAGACTCATCGGAAAGTTGCACTAAGTGTAACCTTCCGGCGAGTGTTGTCAAGTTTCTCGACTAATTTATTGCTTTATGGCTATATATGTCTCACCTGGACTGATGGGACCAAAGATTGGCGAACTAGAGATATCGCACAAGTTCGCCAATCAGTTCCTTATCAGTTCTCCATTGATTTCCTGAAATAGAGCCGTTGTCCCTCTACTGAATCAAAGGAGTAAATATGCGGTTAGCAACACCTGCCCAAGCCGGGCGAAATTCCCTCCCTGTGTCCCCCATCGATCAGGCCCCGACACAGGAGCGCTTGGTCCTGACAGAAGCCGATCTGGCCTCTCGCTGGGGTATGAGTCCCAAGACCTTGCAGCGCTGGCGTACTGAGGGCCGGGGTCCTCACTACCTGAAGCTTGGCAAGCGAGTGACCTACACGATCAATGCCGTGATTGCGTACGAGAACTTCGTGCAGCACATCTCAACTTCACAACGGGTTGCCAGCTGAAAGGAGCCAGAGATGAATCACCTCCAACTCCACCAAGCCGCTTTACCTGATCTCTCGGCCAATCAGATCAGCCGACTCCCCAAAGACCAATTGGCCCAGTTCAGCCATGCGGTGCAACAACTCCATGACTGGACCATTCAAATGCGTGGGCGTATCAACCGTGGGCTCGAGCTGCGTTACGACGAACAAATCCGACAAGCGAACAGTCTGGGCGAAGAGGAGTCCGCACGGTTTCGGATTGACGACGGAGATTTGCAGATCGATGTCTCGCAAGAGAAAGAAATCGTCTGGGATCAGGTGCACCTCACTCAAATCGCAGACCGCATGGTCGCAGCAGGAGACCGCGTGCAGGACTTCATGGACGTGCAGTTGTCCGTCTCGGAGCAGGACTACGCCAAATGGCATCCGCTGCTGCGTGCTGCGTTTCAGCCTGCTCGCAAAGAGCTGGTCACTGAACCCCAATTCCAGATTCGTTGGGTTGGCGAAGTTCAGCTTTGAACCCCATCCCATCCACTAAATCTCACAGATAGGACTTACACATGTATCAAGAACAGCACCCTCAAGGCGTACCCAGCAGCTGGAACGACTTCAACGACGCCGAAGCCCAACAAAGTGGCTTTGACCTGATCCCCAAAAACACCCAGGCGGTGGTTCGTATGACCATCAAACCTGGTGGCTACGATGAACCCGAGCGAGGTTGGACGGGTGGATACGCAACAGCTTCACATGAAACAGGCGCGGTTTTTCTGTCTTGCGAGTTCGTGGTCTTGCATGGCCAATTCGCCAAGCGCAAGATCTGGAGCAATGTGGGCTTGCATTCCAACAAGGGACCCACATGGGGACAGATGGGGCGCAGTTTCATCAAGGCTGTGCTCAACAGCTCGCGCAACATCCATCCTGATGACAACTCGCCAGAAGCTGGCCATGCACGACAAATCCGTGGCTTTGCAGATTTGGATGGTGTGGAATTCCCCGCACGCATCGGGATCGAAAAAGACGGCAAAGGTGAGTTGCGCAACATCATCCGCATGGTCATCGAGCCAGATCACAAAGACTATGCGGATCTGATTCTGGCCAGAGCGCAAGTGCTCAACGGGCAAGGTGGCTCAAACGGGGGAACGCCTGCCGCTGCAGTGCCTGTAGCCCATGCTCCCGCAGCGCATCAGCCAGCTTCCAACTACCCGCCCACGGGCTATTCGACGCAGACCCGAGTGCCCAGTACACAAGGACGTCCTTCATGGGCGCAGTGAGCGAGCAGTTGAACTATGTTGCTAAAACGTGCGGTCATGAAGTGCTGGGTTTGCGCGCGACAGGCCAGAGGCTACGGTCACGCGGACATTCGCTTTCAGGTGGGGAGGGCTCAGCGTTACCCCGTCGATTGGATGTTTTGTTCGCGACGCTGCCAACGGTGTTTTCACAAGCTATACGAAGTGGGCATGCGCTCACTCAGTCAAAGCGATGCGCAAACCTTCCCGCAGGGGGTGCATGTGATTGATCCTTCTGAAGCTGAAATGGCTGCGATGCACCAATGCCTCAAACCCTTGGGGGAGGCTGCTGACGAAATCGGCATTGATCGTCCGTTGAGCTCGTACTCACAAAGCGATGCTTTGCGACTGATCGATGCGGTGGTCACCACCTACGTTGAGGCCATGGTGCAAGCGCACGAAGCGAGCAAGTACCCACCTGTGCGAATGCAACTAGGGAATGCGCCTTACGGCTAGGGCCGCAACACAGCAGTCACTGCTGCGCGTTAACCCACACCAAATTCAACCATTTTCAAAACCTGATGCCGACCACGCGAGTGGTTGGCAGGGAGAACTTTTGCCATGACCAACTTAAACAACACCACCATGTCGTCGAGTCACCCATCGAGCATGACGGTTCACATGGGCGCTCACATCGAACTGCCTGTGCGATCGCCAAGCCGCGACGAGCTCAAGCAAACCATGCTTTCCTCAGAGCAGGCCGCTGTGGCTTTCAACTTGCCTTTTTATTATTTCCGCAACCCCTACAAGCGCAAGCAACTCCAGATACCGCATTACTACATCAACAAACTGGTTCGCTACCGGCTGGATGAGTTGCGCGTCTGGCATGCGCAACTTGGAGAGATCTTGCGTGCGCAATCCACAGCGCAGGAAGGCGGGGTCGCGCATGCTTGATTTCAATGACCCCGCCCAAGAGTCGTTTCGACGGGCAAACGCCTCCAAGGACAAATCCGACAAAGCGGATGGTGCAAACGAAAAGGCCGATATCCGGCAGGCGCTGCTAGATCGCCTGAGCACCCTCGTCACCGAAATCTGGCCTGCTGGCAAACGGCGTAACGCCAAGTACCTCGTGGGCGATGTGATGGGTGGCCCAGGAGACAGTTTGGAGCTATTGCTCTCAGGACCCAAGGCAGGCCTGTGGACTGATCGCGCCACAGGCGAAGGTGGTGACATTTTTGATTTGATCGCGCGTTACTACCAGATCAATGTCCAGACGCATTTCCCCGAGGTGCTCAAACGCGCCAAGGATTTGCTTGGACGCGTGGACATGCAGCCGCAACGCGTATCTGGCAAAGACAAAACTAAGACGCCCGTGGTGGATGAGCTCGGACCTGCCACGGCCAAGTGGGACTACCAGGATGCGGCAGGCAAATTGATCGCGGTGGTCTATCGCTATGACCCCGAGCCCGGCAAGAAGGAGTTTCGTCCGTGGGATGTGAAGCGCCGCAAGATGGCTCCACCCGATCCCAGACCGCTGTTCAACCAGCCCAACATTTCGTACGCCGAGCGCATCGTGTTGGTCGAGGGCGAAAAGTGCGCGCAAGCGCTCATTGAGTTGGGCGTGTGCGCCACCACAGCCATGCACGGAGCCAACGCGCCGGTGGACAAAACCGACTGGACACCACTGGCAGGCAAGCATGTGCTTATCTGGCCCGATCGCGACAAACCCGGATGGGACTACGCCGACCGAGCATCGCAAGCGATCCTGCTGGCAGGTGCCATCAGCTGCGCCATCCTGCAACCGCCTGAAGACAAACCCGATGGATGGGATGTGGCCGACGCGCGTCTGGAAGGTTTTGATGTCACAGGCTTTTTGGCCGCAGGGGATCGTATGCCCGTGATACGCCAAGCCGAAGAGAGCACAGCTTCCGACATCGTGGATGGGCTGGACTACACCACCGAGGACGGTCTGGCCATGGCATTCACTCGGCAGTACGCCGAAGACTGGCGGTACTGCGCACCATGGGGCAAGTGGCTGGTGTGGAACGGTGTGCGCTGGAACATCGACAAGTCACTCTACGTGCATCACCTCAGTCGAACGGTTTGTCGTGCGGCTTCCTACAAAGCCGATACCCCTAAGCTCAAAGCCAGGTTGGCCAGCTCGGGCACCATGTCCGCGATTGAGCGCATCGTGCGCTCAGACCCACGCCACAGTGCCACGGTGGAAGAGTGGGATGGTGACCCCTGGTTGCTGAACACACCCGGTGGAATCATTGACCTCAAACGCGGGGGAATGGGGCCACACAGGCGCGATCGCCGCATGACCAAGGTCACCACCGCCACGCCTAAGGGGGAGAGCCCCGTGTGGGCGACTTTCTTGGAGAACGTCACAGGTGGCGACAAGGAATTGCAGCTGTACTTGCAACGCGTGGTGGGTTATTGCCTGACAGGGGACATCAGCACGCACGCTTTGTTTTTTCTGTATGGCACAGGCGCAAACGGCAAGTCCGTCTTCGTCAACGTCATCTCCACCATCCTGGGGGACTATGCTGCCAACGCACCCATGGATACGTTCATGGAAACGCGCTCGGACCGTCATCCTACCGATCTGGCCGGATTGCGTGGTGCACGCTTTGTGTCGGCCACCGAAACGGAGCAGGGCAGACGCTGGAACGAGTCCAAGATCAAGGCCATCACGGGTGGCGACTTGGTGACAGCACGCCTGATGCACCAGGACTTCTTCACCTACCCACCCCAGTTCAAGTTGCTGATTGCTGGCAACCACAAACCAGCGATTCGCAACATTGATGAGGCCATGCGACGCCGCATGCACTTGATCCCTTTCACGATCACAGTGCCGCCAGAAAAGCGTGACCCCTTGCTTACCGAGAAGTTGCTCGCTGAGCGTGACGGCATCCTGGCCTGGGCGCTTCAGGGCTGTTTGCTTTGGCAGCAAAACGGCTTGAGCCAACCGCTTTCCGTGACCAGTGCCACGGATGAGTATTTCGAAGCAGAAGACGCCATGGGGCGCTGGATGGATGAGCGCTGCAAGTTCGGTGCAAACGACAAGGCTCTCACGGTGACGCTGTTCAACGACTGGAAACAGTGGGCGGAGTTGAGCGGTGAGTTTGTCGGCACGCAACGCCGTTTCTCGGATGCGCTGATCACGCGACGGTTCGATAAGTGGCGCAACCCCATGGGTGTTCGCGGCTTTGCCGGAATCGACATCAAACAGCCTACGAATTTGCCTGTTCGCAGCTACCCGTACAACGACAACTAGGAGATAAAAGTGAAACTATCGGATTCAAACACAGGTGTATTGACGCTTCCGACATTCCATAACAGTAGTTCTCTACGCGTACGCGCATACGCGCATATAGAGAAGGAATGTTTTCTAACGTCAAATGCGTCATTCGACGCATTTGCCTTCCCATCGGCGCATGATCCATTTGCGATTGGGGGTGTTCAATGAACATTCCCCAGCCTCGATACACATCGCCCCTTGGGCGCATGCAAGCCAGCGCCATGGATGTTGAAGCTACCAAACGCCAGGGATGGCGAGAGCAACACATCCTTGTGGTTGCAGAAGACGACACACGCCTGAATTTTCTGGAGCGCCAGTTGATTCGCAGCATTGGCGAGCGGCTTTACGGCCAGCTCCCTCAATCGAATGCAAAGCGAGGCTCCCATGGGTGAGGTCTGGACAGTTGAAACTGTTGCGGCTCGCTTTAGCGAAGCCGCACGTACAGCCAGACGACTTCCCCGTGTTGCCGTGCAAGGGTATGTGAGTACCTGGCCCGTGGTGGTGCGCAGCGAACTCGAGGCCTATCCTGATCGGGACAGGTTGTATCGCTTGCCGCCACCCAGTCCCCAGGATATTGCCTTGATGCTTGAAGCCATGAAATGGGTTCAGGTGCTGGAGCTCGATGAGCGACATCTGGTCTGGATGCGTGCGAAGCGCTTTGACTGGATCGAGATCGGTAAGCGCTTTGGATGTGACCGCACCACAGCGTGGAGGCGCTGGAAGCGAGACATCCAGCTCGTGACTGACAAGCTCAATGAGCCACCAAAACCGGTAGTGATTCGTTAGAGGGTGTTCTAGCGTGATTTGAAGTAAGTGCGAGGCGCAATTAAAAGGCGAGAGGGAATGCGCGGCTTTAGGGCTCAAATCACGCTGCAACATTTGGGCGTTTTGAAGCTACATTTCTGTCTACGGTCGAGACATGTACGCAAGCAGCAATTGCTCACGATCATCTGAGCAGATTCAACTCAACGGGTGTGAATCACTTCAATCTCGCCAGCGGCTTCGTATTCACGCAGCTTTTCCATCGGCAGGTACACAGTTGGTTTTTCTCCGCGAAGAACTTCCAGTCGACCCTCGACCTCCGAACCGATTCGGTACACCCCAGCAGTTAACGGCACAAAGCCTGTTTCTGCACTGGTCGTTTCGTTTGAACTTTTGCGGGCAAGGATCCCGCGAATCACATTGATCTGCACGGTTGAACTTTTTGTTTGGCCGTGATTTTATTTCCTTACTCCTATGAACCAACCTGAGATCCGAATGGTCCCAGTGAGTGCGCTCGTGCCTTACGCGCGCAACGCCAGGACCCACAGTGACGCCCAAGTGGCACAAATCGCAGCATCGATTGCCGAGTTCGGCTGGACCAATCCAATTTTGGTGGATGGTGACAAAGGCCTGATCGCGGGACATGGTCGATTACTTGCTGCCAGAAAGCTTGAACTCAATGAGGTGCCAGTTATCGAGCTGTCCCATCTCACGCCTGAGCAAAAGAAGGCCTACATCCTGGCTGACAACCGTTTGGCAGAAAACGCAGGCTGGGATCAGGAACTCTTGAAGCTCGAGTTGGCTGAACTCAAGTCAGCCGATTTCGATCTGGAGTTGATGGGCTTTAGCGACAAGGAACTCGATGAGTTGCTTGGCATGAATGAAGAAGGCGGTGGTCTGACCGAGGATGATGCAATCCCAGAGACACCAGTAGATCCTGTTTCCAGACCTGGGGACTTGTGGATCCTTGGCAACCACCGCCTGCTTTGTGGTGACTCCACAATGCTCTCGGATGTGGAAAAGCTCATGGGTGGCGAACTGGCTGACATGGCTTTTACCGATCCACCCTACAACGTGGACTATGGCAACAGTGCCAAAGACAAGTTGCGCGGCAAAGACAGACGCATCTTGAACGATGCCTTGGGCGATGGGTTTTACAAATTCCTCTACGACGCCTGTGTCAATCTGCTCTTGGTGACCAAGGGCGCTTGCTACGTGTGCATGAGTTCATCCGAATTGCACACCTTGCAAAAGGCCTGGCTGGATGCAGGGGGTAAGTGGTCCACTTTTGTGATTTGGGCCAAGAACACGTTCACGCTTGGACGTGCGGACTACCAGCGGCAATACGAACCCATTCTGTATGGATGGAAGCAAGGCTCTGATCATTTCTGGTGCGGTGACCGTGACCAGTCTGACATCTGGAACTACAACAAACCGCGTGTGAATGATTTGCATCCGACCATGAAACCTGTGGAATTGGTGGAGCGTGCAATCAAGAATTCATCCAAAAGCCGGGACATCGTGCTCGATCTCTTTGGCGGATCTGGTACCACGCTTATTGCCTGTGAAAAAACCAACCGTCAGGCACGCTTGCTGGAACTCGATCCCAAGTTTGTGGATGTGATTGTCAAGCGCTGGGAAGAGTATGCGGGACAAAAAGCTGTACTCTCCAACCGAGATTTGATGGCTGAACTCGCCATCCAGGACGCTTAAGCGGGTGTTTCTGTCACTCCAAGGACAATTTCTCAGGGATTTCCTGCTCGCTTTGTCATAAATCACCTGGATTCTTGGGTGAGAATTTCTCTCGTTCAAATCAATAGGAGAAAAGAGTGAACAAAACTGAACTTATCGAAGCCCTGGCAAAAGAGACTGACCTGAGCAAAGCTGCTGCAGGTCGTGCAATCGAAGCATTGGTGCACATCATCACCAAGACTGTTGCCAAGAAAGAAGATGTTCAATTGATCGGCTTCGGTACCTTCAAGGCAACAAAGCGTGCAGCACGCACGGGCAAGAATCCTCGCACAGGCGAAGCTTTGAAAATCGCTGCGGCAACTGTGCCCAGCTTCAAAGCAGGTGCTGGCTTCAAGGCTGCAGTGAACAAGAAGAAGTAATCACTTCACTTGCTCAACGCACAAGGCGGTAGGGGTGACCCTCCGCCTTTTTGTTTACCCCAACCGTGCCACGTATCTCGCATAGTCACCGCCTTCTGGGTTGACGTAGAGATAAGGGCGACCTGGGGCTGTGACTTCGACGCACAGGTAGCCGTCTCCTGTTCCGCCACCTTTGCCTGCCAGCCAGTCACGTGACTTCAAAAGCGTGCGACCAAAGTCGTCGAACTCCTCGGGTGTCATCACCTTGGTCTCCGTCACGAGGACCTTGTAGCTCCCAAAGCCCCCCACCTCCTCGAGGCTGCATGGCTTGCGTGCAAAGGGTAGCTCGATGCCGAGTTCTTCGACGTTGATTTCTTGTCCTGCGAATGCCAGTGTGCGAGGGATTCGTTCGATGGTGATCGTCATGGTTTTCATGGCGACCTCACACAATTCGGTATTTGCGTTCTTGACCATCGGTCTTCTCAGACACGATATTCAAGCTTAGTTTTTTCTTCAAGGCTCCGGCCATTGCGCCTCTGAGGGTGTGTTGCTGCCACCCAGTGGCTTGCATCATCTCAACCAGGCTCGCTCCCTCGGGACGCTTGAGCAGTTCGATGAGAGTGGCTTGTTTGGTCCCATCTCTTTGCTTGATCGGCGTGTCGGGTTTTTCGCCAATCGCTTCACGCCCTGCAGCGGTGATCGTGTATTGAGTCGTGCCCTCGGACGTTTGGCTGTGTGGGGCAATCAGTCCTGCATTACCAAGAGCGGTGAGCACTTTGATGAGTGCACCGCCTTTGAGATTGGCGGGGATGTCACACAGTATTTTTTGTGGGTGTTTAGCGGCTGCTTCAAGCAAGGTGCGCTGGGTGTCCGTGAGTTTCATTTTTTACCTTTCGATGTTGTTGATTTGTTTTGTTCTGCTAAAGCACCTGCGGCGTAGGCGGCTTCAAGTGCGCTCTTGACTGCCCACACCGAGACGTCATGGAAATCCAGTCGGTCTCTGTTGCGGGGCTCAAGGGTTTGGATAAACAGGTGGTCTATAGCAATTTGTTCGATCACTTGTTCTCGGTTTGGTTGCTTCATGTTTTGGCTCCTTTGCTTCGTGTGATGTGAAGCATTGACGCTCTTAAACAAGATGAAGCCAAGTTAATTTTTTGAAGCTGTCGCTTATTGCTTGAAAGTCGATTGATATGCCCAGAAGTGCGCCAACTCCTTGCCGATATCCGGGTTGTTCACAGGTGTTGAACATTGCGGGTTACTGCGCCAAGCACCAGACCAAGGTGCACCGCGATTACTCACGCGCACGAAGAGGCTTCGACACTGAGCTGGGGTTTTATCAATCCGCCAGGTGGCGAAACACTCGTGCAGCGGTGTTGCGATCGAACCCGCTTTGCTGTCGCTGCCACACCAAGGGCGTGCTTCAGTTGGCCACCGTGGTGGATCACATCGTGCCAATCAAAAAAGGTGGTGAGCGATTTGAGCGTTCGAATTTGCAGGGACTGTGCGTGCCCTGTCACAACGCAAAGACCGCCTCAGAGACTGCATCTTCAAGGCAGTGCCCCCGTCCTGAGGGGTAGGGGGTCTGAATCTCTACAGACTGGTGCGCAAGATGCGTGCGCTTGGTCAAATTTTTATGCGTGCAAATTGGAGCATGGGGGGGTCTTCTCCGGCTGCGCCTTGCACGGCTGATACATCAAACAAAACAGGTGATTTATGGGAGGACGTAAGCCACTACCAACGCAAGTCAAGCAGATCAAGGGCACCTTGCAACCCTGTCGCACCAACTTCCATGAGCCTGTGCCAGAGGGCTTGCTGGTCGAGCCTCCCGAGTACATGTCAGAAGGTGCCAAGGCCGCTTGGCGGTACGCCATTGAGAGTGCACCGCCCACGTTGATCAAAAAGCTAGATATGTCGGTGCTTGAAGTCTGGGCATGTGCTGCAGATTTGTACCGCCAAGCGCAGATCGGGATCAGCAAGACCGGATTGCTGGTCAAGGCACCCAGCAGTGGCGTGCCCATGCAATCTCCCTATCTAGCGATTGCCAACAAGCAGGCGCAAATCATGACCAAGGCCGCGATTGAGATGGGTTTCACACCTGCTTCGCGCTCGCGGATTTCAATGCCTATGGAGCGACCAGCAGAAGAACTGGATCTTTGGGCAGACATCGTTGGGTGAGGTGAGATGAGTAAATTTGCTTTGAGCGCCAAACACTACGCAGAAGCAGTTGTCTCCAAACAGATCTTGACCTGCGAGTGGGTGCAAAAGGCGTGTCAGCGTCAACTCGATGATCTTGTGCGCTTCAAACGCAAGAGCAGCGTCTACCAGTTCAATCCTGAGTTGCTCGACAGAAACGGCAGGCCATTCAAGCCTGCTGACAATTTGTGTGCATTCATTGAAAGATTGCCGCATGTCAAGGGACCACTGGCAGGGCAAATGATTGTTCTGGAGCCCTGGCAAGTGTTCATCTTGTCCACGGTCTTTGGATGGGTCAAGTCAGACGGTAAGCGCCGATTCAGGCGTTCTTACATTGAGGTTCCACGTGGAAACGCCAAGTCAACGCTCTCATCAGCAGTGGGGCTGTACATGCTTGCTGCAGACCGCGAAGGCGGTGCAGAGGTGTATTCACTGGCGACCACGCGTGACCAAGCACGCATTGTGTTTGGGGACGCGCAGACCATGGCTCGCATGAGCCCGGGTTTTCGCAGCAGATTTGCAGTCAACGTTGGAGCACACAACATGCATGTGCTCCAGACCGGCTCCAAGTTCGAAGCGCTCTCTGCAGAAGGATCCACGCTGGATGGTCTGAACATCCATATGGGTTGCATTGATGAGCTGCACGCGCACAAGACACGCACCGTGTATGACGTCGTGGAGACAGGGACGGGTAAGCGGGACAACTCCTTGCTATGGGTGATCACCACAGCAGGCAGCAATCGCACTGGCATTTGCTATGAGGTCAGGAGCTTTGTCACCAAGCTGCTCAACCGGGTGTTTGAAGACGATTCCCAGTTCGGGATCATCTACGGGCTGGATGAAGGTGATGACTGGACTGCCAAGGATGCGCTCATCAAGGCCAATCCCAATTGGGGGATTTCGGTGCGTGAGGAAATCCTGGTGCCTTTGCAATCCAAGGCCATGCAGTTGCCCAGTGCGGTGAACAACTTCAAAACCAAACACCTCAACGAGTGGGTGAGTGCGGACAAGTCGTGGATGGACATGCGGGCATGGGATGCAGGCATGAATCCTGATCTGGAACTGGATCAGTTCCTTGGTCAGCCTTGCTGGATTGGTTTGGACCTGGCCAGCAAGACGGACATCGCTGCACTGGTGATGTTGTTCCAACACCCTGACACACCTGACGCATTTGTTGTGTTTGGCAAGTATTACTTGCCGGAAGACACCGTGCAAGCAGCAGGAAACAGCCAATACCAAGGGTGGTCCCACACGGGTCGCCTGAGTGTGACGCCGGGCAACGTGATTGATTTCAGCTGGATTGAAGCTGATCTACTGGAGCTTGCATCCAAGTTCTCGATTGAGGCGGTGGCGTTCGATCCATTCCAGGCCACGCAGTTATCCACAAGGATGCTGGCCGAAGGCTTGCCCATGATTGAGGTGCGCCCCACGGTATTGAATTTCAGCGAACCGATGAAGACCCTGGAAGCCCTGGTCTTGCAAAAAAAGCTCGCCCACGATGGCGACCCTGTGCTTGCCTGGATGGCGAGCAACGTGGTGGCGCACATGGACGTCAAAGACAACATCTATCCACGCAAGGAGCGAGCAGAAAACAAGATAGACGGAATCGTGGCCTTGATCATGGCGCTCTCACGCGCAATCAAACCGGGTGAATCGGTGGTCTTGGGTTCCGACTACGAGTTGATGGTGCTCTGAAGCAATGGGATTTTTTACCTTACTAGATCGATTCAAAGCCTCAACAAGCGATCGCTCCCCATGGGGCGATTTCTTTTTTGAGCCAGTCTCGGTGCGAAGCTCGTCAGGCATGCGTGTGTCACCCGATGGGGCGCTGCGGTTGTCTGCGGTTTATGCCTGTGTGCGCATCCTGTCGGAGACGATGGCGTCCTTGCCCGTGGTGGTCTATCGCCAACGCAAGGATGGTGGCAAAGACCGTGTGACGGATCACTGGCTCTACAACCTACTAGCCAGAAAACCCAATCGCTTCCAGAACCCCTTCGAGTGGCGCGAGATGCTGCAAGGGCACTTGTCTCTCAGAGGCAATGCGTTTTGTCAGATCATCTCCAACTCTCGAGGGGAGATCACCGAGCTGATGCCCATCCACCCCGACCGTGTTCGCATGGAGGTGATGGACAGCGGTGACTTTCGCTACCGCGTTCGAATGCAAAGCGGAGACGAGACGGTTTTCCCAAGAGGCCAGATCTGGCACTTGAGGGGCCTGTCCTCGGATGGTTTGATGGGCATGAGCCCGATTGAGCTCGCGAGAGAGAGTCTTGGCATGGCCTTGGCCGCACAGGACTACGGAGCCAGGTTCTTCACCAACGATGCCAAGCCCACTGGTGGCTGGATTGAGTTTCCCGGCACATTCAAGGATGCAGAAGCCAAGCGGGTGTTTCGTGACTCTTACCAGTCGGCGCAGGCGGGTTCAAACCGGGGCAAGGTCCTTGTGCTTGAGAACGGCATGAAGTTCCATGAGGTGGGTGTCACGAACAAGGATGCTCAGTTTCTGGAACTACGCAAGTTCCAGATAACAGACATTGCTCGAATGTTCCGTGTGCCACCGCACATGATTGCCGATTTGGAGCGAGCAACGTTTTCCAACATCGAGCAGCAAAGCCTCGAGTTCGTCATGCACACCATGACGCCATGGGCTGAGCGTTGGGAGGCGTCCATCGAAACGGAGCTTCTCCCCGATGGTGATGCGCTCGAGATCGAGTTTGACTTTGCCAATCTCATGCGAGGTGACGCTTCAAGCCGTTCTGCCTATTACCAAAGCGGCATCCAAAACGGATGGCTCACCCGAAACGAGGCACGCATCTCAGAAAACCTCAACCCGCTGCAAGGTCTGGATCAACCACTTCGACCGCTGAACATGGTGGAAGAAGAGGATGCAGAAGAGGCCGAGCAAGAGCAAGAACCCAACGACCAAGAGAGTGCCGACGAGAGCTCGCCCACAGGTGATCAAGAGTTGAGTCTGCGCTTTCGGATGCTGGTCGAGTCAAACGCAATGCGATTGTCTAGACGCATCACAAAAAAGGGTTCCATCACAAAGAACGAAATCGAGCTGATTGCACAAGCATTTGGATTGACTTCCTCGCATGTGCAGCAGTGGGCACAAGAACAAGTCATGCCACTGGAGCCTGAGGCTCTTGCGGCATCGCTTACTCAACTAGGAATGAATCAATGAACAAACAACTACTTCATTCTGAATTTTTGACGACCCCTTGGGCTTTGATGCCTGAACGTCTGCAGGCCATGTCTGGCATCCTGACCCGCTGGTCTGCGGGTGAGCCACCCAGCGAAGACACTCTGTTTCAGGTCAATACCGATCGCGTGCTGCGTGATAGCCGTAAGCAAATGGCTGCAGCCAGCGCAGGCTCAGGCATCGCGGTACTGCCCCTGTACGGAGTGGTGACGCAGCGCGGCAATATGGTGGATGACATCTCGGGGCCTGGTAGCTCCAGCACCCAACAGTTCGCTGCCGTACTGCGTCAGATGCTGGCTGATGACACCGTCCGTCAAATCCTGATCGACATCGACAGTCCTGGTGGCAGCGTTTATGGTGTGGCCGAGTTGGCCAGCGAGATCGTTAAAGCACGTGCTCAAAAACCAGTCATCGCTGTAGCTAACAGCCTGGCAGCATCGGCTGCGTATTGGCTCGGGTGCTCGGCCAGCGAGTTCTATGTCACCCCGGGTGGCGAGGTGGGCTCCATTGGCGTGTGGCAAGCGCACTTTGATTATTCCAAAGCACTGGAAGAAGACGGGGTCAAACCCACGCTCATCTCAGCTGGCAAGTTCAAGGTCGAGGGCAACCCTTATGTGCCCCTTGATGAGCAGGCCCAGGCGTTCATGCAGTCCCGTGTGGACGACTACTACAACGCCTTCGTTGAAGCGGTAGCGATTGGTCGTGGTGTGTCGATCAACGATGTTCGCACCGGCATGGGCGAAGGTCGTGTGCTGGGTGCAGACGCTGCCTTGGCGCAGAACATGGTCGACGGCATCGCAAGCTTTGATGATGTGCTCGCCAAGATGCAGGCCAACACCCGCTCCACGCCTGTGCGCAGTTCCTCGCGTCTGAAACAAGCGCGTGATGCCCTGGCGCTGATCTAAGCCAGTACCTACTCACCTAACACCTTATGTTCTTGCATCCCTCCGTTGAGGGGTGTGTTCATCTGCGACCCGTTGGTCGTTATCCCTGTCGCCGCCTTGAGTCATTCCGACTAGGCGGTCTTTTCATTTCTGGAGAAATACCAATGAGCAAGCAATTGCGTGAGCTTCAGGCTCGTAAAGCAACCCTGGTCAAGGACGCACGTGCCCTGACCGACATCGCTGCCGCTGAGCAGCGTGACATGAACGAAGAAGAGGTCAGTGCTTTTGAAGCCCTGAAATCCAAGATTGAGGCAACCTCTGCCGCGATTGATCGTGAAGCTGCACTGATCGCCGAAGAGGCGCACATGATGCATACGGCTCATTTGCCCAACGCTTCCGTCATCACCGTGGTGGACAACGCTGCTTCTGATCCCAAGCATGGCTTTAAAAGCGTTGGGGAGTTTCTCAAGACAGTGCGTCAGGCGCAAAACCCTGGCTCCTCGATTGATGATCGCCTGTTGATCGGTTCTGCGCGTAATGCAGCAGCACCTTCGAGCTTTGGCAGTGAAGGCTCTGCGCAAGATGGTGGCTTTTTGGTGCCACCTCAGTTCGCGCAGGAAATCTTCCAGTTGTCGCTGGGCGAGGATTCCCTGCTGCCGCTGACTGACAACGTGGAAATCACGGGTAACACCATGGCCTTCCCTAAGGACGAAACCACGCCTTGGGGCAGCAACGGTATCCGAGCCTATTGGCAAGGTGAAGCCACCCCTGCGGTGAACACCAAACCCGTGCTCGGTTTGTCGACCCTGCGTCTCAAAAAGCTCATGGCACTTGTACCTGTGACCGATGAGTTGCTGGACGACACCAATGCGCTCTCGACCTACTTGCCCGACAAGATCGCCACTTCCATTCGCTGGAAAACCAATGAGTCGATCCTGTTCGGCTCCGGTACTGGTGTTCCCGTTGGCTGTATGAGCAATGCAACCACCGTCACCGTGGCCAAGGAAACAGGTCAGGCAACGCAAACGCTCTTGGCTCAGAACTTGGCCAAGATGATTTCGCGCTTGCCCCCAGCGTCGTTTGCCAAGGCGGTGTGGATCGTCAACAACGATGTCTTGCCTGCCTTGTTTACGCTCACTTTGGGCAACTACCCGATCTATCTGCCCATGGGCTTGAATGTCGGCGGCATCCAAGTTTCGCCCTACGGCACCTTGCTGGGTCGCCCTGTATTCGTGTCCCAGCACGCGAACAGCTTCTCCGGTGCAGGCGATGTCTTGTTGGCTGACTTGTCCTACTACCAGACCATCACCAAGGCCGGTGGCATGCAAACAGCTACATCGATGCATCTGTATTTCGATGCAGACCTCACGGCCTTCCGTACGACTTTCCGCATGGATGGTCAATCCAAGATTGCGGCACCCATTTCGCCTGCCAAGGGCAGCGCAACGATGTCGCCCTTTGTTCAACTGGGCGCACGCTGAGCGTCGCCAATTTAAAGGAGAACTTGAATGTTTCCCAATGCAAAAGGCAGCGAACAGCTTGCCATCCTGGCCACTGTTGATCCGAGCAACCAAGCTGCGGGCGTGGCCAACTCCGGCTGGATCTCACTGAGTGGGTACCACAGCCTGTTGGCTTTGATTGAAACCGGGGTGCTCGCGACTGGCAGCACGGTGGACGCCAAGCTGCAGCAAGCCACTGATGGCAATGGCACGGGTGCCAAAGACATCACGGGCAAGGCCATCACCCAACTCACACAAGCCGCCAACGGTGCAAGCCGTCAGGTGCTGATCAATCTTCGCTCTGAGGAGCTGGACGTCAACGCAGGCTTTGCCTATGTGCGACTAGTTGTGACGGTGGGCACAGCAGCGGCTTACACCGCAGCGCAGTTGCTGGGCATGAACCCACGTTATGAGCCTGCCGACGGTGCAAACCAGTCGGCTGTGGCTCAGGTGGTCTAACCCCAAGGGGTGATCAATAGGGGAGAAAGCGCATGCCCATGCAATTGCTCACCCCTCCCGCAGGTGAACCGGTTTCTCTTAATGAGGCCAAGCTTCACCTGCGGGTGGATTTCAATGACGACGATGGGCTCATTCAAATGTTGATCTCCTCTGCCAGACAGGCAGCGGAGACCATCACCAACCGGCAGTTCATGACTGCACGCTGGCGAATGATCCTGGACAGCTTTCCTGGTCCGAGCCTCATGGGGGTTCCGGCAGGTCAGCCATTCACTTTGCCTGGGCATGCCATCCTGATTCCAAAGTCACCCGTTCAAAGCGTGGTGGCGATCAACTATCTGGATATGGCAAGTGTTCAGCAAACCATGCCTGCAGCGAACTACACGGTAGACGCTGCGTGTGAGCCTGCTCGCATCACTCCCGTTTTTGGACAAATCTGGCCCATTCCGCTTCCGCAAATTGGTGCGGTATCCGTCACGTTTGATGTGGGTTATGGAGACGCCTCAGCCGTGCCCGAAGGTATCAAGAGTTGGATCAAGATGCGCGTCGCAAGCCTTTACACCTACCGCGAAGAAGTGGTGGCTCTATCACGTGGGCGCATTGAAACGCTGCAGTTTGTGGATGGATTGTTAGACCCCTACAAGGTCCCAATGATTTAAAAAACCTGGAGTCTGAACAGATGAATCCACTTAATGCTGGATCGCTCAACCGTCGCATCAAATTCCAGCGCCCAACCACTATCAAGGACTTGATGGGGGCTCCTCGCAGGAGCTGGACCGATGTGACCACGGTGTGGGGAAAAATCCAACCCCTGTCGGGGCGCGAAGCCGTGATTGCCAGTCGCATCTCGGCAGAGATTTCACACCAGATCACGGTGCGCTACCAACCCATATTCGATGACCCGCAACAAGTCGCCCAGATGAGGGCCTTGTACCGCTCACGAATCTTCAACATCCACTCGGCGTTGAACGAAGACGAGAAGCGAGTGCAAATCACGCTGCTGGCGTCCGAAGGTCTTGACGATGGCTAAGTACGAGAAGGTCCACATCGATGGACTGGCCGAGTTGGCCAACGCGTTGCGAGAGCTTCCCGTCCGTGTGCAAAGAAATGGGCTGCGTGTGTCTGTCTACGCAGGAGCCAAGGTGATTCGTGAAGAGGCAAGAGTCAGGGCCCCAATAGCGGCCCAGTACCTCGGGTCCGATCAGCCGCCACCCGGCACGCTCAAGCGTTCCATCATCATGAAACAAATCCCTGAGCTCTCAAGTCTGACGCGCCAGACGTTCTTTGTGACGGTGCGCCATGGCAAGAAATACAGACACCAGGGCAAGCGTGGCAACTTGTCACAAGACGCTTGGTATTGGCGGTTCCTTGAGTTCGGGACTCGCAAGATGCAAGCACGGCCATTTCTCAGACCTGCACTTGAAGCCAAGCGTCGTGAAGCGGTGGATGCGATCAAGGATCGTCTGAGGCTGCAGATCGAGACTGAAGCCAAAGCGCTGAATAGAAAGTAAGCAATCTAGGAAATAAGCCATGCAGGATTTTTACGACGCCATCAAAGAACTGGTGGGTGGTGAGGTCTATGCGCTTGTTGCACCGCAAGACGCTCAGTACCCAGCCATTGTTTACACGCCCATCGTGCAAGAGCACATCTTTGGCATTGATGGGCCGAATGGCTTGCAACGCATTCGCATGCAAGTCGATACCTACGCCAGAACCTATCAAGAGGCCTATCTCACTCAAGAGTTGGTGCTCGATGCGTTACTGACTAACAAGAGCTCCATCGTCGACGTACGTATGGGGCTTACTTCGTTTGAAGAACAGGCCCGGCTGTACCGGGTGAGCGTGGACTACACCTATCACCGATAGGCAATCCCACAAACAGATGGAGCTTTTGCATGAGCAGCACAGCAATTACCGCACAGGGCATCACGATTGCACGATTCAACACCACAGCGTTTGAAACGGTCCCCAATGTGGTCTCGTTTCAGGGGCCTGGTGGTCAAACTGCTGTGATCGATGTCACCAACCTTGGCTCAACTTCCAAGGAAAAACGCGTTGGCTTGCGCGATGAAGGCCAACTCACGATGACCATGCACTACAACCCCGATGACACGGTACATCAGGGCTTGCGTGCCGATCGTGCCAACCGTGTGCGCCGTCAGTTCAAGCTGACGTTCACAGACACCAATCCGGCCACATGGACCTTTTATGGCTATGTGACCCATTTCAGCGTGCAAGGCGGCGTCGACGCTGTTGTGCAAGCCTCCGTCACGATTGAGATCGATGGCGATATCACCGAAGCTTAAAGAAGGAAATCAACCATGTTGACCCGTGACCAAATTTTGATGTGCGATGACCTGCCGCGTGAAACCGTTCAAGTCCCCGAGTGGGGAGGCGACGTGCAGGTGCGCACCATGACCGGAACCGATCGAGATGCGTTTGAAGCCAGTCTCATTGGAAAAGATAGCGGCAAAGACAGTCGACTTGAGAACGTGCGTGCCCGTCTGGTCTCGCTCACCCTGTGCGATGAGGGCGGCGTGCGTCTCTTCACCGATGACGACATCACTGCGCTGGGGCACAAGAGTGCCAAAGCCCTTGACCGAGTGTTTGCTGTGGCGCAGCGACTCAACGGCATTGGCACCGATCAGGTGGATGCAGCAAAAAACGCCTGATCGCCCATCCCACGCGGCGCTTTGTGTTCCGTCTGGCCTTGTCCCTTGGCCTGACGGTGCGCGAAATGCTCCAAAGGGTGGGCTCGGATGAGCTCACTGAGTGGATGGCGTTTTATCAGCTTGAGCCATTTGGTGACTTCAGGGCCGACTACCGAAGCGGCGTGATCGCCTCCACGTTTGCCAACGCACACCGTGCCCAAGATGCCAGTCCCTTCCGGGTGGAGGACTTCATGCCGTTCCTTGAAAAGGAAACACCCAAAGTGAACCCCAAAGTGAATGTGGCTCGATTCAAGGCCATGTTTGCGCACCGAGTGAGAAAAACAAATGGCTGATATCGGTTCACTGGTGGTCAAACTCGCTGCGGAGACGGCTGAGTTTCAGGAAGATATGGGCAAGACGGCCCGTTTTCTGGAGCAACAAACCGAGAGCATGAAGTCCAACCTCGAGAAGGTGGCTGAAGTTGCCAAAACAGCCTTTGCGCTCGCTGTTGGGGTTGAATCGGTTGAGGCACTCAAAGAGCTCGTGATGCATACGCTGGAGACAGCGGCTGCTTTGCAGCATTTGTCGGAACAAACGGGTGCGAGTGCTGAAGCACTGTCGGGGTTTGCGCCTGTGGCCACTATCTCTGGCACTGCCATGGATCAAATTGGCGTGGGGTTGGTCAAACTCTCCAAAGGTCTAGCCGGTGTCGACGATGAAACCAAGGGTGCAACGCAAGCGCTTGCGTTTTTGGGTGTCAAAGCCAAGGATGCAGGGGGCAATCTGCGGGACCCTGCAGAGGTGATGAATGACATTGCCCTAAAGCTTGGCGATTTTCAAGATGGTGCGGGCAAAACTGCGATTGCGCTCGAGTTGTTTGGCAAATCTGGCGCATCCATGCTGCCGTTCTTGAAAGATCTGGCCAATAACCAGGACCTGAACATCCGACTGACTGCAGAGCAGATTGAATCTGCCGAACAAGCCAGTAAGGCGTTGGGGCGTATGCGGGCAGAGCACAGCTTTGTAGCCCAGACCTTGGTCACCTCAGCCATTCCAGCCCTGGAAGAACTGGTTGGGCAATTCAAGCTCGTGGTGTTTGGAACAGAAAGTGTCGCCCAAGGGATGCTCAAGCTGCGTGAAGAAGGGACATTGAAGTCCTGGGCGCAGGATGTGGCCTATGGTTTGGCCATCGTGATCGACTCACTCAGAGGCATCATGCTCATGGTCAAGGCCGTGGTGGGAAGCTTCGAAGCGGTCTGGGCCGATATGGAGCTGATGGGCACCTTCATGGCGGGTGGCAAAGGGCTCAATCCTTTCTCCGAAGAGAACCAAGCCACCCTCAAGGCAGCGCTGGATAAGCGCAACGCCATAGTGGAGAAGGCCAACAAGAACTATGTGGATTTGTGGAAGATGCCGCTGTTGGCAGATGCCGTCAAACAGCGCTTTGAAGAGATCAACAAGGGTGAAGAGGAAGCTGCGCACAGCGGTAAGTCCAAACTGAACTACAGCTCAGCTGGCAACGCCACGACTGCCACGGCGATGTTCAAGATTGAGAGCGAGATCAAGCAGTTGCAGGCCATGACCGATGTGGAGTCGGGACTGCTCAAAGATCGTCAAAAGATCATTGATCTCTATGAGAGACAGGGGTACCTCAGTTTCAAACAAGCCAGCGATGCACGATTGAGTGCGCAGCAGGACTTCACAGATAAGCTTGGATCTCTTTACGGCCAAGAGGAATCCATCCTGCAAAAGGGATTAGCTACCGTTGCCAGAACTGCGCAGGACAAGATCAAGCTGCAAGACAAGCTCAACGAGGTCACCTTAAAGCGCCAAAAGCTCGAGCGTGATGCGCAGCAATCCAACCTTGAGCGCGAGATCAAGTTGCCTGGTGAAACCTTGAAGGACATCACCGAGCAAGTGGCCCGTGCGCAAGGGCAGCTGAGAGCAGCCGAAGAGCAAATCAAAACGCTCAAGGACTCGGGTGCGATCAGCGAGATTGAATCCTTGAAGCGCCTCTCCGAAGCGCGTAAGTCAAGCGCGGCTGAATTGGCTGAACTTGCAGCCAAGGCTAGAGAAATGGTCGAGGCGGCTCCCGGTAACGACAAACTAGCTGAATCGTTTCGTCGCATTGAGGAAGCAGCACGCCAGGCAGCCGATGGGGCGAAGTTGTTGGGTCAGCGTGCCCTAGAACTCTCAGATCCTGGGGCTGGATTTTCTAAGGCGCTTAGAACGCTCGGAGAAGAGACCGAGCAGGTGGGCAAGCAAATCGAAGCGGTGACCACCAAAGCGTTTAACGGCATGACCGATGCGCTCACCAACTTTGTGATGACAGGAAAGCTTGATTTTCGGTCACTGGCCACCTCAATCATTTCTGATCTGATCAAGATTCAAATTCAGAAATCAATCACGATGCCCATGGCCAACGCGATGGGAAGTTTCTTTGGATTTGCCAATGGCGGAATCATGACCTCAGGCGGCCCTTTGCAACTCAGAGCCTATGCCAGTGGGGGTGTGGCCAGCTCGCCGCAGCTCGCGGTGTTCGGTGAGGGTAGCAACCCCGAGGCCTATGTACCACTGCCTGACGGCAGGTCCATTCCCGTGACCATGAAAAGCGGTGGATTTTCCGGCGATGTGTTCAATATCTCTGTGAGTGTGTCCGAAGCAGGAACGAGTGTGACGGGCAGTCAGGGCAAGGACCTTGGTAAAGCGATCTCAAGTGCCGTGCGACAAGAGTTGCTCAACCAAAAACGTGCAGGTGGACTGCTTGATCCTCGCAAGTTGAATTGATGGCAGATCAAACCTTTAAGGAATAGCAAATGGCGAGCTTCACATGGATTCCATCCGTGGGTGCAGCGCTCTCAGTCAAACCCAGCGTGCACAAGGTGTCCTTTGGGGATGGCTATGAGCAACGCATGGCGTTTGGACTCAACACCAAGCCTGAGGTCTGGAGTGTTGAGTTTCACGGCAAGACCACCACAGACGCTGCTGCCATTGACGCCTTCTTAAATGCCCGAGGGGCAGTGGAATGTTTCGACTGGACGTCACCCAGCGGGCTGGCAGCTAAGTTTGTGTGCGAAGAGTGGAGTCGCACGATTGAAGAACCAAACATCGAGCACATCAAGGCCACGTTCCGACAGGTGTTTGATTTGAGTTGATGAAGCGTGAGTATGAGGAATACAAGACATGACTGTCATATCGATCACCTCTGAAATTCAAAAACTCGCACCCAGTTCGGTCATTGAGTTGTTCGAGCTCGATATGAGTCTATTCAATGAAGGGGTTGTGCGATTTCATGCTGGCACCAACGAATTGCTCCGACAAGTTGTCTGGCAAGGCAATGTGTATGAGCCGTACCCCATCATCGTTGAAGGCTTTGAGTTCATAGGAAACGGGCAAAGCCCGAGACCCAAACTCAGAGTAGCTAACGTCAAGGGCACGATCACCGCGCTCATCCTCTCGTATCAGGACTTGATTGGTGCCAAGGTCACGCGCAAGCGCACGCTGGCCAAGTATCTGGATGCGGTGAATTTTGCATCTGGTACCAATCCAACAGCAGATCCAACCGCTCAGTTTGCGGATGATGTGTTCTTTGTTGATCGCAAGTCCAAAGAGACTCGCGATGTGGTCGAGTTTGAACTCGCTGCGTCGTTTGACTTGGAAGGCGTGTCCTTACCCCGAAGACAAGTCGTGCAAAACGTCTGCCCATGGGGTTACCGGGGTGCAGAGTGTGGCTACACAGGGAGTGCCTATTTCAATGCCAATGATGAATCGGTCACATCAAGCGTTGCAGATGCTTGCGGCAAGCGACTGAGCTCATGTCAAAAGCGTTTTGGCACAAATGCGGAGCTGCCCTTTGGTGGGTTTCCGGCTGCGGGGTTGATCCGATGAATGAAGTCAATCAATCAGCAGCGTTTGAGCATGCAAAGGCGGCTTATCCAAGAGAGAGCTGCGGCTTACTCGTGGTGTGCAAGGGCAAGGAGCTCTATGTGCCATGCGCCAATTTGGGTGTCGGTACCGACCAGTTTGTGATCGATCCCAAGGACTATGCGCGAGCAGATGCCATGGGCGAGATCGTGGCGGTGGTGCATTCCCATCCGGCCTTGCCACCAACTCCGAGTCAGGCTGATCGCGTGGCGTGTGAAGCATCTGGCTTGCACTGGTACATCGTCTCGTACCCCAACGGGCAGTGGGCTGAATTGAAACCTCAAGGTTATGTCGCCCCTCTGGTTGGGCGTGAGTGGTCCCACGGGGTACTCGACTGCTATTCGCTGGTGCGGGACTGGTTCGCGCAGGAGCGGGGCATTGACCTGCCTGACTTCAACCGATTCGATGAATGGTGGAAGCGTGGCGAGAACTTGTATGTGGATAACTTTGAATCATCGGGTTTCGTGCGGCTTGATGTTCAACCACTGCAGGTGGGGGATTGCTTCTTGATGCAAGTCGTCTCACCCGTCCCAAACCATGCCGCCGTGTATTTGGGTGATGGGCTCATCTTGCATCACTTGCAGGGACGACTCTCAAGCCGAGATGTTTATGGCGGCTATTGGCAAAAAATCACAACACACACTTTGAGGCACAGGATTCTGCTCACATGACCACGATCATTCTTCTTGGTGAGTTAGGGCGTGTGTTTGGTCGCCGTCACCAGATGGAGGTGCATTCGGTGGCAGAGGCTATTCGTGCGTTGTCAGCCAACTTCCCAGCTTTCGAGCGCGAGTTGATTGCATCTGGTGAGCGTGGGGTGGGCTATCGGGTCTTGAGTGGCCGAGATTCTTTGGCTTTGGAGCAACTGCATGAACCAACAGGCGCGCAGAAAATCGTCATTTCTCCTGTCATCACAGGTGCTGGTGGAAATGGACTGGGGCAAGTGCTGCTCGGTGCGGCGCTGATTGCTGTGTCGTGGTGGAACCCGATGGGGTGGGCAGCAGCGGGAGCATTCTTGTCACAAGCCACGCTCTATTCGGTGGGCACATCCATGATCCTGGGTGGCGTGGCACAGATGATCTCACCCGCACCGAGTAGCTCAGACCCATCAGAAAAACCTCAGAACCAGCCGAGCTACACCTTCAACGGTGCGGTGAACACTACTGCGCAAGGACGGCCTGTACCCGTGGGCTACGGTCGATTGATTGTGGGGTCAGCCGTGATCAGTGCAGGCATTGATGTGGATGAGATTGCGATATGAGTGCAGATTCAAATTCCACAGTTGATTCAAAGTTGATCAGCGGCGCAGGTGGTGGCGGCAAAAGCGGAGGTTCAAGCTCCCGAGTGGCGCAAGAATCCCCCGACAGTTTGCGTTCCAAAGCCTATGCACGGGTGGTCGATCTCGTGTGCGAAGGTGAAATCGAAGGATTGCCCAATGGCCTGGCCTCGGTGTACCTGGATGAAACGCCCATCCTCAATGCCGATGGAAGCTTCAACTTCACAGGCGTCACGCTTGAAACCCGTAACGGTACACAGCAACAAAGCTATGTGCCGGGGTTTTCATCTGTTGAGAACGAAATCTCGGTCGGGGTCGAGGCCAAGTACTCGCAGGCGGTGGTTCGCACAATCAGCGATTCGGATGTGGATGCCGTTCGGGTCAAGGTTAGCATTCCTGTTCTTTCCTACCAAAACCCTTCCACTGGGGACCTCACCGGAACTTCGGTGAACTTTGCCATTGACCTTCAGTCCAACGGTGCGGGATTTGTCCAAGTGGTCAATGACACTGTCTCGGGAAAGACCACGACCAAGTACCAGCGCAGCTACTACATCCCTTTGGCTGGTAATGGCCCATGGGATATTCGGCTGCGTCGTATCACGGCAGACTCCACCGAGGTCAATGTACAAAACAAGACTTTTCTGGAGTCCTACACAGAGGTCATTGAGAGTAAGTTGAGATACCCCAACAGTGCTTTGATGGCGCTCAGGGTCGATGCTTCTCAGTTCTCAAGCATCCCCAAGCGAAGCTATGACCTCAAACTTCTTAAAGTTCAGATCCCATCGAACTACTACCCTGAGACTCGAAGCTATGTCGGGGTGTGGGATGGCTTGTTCAAGATTGCATGGTCAGACAACCCCGCCTGGTGTTTCTATGACCTGGTGACCAATTCACGGTATGGCCTGGGTTCCTACATTGCAGCCTCACAGGTGGACAAGTGGGCTTTGTACCGGGCCGCCAAATACTGTGATGAATTAGTGCCGGATGGCCACGGTGGCTATGAGCCACGTTTTACCTGCAACCTGTATTTGCAAACTCGTGAACAAGCCTACAAAGTCGTGCAAGACATGGCCTCCATTTTTAGGGGGCTGGCTTACTGGGCGGGTGGCTCGATCACGGTGACACAAGATGCACCGCAGGATCCGGTGTATCAGTTCACAGCAGCCAACGTGGTAGGGGGAGACTTCTCGTACCAAGGGTCTTCTGCCAAAACTCGTCACACCGTGGCACTTGTCACTTGGTGTGACCCGGATGACTTTTACCGTCAGAAGGTAGAGTACGTCGAAGACATGGCAGGCATTGCCCGCTATGGCGTCGTGCAAGCCGATGTGGTGGCCTTTGGCTGTACTTCCCGGGGTCAAGCTAACCGTGTTGGCAAGTGGTTGCTGTATTCGGAGCAGTCCGAATCTGAAATCGCCACTTTCCGAACAGGGCTCGAAGGGGTCGTGGTTCGACCAGGCGATGTGATCAAGGTGGCCGACCCGGGGCGAGGCGGTATGCGCTTGGGTGGTCGCGTTGCCGCTGCCACCACCGTGAGTGTGACGCTCGACCAGGACTTGCCTGCAGGCAATTGGACGATCTCTGTCATCACGCCCAGCGGTACTGTGCAGGAGCGGCAAGTTGGCTCCAACAACGGCAGAACCTTAGGGGTCACGAGTCCGTTCACAGAGACACCCCAAAGTGGAGCTATCTGGGTGCTGGCTTCAACGCAGGTCCAGCCTCAACTCTTTAGGGTGGTACAGGTCACGGAGAGTGAGCCCGGTGTGCATGAGGTCACCGCACTGGCTCACAACCCGAGCAAGTTCGATGCGATCGAAGAAGGCCTTGCGCTGCAAAGTCGAAGCATCACGGTCTTGTCTACTGCACCTCAGGCTCCCACGGGGCTGGTGGTCAATGAGAGTCTGTACCGAGTCAAGGATCAGGCGCTTGTCTTGATCCAGGTGGCTTGGGAGCAGGTGTTCGGTGCGCTGGAATACCAGGTGAGCTACCGCGTCAATGGCGGCAACACCGTCAACCTTCCAAGGGTCTCAAACAACTACCTTGAAATCCGCAATGCCGATACCGGCGACTATGTTTTCACAGTCAGGGCGGTAGGAGTCTCTGGCAAGCAAGGCAATGCAACAACGCTGAATCAGACGATTCTTGGCAAGTTGATGCCTCCGGACGATGTGCAGGGTTTTGTGGTGATGCGCCGCACGACGGACTTGCTTCTGAGTTGGACTGCTAACACCGATGCAGATCTGTCGGGCTATGAGGTTCGGGTTGGCAGTGGTTGGGACAGTGCAGATTTGGTTGCGCAAACTGCGGGCACGCAGCTCGTGCATGACCAGAGCGCGTCAGGGCAGTACAACTATTACATCCGCGCCTTTGACACCTCGGGCAAGTACAGCACCAACGTCACCACGTTTCAGCTGGTGCTCCTGGCTCCAAGTGCGGTGCGTCAGTTTGATGTGGTGCAGTCGGCGAATCGACTGGAGTTTCGGTGGTTGCCAAACCCTGAACCTGAGGTCGTGGCCTATGAGCTGCGTGAGGGCACCGCTTGGGACACCTCAATCTTCATCGCGGAAGTTAAGTCCAGTAGTTACACCTTGCCATCAGGCTTTGATGGTGAGCGCAACTTCTGGATCAAAGCCATTGCTTCACCAGGCATCTATTCGGATGATGCGACCTTCGTATCCACGGTGGTTGCACAACCGCAAAACGCCAATTTACTGGTGACGGTGGATTCACAGGCTACGAATTTTCCGGGCATCAAGCACTTCGCTTCAGTGGAGTCGGTCAATGGGTTGAATGTTCTACGGATGGACAGTGGGGTTGCCCAGTCGGAGTACCTCTTTGATGTGATGCTCCCCACAAGCTACCGAGCGCAGAACACCTTGTTGGCCAGCATTGGTGCAACGCTGGATGACCGAGAGACCTGGGGAAGTGCCAACTACAACTGGGGCGACCTTGCTGCCAAGAGGCAATGGACCTATGACGGTGCTCTCAAAAGCATTGATGCACGGTTTCAGATGGCCCGCGAGGACACTTTGCAAGCGGGAGAAATCTACGGCTTGAGGTTGAATGGTGACCTGAGCGGTTACGGCAGTCCAAGTGCTGGTGAAGCCACAGGCGTGAGCTATGGCAATGGCCGATATGGCAGTGGGGTGTTGGTCAAAGACACCACCAAGGTGTCCTGGGGAGTGAGCATTCCGGGAATTTTCCATGCGAGCTTTTGGTACGTACCAGCACAAGTCACCACTTGTGTGATCTGGACTGCCACCGGTGCGTCTGTGAGTTTGCTGGTTGGATACGACAGCGTGGCTGGAGCTTTCTTCTTGGAAGATGCGCTCTTTAACCGCATCGTTGTGCCCTATGCGATCAGTGCGAACGACCGGGTGTGCATCGGTGTCTGCCAGACAGCGAGTGAGAGGAGACTCTTTGTCGCCAAGATGGGAACTGATATGCAAAGTGCCGTGGGTGCTTATCCACCTGCAAGTGGATATTCATCTCTGAAGCTTTACTAGAAACACAAATCATTTTTTTACCAACCAAGGCGTTGTACCTAATAGGTGCAGCGCCTTTTAATTTGGAGAAACATCCATGATCGAAGAAGGCATGAAGATCAAAGGGGCCATCACCCTCTTGCTCACCAAAGCGAGTGGGGAGGTGGAGGTGGTCCACAAGGACAACATCATCGTCGGGGGTGGCTTTGATTTTGTGGCCGACGCCATTGGAAACTCATCGGCACGCCCGGGTGTGATGGGCTGGATTGCTGTGGGCACAGGTTCTACGGCTGCCGCATCCACGCAAACGGCGTTGGTGACCGAACTCAAACGCAATGCTGCCACCTACGCTCACACGGCAGGCACCAAGGTGTTCACCTTCACAGCGAGCTTTCTTGCGGGAGACGCTACAGGGGCAATCACCGAGGCGGGTGTGTTCAATGCATCCTCTAGCGGCACGATGTTCGACCGCGTGGTTTTCCCCGTGGTGAACAAGGGGTCAGACGACAGCTTGACAGCAGTGTTTACCTTCACGATGAGCTAAGCCCATGGCTGAGGTTGTCAACGTCACAAGCACGCCTGGTACGAACTACAACTGGGCAGGCTCCAAGTTCAATTGGTCAAGTGCTGCTGCCGGTAAGAACTGGACCACAGCCTATCCTGCGGTCTATGCCTTAAGCGTTGCAACCGATCTGAGCTTTGCTGAGCTGAGCCAGAAGCTGGGAATCAAGGCGTTGACCGAATACATGGTGTTTGCTGAAGGCTCGTCTCGTTCGGTGGTTATTCAGAAGTTTGAAGTGTTTTCGTTTTTGGAGACCTACACCGATCTGATCGCTTACACGATTCGATTCGTGGAGAGTATGAGTTTTGGCGAGAAGATTTCCAACGCGAACATCAAAGCGGTCATGGAGTCGTTTCAGATTTCTGAAGGATTGATGCGCAGCGTCATTCTCAAGAAGTTCGAAACGATCTCGATCGCCGAAACCTACACAGACCTCATCGCTTACATCTTGCGTGTGGCGGAGAGTTTGTCGTTTGGCGAAGTTGCGGCCAAGGTCAACACCAAGCCGTTTGCCGAATCGTTTGCAACAAACGATGCAATCTCCAAACGCCAGATCAAAAGCATCAGCGAGGCGATGAGTTTTGCTGAAGCCTTTGGGCGAACGATTGCCTACAAACTGGCATTGGCTGAGGGGTTCAGTTTTGCTGAAGGCCTAAAGCGTGCACAAACCTTAAAGCTCAGTGAAGCTTTTGCTCTGGCCGAACAGTACAGGCGTCATGCCAACGGGGTTGTGAGTGACATCTTGTTCGCAACCACGGAGATCACCGATCAGGATTTCCTGGACATCTTTGAGGCTGGCCACCCACCCGGGTACACCAGCTTCAGGGATTTCATCCAAGGTGACTACACCTACCAAAGGGCGCTGTTCAGAGCCATCCTGACTTCAAGCAATGCCGATCGCGGCTACATCGATGGGCTCAGGGTCACGGTGGATGTGCCAGACATCTTCGACCGAGGAACCGCCTCCATCAGCAATGCCGCTAATGGCGTGAGTGTGTCTTTCGCCCGGTTGTTCAGGGTGTCTCCTGAAGTCACGATGACTTTTAAAGGCGGCACTTCAGTTGCAGTGCCACGGATTCTTGGCTCTGTCAGCACCACGGGATTCACAGCAGTTCTTGAAAACACATCAGGCACCCGGATGACGGGGCTGATTTCTTGGGTTGCACAAGGATATTAAAAGGGTAATAAGTGCAGAACTACACCGAAATTCAATCTTCGACCACGCTGTCGGATTCGTTGTCTCAGATCCTGAACAACGACAAGACTGCTATGTCGCTCAACAGCGGCACATCGTTCCCAACGGTCAACCTTCAGTTGGGTATGCCTTGTTTCAAGACAGACGAGCAAAAGCTCTATGTCCTGACCGTTGTGAGTCCTGCCACGTGGAAGATGGTCATTGATTTGTCTGGCACGGTCAGCAAGGCTCCAAACTCTGATTTGCTGGGTGGCATCGCTTCTTCTGGCTTTGCGCTGTCGGGCCACAACCACGACTCAGCGTATGCAGCGATTGGTCACAACCACAACAGCGCGTATTTGGGGATAACAGCGAAGGCGGCAGACGCTGACAAGTTAGATGGCATTGATTCCACTGCATTTGTTCGCTCGGTGAACGGGGTAGGGCCTGATGCCAATGGCAACTCATCCATTCCGATTGACTTGTCCAGTCGCGTCGCCAAGACGGGCGACACCATGTCGGGCACGTTGACCGTTCCAAGGTTGCAGATTGCCAGCACGGCGAACTACATCGACATGGTTGATCAGGACTGGGGAACCCGTTACCTGCACCACAACGGTGGTCTCATGGGGTTTCTCCGATCCGATGGCAGCTGGGACATGTACATGAACAACTCAGGGTCGTTGTGGACATGTAACTACGGGTGGCTCCAGGATTACTTCTTCAACGTGGTGAGCAACTGCGTTCGCGTCAACAACAACCCTACTTCGGGTTGGCAGGGTGCGCCCAACTGTCAGATCACGGATAACTGCTACAACTGCGGCGATCAAGCTCCTTACGCCTACTACAACCTGGTCACGCTGTTTGACCAAGGTGGAACGCTTCGTTTGGGTGCTTATGGCACTCGGTACAACTGCAATTGCGATTGCAACTGCTGCTAAGGAGTGAATATGAAACTTTACCTAGGCAATAAGAACCCACCCTTTGCGCTGGATGTCACCTTGGCCGATACAACTCTGGCATTTGCTGTCAGAGCCATCATGCAACGAGAGTTTGTTGGCGACTCAACCAAGGATCACCCCAGTGGTGGGAAATACTTTGATCAGGGATTGATCACTGAATGGCGAGGTGACTTTGGGGTCATGGGTGAGCCTGTGTATCAGCGAACTTTGGATCTTCAAACGCTCACACAGCATCCAGAATTTGGCGATCATGCGAGCTTCATGCTCTACGCCCCTGTGGGTGTGATGGCGCGGTACACAACGCCGGATGGGTTCTTCACGCAGACGCCCAATCTTTATGTTGCAACCCTTGCCTCCAAGATGGATGCTCAGGCTTATCACGCCTCTGTTCTGCAATCGCACCCCATTGGTCAGATCTTGGTTCCATTCAAAAGCTCTCCCCTTGAGGATTGGTCACTAGGGTTCAATGTTTTCAGTCCTGAGCTGGTTATAGCATCAAAGAACATTGAAGTGATCCCATCAATCACCTTGGCTTTGGTGCGCGATGAAACTTTGCCTGTGGTTCGCTTTGTGGGAAGTAAGGTGGTTGAGATCGCCGCGAATGGTGAAGTGGCTGTGAATTTTCAGCTTGAAACTGCTGATGGAACTCCCATCACTGACCGCGATGCTGAGATCTACCTCGACTCAACTGCGGGCTATCTTGTGGGCCGACGCATCACTACTGTGAAGGGTGCTGGTTCCACCACTTTCCGTCCAGATGGCATGGTCTCTGGCAACACGTCCAAGATTAAGGTGGGTTTTAAGTTCTTCTCGGGCACGGATGACCTGGTGGTGAGTGTTCTATGAGGTTAGAGCTGTTCCCCACCACGGTGGGGCTTTGGTCACTGGACTCTGATCCAGCGTTTGACCAGAAGCTCTACGACGATTTACTGGCTGTCCATGCTTCCATGAAAACTGAGGGCGGTGAGATCTGGAATCGTCAGTCCCACAACATCTTCGATGGAACGATCCCAAGCGCCAATCAACTAGCCTCCAACGTGCTCACGTTGATTCAACATGAATTCATCGGACCGCAAGGGCGCATCACGAATCTGCAAGGACGCGAAGTGGTTCGAACGGCTGGTGTGGAAATCATGCCGCACTCTGACGAAGACGAATGTCATCTGCAGGCTGTGTATTTCCCAAACGGCGCTGAGCTGGATCCTCTCAGAGATCTGCAAAAGCAGGTCAACCAGTACGGTCCCAACGCATTCGCGATCTGCAATCCAGACTGGCGTTCCTCAGGGTTTGGCAAATGCTTGATGCCATGGGAAACCCATGCCAAGTTCTGGATCAAACCCCACAGGGGATTGCTGGTGGCCTTCGATGCCAGGGCCGTCCATTTCCAAAAGCCGTACATGGGAGACATCCCCTTCATGCAGGTATTACTCAACATCAAGGTAGCAAGACACGATGGCTAAATTTCTGATTGCCGCAGCAGACCCAAGAAAAAACTCTGTCATGCCGCTGATTTACGACAACATGGAATCGACCCTGACTGACATTCAGGGCAATTCCGTGATTCGTACTGTGGATACCGTAGTGCAAAGTGACGGTGGCATCGCACCCGTGGTCTCGAAAGACACTCCGCTTGGGAAAACATCCCCTCGCATCCTCAAAATCTCTCTTGGCCTGTCCTGCAACTACGCTTGTGAATATTGCTCTCAGCGCTTCGTGGCCCGGGCCTCTGAAACCAATCCTGAGGACGTGAAAGGTTTTCTGAACACTCTGGATAGCTGGGTATTGACCCCGACTGAGGCCATTGAGTTTTGGGGTGGTGAGCCATTGGTCTACATCAAGACCCTGAAACCCTTGGCTGAGGCCTTGAGGGCGAAGTACCCATTGGCCAGGTTCTCAGTGATCACCAATGGTTCTTTGCTCAACTTGGAGCTGAATCAGTGGTTGGATGAACTGGGCTTTACGGTCAGCGTTTCACACGATGGACCTGGACAACACGTTCGCGGGCCTGATCCATTGCAAGACCCTGAAGCCCGACAAGCAATTCTTGATCTGTACCAGCGACTCGCCCCTCAGGGGCGTTTCAGCTTCAACGCCATGGTCAATCGATCCAACCAGTCTCGAGCAGCCATTCAGGCCTTCTTCACTGAAATCACAGGAGACCCAAAGGTGATGATAGGAGAGGGCGGATTCGTAGATGCCTATGACGCTGGTGGCCTTGCTTTGTCACTGAAGCCTGAGGAGTTTCACGCTTATCGCCGTCAGGCGTTTCAGGACATTCGGCATGGTCGGGCAGATCGTATTTCGAGTGTCCGCGACCGCATGATGTCTTTTGTGAACTCATTGCGAACCAAACGCCCAGCGTCTAGTCTGAGCCAAAAGTGCGGTATGGATCAATCTGATTCCATCGCCGTGGATCTCACAGGCAATGTGTTGACCTGCCAAAACGTCAGCGCATCTGCCTCGGCACCTAATGGTCAGAGCCATTGCATTGGTAATACATCCCAGTTGGGCGATGTAGGGCTCACGACATCAACCCACTGGTCCAAAAGAACAGAGTGTCCGAAGTGCCCTGTCGTGCAGATCTGCAAAGGGGCCTGCATGTTTCTGGAAGGCCCGCTTTGGGATGCGTCGTGTGATAACGCCTATTCTGATGCGCTGCCCATCTTCGCAGCTGGCATTGAGTTTCTAACGGGACTGATCCCTGTTCACATCGATGGTGAATTACGACTTGATCGCAAGGACATCTTTGGGTTTGAACAAGAACCCGCTGCGATGCAAAGCCAATCGGTTAAGCCATTTCCAATTCCAGTCGTCTCTGCCTAATTCGAAACCTTTATTCACTACAGCCGCCAAGGTTTGCCCTGGCGGTTTTTTGGGGAGAAATCAATGCCAGAACCTACAACTTCAAGCGTGGCAGGTGCCGCCGCAGCCTACAAGGCGATCGGTGGAACAGCGGGTGCTGCCGCTGGGGGTGCAACCCTTGCCGCCGTGGTCGTCATGCTCATGACGCCACCGCGCAATGTCCGTGAATGGACAGTTGGTCTGATCAGCACCGTCGTGTCCAGTATTTGTGGTGGTGCTATCACCATCGAATATTTCCAGCTTCATCACTGGGCGTTTTCAACGATTGGTCTGTACGCCATGGGCGGGGTGATCTTTGCCTGCGGTCTGCCCGGTTGGGCAGTCGTGCGCTGGCTCTTCAATTTCATCTCGGCTCGTCGCGATGAGTCCATTGATGAAGTTGCAAAAGATGTGAAGGGGTTGCTATGAATCCTCAGGCATTTATTACTCAAGTTTCGCCCTTGGCCCAAGCCGAAGCTAAACGTACAGGCGTATTCGCAAGCATCACGATTGCGCAGGCTGCATTGGAGTCAGGCTGGGGAGAGTCAGGCCTGGCAAAGGCTGGAAATAACTTATTTGGTATCAAGGCAGACAATCTCTGGCGAGGGGAGATATTGACTCTTGATACCAAGGAATTCATTAAGGGGGAATGGGTTGTTGTCTCGGCTAAGTGGCGAAAGTACCCTAGTTGGAAAGACAGTATTGACGACCACGCTACCTTTTTGAAGCAAAACTCACGGTACCTGCCTTGCTTCAGTTGCTTGACTGCAGAGGCTTTTGTCAAAGCTTTAGCCAAAGCTGGTTACGCCACTGATCCTGGCTATGCGAACAAAGTCATCTCCGTAATTACTGCTCACAAATTGACTTCACTTGACGGAGGTATGCAATGAGTTGGCTGAGTCGATTTCTGTTGGCCAATTGGTCAATCTTGATGGACTGCCTATTGCTGGCGATGGCAATGATCATTGGCGTTCAGTTAGGTGAAGTACGAGTTCAATCTGCCTGGAATGCTGAAAAGAGCAGGGTAGAGCAAGTGGTTGCCAAGCAGGAGCAGCACATTGAAGACGTAAAGCTTGGACAAGCCCAAATCAATCAGGAAATTTCAAATGACTTTCTTAAAAAATCCAAACTATTGGCTTCTCGCCTGCCTGACACTATTTTTGATGGGGTGTGCAACAACACCGCACCCAGTGGAAGTGCGCTGTCCGACGTTCCCACAAATACCGAAGCAATTGCTCAATCCTCCGCCGACCCTTTACTTGCTGCCTCCGGAGATGAGAGGGGGATGAGCTGTGAGCGGCTAGCCGACGATGCCGCTCAGACCACATTGATGCTTTTAGAGTTTCAGAAGTGGGCTCAAACCATGCACTCGATGGATCTTAGAAATTAATTCAGTCGGTAATTTGCAACGCTTGATACAGATATTGGAGAAATCACTTGGTTTTTTGGCAAAACCGAGCGTTCATGTCATTCCCTCGAGAAAGAGAGAGTATCACCCATGCGAAACAGCATAAAAAAAGCAATCATTGATGACATCATTTCACAAAATATAGACGCCAATCTTCAAGAAAACTTGATCGATCTGTTTGAATATGCAATGAAGTCGATGGCTGCGACTTTAGTCCGAGAGGCAAAGTTTGAGACCGCTGACTTTGCTACCGCGAAAGCTCGTGGGTGCGAGGGGTTCAATCTTCTCATGAGCCGCACCAACTCCAGCGACGGCTGGCTCGGCGCGTTTGAGCGTGGTGACGACCGCCTCGACGTGATCGGCCATCTGGAATGACCAATCATTCCTTCAATTCAGGCACATCCCAGTCAGCCAGACGTGCCTCTCCAGTCTGGTAGAACTGTTTCACGAGTTTCACGTACTCCATAAAATCCCGGTTCTCTGTTGCCAGCCGATTGGCCATGTCCCAATCGATCTCGTCTCGCTCTCGAGCCGGAATCAACACCTGGCTTTCTGCTGGGTTGTCCGCATCAAGCTTAATTAGGCCTATGCCATGAGCAGCGAACAACATACGCAATTCCTTGAGAGTGTCCTGGCCTTCGATTTCTGCAGCGACCAAATAACCGTAATTTGCCCACGAAGAATTGGAAACCGCCTGGAAAAAACACTCCCGAACGTTCGAGCGGTTGATCAGTAACTTTGCCTCGAACGACCACAGCTTGGTGCGCTTGTCGGAATACTGATTCACGCAGTCCCGCACCTCCTGGTGCCACTCCGCGCCCAAGTCTTCCATCCCAACAATGTCCGGATACAGCCAGCGGTTGCCATTCGGCCCACGCTTGTTCGATGAGCGCTTTTCGTCGATGCGCTTCGAATAGACGCCAAACTCTTCCCACAGATACAGCGAGAGCAGCGGATACAAGGAGTGTTCACTCATTGTCTTGCTGTCAGCGCCCAACACAGCAGTAGCGGACGTGTCCTCAGCCGCAGCAACTTCGGCAATGTCCGATTTTTCGGTGTAGTAATACTTGCGAGGTCTACCTTCGGTCGTCTTAAGTTCAGGATGTCGCTTCTGCAAACTGGGACGCCGGGAGCCAATTTCCGCAACTAGTTGCTGTACTAAGTCGCTATCGGTCTTTATATAGCCCCCCTGACTGTTGGACTTCTTCTCCTGGCACTCTGAAGGGTACGTGCTAAAAATCCACTCGGCGATCTGTCTTGCGGTCAGCTTTTCCTCGGGGCGAACCTTCAAACAATCCAGTACGGCCTTCGCCAGATTCAATGCCATATCGTATTCTCCGACTATGAAATGTTGACGTAGAAGCGGTCACTTCGAGCAAGGCATACGCCTCGTTTCAAATCGACAGCGAAACACTCGACCCAGTGTTTTCCCCTGTAAAGTGTGTGCTCCCATATCTCTGAACCAGAATGATCGAATCCACCCCTGAGGCACCTCGCAGCCCTTGCCGCCCAGCCCGTATTAACGATTTGCCATTTAATCGCTATGCCATTTGTGAAAGAGTGCTTTGCACTGAAGTGAAGCCAAGTGTCCGGCGACAAAGCAGGTCCATCAGAGCGGTAGGTTCCTAGGAAATTTCCTTCCTTGGAAGAATGTAGTGTCGCAGTGATTTCAATTCGTCCAGCTGGCAAGACTGGCCATGGCGGCCGGGTAACATGAGATACATCATCAATCTGCGTTTCGACCAGATTGGCAGCCTTGGTGAGAACAACTGACTTTGCAAAATCATCACCAAAAATCCTTCGCCATTTAACGATGCTCTCTTCACGATCTGTCTCAACGTAAGCATCTTCAACCCATTCGGCGTAGCGGTTGATACAGGCTCGGAAGTTGGTGTACTTGTCTTGATCCCAGTGCCTTGTGAACGACTCTGACGGCAGCTTGGGGTTTACGATCTCTGGCATATCAGGGTTCTGTTGCAGGTATGCGTCCAGTCTCTTGATAACTGTCCGGAGCGCAGTTGGCGTATCTGAGAATTCATTCCCCAGCTCGTCAAGCCAAGAGATGCGTTCACCAATCAACGTCGTCAGCAGAATTGATTTGGCTGAAAATGTCAGTTTGAAATCGCGCAGGTACTTCAGTATCCGAACAACCTTGATCAACTGGTTGTTGCCAACATACCCGTTTCTCTGTGAGAACCACTCTGTATATCCATCAGGATTTGCCTGCTCTTCGACGTCATCCTTACGATTCAGAATCCATTCCGTGGTTTCCCAAATGCTGGCTCTGCGGATACACGGCACTACATCAATTGAGAACTCCCCCGCATACTGAATCGTTACGCAACGCGTCTTGCGCGACACCTTGTCAGAATAAGTGCCGTGCGCCTTGAACTGGTCATACAGATGGTCGATGTAATCTGCCGGAGTCCATTCTTCGTGAGGATCTACAAAAGCAACCACATCCGCGTCAAACGATCCTGCGATTCCGGCCGGCTTGATGATGGTGCGATGCGCCCACGACCCTTGTGGTGTCGTATCGATCAGAATGTCAGAAAAAACATCAAAGCTTTCGACAGCGGTAACGATGGCATCCACGCGCGCTTTCAGCGTGTCAATGCGCGTCTGGTTGAGATTGATAACGTCAACCAAGAACGTATTGAAATGTTCGGTCAGCTTCATTGATTCCCTCCAAGTAACTGCCGAATGGCCGCTGAGTTATGTGTGAAGTCCTTGTCTGCTCGGCTTATCAAATCATCGAGGGTGCCAACATCATCAAGTGATAAAGGCAGATCTGATTCGAAATTCACCCTCACGGACTGATGCTTGTCCAAAATGAGCTGTGTGACATTGCTGGCCGTTGCCGCTTGGAGATTCAAGAGCATGGAAATGAACTTGGAGATCCCCCAGCCAGTCAGGAATCCCCATTTTTTATCCGCATTAGAGATCGGGTAGTAGTTCTTGCCAATACCCGTTCCTACAGATAACAACCGAATCGCGGAGCGCTCCGCCCCGAGGCGGGTAAGTGCTTCGGTGACTGCAACCAACGAAGGGTTGTTCGCCCATAGCCCGCCGTCGCTCAACTGATACGGGCCCACTCTCGATGGAGCGAAGTAGGATGGCGCACTGCAAGAAGCCAATACAGCGTCAACGACCTTCACGTTGCGGTCGCGAACAAACTTCTCGTCGTATGCCGACTTGAAAACATGCACGCCACCATTGCCGATGTCTGTCGCAGGGATAACAAGCCTTGTTTGTGCATCAGCGAGCGTTGCATCTTCAAAAACAGAAAACAAAGCCGCACGCAGCGGCTCGCTCGAATAGCGAGGGGCAACGGTGCCGCCGAATGTCCACCTCTTCGGTCTGAAGATACTCGGCCCTTTTTCACGATAAAGCTCTGTAACCTTTGAAATCGGAATGCCAAATGCAATCGCGGCGGCGATGATAGAACCAGTGCTCGTGCCAGCAATCAGATCGAATTCACTGTGAAATGCAATATTGAATTCCTGCTGAATGCGCTCCAGGACATGGCTAGCATAGATTCCGCGAATTCCACCACCATCAATTGCGAGTAATTTCATCGTGACCAATCTCGTCACCCGCCGTTCTTGCCGGATGTTCGGATTTGTTGGTACACAGCACGCATCAGGTGGCTCGCCGCAACATTCCTAAACGCCTCATCGTTCATTAGGCGCACGAAGATTTCTTCGTTGCCGTCCATGCGCTCGATGAACAGGTTCTCGAGCTGCTTGTTAAATACGGGTTCGAAGTTTTCGATGCTGTTGGCCAAGACGGCCTGTCGCAACTGTTCATTGGCTACGGCGGTTTCACGGACTTGATCGAAGAAGAGCTGGTCTGCAGGAGTGAACTCTGTTCCGAAGCGATCATTGAGCTTGCCAACCAAGGTCGAAAGCTGTACATCCTCGTCTGCTTGACCTGTGCCTACGTCGGTCGGGCCCTCAAGCGCATCCGCTTCGCCCGCCTTCAGATCAATCGCCCCCTCGCTGATTTTTTGCAGGCGGTAGTACTTGAGCTCGACTTCATCGTCGACCTGCACTGTCCGGTTGTCCGTCGTGCGTGGCAGCTTGGTCAGCAGGAAACGGGCGTAGGTGTACAACTTCTCGTGATCGGAATCCTGGTAAGGCACGATCTGTGAAACAAAGCTGTACAGATTGCGGAAGCTGACCAGTTGCCCTTTGAACAGGTTCTGGTCTTCTTCCCCAAGTTTCTTGAATCGCTCAATCGCCAGATCGAGCAGACCATTCAATTTCTTGTGCTCGCCGCCCGTGGGGTTCAGCCGGTTGCGGAACCAGATCTCGCACCAAGCACTGACCTCGGCTTCGGTATAGATTTTCCAGTTGGCTAGCGTGTGTGCCAGCGTGTTGAGCTGTTGTGGGTCGGTATCGTCGCCCTTGTCTGTCGCTTCGTAATACGGCTTGAAGGCGGTGTAAATGTCCGCAGGCTCGTTTACAAAATCGAGCACGAAGGTGTCGGTCTTGCCCCGCGTCGTTCGATTCAGGCGCGAGAGTGTCTGTACCGCCTGGATGCCAGACAAGCGTTTGTCGACATACATGCTGTGCAACAGCGGTTGGTCAAAACCCGTCTGGTACTTCTCGGCCACCAGCAAGACTTGGTATTCCTCGGTGTTGAACTTCTCCGGCAGCTCGGATTCCTTGATGCCGTTGTTCATGCTGACTTCGGTGAATTTTTTATCGGCGAACTCCTTGAGGGTGATTTCTCCGGAGAACGCCACCAGCGATTTCACATCGGTGTAGCTCTTGTCCTTGATGTACTTATCAAACCCCAGCTTGTAGCGCACAGCGTGCTCACGCGAGCCAGTAACCACCATCGCTTTGGCCCGGCCGCCAATCTTGTGGCGGGTATGGGTGCGGAAGTGCTCCACGATCACTTCGACCTTCTGCGCGATCTCGTAGTCGTGAAACTCGACGAACCGCGCCAACGCGCGGGCGGCCTTTCGGCGCGGCACCTCTGGATCTGCCTCCACCTTCTGGATCAGCTTGTAGTAGCGCTTGTAGCAGGTGTAGTGGGCCAGCACGTCGTGAATGAAGCCTTCCTCGATGGCCTGCCGCATGCTGTAGTGGTGGAAAGGCGCTTTGCCGTTGGGGCCGGGTTCATTGAAAACAGCCAGTGTCTTGAACTTGGGCGTTGCGGTGAAGGCAAAGAAACTCAAGTTGGGTTGTTTGGCTCGCTTGAGTTGTTCACGCAGCAGCTCCTTCTTTGCCTCTTCGCTCAAGGCATCGTCATCCATGTCCAACAACTGCTCGGCAATCGCGGATTCAATACCATCCTTGTTTAGGATCTTGCGTAGCTCCATTGCGGTTTCACCACTTTGCGAGCTGTGCGCCTCGTCCACGATCACCGCGAAGCGCTTGCCCGCTGTCGAGATGGCCACCCCTTTGCCGTTGGCCTCCATCGTGCGGATGGCTTGGGTGATGAAGGGAAACTTCTGGATGGTGGATATGATGATCGGCACGCCATCGGCCAGCGCCTTTGCCAATTGCTGTGTGTTTTCGTCGATCTTCTGCACGACGCCCAGCTTATGCTCAAACTGGAATATGGTGTCCTGCAACTGTTGATCAAGCACGCGCCGGTCGGTGATCACGACCACCGAATGAAAGATCTTCTCGTTGTTGGCATCGTGCAGGCTTGAGAGGCGGTGCGCCAGCCACGCAATTGAGTTCGATTTGCCTGAGCCAGCGGAATGTTGAATCAAGTAGTTGTGCCCCGAACCATGCGCCTGCGCGTGGTCGGTTAGTGCCCGAACCGCATCCAGCTGGTGATAGCGCGGGAAGATCATAGATTCCTTGCGGTGACGCTTGATACCCTTTTCAGTGACGACCGTCTTTTCCTCGACATCCAAATGGATGAAGCGGGCCAAGATGTCCATCAGGCTGTCACGGGTCAACACCTTGTGCCACAGGTAGGTGGTGCGCACATCGCCCGCTGCTGGCGGGTTGCCCGCGCCGTGGTCATGCCCCAGATTGAAGGGTAGGAAGAACGTGTCTTTGCCCTCCAGCTTGGTGGTCATGAACACCAGCTCGGTATCCACGGCAAAATGCACCAGGCAACGCTGCTTGAAAGCGAACAACAATTCCTTGGGGTCTCGCTCAAAGCGATATTGGTGCTTCGCGTTCTCCACGTTCCAGCGCGTGGCCGACATCGGGTTCTTCAGCTCCAGCGTGGCCACGGGCAAGCCATTCACCGCCAACACCACGTCAGGGATAGCCCCGCTCTTGGTGTTAACCTGCCGCACGATGGTCAAACGGTTGTCGTCGTATCGCTCGGTACTTGCGGGGTCTAGCCCGGTGTTGGGCGCAAAGTAGGCCAGCCGCACCGTCTTGCCAACGCACTTAAATCCTTCGCGCAAGATCGCTAGGGCGCCTTTGGCAGCAAGCTCTTTCACCAGGCTGTCCAGCAGCATCGCGGGCGCTTTGGCCGCGTCCAGCTGCGTCAGGCGTGTCCAGATCTTGGGCTGCGTCTTCTGCACAAAGGCAACGACATCCGCCGGAAACAGTGCCGCTTCCGGGTCGTAGGTGTTGGGATCACCTTTTTCGTAGCCGCCGCTGCTGATCAGTGCGTGCTCGATGTCGTTTTCAAAATCGATTTCTTTGTGCATCTTTCTCACCCTTGAAATGCGTCGGATTCCGCCTATTAGCGAATCACCTCAATATTGCTGTTGTCCAAATTCGCCAGCGCCATGCCGTTGAGGTCGGCATAACGATAGTGGCGTATCGTGTGATCGCGCTGCAGGTACTTTCCATCCGCATCCAGATATGGCGTCGGGTCGGGATGGTTGCTCAGCACATACTTGGTCGCGTGGATGGCGCTGCGTTTAGTGGTGTAGGCATTGATGGTGGCGTGCAGCGCCTTGAGCCAATCCACACTGGCTTTCAACTGATCTGGTACGTCGTGCGGAATGCTCTCTGACTTGAACTCAAGGCAGTACACATGCAGCTTGTTCCTACGCAGGTTGAACACCACGAAGTCACAGCGCTTCGACCAGGGCTTGGCGGTATCGTCCAGAAAGTGAAACAGCGGCAACGATGAGCCATTCTTCTTGGCGTCCAGCTTGATCACCAAGGTTTCGCCGGTGGTCTGCAAGCTCACCTTGTACTCAATGGGCCTGGTACCACTTTGGCCGAACACCTTTTCCTTCAGCACCACCTCACTGCCACTCGCCTGCGGCTCGCCGTAGTGGTTGATGTTCAGATAGGACTTCAGGCAGTTGAAATAGCCTTGTGCATTCAACGCCATTGGGCTCTGCCTCCATTCATAAGGCAATCCCTTCGGCGGAATGCGGAGTCGCAAAACCGCGCACGTCGATTTTGCCTGTCACGGCGTGCGTTATTAAGGAGCTTCGATACTCAATGAGAGAGGAAATCACCGCGATGACCTTTTCTGCCTGAGCATCTAATCTTGCGGTGATTTCTTGTATCTTCTCCAAGATCGCATCCTGCTCTTCAACAGGCGGCAGCGGGATTACCGTATTGCTCATGTAATCCATTTCAATGCTCTCAACAGTGCAACCCTGCTTGCTCCAAATCGGCAGAAGCCCTTCCTGAAGTCCACTGATAAACCAATGTAAAAAGCCTGGACGCAATCGCTCGTCGGCAACAAGCGCCTTCATGTCCTGATTCAGGGAGACTTCAACCGTATTGCGGGCCACAGGAATTGTGTGACGCAGAATTCCTGACCTGACAACAATCAAAACCGAATCAACCGGCACGATCTTCGTTGCGCTTTCCGCCACGCCTATTTCAGTCAAGTAGTCCTCAGTCGCTTCAATGAAGTCAGATTTCATATCCTTAGGCGACACCCAAGGAATTTCCCCATTCCAATACTCTGGCTTGCCTGTGTTTGGCGTTCCACCTCCGAAGGTTGAAATGACAAATTTAAGGCGCTTTGCATCCCAATGCGCTGGAATGTTCCCAAGCCAAGGCACCCCTGAATCCTTCATCGCCACGGACGGATCAAGCCCCTTGGTGACGGCATGGCTGATAAGCGCCGTGCGCTTTTCGGCCAGTTTGTCGAGCAGTGATTTTTTCTTTGCGATCAGGGCATCAATTTGTGCGGTTTTGAAATCGAGGAAACGGGCAATGACCTTTTGTTCTTCTACATCTGGCAACAGGACCGGAAGGTTTCTAATGAAATCCCAACTTGCTCGCGGCATCTTGCTGCCATAGGTTGAAGAATCCACAATATTGATAAAGTCACGAGACAGCATGTAGTACTTCAAAAACTCGGCATCCAGCTCATCCTTACTTCTTACCACCAATGCTTCGCTCGAAATCAGTCCATCCTGCTGAGCCAAGTGAACTTTGGCGAGATATGGGCGCAACTTCCCGAAGAGGACATCACCCACTACGAACGACGATGCCAGGCCTTCGCTATTGCTAATTTCACCCTCGATCTTTCTTCCGGTCCATGATTCGATGTGTTCCAGGCCGAGATAAGGCAATGGCGAATCTTCGACGCTTACTTTGTTGTTGATGAGATCAGTTGAGAATTTCAGCTTCTTGATTCGCCAGTGGCTGGGCTTTTTCTGCAACCAGGAGACCCCCGAGCTGTCCAGCTCCTTGTATTGCGTGTGTCCCATCACACCACCTCACTCAGCATGGCCATGATGTCTTTTTCGAGTTGGCTGATTTCGCCTGCAATTACATCCAGCGGGCGCGGTGGCTGATAGACGTAAAAGTGCCGGGTCAGGGGGATTTCATAGCCCACCTTGGTCTTGCTGTGGTCTATCCAGGCATCCGGCACATGCGGTAGGACTTCAGCCTTGAGGTAATCTTCGCAGTGGTCTTTCACAAGCGCCAACAGCTGATCGTGGCCGGTTTCGTTGTCGTAGCCCAGTGGCAGCGGCAGTGCAATGTCATCCGGCAGGGCCACAATTTCGGTATCGCGTAGATCGGCATCCGGTTCCGGGTTGCCCTTTGCATCCAGACAGATGTCTGCCTTGGGGTCGCGTTCCGACAGCGCCGCCAAGATTGCTTTCTTCACCGGCGCACCCGCTTTGATGCCAGCCTTCTTCAGAGCGGCTTCGAGCACTGTCTCGAAAGCAGGACGATTGCGGTACAGCGTTTCACAGTCCATGCCTTGCAGGACAGCCTTGATGGCTGCCTGTGTTTCTTGGCCTGCCGCGACTTCCGCGCGATAGGCTGCATCGTCCTTACGCTTCTTGCTGCTTGCCAAATTGACAAAGGCGCTTTGCTCATCCAGCTTGGCAATGCGCTCTGCGCTGGCTTGGAAATTCAGCCGCAGCGGGCGCTCAACGGTGATCTTCAAGAAGCCAAATTCGCGGTTCTCGAAAATCTTGCTGCAAATCCGGCGTTCCGGCTTGCCGTCCACCAGCACTTCACTTTCCGCATCGTGGTCGTGCTCGGCGTACAGTCGCACGAGTTCCCTGATGTGGTCGTCCGAGAGCTCGTTGCGCTTATTGCCCAGGCTCTTGTCCATCTTCTTAAGATGGCGGGTTCCGTCGATCAACTGCACCTGGCCTTGGCGATGAGCGGCCTTCTTGTTGGTGACGATCCAGACGTAGGTGTAGATTCCTGTGTTGTAGAACATCTGGTCAGGCAGGGCGACGATGGCATCGAGCATGTCGCGCTCAATGATCCAGCGACGAATGTTGGACTCTCCCGATCCGGCGTCACCTGTGAACAGGGGCGAGCCATTGAAGACGATGGCGATCTTGGAACCGTCACCACCGATATTTTTGCCACCGACCAGCTTGGGCGGCTGGTGCATCTTGGAGATCATGTGCTGCAAGAAGAGCAGCGAGCCATCGTTGATGCGTGGCAGGCCCGCGCCGAAGCGGCCGGAAAAGCCTTGGTCTTGGTACTCCTCGCGCACGAAGTCTTCTTCCGGCTTCCACTCCACCCCAAAGGGCGGGTTGGCCAGCATGTAGTGGAATTTCTTGTCCGGGTGGCCGTCGTGCGGCACAAAGCCGTTGGTCTTGTTCTTGGCGTCCTTGATGCCAAGAGTGTCGCCATAGATCAGGTTGTTGATCGGCTCATCCTTGATCAGCAGGTCTGAGCAGCAGATGGCGTAGGACTCGGGGTTGTATTCCTGCCCAAACAATTCGATATTCGCGTCCGGGTTCAGACCGGATGTGAAGCCGTCGCCGCAGATAAACTTCTCTGATTCGGAGAGCATGCCGCCGGTACCGGCGGTAGGGTCGTACACGCTGCGGTAGATGCCCTTTTCGTAGATGCCTTCTTCGCCGGTAAACAGCAACTGCACCATCAGGCGAATGACCTCTCGCGGGGTGAAGTGATCGCCGGCCTCTTCGTTGGCTTGCTCGTTGAACTTGCGCACCAGCTCCTCGAACAGGTAGCCCATCTGCAAATTGCTGATTGCCTTGGGGGAGAGGTTGATGTCTGCCGAACAGAACTCTTTGATGATCAGATAAAGCCGGTTTGCCTCGTCCAGCTTTGCGATCTCTGTTTCAAATTCGAACTTGTCGAAGATGTCGCGGGCTCGCGGCGAGAAACCCTGTATGTAGGCGATCAAGTTGCCCGCGATGTTGGGGGCATCGCCTAGCAGCTTCTCAAACGTAAAGCCGCTGGTGTTGAACAGCTCCTGCTTGCGATCGTTGGAGGCGATGCGTGACAGTGCCTTTTCAAGCGCAGGGCCAGTGATGCCTTTGTCTTCCAGGCGCTTCTTTTCGTCCAGGACCTTCTGCTTGTTTTCGGCCAGAACCAGATCGAAGCGGCGCAGAACAATCAGCGGCAGCATTACGCGGCGGTACTGAGGTGGTCTGTATGGGCCCCGTAATTTGTTTGCAATGCTCCAGATGAAGCCGACTAAATTCTGATGTTGTGCGTTTTGCATGAGTTATTCCTGGAAATTGTTCTTGCTCGTTGTTTCTGCTACTTCAATGTCAGGATGTGCAAGGCGATCAAGTATTGTTTTCAGTAGCGATTTTTTGGTTCATAGCCAGGGGCCAAAGTTGCACTTTCAACACCATAAAGTGTCGGAGTGTTTTGTAGCCATAGGTGGTGTGCTTTGGGGTCAAGTTTGTGCTCAGCCGAGCAGTCGACCGACCATCGATGTAAGGCATAGCCGACCAGTGGAGCTCTCATGTCAAGAGCGAGAACACCGTTTGTCATCATGAAATCTGCTTCGATGGCCTGTGGGTATGCGATGCCGGGGTGCGGAACAAGTTCAAGATGAACAATTCGCGCCCATTGAACATCAGACTCAATTTGTTGATCTGATGGAATGGATTGACCAACTGCTTCGGCTTTGACGATACGAGTTAAAGCGAAGTCGGCGAAGCGACCGCGATCTCTGTCGTAGGCGCGCAAATGCCAGCGCAGACCAGTGTCGGCCAATGCAAGCGGACACAGCGTCTTGGTTGAGGCCCCGGAGGTCAAGGATAAATAGGTGACCTTAACTTGGCGTCGCCCAGCTATCGCTCGGGTTAACGTTGCCAAAGTTTCGATGTCGGGCTTGACCAAGTCGCTGGCGCTTTCACAAGGGACGGTGCGCTTCAGCTTTTGATCCATGTTGTCACCAAAGCCCGCCCGGAACCAGGTCAACACACGTTCGGCGGAATGCTCAAAAAGCGGGGAGAAGCGATCCGTCGTAGCGTAGTTGCGTTGACCAGCGTCGTAAACGAGGTTTTGGGGAGCAAGGCGGCGATAAGTGCTTAGGTCGCGTGATGAGGCTGCAGGCTTCACTCCAAACCGCCGTTCAATGTCTGCGCGAGTCAGGTCACCACAAAAGAATGCTTTGACTTCTATGTAGAAAAGTCGCTCTCTTTGCGTCTGCGTCAGATGGTCAAGTGCAGCAGCGACTGTTCGGTTGACCACGTGTTTATCCCTATCAAGTTGGCATGGGTTCTACTCTAGCATATTTAGTGACTTTACTTCATCATTTTGATGCACCAAAGTTGCGTCAGCGCTAGAATCTTCCAAATTGATCAGTTTTTGCCATCTGCTCGTTCGAAAACTTCACAAAGAGGGGATGACGATGTCTATTTGGCAATTTTTGGAAAATCGTGCCGTTTCTGACCAAGGCAAGACCATTCAGCGTGTGACTGAAAACACAAGGATCTCCTCGGATAACAGACAGACTTTACTCATCGCTTTGTCTGAACTAAATAACTAGGATTTTTGGTATTAAAAGTCCCAATAAATTGCTGACGTTTCTGATCTCTGAAATTTCTTAACCTTGTCTGCCAGCTCTTTCTTGTGTGCAGCACCAACCAACAGAACGCTTCGATTTGGTGTGTTTTCAATACTATGTCTTACGATTTTTTCTAACATTGCCGTTTCGCGATGATCGTTCACTTTTTTCCATCGAGCATAGATTTTTTGAAGCCTAGCGTCGTCGATCCACTTAAGGGTTTCAACGGTCTCTTTGTATATTTCCGCCCAAACCTGACCGCAGCGTTCACTGTTGAGGTAGGTAAAGCCATGGTTTTTTGTGTCAAGGTGATGCTGATCTAAAAGTCTGCGATAAATGGAACTTGTTCTTTCGACTTTATTGAACATTTCCATGGATGCTTGAAAAAAATCCTCGCCGGGCTTATCCAAATCTACAGGCACTACGGTGACTGAATGGCTCACACGGTACTGTGCGACTGCAGCGGATTCAAGATTTCCATGGGAGCCGTCAAGATAGTCAGAGAGCATCGCGGTTGATATTTCCGCATAAATGACCTCAGGTTGTAGGCGGTCAAGAATGGCCTTTAATGCGCTGACATTAGCTAGTCCATTCTCGACATGGACTGTTCCGATCAATGATATAAGCATGGTTCCTTCGCTCCAGAGTGGGGCATGGCATCAATCCCAAGCGTCCAGTCAAAAATAACAAATTTTCTCGGTTTATTTGATCCATCAATGAGGCCGAGTGACGTCGATGACCTTGACGGTAATCTGCTGCTGGATGTCTTTGGGAAGATATCTGTGAAGCCTTAACTCGAGATCAGTTGAGGTGAGGGGTCTTTTCCCGCCGTCCCTAGCAGGGGACTGTTCGGTTCCTCCGACCCACAGCACCAAGTAGATGCCAAATCCCTCGGTTTCTTTTTGCTTGGTGTATTGCGGAATCAGCTGGCTCTGCACGGCTGTCCAAAGCTCGGAGTGCCATTCACCTTTGATTTCAATTGGAACAGTAATCGAGTTGCGGTATGAGACTCGGATGTCTGCACGCTTGTCACTTACGTAGTCGAACTCTGGTTGACTATCGATGCCTAGGGGTTCAAGGTGGGTTCTCAGCATTGCAAGCAGTGCGTCTCGACAGCTGTTTTCGGACTTGTGCTTGTTATCGGTGCCCTCTGTCCAGAATTGGCGATATAGATCGCCATTGCTTGTTTGAATATCCGTTGCAATTTTCTCCATGTGGTCCAGCACAATTGCCTGTAGATCAGCTGGTCCGGTCGGAGATTTGTTGCTCAGGATTGTGGAAACGCTGTGAAGAGTAGGGTGACTGAATGTGTTTTCACGCAGTCTCTGAATTACCTCGTGTTTGCTGCTGAGAAGGTGACGCTTGATTTTCTCGAGCGAGGGGAGTTCTAAAAGACGGTTGATCTCTTCCAGGCATTCCTGAGTACTCAAGGCTGTTAGCTTGCTGATGAGTCCTCTGACATGGTCGCCTAAGTTCATCGCCTGGCTGACTGCACCACCTCCCAAAGGCCAGTCGACCTCTGCAAACGGCATTTGAATTTCAATGAGCTTTCCGAATGTCTTGGCACTCAAAGTGAAATCCATTGGCAAGTCACTCAGACTGTTACCCAGAAAATCTGAGATGTGCTGTATGCGCTGCCAAGACTCACCAACGAAGTCCCAGAGGAGTTGCTCGTACTGTTCGGGAGTAATGAGCGTCCCTGTCAAAAGGAAATAGACCCGTTGGCTTGGGTCAAGGGATTTGAGCTTGAGTTTGTCTGCGACGATGTTGGGGAGTTCAGGCATCGCATATTTAAGAGCAGACCTCAGAAGCGAATTGAGCTGATTGAGTTGACTGGCTCGGTTCCTTGTTGGAAAGCTTCGAAGTATTGCAGGGACGGACAGGCGCGCAACTTGCGCGTATGCCGCATCCCTAGCCAGCGGATAAATCCCGTCAACGTATTCCTTTTGTGCTTTGAAGCTCGTGCCTGCATAGGCAATCAGTACCTTCGAGACCAACTCCGGCATTGTTCTAACCAGATGCATGAACCACTCGGGCGGCTTTTCAGTGCCATCGGTCAGTCGAAAGCAGACCATCTTTTCTAGAGTGCTGCTATCCAATAAATCGAAGTCGATTGGGTTCTCGGCCCAGATCAAATCCATGCCAAGCAGGCATGCAGCGCGGATCCAATGAGCTTGCTGATTCAGGTGCAGTTCAATGATTTCTTTGACGGATGGCAGATCGTTGCGTCGGATGCACGCCTGCATGCCAGCCTTTGCCGCCTCGTATACCTCGACATAGTTGTCGCAGTAGGTCTTGAACCGATCAAGAGGTGTTTCGCCACGCGTGTCAGAGTATCGGTTCAACCAAACCCCAGCCAATTCACCCATCAGAGCAGGGTGTGCTTGGCCTGATCGAATTTCAGAAAGCCTTGCCGCCAGGTTGACGCTTCGCTCGCTTTTGATGTCTGATTGCTCGCGCTGGCGTTCTTGAATTGACTGCCTTTGAGCCTTCCTCCACTCTGGATCTTCCCAGCTGAGTAGAGGCTTTAACCAGCTGGTTTTGAGGGGGTCATTACCTGCCCATTCAAGCACCATGTCAAAGGTTAGACCGGGTGGGGGGTGATCGGACCACAGAGAGCGCATAGCCTCCGCCAAGTGTTCTTTGGCCAAAGCCTCGTTTGGAGTGCAGTCGATGTTCTGGAAATGCCACAGCCCAATGTCTGCAGGAGCTGATATCCCACGAAGGATCTGCGAGTCGTTGAACAAACCGTGGAGTGGGGAGGATGCTGCTTCATTGCGATCAAAACAAACGCCTAGCAGCCCCTTATAGCGCTCGGGTCTGTCGATCAGCCACTGCGTGATGGTTTTGTGGAATTCTGGCTCATGCCGTCGCTCGCCGTATTCATCTGTACCAAGGCGAAGCCAAGTGAAGAGTTGTGTGTCGGGTATTTGGTCGCCATGGGCTTGAACTCCACGAGCAACCAGTGCAGCCAGCGTACGTGAAATGTGGAACTCCACCCAGTTCAACGACTGCAAATCGCTGCGTTGTACCAACTGCTCTAAAACGTACGGCAAATCGTCTTCAGGGACTGCCTTGGGAAATTCATAGGCCCAGAAGTGTTGGTAGCTCTTCAAAATCTTGCTTTTAGGGAGGTGAAGGTAGTTCAGAACCTGTGCAGCAGAAATGGCTCTAGGGAACAATTTTCCCAACAAGATGCCAGTGAGCTCTTCATCTGGATCAGAAATCTTGCCTTGGTTCAGTTGATCCAGGAATTCGATCGCCTGACTATCCCTTACGCCAGACTCAAGCCACGCTTCTAAGGCATGCTGCCTTACGCGTTCCCAGCGAGTGTCATCTGAAGCAAGGTCACGCAGTTCATTGGTCAGCTGGCTCTGAGATGCTGATTCCTTGAGAACCTTGAGGATGAATACCACATAGGTCTGCATCGAATCATCACGCTTGGGGTCCAGCAACGCCTTTAAGTACTCGTTGCGAAGTTCTGCTTGGAAGAGTGGGGAGAGGTTTTCTGCCCCTCTGAGGTCCCAAAGAACCGATGGGTTGGCGGCAGTCTGGGTGTAAATCTCCTGCAAAAGAAGTTTCTTCGCTTCCACATCCATGGGTTGAGGATCGCTGTAGAGAGCAACGGTCAGGGGATCGTTCTTGATCAACCCATGTTGTGCCTTGAGACTCTTAAGTGCCAGCCAGCCGTACAGGCCACGTAAGCCGGCTACAGCTTTGCCGTCAAACCCAAGCATGAGATTGAGCAATCTTTTAAGAGGAAATCCACGTGAGTCGATTTGGTTGCCCAGCCACTCGGCTGCTAGGTACTCAGCAACGCTTCTGTGTGTCGGCTCTAGTTGCTGATCGTTGGAGGTAGATGGCACAAAGAGTGCGGTGTCCAATGCCGTAGCCGCTAGTTCAGGTGAACGCAGCTCTAAGCCGAGCAGTACAGGGAATCGGTCGTTTTGAGCTGACGGGTCGAGCGCGACACCAGACTTGTCTGCCAACAGCAAAGTGGCGAATATCTGGCCAGCGGCTTCCAGGAGGGTGTCTTTGAGAACAGGCTGAAAGCGGGTTTGGTCACGGTGCTTACGGTTTTCCTCCTGAACCAAGGCTTGGCATGCAAGGCGGTACGTCTCATCTCGACTGCTTGGCCAAGTTTTTCCGCCTAGCGCTTTAACGGTTAGTCCAAGCGTTTGGGGATTGCTGAGTAGGGCGTTGATTCCGTGAGCCTCTGCTTGCGTGACCAGGTCTTCCGCGTCAGATCTGTTGAAGTTGATTTCGAGAATCTGCTTGATGTCTGTTGTTGTCAGCGGCTCCAAGGTGTAAATCGGGAGTAGTCCGCTTGGCGAGGCTCCGATGATTTCTTCAAGATCAGATTGCCCGTACCAGTCTGCTGCACGGCATGCGATCCGAAAATTTGGCAGCCCTAGTTTTCTGAGCTTGGACTTGACTTGAACCAGGATGGATCCAGTCGCACCGCTCGCACGAACTTCGTCCAAACCATCAAGGAACAGGCACTTGTTCTTCCATTCCTCATCGATGTCGCTGTAAACGAATTCGGCAATCGTCAATCGCAGACCATCGACAGCTTTCGCCTCGGATTTGAAGGCTTCACTTTTCCCCGCGCCAGGTTCTCCCAGCAGCACCCAGGCTGGGATTGACCTCAGCGATTCCAGTGCAACCGCTTCGATGTCAGGCCCACCGTCAGGCAATTGGCGGAGCTGTTTAACGCTGCGGGGGACAAAGACCATTTACTTCATCCAGCTTTCAACCGGTTGCAGCAGGAAGTCGGAAATGGCAACGCCATCGGCTCCCACCGCCATTGGGGTGACATTTTTGTACTTTTCGGCAAAGATCTGTAGGCCCTTGGGGGCGGCATAGTCATCCCCGCTCTTGACCTCAATGGCCAACAGCTTTTCGCCATCGGTCAGTACGAAGTCCACCTCACTGGGGCTCTCCCGCCAGTAATACAGGCTGGAGTTTTCCGGCTTGTTGTTGATCAGATGGCTGCCAACGGCACTTTCAACCAGTCGTCCCCAGTACGTGCGGTCGTTTTTGGCCTGTTCGAACGTGTACTTGGCCTGAGCAGAAATCAGGGCCGTGTTGTGGGCATTGAATTTGGGTGGAGATGCTCGCCTGCGCAGCTCTTGCCCCGCGTACTTTTGCAGGCCTGTCAGCAAACCCGCTTGTGAGAGTAGATCCAGGTAATGGGCCAGAGTGACTGTGTTGCCTGCATCCTGGAGTTGGCCTAGCAATTTCGTCAGGGCGACCAGTTGCCCTGAGTAAGCGCCGCAGCCCAGCTCGAACAGGTTCTTCAAGAGAGCAGGCTTTTCGACCCGGGTCATCTGCAGGATGTCACTCTCGATGTTGGGCTTGATCAGTGCATCTCGGACGTACTGACGCCAACGGGTTTCGTCGCGGATCAAGCTGGCTGCACCTGGGTACCCGCCGAAGTAGATGTACTCGTCCAGTGAAAAGTCGAAAGCCTCCTGCATTTCGCCGTAGGACCAGTGCGACATGTGGATGGGCTCATAGCGCCCAGCCAGGCTTTCGGTCAGCCCTTTTTGCATGAGCCACGGCGATGACCCTAGCAGCACGACGTGCAGAGGAACTTGCTCAGCACGGTCAGCATCCCACAGCCCCTTGACGACCTCTGACCATCGGGGAATTTTCTGGATCTCATCGATGGCCAGGACATGGAATTGCCCGGGGGGCAATGATCGGGCTTTGGCTCGAGCCTGTGTCCACCTGTTGATGATCCATTTTTCTGTGGCTTTTGCCCCTGGCTCTGCCTGAATGGTGCTTGGGGCATCGCTGAATGGGTCGACGGTGGTAGTTGCTGACTGATCCGTGGCTTCAAAGGTAGAAGGGCGACCCGCCAGAGCCTGGCGGACCATAGTTGACTTGCCAATTTGGCGCGGCCCGGCTACAACGATCATGAACTTGGGATGTTCATTGAGTCGAGCTTCGAGGGTCTTCAGATGGGGGCGGTTGTACGGCATTTGCATACCATTGAGTAAATTTACTTTGCATTGTACAATTGGTGCTTGTTAAATGCAACTGTGGGCATAAACAAGCGACATTGAGCTGAAAAAATTGCCCTTGTTTAGGGTTGCACAAGTATGTACATTTGAAAAATGTTTGACGATTTCCGTGCTTACTATCATGAGAACGTACTTGCGACGTATGCAGAGTTTCGCTACCAAGTGCAGGGGGATGCAGCAGGAGAAAGTCGTGATCTGCGTGCTGCCGTCGCTGTCTGCGAGGCTCTTTTTCATTTGAGGGAACATCTTCCGGCGGAACATGCTATTTCGCGCTCGGATGTCGAAGCTCAGTGCCCGGACTTTGGACTTGTGGCAGACATCGCGAACGTGGCGAAGCACCGTGAATTGACCGGCAAGACCCCTCACGGAGCGCCGTTGATCTCTAAAGCTGATCAACTCAGCGAAGTTCTTGTCATCACTTCTTATGAGGATGTGGAGGGAGAGTACCGTGGGTTCACCAAGGAGGTTTGTGCATGTCTAAACACTGGCTCCAACGTGAACGTGATGGAGGTGGTCACAAAAGTCCTGAACTATTGGCACCAGTATCTTGTAACCGCCGGGATAGAAAGTACGCCCAAGACCTTCGTGTTTGATGACGGCTTGGGGTACCGCAGTCGTAGGGCATGCCAAACTGGGCCAACCTTGCAGATGATCCAAGGTGTTCGCTTCAGCCAAATACTTCAGCTAAGGAAATTCAATCTTTCTACGGGCAAGGCGGAGCCAATAGCCCTACCACCTGACGCGAAGGTCCATATGCAGATTTGGAAACCACCAGGTTATGAAATTGAACTTTCGCTCCGTCATGATCAGAGTGGGCGTGAATACAGTCGGAAGATCTCACTGACAGTAGATGAAGGTGATCTGATCAAGGGGCTGCCTGAAGATCAGCGTGAAGCCCATATTAACTCTCTTCCTGTGGTGCGCGATGCATATCGGGAAATGGTTGAAGAAAAAAACCGTAATGACGACGGCGTTACTGGCTCTGGAGGAGTTGGGTTGTGAAATCACATGCTGTAAATTTGTCTTTCGACTCCATAGAAGAGCTTTTCAGAGCAGAGCTAATCGCTGGATATGAATTTCGAGCGGAGCGATGTTTCAGTGACGGACGTTGTGTTCTTGTTCAGCAAGTTACATGTGATGACCGTACTCTGACCTATTTGTTGTTGAGGTATCACATCTGATGCGCGACTATGAAATTGATGTTGAGTGTCCTTTCTGTACAGCAAAGACACGACTAAACCGACTGATGGCGCATGCCAAGAAGTCTCATCCTGAGGTCAGTGCTTCAGACTTTAAGAAAGCCTTGTACCAAAAGATCAAGTCGAATCCTTCATCCGTAGATTTGAGCAGGGTCACCCGATCAGTCAACATGGTTTCGGCAACACAACGAATCCGTGAGGTCCGTGACCAACACCATACCGGAACATTTTCTGGAGGAGCAGTTGATGGTGGTCGGCGAAGGTAGTGCGAATGTACGTTGAGATCGAAGCACCGAGAATGGAAGAGTACGCGCAGGGTTTTCCCAGCTACTGGCTGAAATCAATCTTCATTGCGTCGGTGTCCTCGCAATATCAGGTGAATGCGTTGGCGAGCACATACGTCCGTTTGGTTGAGGCCGCCATCGTGGAGTACAACATGGGTGTTTCGAAGCTTCAAGAATTCTGGAGCACGCACACCTCACTTAATCTTGGCGCAATGCACCGATCTGGATCTCATTTTGAGACGTGTCTGTCCAACATGTACCGTGCAACGAATTGTTTTCGAAAACTCCGGAGAAGTCAGGATGCTTTGGCAGTAGCCCTGAACACTGACAAACCCGTATTTGCAACGGACGCAGTCGCAGCTCGATTCAAGGACATGCGGAACGACATCCACCACATGGAAGAACTTGTGATTGACGGTCGAATTAAGGCCGGGGACTCGTTCGCCCTAAGGCCTGATGGCCCAGAGACTCCGCATCCAAGCGAAGCCGGGCAAACTATAAAAAAGA
>Ga0228699_1000163_pt1 | contig 61841 bp, 56 predicted proteins | sample McNCre217_Aug_MG_FD_178016 | JGI IMG/M metagenome (GOLD analysis project Ga0228699, IMG submission 178016) | Freshwater microbial communities from McNutts Creek, Athens, Georgia, United States - 2-17_Aug_MG | ecosystem: Environmental > Aquatic > Freshwater > Creek | place: USA: Georgia... | reverse complement strand
GGGGGCATCGGTCTTTGCGCGCAGTTCAGCGACCATGCTTGCGGTAATAGCAGCCATTTAATTTCTCCGTATCAGTTCAGTTCGAATTCAGTTCAGGTGTGAAAAAGGGGCTGCAGGAGCCCCTTCTCCGAGTTGGCAGAGGCTTTAAGCAGCGACTTCAACAAACTCGTCGTCACCTTCGGTGACGGCTTTGACAACGTCGTTCACGGCGTTGGCACGGCCTTCCAAGATCGCGTCCGCGATACCGCGGGCGTACAAGGTGACCGCTTTGGAAGAGTCATCGTTGCCAGGAATGATGTAGTCGATGCCTTCGGGTGAGTGGTTAGAGTCGACCACACCGATCAAAGGAATGCCCAATTTCTTGGCTTCAGCGATGGCGATCTTGTGGTAGCCAACGTCGATCACAAAAATCGCATCAGGCAACACGGCCATGTCTTGAATGCCGCCGATGTCTTTCTCAAGCTTCTCGATTTCACGCTTGAACATCAGTTGTTCTTTTTTGGACAAGCTGTCCAAGCCAGCTTCTTGCTGGACTTTCATGTCTTTCAGGCGTTTGATCGAGGTTTTGACCGTTTTGAAGTTGGTCAACATGCCGCCCAACCAACGTTGGTCAACGAAAGGCATGCCAGCGCGTTGCGCTTCAGCAGCCACGATTTCGCGCGATTGACGCTTGGTGCCGACCATCAAAATGGTGCCGCGGTTGGCAGCCAATTGCTTGGCGAACTTGGCCGCGTCTTGGAACATCGGCAACGATTTTTCCAAGTTGATGATGTGAATTTTGTTGCGATGACCGAAGATGAAAGGAGACATCTTGGGGTTCCAGAAGCGGGTTTGGTGACCAAAGTGGACACCGGCTTCCAGCATTTCGCGCATTGTGACTGACATAGTTTCTACTCCAAAGGTTGGGTCTAAAATCCAGTCCTTCATCGCCGCAAGTCATTCCTCAGAAAGACCCCCGGCAACACCTTGAATGGACTGGTTTGCGAGTGATGTTTAGCCCGTCCCAGGCATTTCGGCCTGAATTCGGGAAAACCCAAAGATTCTAGCACAGCGCACCATGCATCCACACCCCCTCCTCCCATTCTGCGAGAGCTCTCACGCATGAAAGTTGCCATCATTGGCGCAGGCGTCATCGGGGTCACCACAGCGTATGAGTTGGCCGCGCAAGGTCATCAAGTCCAAGTGTTTGAGCGCAACAGCGCAGCCGCAGAAGCCACCAGCTTTGCCAACGCCGGTGTCGTGTCTGCCGGTTATGCCGCACCTTGGGCTCGTCCCGGTCTGCCTCGCCATTTGTTCGCCCATCTCTGGCAGCGCGACACCCCACTGCGTATCGGCCGCTTGAGCCGGCATGAGCTGCGCTGGCTTTGGAAATTTTGGAAAGCCTGCGACAGCGCCACATTCGCACGCAACCGTGAGCACATGCTCAGACTTGCGATGTACAGCCAACAACGCATGCAAGCCCTTGGCAACACCCTGAACTTGGCGCACGACAGGGCACCGGGCTACATGGTCTTGCTGCGGTCTGAGCGCGAGCGTCAATTGATCGCCCCCTCCTTGCAAGTCATGCGTGACGCAGGACTCACCATCAAATCTCTCACGGCACAAGAGGCTTGCGCGATTGAACCCGCCTTGAACCCGGAAACACCGTTGGTCGAAGCCCTTCATTTTGCGGATGATGAAGTGAGTAACTGCCGTCAATTCACGCTGATGCTCAAAAGCGAGGCGGAGGTTTTGGGAGCCAAGTTTCATTTCAATGCGCAGGTTCAAGCGTTGTCGCCGAATCAGCCACGAACCGTGCGCTGCACACCGCAAGATCCTGGTGAAACATTCGATGCCGTGGTGGTCTGCGCGGGAGTTGCCAGTGCACCTTTGACCCGTGCACTCGGTTTGCGCATTCCACTGGCCGCGGTGCATGGCTACTCTCTGAGTGCCGCTGTTCGCGAACCCTTGGACGCCCCTCGCAGCGGTGTGATGGATGAACGCTACAAGGTCGCGATTTCAAGACTGGGGCAACGCATTCGCGTCTCTGGCGGCTCTGAAATTGGCGGCCATCCCCACAAACACGACCCCGCCAGCATCAAAACCTTGTACCGCGTGTTGAACGACTGGTTTCCAGGTGCCGCACGCACGCAAGAGAATGTGCAAATCTGGAAGGGAGCACGCCCCATGCTGGCGGACGGCCCGCCTATTCTGGGTGCCAGCGGGATTCCCGGGGTTTGGCTCAATGTGGGACATGGCGCCAGTGGCTGGACCTTGGCGTGTGGCAGCGCACGCATCGTGGCAGACGGTATCAGCGGGCTCAGCTCAGAGATTAATCTTCAAGGTCTAGGACTTGAACGTCTGCAACCCGCTTAAACACCGTGCCCACTCTGCCTGTCATACCAACCCTTGATGACCATCGTGCTTGGCCGCTTTACAGCGCATCCAGCACACGCGCGATAGAAGCGCAGGCACAAGCGCAATGGCCAGCACACACCCTGATGCAACGCGCGGGGCGCGCAGCGGCGCAATTGGCACTGGCCATCCAGCCACACGCACGCCACATCTGGATTGCATGCGGCCCTGGCAACAATGGTGGCGACGGTTTAGAAGCGGCGATGCATTTGCATCATTGGGGCAAGCGCGTCACGGTGACATGGCTGGGGCGCGAAGGCACGCTCCCAGCAGATGCGCAACTGTCCTACCAACGTGCGGTGCAAGCCGGCGTTCATTTTCAGAACGAACTACCGACGGACTTTGACTTCGCCATCGATGCCCTGCTCGGCATTGGCTGCCAACGCGCACCCGACGGCTTGATGGCCCATTGGTTAGAAACCATTCACCAGGCAACAGTTCCTGTGCTCAACATCGATGTGCCATCCGGGTTGATGGCAGATACCGGTCAATGGCTATGCCCTGGCGCGGGCACCTTGGCAAACGCACCTCGCCATACCCTCAGCATGCTGTCACTCAAACCCGGCCTGTTCACGGCCGATGGTCGAGATGCCTCCGGGCAAGTATGGTTTGACGACTTGGGCGTTGACATCCCCCGCGACATGACACCCACGGCTTGGCTGCAAGCCTCGCACGCCCCAAAGCCCACACGTGCTCACAGTAGCCACAAAGGTAGCTTTGGCGATGTGGTGGTCGTGGGTGGTGCGCCGGGCATGTCAGGCGCTGCGGTGCTGGCCAGCTTGGCTGCCTTGCATGGTGGGGCTGGGCGTGTATTTGCGGCATTGCTCGACACCGCAAGTCACAGTGCTGTCAGCGCCACACACCCGTGCTTGATGGTGCGACACATCGACAGTTTGGATTTCAAAGCCGCCACTGTCGTGTGCGGCTGCGGTGGCGCAGACGCCGTGCGCGCGGCCTTGCCTCGCGTGATTTCCACCGCCGCACGACTGGTGCTGGATGCAGACGCCTTGAACGCCATCGCACAAGACCTGTCTTTGCAAGGCTTTCTCAAACAGCGTTCGGCACGCGGTCAAGCCACGGTGCTGACCCCCCACCCCTTGGAAGCTGCGCGTTTACTCGGACAGAGCACCGCAGAGGTACAAAGTCATCGCCTTGAGGCAGCACAACAGCTGGCCGACCAAACTCAGTCGGTGGTCGTTCTCAAAGGCTCAGGAACCGTTGTGGCGCACCCGGCACAGGTGCCGGTCATCAATCCAACCGGCAATGCCCGGCTGGCCACGGCGGGCACGGGCGATGTGTTGGCAGGCTTGATCGGCGCCAAGTTGGCGCAGGGCACCTCAGCCTTCGAAGCGGCATGTGATGCCGTGCGCCAGCACGGCAGCGTGGCCGACGCGTGGCCTACCACAGGCCCCGCGCTGGATGCCGCTTTGCTGGCGGCATCGCTAGGCTGAGTTACTTGCGCGAACGACGGTTTTTAGGCCCAGCGTTCTTTTTAGAACCCGACTTAACCGCCCCGCCCTTGCCGGGTTGACCCGATTTACCGCCGACTTTGGTGAATGCTTTTTTCACCGCAGCCTTGAAGTTTTGCAGCGGTGATTTGCCAGGCTCTTTGTCTTTGCTTGGACGCAATGCCAAGTCTTCACCTTCACGCACCAAACGGAAATCAATCTTGCGGCCGTCTAAGTCGACACGGCTCACCTGCACGCGCACGCGTGTGCCAATGGCATAGCGAATGCCTGTTCGCTCGCCACGCAGTTCTTGGCGTGCCTCGTCAAAGCGGAAATACTCCCCGCCCAACTCGGTGATATGCACCAAGCCTTCGACGTACATCGCATCCAAGGTCACAAACAAACCAAAACCTGTGGCTGCGGTGACAACGCCGCCGTATTCCTCACCCAAATGCTCGCGCATATATTTGCATTTGAGCCAGGCTTCCACATCGCGACTGGCCTCATCAGCCCGGCGCTCATTGGCACTGCAATGCAGGCCCGCAGCTTCCCAAGCTTGTTGATCCGGTGTGGTTTGCGGTTTTTGCTCCAACTTTTGCGAAGGCTCACGCACGCGTGAGGCCAAACGCCGCGCCAGTTTCGCGTGGGCTTCACCCGGTGTTGGCAGCACAGGCAATTGGTAACGGCGTTGCGACAAAATCGCTTTGATCACGCGGTGCACCAGCAAATCGGGGTAGCGGCGAATTGGGCTGGTGAAGTGGGTGTAGGCCTCAAACGCTAGACCGAAATGTCCGCTGTTGATGGGGGTGTAAATCGCTTGCTGCATCGAACGCAGCAACATGGCGTGAATTTGCTGGGCGTCTGGCCTGTCCTTGGTGGCATCGGCAATCGCTTGGAATTCGGACGGTTTGGGGTTGTCCGTGATCGTCATGCCCACGCCCGTGGTTTTGAGGTAGTTGCGCAGAATGTCTTTTTTCTCAGGCGTGGGACCTTCGTGGACACGGAACAAGCCAGGGTGCTTGCTTTGCAAAATAAAGTCGGCGCTGCAGACGTTGGCCGCCAACATGGCCTCTTCAATCAAGCGGTGCGCATCGTTGCGCACACGGGGGACAATTTTTTCGATCCGACCACTGTCGTCGCACACAATTTGTGTTTCGGTGGTTTCAAAATCGACCGCACCACGCACGTGACGCGCGTTGAGCAAGGCGCCATACACATCGTGCAGGTTCATCAAGTCCTCAACGCGGTCTTTGCGCTTGGCAGCTTCTGGCCCGCGTGTGTTGGCCAAAATGGCAGCCACTTCGGTGTAGGTGAAGCGCGCATGGCTGTGCATGACGGCCGGGTAAAACTGATAGGCATGCACCTCGCCCGTGGCCGTGATGAGCATGTCGCACACCATGCACAAACGCTCAACATCCGGATTCAAAGAACACAGGCCGTTGGAGAGCTTTTCCGGCAGCATGGGAATCACGCGGCGCGGAAAATACACACTGGTGGCACGGTCGTAGGCGTCGATGTCGATGGCACTGCCGGTTTCCACATAGTGGCTCACGTCCGCAATGGCCACCAACAAACGCCAGCCTTTGCCACGCCCCACTTTGGTGGGTTCGCAATACACGGCATCGTCAAAGTCACGCGCATCTTCACCGTCGATGGTGACCAAGGCCACATCGGTCAGGTCGACCCGACCTTTCTTGTCTTGGGCGCGCACCTTGTCAGGCAAGCCGCGGGCCAAGGCCAGACAAGCGTCTGAGAACTCATGCGGCACACCGTATTTGCGCACCGCAATTTCAATCTCCATGCCCGGATCATCGACCTCGCCCAACACTTCCTTGATGCGTCCTACGGGCTGACCATACAAACTGGGCGGCTCCGTCAACTCCACCACCACCACTTGTCCGGTGGTTGCGCGCGCTGTCGCGCCTTTGGGAATCAAAACATCTTGGCCATAGCGTTTGTCTTCTGGTGCGACCAACCAAACACCGCTTTCTTGCAGCAGTCGGCCAATGATGGGCTGCGATGAACGCTCGAGAATTTCAACCACACGTCCTTCTGGACGACCTTTGCGATCGAATCGCACCACGCGTGCTTTGACGCGATCGCGATGTAAAACAGCGCGCATTTCGTTCGGCGGCAAGTAGATGTCTGGCGCACCATCATCGCGTTGCACAAAGCCGTGACCATCGCGGTGACCCGAGACAGTTCCTTCAAACTCTTCCAGTAAACCACTGGTTGTTGCAGAATTTTTGATACAATACCTTTCTTTCCTGAGATGCCCAGGTGGCGGAATTGGTAGACGCACTAGTTTCAGGTACTAGCGAGTAACTTCGTGGGGGTTCGAGTCCCTTCCTGGGCACCAATATAAGTTAAATAAAAGTCACCTTCATGGTGACTTTTGTGTTTTTATGTTGGATTTTTCATCAAATCGGCAACGCAACCAAGTCGTGCCCATCCGTGGCGACTACTTTGGCGCGTGTGAATTCACCGACCTTCAACACTTTGCTGAGTTTTTCGGGCGGTAAAAGCTTCACCACACCGTCAATCTCTGGGGCATCCGCATAACTGCGCCCCACACCACCTTTGCGACCATTGGCTGGCGCGGAATCCACCAAAACTTGCAAGGTATCGCCTATACGTCGCTTGAGCTTGGCAACTGAGACTTCCTCAGCCACTGCCATGAAACGCGCTTGACGCGCCTCGCGAACCTCTTGCGGCAACATGCCTGGAATGTCGTTCGCTGCCGCTCCATTCACGGGGCTGTAGGCAAAGCAACCTGCCCTGTCAATTTCAGCTTCACGCACAAAGTTGAGCAAATGCTCAAACTCTTCTTCAGTCTCGCCAGGGAAACCCGCGATGAAGGTGCTGCGAATCACGATTTGGGGACACAACTCGCGCCAACGCGCAATGCGTTCTAAGTTCTTCTCGCCACTGGCCGGACGCTTCATGCGCTTGAGCACATCGGGATGGCTGTGCTGGAATGGCACATCCAAATAAGGCAAGACACGACCCGAGGCCATCAACGGAATGATCTCATCCACGCTGGGGTACGGGTACACATAGTGCAAACGGACCCATGCGCCATAGGTTTCAGCCAACTGCGCCAGTGCTTGGGTCAACTCGAAAATGCGCGTCTTAATAGGCTGACCATCCCAAAATCCGGTACGGTATTTGACGTCCACGCCATATGCGGAGGTGTCTTGACTGATCACCAACAGCTCTTTGACGCCACCTTCAAACAAAGCACGGGCCTCCTTGAGTACATCGCCAATCGGACGACTCACCAAATCACCACGCATGGATGGGATGATGCAAAACGTGCACCGATGGTTGCAACCTTCGCTGATTTTCAAATACGCGTAGTGCTTAGGCGTCAACTTGACACCGGCTTCGCCAAACGCGCCTGGAACCAGGTCGATGAATGGATCGTGGGGCTTGGGCAAATGCGCATGCACCGCATCCATCACTTCCTGGGTGGCATGCGGGCCAGTGACGGCCAACACGCGTGGATGAATTTGCTGCACCAGGTTCTCGCCATCCTCTGCGGCGCGTGCGCCCAAGCAACCTGTGACGATCACTTTGCCGTTTTCAGCCAGTGCTTCGCCAATCGTGTCGAGGCTTTCTTTCACAGCATCGTCGATAAAGCCACAGGTGTTGACGATGACCAAGTCAGCGCCCGCAAAGGTTTTGGATGTTTGATAACCCTCAGCACTGAGCTGGGTCAAGATCAATTCTGAGTCGGTCAATGCTTTGGGGCAGCCAAGGCTGACAAAGCCGACTTTGGGTGTAGTGACTTCACTCATCAGCGTTTTAACCCCATCACATCTAGCATTTGTTCGGTTTGTTTTTGCATGTGCTTTTGCATCTGTTCTTGCATTTCAACAAAAACATGTTGAGACTGCTCTGCATAACTGCCCATCAAATTGGACATGATGGGAAGAGACGTTAAATCTTTCGATCGCTCGGCCAACTGCGTTTGCATGTCCATGAAGGTTTGGACATTCTTTTCTAAATAAGTCCCCATGAAGCCTTGCATGGCGTGACCATAAAAACGAATGATGTTGGCCAACATCCGTTCCGTCAGAATCGGCGCCCCTTCGGACTCCTCTTCCAAAATAATTTGCAACAAGATACTGCGCGTGAGGTCTTCACCCGTTTTGGCGTCACGTACAACCAGCGGTGCGTTTTGCATCACCAGTTGTTTGATGTCCGCCAATGCCACATAGCTGGATGACGAGGTGTCATACAGCCGACGGTTGGGGTATTTTTTAATCACACGCCCCACATCTTGATCTAGGTGCGTGGTGTTTTTTTTGCTGCTCATGAGTCAGCTCCCGTATGGAAAACAAAAGCCCGCCACTGGTATCACAGTGCCGGGCTGGACGGGGAACAAATTGGTAGGCGCGATTGGAATCGAACCAACGACCCCCACCATGTCAAGGTGGTGCTCTAACCAACTGAGCTACGCGCCTACATTGTTCGAAGCTGAAAGTATAGCAGGTTTATCGCCGTCTCGCCGAACGAATGCCTTTGACATCGCGTACCGAACCCAACACTTTGGTCAATCGGCTGGAGTCGCCCACCTCGACGGTGAATGTCATCAAGGCCAAATCTTTGACGGATTGCGTTTGCACACCAATCACATTCATTTTTTCTTTCGCAAACACTTCCGAGATATCACGCAGCAGCCCTTGCCGATCAAAGGCTTCAATGTACACATCCACCGGATACACCGACGCTTGCGAGGCGTCAGATTTACCCCAAGCCACTTCAATCACCCGATCGCCACTGCGCGCAGCCATTTGATGAAAGTTCGCGCAATCGGCCCGGTGAATGCTGACGCCTTTGCCGCGGGTCACAAAACCTCGGATGTCGTCAGGAGGTGCAGGTTTGCAACAACGTGCCAATTGGGTGAGCAAGGAGTCAATCCCCACCACCAACACGCCACCGCGTGTGGTTTTTTCTGAGTGCTTGGCTTTCTTCAGCAGCACATAGTCATCTGCGACCTTGGGCGCTTCGGGTGGATGCAACAGCGTTTCAATGTTGCGCAAGGAAAACTCGTCCTTGCCTACCACTTCAAACAACGCATCTGCAGACTTGAAACCCAGCTGCGACGCCAGGTCATCCAACTTGATGGCCGTTTTGCCCTCACGTTGCAAGAGCTTTTCGACCGCCTCACGCCCACGCGCGGCTGTTTCTTGCATCGCTTGCGCGTTGAACCAAGCGCGCACCTTGGACCTTGCACGTGAACTGGCTAAAAATCCCAGCTCGGCGTTGAGCCAATCACGCGATGGGCCACCTTCTTTAACAGCCGTGATTTCCACCGTTTGTCCATTTTTCAGGGGCGTATTCAGCGGCACCATGGCGCCATCGACACGCGCGCCTCGGCAGCGATGGCCTAAATTGGTGTGCAAGGTGTAGGCAAAGTCCACGGCGGTCGCACCTTGGGGCAACTCCACCACGGCTGCATCAGGAGTCAACACATAAATGCGATCGCTCAGCGCATCGGTGGTGGCGCGACTAGCAGTTCCTTGCGCATCCCCCGCCGCCAGGTCTCGCTCCCAGGCCAGCAACTGACGCAGTACCGCAATCTTGGCGTCATAGGCACCCGATGCGGAGACGCCCGAATAGCCCTTGGCCCCTGCTTCTTTGTACGCCCAGTGCGCTGCAACGCCATGTTCGGCATGTTCGTGCATCTCCCGGGTTCGAATTTGAATTTCAATCGGCCGCTCTTGTGCATCGCGCACCACCGTGTGCAAGGACTGGTACCCGTTGGATTTGGGCCGCGCGATGTAGTCATCGAACTCTTCCACGATGGGCGTGAAGTGGGCATGCACCCAACTCAAGGCGGCATAGCAATCGGGCACAGTGGGCACCACCACACGCAGCGCACGGATATCAAACACGCGGGCGAAATCAAGCGACTTGCCGCGCATTTTTTTGACAATGCTGTAGATATGTTTCGGCCGCCCTTGCACGCTGGCGTGAATGCCTTGAGAGATCAGCTCTTGCTCCAACTGATTGCGCAGTTGGATCATGTAGTTTTCACGCTCTACACGCTTTTCATCCAACCATCCTGCGACTTGGCGGTAAGTCTCTGGCTCTAAAAAGCGAAACGCTAAATCCTCCATTTCCCACTTGATTTGCCAAATACCCAATCGGTTGGCAAGCGGTGCAAACACATGCAAGGACTCGTGCGCCAAGCCATGAGGCACAGGCTGCTTGCTGGCCGCGAAATAACGCAAAGTCTGTAGGCGAGACGCCAAACGCAGCAAGACCACGCGCAAATCACGCGAAAACGCCAGCAACATCTTGCGCACGTTTTCGGTTTGCAAAGACTTCACCGGTGCATCTGCCGCCACGGCACGTGCCTGGCGCTGCACACGTACCAAACGGGTGGTTTCGATCGCCAAATCGGCATAAGTCGCCCCAAACGCCTTGGTGATGACTTCTTCAGGCTTATTAAGGTATTCGCAGGCATAAGCCAAGTAACTGGCCGCCTGCATGGCTTGTGAACCACCAATTTGAGCCAAGATCACCGACACCGCATCGGCGTGCGACAACACGTCTTCGCCCGTGTCGAGTGTGGCCCCGATTAGCAAAGGCTCGGCAAATGCGCGTGCGCGCAAAAGAGCCTGCGGCTGATCGGGTAAATCCTGCAAGGTTGCGCTCAGCACTGAAGGCATGGGGTTGCCTGAGTTGTGTTTCATAAAGGCCAAAAATCGATTCAGTTAAGCGACAACAAGAAACTTCATAATGTCTCTAGGTTCTCATCGTAATTGATATGGAGTTTTGAAATGTCTGCACGCACACTCATCGGTAAAACAGCCTTGGTCACAGGATCGACCAGCGGCATTGGCTTGGGTATCGCCAAAGCCTTGGCCCAACAAGGCGCCAACATCATCCTGAATGGTTTTGGCGATGCCCAAGGCCCTCAAGCTGAAGTGGCCGCCCTGGGCGTGAAGGTCGCTTACCACGGCGCTGATATGAGCAAGGCTTCAGACATCGAAGCCATGATGAAGTTTGCCGCTGATACGTTCGGAGGGGTCGACATATTGGTCAACAACGCTGGCATTCAACACGTTGCCTCAGTCGAAGACTTTCCCACCGAGCGCTGGGACGCCATCATTGCGATCAACCTCAGCAGCGCCTTTCACACCACGCGCCTAGCGCTGCCTTATATGAAGAAGGCCAATTGGGGCCGTGTGATCAACGTGGCATCGGTTCACGGTTTGGTTGGCTCGGCGCAAAAGTCTGCCTACGTCGCCGCCAAGCATGGCATCGTGGGCCTCACCAAAGTGACGGCGCTTGAAAACGCCACCACAGGGGTGACCTGCAACGCCATTTGTCCAGGCTGGGTTCTCACCCCCTTGGTTCAAAAGCAAGTCGATGCGAAGGCCGCTGCTCTCGGCATTTCCAATGACGAAGCCATCAAACTGTTGTTGGGCGAAAAAGAACCGTCCATGCAATTCACCACCCCAGAAGAACTGGGTGAATTGGCAGTGTTTTTCTGCTCGAATGCCGCTCAAAACGTGCGTGGTGTAGCCTGGAACATGGACGGCGGCTGGGCAGCACAGTAAAAAACCTCAAGAAAGATTTACCGTCTTTTAAATTAATTCTATTTATTTATGTTTAAATACATTTTTAGTTTTAATTAACTCAAAACGGTAAATCTCTTTTACCTTAGAGGTATGACACAAACCTACGCTAAAGAAAATGGAAAATTCGCAGAACGGTTCCGCGCCGCATTGAAAGATGCAGGTGTTCGCGTCTCTGCCACGGTGGTTGCCAACGAATTCAACCTGCGCTACTGGGGGGAAGGAATTTCCTCTCACGCTGCACGCAACTGGTTGATGGGCGTCTCCATTCCCAAACAAGACAAGCTCTTGGTTCTGTCCAAATGGCTAAAGATCTCACCCGAAGGTCTGCTGTTTGGCACACCGCCACCGCGCCCCACGGACGAGACAGCCAGAGATGAAAAGATCAACTTGGTGGACCAACAACTCATCTCACGCTACTTCACACTGCAGCCGGAGCATCGCCGCGTCATCCGTGAAGTCGTGGAAGGCTTGGCAGCCCTCAACGCCAAGACCTAGTAAATCAGGGCCAGCGCGCGCGCTTCCATGCTTTGGCCCAAGCCCACAGGGCCCATTTTTTCAGCGGTCTTTGCCTTGACATTGACCTGCTGCGTTTGAATCTCCAAAGCCTGAGCAATCCGCTCACACATCGCAGGCATGAAGGCTGCCAGCTTGGGCGCCTGCGCAATGACCGTGCTGTCAATATTTCCAATGCGGTAGCCCGCCTCGCGAATCAAACGCCCTGTGTGTTGCAACAACACCCAAGAATCAGCGCCTTTGAAGCGCGCGTCCGTGTCAGGGAAATGCCGTCCGATATCGCCCAATGCAGCAGCGCCTAACAAGGCGTCGGTGATCGCGTGGAGCAAAACATCCGCATCAGAATGTCCCAACAGCCCATGCGTGTGTTCAATCCGAACCCCGCCCAACATCAAAGGGCGGCCTTCCACCAAGGCGTGCACATCCCAGCCCTCACCGACGCGAAATGGGGGCTTTGTGATTTGTTCAGTCATGTGATCGTGTGCCCAAAATAGCCTCCGCCAAGGCGAAGTCCTCAGGATAAGTGACTTTGAAGTTATGAGAACTGGCAGACACCAGCTTCGGCGATAGGCCAAAAGCCTCTATCGCGCTGGCTTCGTCAGTGGCCGAGGGGCCCGCCGATTCCAACGCTTGAATCAAACCTCCGAGATGAAACATTTGTGGCGTTTGAGCCAACCATTTGTCTGATCGATCGACGGTTTGAGCCACACGCCCCGAAACCTCTTGCTTCAAGGTGTCGGCCAATTTGTGGGCCAGCAAACCGCCCACGGGATCATCTTGGCAAGCATCCATCAAGGCGTTGATCTGCTCGGCTGTCACCAAGCAACGTGCCGCATCGTGCACCAAGACCCAATCCGTATCGTGCGCACCTTGCGTGCGAAGTTCACGCAAACCCGCCAACACACTGTCAGCGCGACTCGCCCCCCCGACATAAGCCACATCAAAAAGGGGTTGTGGATGCGCAAGCAGTACCTCGCGCATTTGTTCATCATCCGGCGCCAACACCAGCAAACCGCGCCCCATGCGCGACACCTTGTCGAACGCTTTCAAGGTGTGTACCACCATGGGAAATCCTGCAATGTGTTGGTACTGCTTGGGCTGCACCGTACCCGCGCGGCTGCCTGAGCCAGCGCAAGGGATGACGACATAAAAGCGTGGAGTGGCAGCGGTGTGTGAGGACATAGAGCTTTGAGCGGACGCTGGGTCTGCCCCCCATTCTAGAATTACGCCAATGCATCTGCCCTCTTTGAGTCCCGGCAAACGATTTGCCATGTCCCGCCCTGTCGGCTCTGCGGACGCATTGCTGCTCGCACAGCTGGGAGCGCGCGAAAAAAACAAACAACAACGCGTCGCCATCATCACCGCCGATGCGGTCGACGCCCAGCGCCTGCAAGACGAAATGGCGTTCTTCGCCCCCGACGTGCGCTGCGTACTTTTCCCCGATTGGGAAACACTGCCTTACGACAGCTTCTCACCCCACCAAGACCTGATCAGCGAACGCTTGGCCACCCTGTGGCGCATCTCGCAAGGTGACGCCGATGTGGTGCTCATTCCCGCCACCACCGCGCTGTACCGCTTGGCACCGCCCGCCTTTTTAGCGGGCTACACCTTTCACTTCAAGGTGAAGCAGGCACTGGACGAAGCTAAGCTCAAATCACAGCTCACGCTGGCGGGTTACACCCACGTCACGCAAGTGGTCAGCCCCGGCGAATATGCGGTGCGCGGCGGCTTGATTGACCTCTTTCCCATGGGCTCGTTGGTGCCCTACCGCGTCGACTTGTTTGACAACGAAATCGATTCGATCCGCACCTTCGACCCCGACAGCCAACGCAGCCTCTACCCCGTGCCCGAAGTGCGCTTGCTGCCAGGCCGTGAGTTCCCGATGGACGACGCAGCCCGTGCGCTGTTTCGCAACCGTTGGCGCGAAATGCTCGATGGCGACCCGACCAAGAGCCGCATCTACAAAGACATTGGCAATGGCGTGGCCACCGCCGGCATCGAGTACTACCTGCCCTTGTTCTTTGAAGAAACCGCCACGGTGTTTGACTACCTCGGCACTTCGGCCACCGTGGTGTTGCACGGCGACTTAGAGCCCGTGTTCCAGCGCTTTTGGCAAGACACGCAAGATCGCTTCCGGCTCGTGCAAGGCGATCCAGAACGTCCCGCCTTGCCGCCCACCCATTTGTTTTTGAGCGCCGAACAGTTCTACGCTGCGGCCAACAGCTACGCCCAGTTTGCGCTGCGCCCGCACGTGACCGATGTCATCGACAACGCCTTTGCCCAAACCTTGCCCGATCTCACCGTGGTGCGGGGCGCGGCAGATCCGCTGCAAAAGCTGCAAGCGCACGCTGGCAAAACCGCCAACCGCTTGCTCATCTTGGCCGAGAGCGATGGCCGCCGCGAAAGTTTGCTCGACTTCTTGCGCTCGTCCAACGTCAGCCCGCCTGCGTTTGATTCGCTGGCCGAGTTCGAAGGCAGCGCCGAGAAAATCGGCATCGCCACTGCCGCACTGCAAGTGGGTTTCAGCTGGACCGAAGCGGGCTTAGACCTGATCACCGAAACCGAGCTGTTCGCCGTCGGTGCCACCACCCGCCGCCGCAAGAAACAAGAACAAGTCAGCGATGTCGAAGCGCTAATCAAAGACTTGTCCGAACTTAACCTGGGTGACCCCGTGGTGCACAACGCCCACGGCATTGGCCGCTACCGTGGCCTCATCAACATGGACTTGGGCGAGAAAAACGCCGATGGCTCGCCCGCGTTGCAAGAATTCTTGCACCTCGAATACGCCGACAACGCCGTGCTCTATGTGCCCGTCAGTCAGTTGCACTTGATTGGGCGCTACACCGGGGTCAGCGCCGACGAAGCACCTTTGCACAAACTCGGCTCCGCCCAATGGGACAAAGCCAAACGCCGCGCCGCCGAACAAGTCCGCGATGCCGCTGCCGAACTGCTCAACATTTATGCGCGTCGCGCGGCGCGACAAGGCCACCCCTTCCGCTACTCGCCGCAAGATTACGAAACCTTCGCCAACGACTTTGGCTTTGAAGAAACCGCCGACCAGCGCGCCGCCATCCACGCCGTCATGCAAGACATGATCAGCCCACGCCCCATGGACCGCCTGGTGTGCGGCGACGTGGGCTTTGGCAAAACCGAGGTGGCCTTGCGTGCTGCGTTCGTGGCCGTGACGGGGGGCAAGCAAGTGGCCTTCTTGGCCCCCACCACTTTGCTGGCCGAACAGCACTACCAAACCTTGGTGGACCGCTTCAGCAAGTGGCCCATCAAAATTGCCGAGATGAGCCGCTTTCGCTCAGCCAAAGAAATCACCGCGGCTGCCAAAGGTTTGGCGGAGGGCCAAGTGGACATCGTGGTGGGCACGCACAAGCTGCTGAGTGAATCGGTCAAGTTCAAAGACCTGGGCCTGCTCATCATCGACGAAGAGCACCGCTTTGGCGTGCGCCACAAAGAAGCCATGAAAGCCATGCGCGCCGAGGTAGACGTACTCACGCTCACCGCCACGCCGATTCCGCGCACGCTAGGCATGGCGCTCGAAGGTTTGCGTGATTTGAGCGTGATTGCCACCGCGCCACAGCGCCGCTTGGCCATCAAAACCTTTGTGCGCAACGAAGGCAATGGCGTGATTCGTGAAGCCGTTCTGCGCGAACTCAAACGGGGCGGCCAATGCTATTTCTTGCACAACGATGTGGCCACCATCGAGAACCGCCGTGCGCAACTGGAAGAACTGCTGCCCGAAGCTCGCATTGCCGTGGCCCACGGCCAAATGCCTGAACGTGAGCTGGAACGCGTCATGCGCGACTTTGTGGCCCAGCGCTACAACATGTTGCTGTGCTCCACCATCATCGAGACCGGCATTGACGTGCCCAGCGCCAACACCATCATCATGAGCCGCGCCGACAAGTTTGGTTTGGCGCAGCTGCATCAGTTGCGTGGACGCGTGGGCCGCAGCCACCACCAAGCCTATGCCTACCTCATGGTGCCTGACACACAAGGCCTGACCAAGCAAGCGTCGCAACGTTTGGACGCCATTCAGCAAATGGAAGAACTGGGCTCGGGCTTTTACCTGGCCATGCACGACCTTGAAATTCGCGGCGCGGGTGAAGTGCTGGGCGAAAACCAAAGCGGCAACATGCTGGAAGTGGGATTTCAGCTCTACAACGAAATGTTGTCTGAGGCTGTGCGCGCGTTGAAGAACGGCGAAGAACCCGACCTACTCAGTCCGCTGAGCGCCACCACCGAAATCAACCTGCACGCCCCCGCCCTGTTGCCCGACGACTACTGCGGCGATGTGCACCTGCGCTTGTCGTTCTACAAAAAATTGGCCACCGCCAAAACCGGCGACCAAATTGATGCGCTGCTTGAAGAAATCGTGGACCGTTTTGGCAAACTGCCTGCGCAAGCGCAAACCTTGATGGATGTGCACCGACTGCGCGTGCAAGCCCGCAACTACGGCGTGACCAAGGTTGACGCGGCACCCGGCGTGACCCACATCAGCTTCAAGCCCAACCCACCATTTGACGCCATGCGCATCATCGAGCTGGTGCAAAAAAACAAGCACATCAAACTCGCGGGTAACGACCGTTTGCGCATCGAGCGTGATTTACCCGAGCCCCAAGCCCGTGCGCAAATGGTGCGTGATGTGTTGCGTTCACTTGGGACACCCACCGCTCCCGTTGCCAAAACGACTGAGGTTCAGTCGTAAAGATGGCAGCCACTTGATCAGACGGTTTGTATTTACGCCAGTGCTCCCTATGCAACAACATATTCAAGTTTCAATCAAGAACCACGTTGCACACATTCAGTTAGGCCATCACGCCACCTTGAATGCACTGAGCATTGGCTATTGCGACGCCATTGACCAAACCGTCAAAGCCTGTGATGAAAACACGGATGTGAAGGTCATTCTGCTCAGCTCTACAGCGAAGCACTTTTGTGCCGGTGCAGACATTGCAGAAATGAAAAACATGTCTCTCGCAGATGCACAACACTTGGATTTTGTCGGCTGCGTGAAGTATGTGGGTCATGCTAAAAAGCCCATCGTCGCAGCCGTCCACGGGCTCGCCTTGGGTGGTGGTTGTGAACTCGTTGAAATGTGCGACATCGTCATCGCATCCCAAAGCGCCAAGTTCGGACATCCTGAAATCACACTTGCAGCCATGCCAGGTGCAGGAGGCACGCAGCGCTTGACGCGAGCCCTTGGTAAAGCTCAAAGCATGGACCTGCTACTCACGGGAAGAACGCTTTCAGCACAAGAAGCATTGGCTATAGGGCTTGTGTCGCGGATTGTGCAAGACAGTGAATTAATCAGCACGGCCAGCAGCATTGCAGAAAAAATTGCAGGCTTTTCCTCACCTGTGGCGCAACGCATCAAAGCCTCTGTGAAAAACACATTTGAGTACCCACTCAGCAGTGCCTTAAAAATTGAGGCATCGATGTTTCACCAATGTTTCAGTGAATCTGATTTTCAAGAAGGCCTCACGGCCTTCGTTGAAAAACGAACACCGAAATTTACAAACTGAATCAGCGCCGATAATTTAGACATGACTGCTGCTACCGAATTCGCCCCTGGCCTTGCCATTCAAGGCTTCACCGTCCCCTTGAAACTCCAAGACTTCAAACTCATCGCGTTTGACATGGACTCGACGCTCATCAACATCGAGTGCATTGATGAAATCGCCGATGCCGCAGGCCGCAAGGCCGAGGTGGCAGCAATCACTGAAGCGGCAATGCGCGGTGAAATCACCGATTTCAAAGACAGTTTGCGCCGCCGCTTGGTCTTGCTCAAAGGTGTACCCGAAGCTGCTCTGCACGAAGTGTTTGAACAGCGCCTTCGTTTGAACCCAGGTGCCAAAACACTGGTCGACACCTGCAAAGCCCACGGCATGAAAGTGTTACTGGTCAGCGGTGGCTTCACCTTTTTTGCCGACCGTGTGTGTGAAATGTTGAATATCGACTTTTCTCGCAGCAACGTGCTCGACATTGCAGACGGTCATCTGACCGGGCAAGTGGCCATGCAAGACTGGGGCGATATTTGCGATGGCGCCGAGAAGCGCAAGATGCTGCTGCACATCTGCGCACAGATGGGCATCAAGCCAAACGAAGCAATTGCCATGGGCGATGGCGCCAACGACTTGCCCATGATGGGCGAAGCGGGCTTATCGGTGGCTTACCACGCCAAGCCCAAAGTGCGCGAACAAGCCATGGTCGCTATCAATGAAGGTGGCTTGGACCGTTTGCTGGAAGTGGTCCAGGTTTAACCCAACCCAAGCCCCTCGGGCCTTGGGGCAATCACACGCCTTCGGGCTTGATTTGCGCCCGTGCAATCACCTGCTTCCAACGGGCTTGCTCCACCTTGATGAAAGCTTCAAACTCAGCCCCCGTGCTGCCAATGGCCAGGGCATTGTCCGCCGCGAGTTTCTCTTTCACATGCGCACTGCGGCCTGCTTTGACCGCCTCAAGTTCGAGCTTGGCCAAATTGGTTTTGGCCCATTTGCTCGGGGCCATCAAGCCGTACCACTGCGTCATTTCAAAACCCTTGTAGCCTTGCTCCGCCACCGTGGGTACATCGGGCAGTTGTGACAAACGGGTGCTAGAGCCAGTGGCAATGCAACGCAACTTGCCCGCTTTGATGAATTGGATCAACGCAGGTGCACCGGCCGCGCTGGCTTGCAAACGACCTGCCATCAAATCGGTCAGCATGGGGCCCGTACCGCGGTAAGGCACATGCAACACAAAGGTCTCGGTAGCCATCTTCAAATACTCAAACGCCAAATGGCCTGCACTGCCGTTGCCCGCCGTGCCGTAGTTGAGTTGGCCGGGCTTGCTTTTGGCATAGACCACAAACTCTTTGAGGTTCTTCACGGGCAAGTCAGGATGCACCACATACAAGCTCGGCACTTTGGATACCAAGGTGATGGGCGTGAAGTCACGCGCCGCATCGTAGGAGAGCTTGTCAAAGATGAAGGGGTTGACCGCCAAGGTACCGATGTGACCCAAGATCAGGGTGTGTTCATCGTGGCTGTTGGCGACTTCTTGCATGGCGATATTGCCTGCACCACCGGGCTTGTTGTCCACAAACACGTTCTGCCCCAGGCCCTTGCCCATTTCTGCGGCCACGGCGCGGGCCACAATTTCTGAGCTACCGCCAGGTGCAAACGGCACCACCAGGCGCAGCGGTTTGTTAGGCCAACCACTTTGTGCCCAAGCACTGGGCAGCAACCCATTGACAGAAACCAACCCAGCAGTAGCCAGCCAATCGCGGCGGGTGAATGTGTTCATGATTTTTTCTTTCTTGTTTTCAACGCAAGGCGTTGTAAATGGTTTGCGCCAACTCTTCCGAGATGCCTTCCACCGTACACAAGTCTTGCACGCTGGCATCGGCCACACCGCGTGCGCCACCGAAGCGTTGCAACAACTTCGCACGCTTCTTCGGCCCTACGCCTGGAATTTCTTCAAGCTTGCTGCCACCCACGCGCACCTTGGCACGTGCCGCACGCATGCCGGTGATGGCAAAGCGGTGTGCCTCATCCCGTATTTGCGCGACCAACATCAAGGCGGCAGAGTCACGGCCCAAGTAGACCTTCTCGCGGCCATCGGCAAACACCAGCTCTTCCAGGCCGACTTTGCGCCCTTCGCCTTTTTCTACACCGACGATGCGTGAAAGATCAAGCCCAAGCGACTCAAACACCTCTCGCGCCATCGACACTTGGCCTTTACCACCGTCAATCAGCACAAGATCGGGCAGCTTGCCATCGCCCGCACGCACGGCCTCGGCCAGCTTGCTATAGCGGCGCACCAGCACTTGGCGCATGGCGGCGTAGTCGTCCCCTCCCGTGATGCCGTCGATGTTGTAGCGGCGGTATTCGGCGCTCTGCATTTTGTGGTGGTGAAACACCACGCACGAGGCCTGGGTGGATTCACCCGAGGTATGCGAAATGTCAAAGCACTCCACACGGAATTGCTCTAAATCTTCAGGTGCCAAATCAAGAGCGTCCACCAGCGCTCGGGTGCGTGCTTGTTGCGAGCCTTCTTCGGCCAGCAAACGAGCCAATTGAATGTCGGCGTTTTGTTGTGCCATTTCCAGCCACACCCGACGCTGCTCGCGTGGGTTGTGCACAGCCGTGATCTTGACGCCTGTTTGTTCCGTCAGCGCTTGCAGCAGCTCTTTGTCCACCGCGTGGCTGGTGATGAGCGCGGGAGGCACCGGCACATCCAAGTAGTGCTGGCTCAGGAATGCCTCCAGCACTTCGGCAGGCTCGGCATCGTCCACATGCACCGGAAAGTAAGGTCTGTCGCCCAAATGGCGTCCCCCGCGCACCATGGCCAAGTTGACACAGGCTTTGCCACCCTGCACTTTCACGGCCAGGATGTCCACGTCTTGGTCACCCACCGTGTCCACCGCTTGTTGGTGCAGCACTTTAGAGAGCGCGCTCATTTGGTTGCGCAACTCAGCGGCTTGTTCAAACTCCAGCTTATCGGCATGGGCCATCATGCGTGCCTCGATGCTGGCCATCACCTCTTGGGTTTCACCACGCAGCAAGCGCATGGCGCTGTCCACATCGCGCTGATAGTCGCCCACCGAGATGTGGCCCACACACGGCCCTGAGCAACGTTTGATTTGAAACAGCAAACACGGACGGGTGCGGTTGTTGAACACCGTGTCTTCACAGGTGCGCAAACGAAACACTTTTTGCAGCAGCTGAATCGCTTCGCGCACCGCCCACACGCTGGGATAAGGGCCGAAGTAATCGTGGCGTTTGTCCACCGCACCGCGGTAATACACCACACGGGGAACTTGTTGGGGGCTGGGGCTCAGACTTTTAGATGCACTGGTGTTGACCAAGCCACCGTGCTCAGCCACTTGCTTAGGCGCCTCATCAGCCTTCACCGCCACACCACGCGTCATCTTCAAATACGGGTAGCTCTTGTCATCTCGGAACAAGATGTTGTACTTGGGCTTGAGCGTTTTGATGAGGTTGTTTTCCAGCAGCAGCGCCTCGGCCTCAGAGCGCACCACCGTGGTCTCCATGCGCACAATCTTGCTCACCATGTGGCCAATGCGCGTGCCGCCATGGTCTTTTTGGAAATAACTCGATACCCGTTTTTTCAGGTTGATGGCCTTGCCCACGTACAACACCTGCTCTTGCGCATCAAAGTAGCGGTAGACGCCTGGCAGCGCGGGCAAGCTGGCCACGAGCTCTAACAGCTCGGGTGGGTGACGTGGCGTAGCGTCTGACGGGTTTTGGGACATGCCCGTATTGTGGACAATCTGCAGCGTGAAACCCAGCCCATCGTCATCCATCTCGCCACCCCATGTCCTGTGCTGGGATGTTTTTTGTCGCGTCATCGACAACCATGGCGACCTGGGCGTGTGCTGGCGCTTGTGCGCCGACCTCGCCCAACAAGGTCACAGCGTGCGCCTGTGGGTCGACGACGCATCGGCCCTGGCATGGATGGCACCGCAAGGCTGCACGGACGTTGCGGTGCATGTATGGCCCAACGACGCCACCCTGCAAGCACTGGCCCAAGATGCTGCGTTCCAGGTGGGCGATGTGGTGGTCGAAGCCTTTGGCTGTGAACTGCCCCCAGCCTTTCAAGCCCTGATGGCGCAAGGCACACCGCCGGTGTGGATCAACCTCGAATACCTCAGCGCCGAAGGCTATGTGGCCCGTTCGCACGGCCTGCCTTCGCCCGTGATGAGTGGCCCTGCTCGTGGTCTGACCAAGTGGTTTTTCTTTCCAGGCTTCACGCCCGACACCGGTGGCTTGCTGCGCGAACCTGATTTGCTGGCGCGTCAAGCTGCGTTTGACCGCAGTGCCTGGCTGGCATCACTGCCGCTGGACACCAACATCACCGCCCATGAACGTGTGATCGCCTTGTTTTGCTACGAGCCACCCGCCTTGGCCGTTTTGCTGCAAGACCTCAGCCAAAGCGAGATCCACACACGCTTGCTGGTCACGCCGGGTCGGCCACAGCGTGCCGTGGCACAGGCCTTGGCGCAGCTGAACATGCCAAGCACGGGTGCTGGCAAGCTGCACATCAGCCAACTGCCCTACTTGAGCCAAACCGAGTTTGATCACCTGCTGTGGGCCTGCGATTTGAACTTTGTGCGTGGTGAAGACTCGCTGGTACGGGCCCTGTGGGCAGGCCAACCGTTTGTGTGGCACATCTACCCGCAAGACGATTTGGCGCATCACAACAAGCTCATGGCGTTCTGCCAAGCGCTGCAGATGCCTCAAGACTTGATCGCTTTTCACCTCGCTTGGAATGGCGTGCCCAACACCTCACACCCCGGCCTACCCCGCATCGCGCTTGACAATTGGCGGGTCTGGAGCCAGCAAACGCGGCAACTTTTATGCGCTCAAACCGATCTCACCCGCCAATTGCTGGGGTTTGTGGCGCAAAAACGCTAAAATAAGTGGCTTTGCGAACCCCGGGCAGCTTGAGCTGCACGGGCCACATTCCACCCACAAGAACCTCATCCTATGAAAACCGCTCAAGAAATCCGCGTCGGCAACGTCATCATGCACGGCAAGGACCCCATGGTTGTCCTGCGCACCGAATACCAACGTGGTGGTCGTGGCTCGTCGACCGTTCGCATGAAACTCAAAAGCCTGATCGCCAACTTCGGTACCGAAGTCGTGTTCAAGGCCGACGACAAAATGGACCAAGTGATCTTGGACAAGAAAGAGTGCACCTACTCTTACTTCGCTGATCCGATGTACGTCTGCATGGACGCCGACTTCAACCAATACGAAGTCGAAGCCAGCAACATGGGCGACGCCCTCAACTACCTCGAAGACGGCATGGAACTCGAAGTGGTGTTTTACGACGAGAAGGCCATTTCGGTCGAATTGCCCACCAACGTGACCCGTGAAATCACTTGGACAGAACCTGCTGTCAAAGGTGATACCTCAGGCAAAGTGTTGAAGCCCGCCAAAATTGCAACCGGCTTCGAAGTGGCTGTGCCTTTGTTTGTGGCCCAAGGCGACAAAATCGAAATCGACACACGCACCGGCGAATACCGCAAGCGCGTCTAAACCTACCCAGGTTGACCACATCAAGAGGCTCCTTTGGGAGCCTTTTTTCATGGGCGCGTCCGTCCTGCCGTTAACATCGCCTCATGGATGGAATGCTTGACCCTCACGACCGACGTATCGCAGAAGCTTGGGAAACCCTCAAGGCGCAACACCAACCCGGTGACACCTTGTCTCCCGAGTCCAACCGACTCGCTTTTGCCGACCCTGAGTTTTTATTGCGCCGCGAAACGCGGGGCATTCGCTTTCAACTCGAAATGCTCAAGCCCGACTTGGCGCAGCAAGAACTGGGCATTGAGCACACCGTGGTGGTGTTTGGCAGTGCCCGTTTTCGCAGCGAAGAAGATGCGCACAAGGCCTTGGTTTTGGCCAAAGACAGCGGCAATGAACAAGCCATTGCCCAAGCCCAAACCTTGGTGCGCAACGCACGCTTTTACGAGCAAGCACGCGCCTTAGGGCACCTGATCACCAAGCACAACGCCACCCAACACAATGGCCACAAGATGTACATCTGTACCGGTGGCGGCCCAGGTGTCATGGAAGCTGCCAACCGCGGGGCCAGCGAAGCCGGTGGCATGAGCGTGGGCCTGAACATTGCCCTGCCCCATGAGCAAACCCCTAACCCCTACATCACGCCCGGTCTGAGCTTCAAGTTCCATTACTTTGCGCTGCGCAAAATGCACTTCATGATGCGCGCCAAGGCCCTGGTGGCATTCCCTGGCGGCTTTGGCACGATGGATGAGTTGTTTGAAACACTGACCTTGGTGCAATGCAAAAAAGCCAAACCAGTGCCGATTGTGTTGTTCGGCAGCACCTACTGGAAGCGTTTGTTCAACATCCAGGTGATGGTGGAAGAAGGCGTGATCTCCCCTGAAGACGTGGACTTGTTCCGATACTGCGACAGCGTCGATGAAGCCTGGGACTTTATTCGTGCGTTTTATGAACTCTGAGCGAATACGCGCTGTGTGAGCCCAGGCCCACTATCGCCGACACACACCAAAACACCCCGCTGATACCAATCACGGTGCCTGCGGCACCAAACAACATGGGCATCAACACACTCGACGCGTTGATGCCCATCAGCCTTAAACCCAGGGCTTCGCCGTGCCGGTGCTCGGGCGTGATTTGGTGCAAGGTGCTCATGATCATCGGTTGGACCCCACCCAAGGACAGGCCCAACAACACCGAGCAACACCCCATCAACCAGGCCGTGTCGGTGAATGGGTACACCGCCAACATGAACGAGGTGATGAGCATGGCGCCGGTGATGACTTGCCATTCCTGCAAACGTGCCGCCACAAAAGGGATCATCAACCGAATGAACGCAGCGGCAATCGCAAAGCCGCCCAAGATGGAACCAATGGCCGAGGCACTCAAACCACGCTCATGGCCCAAGATCGGCACCACAAAGGTGTGCACGTCCCAACAGGCTGACAAGAACCAATTCACCAACAGCAAGCGGCGGAACATGGGCTCGTTCAACAAATCCCAGGCGCTGTTTTTTTCATGCCCTTCAGGCTTGATGACCTTGGGCAATTCGTGGGCTTGGCGAATCCACAGCCAGGCCACGAGGGGCAAAGCGGCCATGGCGGCATAGGCCCATTCAAAACCCGCGTGGTCAATCAGCAAGCCCGCGGTGAAGGGGCCAATGAAGTTGGAAAACGCCGGCGCAATCGACAGCCAACTGAAGGCCTGCTTCATCTGGGCCACCCCTTGTGCCGCACGCCCCACATGGCGCTGCAAGGCAATGATGGCGACACCCGTGGCGCCACCCGTCATCAAACCACTGAAGCACAGCACCGGAAAAATTGGCCACAGGGCCGCTGCGCCCGCGCCCACCGAGCCCATCAACACACTCCACAGCACGGGACGCTTGAGACCATGCACATCGGCGTAACGCCCTGCGGGCAAGGCCAAAAACACTTGGGTCAAGGCAAACAAGGCCAGCAGCACACCCACAGCCGCCTCGCTCTGGCCACTGCGCAAGGCCATCAAAGGTGCTGCCATGCGCATGCCCGCCATGCAGGCATGCAAACACACTTGACCTGCGATCAGCTTGGTGAGTTCACGTTTCACACGCTGGCGTCCGTGTCGTCCAGAGCCTCGTCAAACTTGGGCAGCAGCGCTTGGGCCTCGCCTTCGGGCAAGGCTTCGACGTTCTTCAAGGCGCGACGCATTTGGCGGCTGCGGGTGTCGGCGCGGTCCAGGGTGTCGGCTGCTTTTTGCACTTGCTCGCGTACCTTTTCCACCCAATCGCCGTAGCGCTCAAACTCGGTTTTGACCGCGCCCAGCACTTTCCAGACCTCCGAAGCTTGTTGCTCCAGCGCCAAGGTGCGAAAGCCCATGTGCAAGCTGTTGAGCATGGCCAACAAGGTGGTGGGGCCTGCCAACGTGACGCGGTAGTCACGCTGCAAGCTGTCCATCAAGCCGGGACGGCGCAACACCTCGGCATACAAACCTTCGGTGGGTAAAAACAAAATCGCAAAGTCGGTGGTGTGCGGTGGCGCCAAGTAACTTTCGGCAATGCTCTTGGCCTCGGTGCGAATCCGCGTTTCCAAGGCCTTGGCGGCAATTTCAGCCGCGATGGCATCGGCACGGTCTTGGGCGTCCAGCAAGCGCTCGTAGTCTTCGCGCGGAAACTTGGCATCGATGGGCAACCACACGGGTTCGCCGTCTGCACCGCCTCGGCCTGGAAAGCGGATGGCAAAGTCCACCCGTTGGTTGCTGCGGGGTTTGGTTTCGACTTGCTTGGCGTATTGCTCGATCGTGAGCACTTGTTCGAGCAAGGCTTCGAGCTGCACCTCACCAAACATGCCACGTGTTTTGACATTGGTCAGCACGCGCTGCAAGCTGCCCACACCATCGGCCAGTTTTTGCATTTGGCCCAGACCGTTGTGCACTTGTTCCAAACGTTCGGCCACTTGCTTGAAGCTCTCGGACAAACGTTTTTCCAAGGTGGTTTGCAGTTTTTCGTCCACCGTGCGGCGCATTTCATCGAGCTTATCGGCATTGCTTTTTTGCAGTTGTTGCAGCTGTTGATTCAGCGTGTCGCCGATGCTTTTTTGCATCAGCGTGAGCTGTTGCACTTGGCTTTGCTGAAACAAGGCCAGGTTTTGCGTCAACTCTTGGCGCCCGCCTCGCGACGATTCGGCAATTTCGGTACGTAGCTCACGCTCAATGCGTTCGAGCTTTTCGTGCATGCTTTGTAGGCTCTGCTGCAACACCAAGTTAGCGGCTTCGTTGCCACTGGGGCGACGCAACAGTGCCACCAGCAACAAGGCGTTGAAGACGCCAACACCGACGGCGATCCAGACTTCCATCATGCACCCACGGTGTTGAGCGGCGTGATCGATTTGCCTTGGGTCAGGTAGCTGATCAGGTTGTCGGCCGCCAAGGTCGCCATGGCCATGCGGGTGGCCACAGACGCGCTGGCAATGTGCGGTGTCAACACCACATTGGGCACGGTCAACAAATCTGGATGGACCTTGGGTTCGCCTTCGAACACATCCAAACCTGCGGCGGCAATGCGGCGCTCGCGCAAGGCCACGGCCAAAGCCGCGTCATCGACGATGCCACCGCGCGCGATGTTGATCAGCGTGGCCGTGGGTTTCATGTGGGCCAGCTCAGCCGCGCCAATCGTGTGATGAGATGCCGGGCTGTACGGCACCACCAACACCACATGGTCGGCGGTTTTGAGCAATTCTTCTTTGCTCACATAGGTGGCTTTGCATTCGCTTTCTGCCTCTGGGCTCAAGCGTGAACGGTTGTGATAAATCACCTTCATGCCAAAGCCGTGCGCGCCACGACGTGCAATGCCTTGGCCAATGCGCCCCATGCCCAAAATGCCCAGCGTGCTGCCATGCACCTCGGTGCCGGCAAACATGTCGTAGCGCCATTGCTTCCACTCGCCACGGCGCAGGAAATGTTCGCTCTCGGTGATGCGGCGCGCCGTGGCCATCAACAAGGCAAAACCAAAGTCGGCCGTGGTTTCGGTCAACACATCGGGGGTGTTGCTGGCTTGGATGCCGCGAGCCGTCAGGGCCGGCACATCCAAGTTGTTGTAGCCCACGGCCATATTGGCCACCGCCTTGAGCTGTGGGCAGCCAGCCAACACCTCGGCATCGACCGGATCGGCACCGGTGGTCAATGCAGCGGTGTGCTGTGACAACTTGTTCGTCCATTCGGCTTTGGTCCAGACTTCATTGGCTTGGTTGTCAGTGACGTCAAAGTGCTCACGCAAGCGCGCCAGCACTTCTTCAAAAATAGGGCAAGCGACGATGATTTTGTGTTTCATAGGTCAGTCTTTCAATCAGAAGTAGAAGTTGATGCATGTTCGAGCATCTGCAAATGTTGCGCCCACCACGCCGTGATGGCGGGCAACAGGGTCAAGGTCCAAATCACCACCCAAGCCGTCAAAGGCATGAGCAAGCTCAGGTCGGGAAACTGGGCCGCCGTGATCACAGCCAGCACAACCGGAATCACGCCAGTTTCACGCACAGCGCACAGAAACAATTTTTCTTTGAGGCTGATCGACGTTGGTGCCAAAGAAATCAACACCGCCAATGGCCGTGCCACCCCCATGAACAACAAGGCCACGCACAACCCTAACCACACCGTGTCCATCAAGTCGCTCATGGCCACAAAAGGACCGACCATCATGAAGATGGTGGGTTTGGCCACGCTTTCAATTTTGACCTCAAGGTGATGCAACAAGCCGTGAAAGTAATGCGTGCCATGGTTGAAGTTGGCCAACAACCCAGCCACGAAGGCGGCCAAGAACCCATTGCCATGCATGGCCTGCGCCAACACAAAGGTGAGCAAAGGGACCGCCAACACCATCGCGAAGTCATAAGGCGCTTCTGGCGTTTTTGCTTCGTGTCGGCGCGATTTGTAGCGCTCAAACGCATACATGCCACACCAACCCAGCACACCGGCAACGATCCCAAACAAGAACTGTTGCCCCAGATGCCAAAGGTTGTCACCACTGAACAAGCCTGTGGTCAAACTCGTCAAGTTATCCAGCGAAGCGCCCGACACAACCATGGTCGCCACTGCGCCCACGAAGATGGCCCCCACGGCATCGTTCAAAGCACTCTCCGCCACCGACAAATTGGCCACCCGTTTGAAGGGTACTTTGAACACCAACTGCTTCAAGGTGGGAATCAAGGCGGCGGGGTCCGTCGAGCCAATGATGGCCGCCAACAAGGCTGCGGTTTTGCCATCCAGTCCCAGCCAGAGCAGCAATGGGAACATGACCAAGAAGGTCACCAAATAACCCCCAATGGCCATCATGACCGTGGGGAATGCGATGCGCAAAAAGTCTTGGCGCTCAATCTCATCGCCGCCTGATTTCAGAATGATCGCGGCCAACGCTGTACACACCACGACCGATAACGTCAGCTCCGTCGACAAAGGCGCCAAGGCATCGTGCAGCACGATGCCGATCAGCAATTGCAGGGTGAAGCTAGGAAACAAGGTCCCCTCTGCTGCACGACTGCACGCCCACCCAAACAGCAAAAAAATTCCGGCACACCACAGCGAAGCCGCCAATGCAGCTTCCACACCGTCGAACCCACTGAAATGCGCCAGCAACCCAGGCGCCACCGCATTGAGCGCCCAAGCGATGGCAAACAAAACCCCGATGTGGATGTATTTCATGGCCAGTTTATGTCGGCTGTTCGATGTCAAACACCTGCCGCAGATAAGCCAAATACTTTTGGTCTTCACACATGTTCTTAGAAGGCGTATCTGACAACTTGGCCACGGGCTGCCCGTCGCACTCCACCATCTTGATCACAATTTGCAGCGGCTCATAGCCGAGGTCATTGGTCAGGTTGGTGCCAATGCCAAAAGCCAATTGGCAACGCCCTCTGAACTGCTGGTACAGGGCAATGATGCGCTCGACCGTCAAACCATCGCTGAAGATCAACGTTTTGGTCATGGGGTCCACGCGGTTGTTGCGGTAGTGCGCGATCATGCGTTCGCCCCAAGTGAATGGGTCCCCGCTGTCGTGACGCGCACCATCAAACAGCTTGCAAAAGTACATGTCGAAATCGCGCAAGAACGGCTCAATACCGTAAACATCGCTCAGCGCAATGCCCAAGTCGCCCCGGTATTCGCGGGCCCAAGTCTCAAAACCAAACACTTGGCTGTCGCGCAAACGCGGGCCCAGCGCTTGGCAGGCCTGCAAATACTCATGCGCCATGGTGCCTAAGGGCGTGAGCCCAAGCTTCATGGCAAACAAGGCATTGCTGGTCCCCGCCAGTTGACCTTGCGCACCGGTGCCCAATTTGGACGCCAGCACACGCAGCAACTCTTCATGCCAGGCTTTGGAAAAACGGCGACGGGTGCCGTAGTCGGCAATCTTCAAATCGCTCAAACGCTCGGCGTGCAGCGCTTCGATTTTTTGATCGAGGCGACGACGCCCCTCCACAAAGTCGGGCACTTTTTGCGTGTTGCGAAAGTACACCTCGTTGACGATGGCCAGCACCGGAATCTCAAACGGAATGGTGTGCAGCCAGGGCCCCTGAATGCTGATGTCAATTTCGCCATTGGGCAAGGCTTCCACCTGGATGTATTTTTCATTCAGGCGAAAAAGACCCAAGAAATCCACAAAATCGCTCTTGATGAAGCGCAAGCTACGCAACCAGTTCAGCTCGGCATCTTGAAAATGCAGGCTGCACAAAGAGCGAATTTCGTCACGGATTTCTTGCACATAAGGCGCCAAGGCGACGCCTGGGTTGCGACACTTGAACTTGTACGAGACTTGCGCGCTCGGAAACTGATGCAGCACCGCCTGCATCATGGTGAACTTGTAAAGATCGGTGTCGAGCAGGCTCGTGATGATCATCTGTGTCAGTCGTTCGGGTTATGCAACCCAATGGGTGAATTCACTCACGGGCACGCGTGGCGTGACAAAGGTGTTGACCTTGTCGCTCTCGTCCGCATAGCCCAGGGCCATGCCGCACACCAACATTTCGCCCTCGCCCGCGCCAATGTGCGGCAAGATGATGCTGTGGAAGTGGTTCCAAGCCGCCTGTGGGCAGGTGTGCAAGCCACGCGCACGCGCAGCCAACATGATGTTTTGCACAAACATGCCGTAGTCAAACATAGAGCCGCGGCCCATCACAGGATCGACCGTGAACATCAGGCCCACAGGCGCATCGAAGAACTTGAAGTTGCGTTGGTGTTGCAAATGCATTTTTTCTTTGTCGCCTTTGCCAATGCCCAGCAAACCGTACAGGCCCCAACCGTTTTCACGGCGGCGGTCAATGAATGGGCTCACCCACTTCGCAGGGTAGTAGTCGTATTGCTCTTGGTAGTTTTTGGCCAGCTCTGAGTTGTGGCTCATGGCTTCATGTGCTGCGCACACCTTCTCGACCAAGCTGTCGCGGCTTGGGCCTTGCAACACATAGACCTTCCAAGGCTGGGTGTTGGTGCCCGAAGGGGCGCGGCTGGCGACCTGCAAAATTTCTTCAATCAACGCACGTGACACGGGCTGCTGGGTGAAGGCGCGGGCCGACATGCGTGAGTTCATCACGTGGTCTACAGCGGCGACGTTGTTTTGCGTGGTGCTCATACCAATTTCTCCAAGACAGTTTTCAAGTTCAAAGGCAGGGCCTGGACAGGCCGACGGTTTTCTTTATCCACATACACATGCACAAAGTGCCCACGGGCAGCGCACATTTCTTCCCCTTGGGCAAACAAGCCGACCTCGTAGCGCACGCTGGACGAACCCAACTTGGCCACACGGATGCCAGCTTCAACAATTTGCGGAAACGCCAAGGGCGCAAAGTAATTGCATTGGGTTTCGATCACCAAGCCAATGGTTTGGCCGTGGTGAATGTCGAGCGCGCCCTGCTCGATCAGATGGGCGTTGACCGCGGTATCGAACCAGCTGTAATACACCACGTTGTTGACGTGGCCGTACACATCGTTGTCCATCCATCGGGTGTCAATGCGACGAAAGACCTTGAAGGCGCTGCGCGGTTCTGCTTGGGGGCGAAGGTTGGGCGTGGAAGTCATTGGGTACGATTTTGCCAGCGTCGCCAGTACGCCTGGGCGACACGGTAGGTATTGACTTGCACCTGCACGGTATCTGCAATTTGGGCCCCATAACCACCGGCCATGGCAAAGGCCAAGGGCAAGCGGCGGTTGAATGCCCAATCAAAGACGCGACGGTCACGCGCCTCCAAACCATCAAAGCTCAGTTTGAGCCGCCCCAGCCGATCGCCCTCGTGCGGGTCGGCACCTGCCAAGTAAATCACCAGATCCGGGTCAAAGCGGGATTCCAAGGCCATGAAGGCTTGGTCCAAGGCTTCCAGGTAAGCGTCGTCGTCACAGCCGTCGGGCAGCTCCACATCCAAGTCGCTGCTTTCTTTGGCAAATGGAAAGTTGCGCGCCCCGTGCAGCGACAGCGTGAACACCTGCGGGTCGTTGGCAAAAATGCGCGCGGTGCCGTTGCCTTGGTGAACGTCCAAATCCACAATGGCCACCTTCAAAGGCCTCACATAGCGGCGCCCCCACTCGGCTTGCATCAACCGGGTGGCCACGGCCGCATCGTTGAACACACAAAAACCGCTGCCATGGTCGGCATAGGCGTGGTGGGTGCCGCCTGCCAAGTTGGCGGCCAAGCCTTCGCCACCCCACAGGGCTGCGCGCGCGGCCATCACGGTAGCCCCCGCGGAACGGCGCGAACGCTCGACCATGGCCGGAGTCCAAGGAAATCCAATCTCGCGCTGCGCTTGCGCACTCAGACTGCCTTGCACCACCGACTGAATGTACTCAGGCGTGTGAACCAAGGCCAGCTCGCCATCGGTTGCGGGTTGGGCGGCCAGCATCTCAATCTCAGGGACTTCTTGGGCCAAGCGCTCGCGCAACAAGCGGTACTTGGCCATGGGAAAACGGTGTCCTTCGGGCAAAGGCAGTACAAATTGGTCTGAATAAAAAGCGCGCATAAGCCTTGGAAGCCGCATCAATCAAGGCCCCATTGTCGCTAAGACCGAAAACCCTCGGGTTTTAGAAAGCCGCCTCTAAACAGAGCCCGAAAGGCCTCAAACCTCTTGCAAAACCCCGGGATAACCCTAAACTCCATCTCAATGCTGCATCGCAACATTTTTTGCAAACCCTCTCTTAACTTTTGGAGCACCCTATGTTGAACGTTGAACAAATCGCCGCCACAAACAAAGCCAACCTGAACAACCTGTTTGGTTTGACCAACCAAGCTTTCGCTGGCGTTGAGAAATTGGTCGAATTGAACCTGACTGCTGCACGCGCTGCATTGACTGAGTCTGCCGACCACGCCAAAGCCGTGTTGAGCGTGAAAGACGCCCAAGAACTGTTGGCCTTGCAAGCTGGTTTGTTGCAGCCTTTGGCTGAGAAGTCTGCTGCTTACAGCCGTCACATCTATGACATCGCTTCAAGCACTGGCGCTGACCTGAGCAAAGCTTTCGAAGGCAAGGCTGCTGAAGGCCAACAAGCTTTCGTGAACTACATCGACGCTGCTTTGAAAAACGCACCTGCTGGCTCTGAGTCTGCTGTGGCTTTCTTCAAGCAAGCCGTGAGCGCTGGCAACAACGCTGTGGAATCTGTGCAAAAAGCGGTCAAGCAAGCTGCTGACATCGCTGAAACCAACTTCCAAACCGTGACAGAAACTGCTGTCAAGGCCACAAAGACCGCTTCTAAGAAGCGTTAATTTGTAACAGTTGTCTCCTCGGGTCCTTCGTCACCATCGGGTGCAGGATCCCTTCAAGGGCTCGTCGCAAGACGGGCCCCTTTTTTTTGCCCACGCCCCTTTGACTACGCTGGCAGTTGAGGCTCACTGAGCCGCCAAAGCGGCACGCAACTTAGGCAAGGCTTGCTGCATCGCCAGGCGTCCCGCATCGATGGAACGGCGGCGCGCACTGAACTCGGCGCTGCCCACATTGCCCAAGTTGGGACGCACCACCAAATCAGCCTCACGCAACTCAAAGCTGTTGATGCTCTTGCCCATGATGGTGAAGGTTTGCATCAGGATTTGGAACATATCGCCGGTCTTACCCGCTTCGGGCACGCTAGAGATATCAACCGCCAAAATGTATTCGCCGCCCATTTGACGGGCATAGCGCACGGGCACAGGCGAGACCAACCCCCCGTCTACAAATTCACGGTTACCAATGCGCACCGGTTCAAACACCGAAGGTACAGAGCTTGAGGCGCGCACGGCCGTGCCCACATCGCCGCGTTGAAACAGCACGCCTTGGCCCGTGTGCAAGTCAGTCGCCACAATGCCCAGAGGCATTTTGAAATCTTCAATCCGTTGCCCGCCAGTTTTGCTGTTCACGTAGCGCGCCAAGGCGTCGCCCCGCATCATGCCGCGGCCCAGCAAGGGCACGGTCCAGTCGGTGATGGTGGCCTCTTCCATGGTCTCGGCCACTTGCTGCAACTGCGCCCCGTTTTTGCCACTAGCATAGAGGGCAGCCACCACGCTGCCTGCCGAGGTGCCCACCACCAAGTCAGGCCGCAGACCAGCTTCTTCCAGCACCTGAATCACCCCGACGTGGGCGAAACCACGTGCTGCACCACCGCCCAAGGCCAGGCCAAATTTGGGCGGACGTTTGGGCGCAGGCGTTTCGGCGCTGGGGCTTGGGCTACCCACCACAGGCGCCATGGGAGCATGCGTGGCGCAGCCCACCAAAGCCGCAACCACGACCACGCTCACCCCCAGCAACAGGCGACGCAGACCGCGTTGGATGGCGTAGGGGCTTTTGCAACAACTGATCATCCAAACCGTCCTTTGAGGAAATTCCGAAAAAGAGTGATTGTCCCGGATGCGGCAATCCCGCATAATTGACGTTTACGTAAACGTAAACTCAACCTTTTCACACTTTCATTCTTCAGGAGACCCTCATGGACATCAAAGGCAAAGTTTTCATCGTCACCGGCGGCGCATCGGGCCTGGGTGAAGGCACCGCGCGCGCCTTGGCCGCACACGGTGGCCAGGTGGTGATTGCCGATATGCAAGCCGAAAAAGGCGAAGCCGTGGCGCGCGAAATTGGTGGTGCCTTCGTCAAATGCGATGTCAGCAGCGAAGCCGATGGCCAAGCAGTGGTCGCCAAGGCCGTGTCCTTGGGCAAGTTGATGGGCTTGGTGAACTGCGCAGGCATTGCCCCCGCAGAAAAAACCGTCGGCAAACACGGTGCACACAAGCTCGATGTGTTCAACAAAACCATCACCGTCAACTTGGTGGGCAGCTTCAACATGATCCGCTTAGCCGCTGAAGCCATGAGCAAAAACGAGCCCGAAGCCACGGGCGAACGCGGCGTGATGATCTCAACAGCCTCTGTAGCAGCCTACGACGGTCAAATTGGCCAAGCCGCCTACAGCGCCTCTAAAGGTGGCGTGGTCGGCATGACCTTACCCATTGCCCGCGACTTGGCCCGCAACGGCATTCGCAACATGACCATCGCCCCCGGCATCTTTGGCACCCCCATGATGTTTGGCATGCCCCAAGACGTGCAAGACGCTTTGGCCGCCAGCGTGCCCTTCCCTTCTCGTTTGGGCACGCCCCAAGACTACGCCAAGCTCGCGCTGCATATTTTTGAAAACGATATGCTCAATGGCGAAGTCATCCGCTTGGACGGTGCCATCCGCTTGGCACCGAAATAAGCGGGTCACGACGGGAAAAGCCGGAGGGTCTGCCTAGAATCGACCCTCCACGTTTTTCCCTGCCATGGCCATCCCCCAGTCTTTCATCCAAGAACTCCTCGCCCGCGTTGACGTGGTCGAGGTGGTGGGCCGCTATGTGCAGCTCAAAAAGGGCGGCGCCAACTTCATGGGGCTGTGTCCCTTCCACGGCGAAAAATCTCCCTCTTTCTCAGTCAGTCCTGCCAAGCAGTTTTTCCATTGCTTTGGTTGCGGCAAAAACGGCAACGCCATCGGCTTCTTGATGGAGCATGCTGGCATGACGTTTGTGGAGGCAGTCAAAGACCTGGCGCAAAACGTCGGCATGCAAGTGCCCGAAGAAGACATCTCGCCCCAAGACCGTGCCCGCGCGGCTGAGCAGCGCCAAAAGCAAGCCACGCTCACCGATGTATTGGAAAAAGCCGGTGAGGCCTACCGCAAACATTTGCGCAACTCGCCCCAAGCCATTGCTTACTTCAAGGGCCGGGGCTTGAGCGGCGAAATCGCCAAGCAGTTTGGTTTGGGTTACGCGCCCGAAGGCTGGCGCAGCTTGGCCAGCGTGTTCCCCGACTACCAAGATCCCCTGCTCGCCGAGAGTGGCTTGGTCATCGTCAACCAAGAAGACGGCTCAGAAGAAAAACGCTACGACCGCTTCCGCGACCGCGTGATGTTTCCCATCCGCAACGTCAAGGGCGAGTGCATTGGCTTTGGTGGCCGCGTCTTAGGTGAAGGCACGCCCAAATACCTCAACTCACCCGAAACCCCGGTGTTCAGCAAAGGCCGCGAGTTGTATGGCCTGTTCGAAGCCCGCAACGCCCTGCGCGATGCGGGCTATGTGCTGGTGACCGAAGGCTATATGGACGTGGTGGCTTTGGCCCAGCTGGGTTTTCCCAACGCAGTGGCCACGCTGGGCACGGCCTGCACGCCAGACCATGTGCAAAAACTCTTTCGCTTCACCGACAGCGTGGTGTTCAGCTTTGACGGTGATGGCGCAGGCCGCCGCGCCGCCCGCAAGGCGCTCGACGGCGCCCTGCCCTACGCCACCGATGTGCGCAGCGTGAAGTTTTTGTTCTTGCCCGCCGAGCACGACCCCGACAGCTACATCCGTGAGTTCGGCAAAGAAGGTTTTGCGCACTGCGTGACCGAAGCCATGCCGCTGAGCCGCTTTCTGATTGAAGTGGCGCGTGAAGGCTGCGACTTGCACACCGCAGAAGGCCGCGCCCACATGGCCAGCAATGCCAAGCCGATGTGGATGGCCTTGCCCGATGGCGCCCTCAAGCGCCAATTGCTGAGCGAAATTGCCGAGTTGGCCGACTTGGGCACCCACGAGCTGCAAGACCTGTGGATTACCCCTGCCCCGACCAGCACGACAGCCCGCACCGGTGAATTCAGAAAATCATCCAAATTCAAACCGCGTGAACGGCCACCGCAAAACTGGAAGCGTGGTGCACGCCAAATTCCCGCAGGACGTGCCGACCATGCAGCGCGTGTCTTGTTGTCGAACATGGAGATTTGGGAGCAACTCTCCAACGAAGACCACAACCTGTTGTGCGATCTGGCGCCCCCCCACGGCCCCTTGTTTGTATGGATCGACCACCAGCACCACGAACACGGCAACCAGTCATGGGGCGCGCTGCGCGAGGGTTTGCGTGAACAAGAATTTGAAGACATGGCCCTGCGCGTCATGGCCACGGCCTTCAAGCCCTTGCTCGACGACGACGGCAAACCCATGCCGGATGCCGCCTCCCCCGAAGAACAAGCCCAAGAGGCGGCGCTGGAACTGCGCGGCATGCTCAACCGCATGCTGATCGAAAACCTCAAGGCCCAAGAAACCGAAGCCATCGAAGCGGCCAAAGACGACCCCACAGCTTTGCAGCGCTACCGCGCCTTGCAAACACGCCGTCGCCAGCTTGAGCTCAACAGCCCCAACAGCGCGCAAAGCCAAGATTGATGCGCCTTTGCTACGAAGGGCACGGCTTTTTAGGGTATAATCCATTTTCTTCAGCAAGCGCGACAGCAACACCTCCGGGCCCGGCCAACCGTGACATCAAGCGCACGACTCGCCAAATTACCGCAAGGATTGCATTCCAAATGTTCGCCCATACAACTTGCCAGTAAGAGTTCCCCTTTTTTCCGTTTCTCTACGCGCCGGGTTTTGTGGCGCTGTGTATTTGTTTCTTTGATGTCTAGGAGTTTTCATGCCTGTTGACCGCAAGTCCAAGAAGCCTGTTGCGAAAACGGCCCCCAAAGCCGATGCCAAAGCAGTTACGAAAGCCACAAAGCCCGTTGCCAAATCGGCGGCCAAACCAGCCGCCAAGCCTGCAACGAAAGCCAAACCAGTGCCCGCCTCCAAATCAAAGACCACCGCTGCACCTGCGGCCAAATCGACCGCCAAACCCGCAGCCAAAGCGGTAAAAGCAAAAGTCGAAGCGCCTAAAAAGAAAGTCTCGGCTGTCGAAGCCCACGCCCCTAAAGCCGCCGCCAAAAAAGCTCCTGCTAAAAAGGCCAGCAAAGCCAAAGGCAAGAAGGTCAGTACGGACGACGAAGATCTCGGTGACATCGAGGCCGACCTTGAAGGTGAGCCCGTCGTAGAAGCCGGCGCAGAAAAGGTCAAACCCCTGCGCATGAAGATCAGCAAGGCCAAAGAACGCGCCTTGATGAAAGAGTTCGGTTTAGACGAAACCGTGCTGTCTGAAGAAGACATGCAAAAGCGTCGTTCGCGCCTGAAAACCCTGATCAAGCTCGGTAAGACACGCGGCTACCTGACGCACGGCGAAATTTCTGACCACTTGCCCGACAAGTTGGTCGATGCCGAAACGCTCGAAGTCGTGATCAGCATGCTGAACGACATGGGTGTGGCGGTGTACGAACACACCCCAGACGCAGAAACCCTGCTGCTCAACAACAACGCGCCCACCGCAGCCACCGAAGAAGAAGCCGAAGAAGAAGCCGAAGCCGCGCTGTCCACTGTGGACAGCGAATTCGGCCGTACCACCGACCCCGTGCGCATGTACATGCGCGAAATGGGCACTGTGGAGTTGCTGACGCGCGAAGGTGAAATCGAGATCGCCAAGCGCATCGAAGGCGGCTTGATGGACATGATGGAAGCCATCAGTGGCTCTCCCGCCACCATTGCCGCGATCTTGGGCATGGCCGAAGAAATTCGCCAAGACAAAGTGGTGATCTCCACGGTGGTGGACGGCTTCAACAACTTGAACGAAGCCGACGACTATGTGGCCGAAGAAGACTTCGACGAATTCGACGAAGAAGACGATGACGACGGCAAAGGTGGCTCCAAAGCACTGACCAAGAAATTGGAAGAGTTGAAGAACCAAGCCTTGGAACGCTTCGACCGCATGGCCGTCTTGTTCGAAAAACTGCGCAAGACCTACGACAAAGAAGGCTACGGCACACCGGCTTACCTCAAAGCGCAAAGCGCCTTGACTGCCGAGTTGATGAGCATTCGCTTCACCGCCAAAACGATTGAAAAACTGTGCGACATGGTGCGCGGCCAAGTGGACGAAGTACGTAAAAAAGAGCGCGAACTGCGTCGCATCATTGTCGACAAGTGCGGCATGCCTCAAGCCACCTTCGTCAAAGACTTCCCGCCTAATTTGCTGAACTTGAAGTGGGTTGAAAAACAAGCGGCCTCTGGCAAACCCTGGTCCACCACCATGGGACGCTTCATTCCACCGGTGCAAGAGCTGCAACAAAACCTGATCGACTTGCAGTCGCGCGTGGTGGTGCCGTTGATGCAACTCAAAGACATCAACAAGCGCATGAACCAAGGTGAAGCCGCCTCACGCCATGCCAAGAAAGAAATGATCGAAGCCAACTTGCGCTTGGTCATTTCGATTGCCAAAAAATACACCAACCGTGGTTTGCAATTCTTGGACTTGATCCAAGAAGGCAACATCGGCTTGATGAAAGCCGTGGACAAGTTCGAATACCGTCGCGGCTACAAGTTCTCGACCTACGCCACCTGGTGGATTCGCCAAGCGATCACCCGCTCCATCGCCGATCAAGCGCGCACCATCCGTATTCCAGTGCACATGATCGAAACCATCAACAAGATGAACCGCATCAGCCGCCAACACTTGCAAGAGTTTGGTTTCGAGCCAGATGCCAGCGTCTTGGCCGAAAAGATGGAAATTCCAGAAGACAAGATCCGCAAGATCATGAAGATCGCCAAAGAGCCGATCTCGATGGAAACACCGATTGGTGACGACGACGACAGCCACTTGGGCGACTTCATCGAAGACAGCGTCAACACCGCGCCGATTGAAGCTGCGATGCAAGCGGGCTTGCGCGATGTGGTCAAAGACATCTTGGATGGCCTGACACCACGCGAAGCCAAAGTGCTGCGCATGCGCTTTGGTATCGAGATGACCAGCGACCACACCTTGGAAGAAGTGGGCAAGCAGTTTGACGTCACGCGCGAGCGCATTCGTCAAATTGAAGCCAAGGCTTTGCGCAAGTTGAAGCACCCCAGCCGCAGTGACAAACTGCGCAGTTTCATCGACACGATGTAACTCTGGCGACTTCTCATAATCCCCCGCGAGCCTTGGGCTCACGGGGGATTTTCTTTTTTCGGTCGCATGCTCGGCCTGGTTGAGGGTTATCACTCTTGAGAACACATGCCAAGCCCAAATAATCGAGCCACTTTCCGATCGGGACTCTTGCATGTCATTGACACGTCGCACACTTCTCGCCGCATTAGGGGCTGTTTCCAGCACTGCTGCATGGGCTCAAGGCGCAACAGGTTTTCCCAATCGCCCCATCAAGATCGTGCCCTTCGGCACCGCTGGCGGCCCGATTGACACCTTGGCCCGAATTTACGGCGACAAGCTTCAGCAACGCTGGGGACAAGCCATTGTGGTGGACCCTAAACCTGGTGCCAGCGGCATCATTGCGGCCGACTATGTCGCCAAATCAGCGCCCGATGGCTACACCGTGATGATGACCTTGCCCCTCACGCATGTGAACAATGCCATCTTGCAACCCAAACTGCCCTACGACCCCATCAAAAGCTTTACCCCGTTGAGCATGCTGGCTGTCGGAGGGCCAATGCTGGTGGTGCGTGCGAATGCACCGCTGAACAACCTCAAAGATTTGGTTGAATACGCGAAGAAAAAAGGCAGCCTCAGTTATGGCACTTGGGGCAACGGCTCTTCGGCCCATCTGTTCGGTGAATTGCTCGCACAACAGTCGGGCACCCAGTTGGTCCATGCGGCCTATAAATCAGAAGCGGCGGCACACAACGATTTGTTGGGTGAATTGCTCGATTTCGCCTGGGCCAATCCGTCCACTGCAAGGGCGCAGGTGCAAGGCGGAAAACTGAAGGTGCTGGGGGTGGCAGGCACACGTCGTGTCTCCACCATGCCGCAAATCACCACATTTTCAGAACAAGGCTTCAAGGGCTTTGATGTGGACAGCTGGATTGGCATGTACGCGCCGGCGAACTTACCAACTGAACTGCAAAACACATGGGTCTCCGCGCTGCGCGAAATCACCGCCATGCCAGAGGTGCAAGCCAAACTCATCAGCTTTGGCTTCGAGCCGTTGGGCAACACACCGCAACAATTCATGGAGGTTTTCAAAGCAGACTATCCCCGTGTGTCTGAACTGATCAAAGCGGCTGGCATTTAAGTGAGTCGAGGAAATCACATGAGCGAATCACCATCCACCCCCGTACGCACCATCCCTATCCATGTGGATACGGGGACGGCTTATCACAAGCCTCCGCGCACCTCCAATTTAGAAATGACCCAAGTGGGCCGTGGCACCCCCATGGGCGAACTGTTGCGCCGTTATTGGCACCCCATTGGCATTCTCAGTGACGCCAACAGCACGCCACGCAAAGTTCGTGTGTTGGGCGAAGACTTGATCTTGTTCCGCGACAAAAAAGGTCGTCCAGGTTTGGTTTATCCACACTGCGCACACCGCGGCACCTCCTTGTTCTACGGCAAGGTGGAAGACAACGGCATCCGTTGCTGCTACCACGGTTGGCTGTTCGATGCAGAGGGTCATTGCTTGGAGCGCCCGTGCGAACCCGGCAACGATGATCACCGCCACAAAGTACGGCAGCCTTGGTACCCGGTGCAAGAGCTTTACGGCTTGATTTGGGCCTATATGGGGCCGCCCGAGAAAAAACCTGTTCTTCCTCGTTACGAATGTTTAGAAACTTTGGAAGAAGGCGAGTTTTTAGAAGTTAACGACCACAGCATTGGCGGCGGCGGCCCGCAAATCATTCCCTGCAATTGGTTGCAGCATTACGAGAATTTGGTTGACCCCTTTCATGTGGTCATCTTGCATTCGTCCTTCAGTGGGACGCAGTTTGTCGAACAAATGGCCGTAATGCCCAAGGTGACCTGGGACACCCAAGAACACAGTGTGCGCACCATCTCGCTGCGCGACTTGCCCGATGGCCAAACCTTGCGTCGCATCAGCGAAGCCGGTTTGCCCACTTTGCGTGTCATCCCCAGTCCGCGCATCGGACGCTATGGCATGGTGGAATCCTTGGGATGGGTCTTACCCATCGATGACCATTCGTTTCGGATTTATGTCGTCGGACGGGTCAAAGAAGAAGGTGAGCTCGTCAAGATGCGCTCGCGCCTGAACGGCAAATTGTGGGAAGAACTGACCGAAGAAGAACACCAGCAATTCCCTGGCGACTACGAAGCCATGGTCAGCCAAGGTGCCATTGCTCACCATTCGGAAGAACACTTGGCTCAGTCAGACATTGGTATCGTGAAGTTGCGTCGCTTGCTCCAGCTGCAACTGCAACGCGTCAAAGATGGGTTAGACCCGGCAGGCGTGAGTTTTGACCCCCACTGTGTGCCGGTCAAATTTTCGGCGGGTAACTTTCTGGTGCCTCGAGAATAAGCACGCCGTTAAAACTTTGGAGGCGTGTTAGCCATGAGCTTTTGTTGGGTTTCGTCGATTTCAATTCGAATCAAACGACGCAATTCCACCAAAGCCTCATGGTGGGTTTCAAAATTTTGGAGCATGCTGTAAGAGTCTTCAGCAAACGTACACAGCACCTCATGCGACACCGCTTCGTAACGGTTGTGTCGCTCAATCACATACCAAGTGTTTTGAAAGTCCATGCTATCCCCGTTTATTCATTTGCAAGCAGGTTGTAGTTCTTGAATGACTTTAACAAGGCCTCGTGTGCGTTGGGGCTGATGCCCATCAGAGGGGGACGAACCAGCTCCCAGTCGGCTTGACGAAAGTGCATCGACAGAAAAAGCTTCAGCGATGCGATCATGGGTTGGTCGCCGATGGCGGCCATCAACTCGGTCACCCGGTCATCTGGCTTTCGAACTTTCATGCCACTGATGACGGTCGTTTGCGTCCCCATGTCGTGGGACAAAAGATGCTTGATCACCAGCGGAATCAAGTTTGCAAACGCAGATAAAACCACCGTGGGTTTTAACACCACCACGTTAGCTTCGTGCGTCGGAATCACAATCAGCTCCGACCTGAATGCCCGCATCAAATCGAGCGTGTGTGACGGATGCATGTCTTGATCAACCACACCTCTGACCACCAATGGAAACTCCCGTTTCAATTCATTGATGGTGGCTTCAGGCACATCCAACCGCGAAGCACCACCCAACTGATGCAGGTACAGCTGCCAATGGCTCAAATTGACCTGTCGAATCAGTTGCTGAAAGAATGCCAACATGGCGCTTTGCCCAATAGGTTGGTAATGCAAAGGTGGTGTGACCAAGAAGCGCTGAATGCCTAGATCATGCGCACTTCGGATCAGTTGCACCGCATCGGCCATGGTGGTTGAACTCACGCCCAACATCACATCTTGCGCCGAGACGCCCGATTGGATGAGATGCGTCAGCGCATTGAGCTTTTCGGCGCTGGAAAAACAAGCGCCCTCGCCTGCATAACCAAAAACAGCAAATCGTTGCATGCCTTTGGCAGACAGATTTCGCACATGCGCACATAGCCTCACCACATCCACATTGAAATCAGTTTTCAGTGGCGTCAACACATCGACCCAAACGCCTGAAATATCGTCTTGATGGGCTACGGCTTCAAGCATCCTAGACACTCACTTCTCAGTAGAAAGTATGTATGGTATCGAATCAGCATACAGGACCGCCCCCGCGATATCCCTTGCTATGGGCTTGAACACCTTGCAGGAGTCAACTAGTTCTTTGGAATTACCCTCGACACATCATCTCTCTTGATAATAGATCCAGCGGTCAACGCAATAGAAAGTATGGAAATGGATCTGTGGCGCATGCTCAGTCTGGATGTGGCAAGTGGTTTCTCCGCCCTAGATCTTGCGGGTGGTTTGATAGTTTGCTTAGGAGCTATTTGGTTTGGCGCGTCGTTGGCAAAAAAACAAACACGTGCGTTTTCTACGCTGCAACATCCCGCCATGGAGAAGCCCACGCCAGGTGAAGGCCATTTACCGGGGGTCAATTTTTTCGACTACGGTGACATGCGTTTTTTGCATCTTGCAAGCCCTGCCGTGCAAGGGTCGATGAAGATCAGCAAACCCTTTGAAATCCATCTCGACTACCAACAGCGCATGATGGCTTGGTTGTTGTTGGCGGATTTAGATCGCGTGTGTGATCAACACGCCATGCAGCTGGGCTTGGGTGCCGCGTCGTTGACCAAGTTTTGCCACAGGCAATTGAACATGGAGACCACCGCAGTTGAATTAAATCCACAGGTTATCAGCACATGCAGGCAGTGGTTCCATCTACCTGCGGATGATGACAAATTACAGGTGCTGCTGGCGGATGCAGCCGATGTCGCACGCCAAGCCACATGGCATGGGCGCATCGATGTACTCCAAGTCGATTTGTACGACCAAGAGGCTGCTTGTCCTGTGCTCGACAGCGAAGATTTTTACCGTGACTGTCGTGACTTACTCCGCCTCGAAGGGTGCATGGTGGTGAACCTATTTGGTCAGGCTTGCAACACGAACGAAAGTTTGAAAAGAATCACAGCAGCGTTTGGTGCTGATAGCGTCTGGTGCTTCAAACCCACCGCAGCAGGCAACACAGTGGTGTTGGCATGGCGTCAGCCTCGCTTGTTTGAAAAACCCGCCTTGCAATCACAAGCTGAGGCGATTGAGGCACGCTGGCCATTACCGGCCACCAAGTGGTTGAAAGTTTTGGCACCTGTGATGTGATTGAGGGTTTACGCCCTGTGCGCTTGCCAACGCTTTTTAGACAATGCTGCGACAGAGCTATGAGGCTTGATTCACCCACGGGATACTTATGCGCTTAAACAACAAAGTCGTCGTCGTCACCGCTGCCGGTCAAGGCATTGGCAGAGCAGCCGCGCTCGCCATGGCTGCAGAAGGCGCGCAGGTTTGGGCCACCGACATCAACCCAGCAGCACTGGCCAGCTTGTCGGGCATTCCCAATATTCAAACGGCCTTGCTCGATGTCATGAAGCAAGATGAGATTGAGCAATTTTTTGCGCCATTGCCCGTGGTCGATGTGTTGTTCAACTGCGCAGGCGTGGTCCACAACGGAACGATTTTGGATGCGCGCAACGCAGACTGGGACATGGCATTCAACCTCAATGCACGCGCACAGTTTTGGGCCATTCAAGCTGTCCTGCCCAAGATGCTCAAACAAGGACGCGGCAGCATCATCAACATGGCCAGCATTGCCAGCAGCATCAAAGGGTTGGCCAGCCGCTTTGTGTATGGGGCCTCCAAAGCAGCCGTCATTGGTCTGACCAAGGCCGTGGCAGCAGACTATGTGACCCAGGGCATTCGTTGCAATGCCATTGCCCCGGGCACCGTTGACACGCCATCCTTGGCAGACCGCATCAATGCTTATGACGATCCGATTCAGGCCCGCAAAAATTTCATTGCACGCCAACCCATGGGACGTCTCGCGGTGGCAGAAGAAATTGCCCCTGTGATCGTTTTTTTAGCCAGTGATGAAGCACAGTTTGTGACGGGACAAACTTATGCGGTTGATGGTGGCATGACCATTTAAGCGAGCTCTCACACCATTCACGGCGGGTGACCATCATTTTTTCGTTTGAAAACTGGCCGTCTCGCCGGGTTTGAGCGGATGCACTTTGATGCTGGGGCTCTTCATGAAATCCATGAATTGAGCCAACGTGCCTTTTGCCAGTGGATTGGCGCCATAGTGCATGGCGATGACGTTAGGAATTCTCATCAACTCATTCGCGGCATAGGCGGCTTCTTTCGGACCCATGGTGAAGTTGCCGCCAATTGGAATCAACACCAAGTCTGGCTTGTAGTAATCGGCTATGAACTTCATGTCGCTGAACAGCCCGGTATCACCCATGTGATAAATCTTGAACCCATCCTCCATCTCAATGATGAACCCCACCGGTTCACCGCCGACATGAATTTCGTCTTTGTTGGTCGCCGGATTTTTCCAGTTGATGACCGATGAGTGCTCGGCATGCACGGGCGTCACTTGGATACCTGGGCTAGGCTCGACAACGCCTGATTTGTTAAAGCGCGGCGCAAGCTCAGGCGGCAAGATACCCAGTGCCACGACCGAGGCATTCATGTCACCTGGCGCATACATCGGCACATGGTTGAGCTTGGCAATGGCTGGTGCATCGGCGAAGTGGTCCAAATGGCCATGCGTGACCAACAACACATCGACTTTGCCCAAATTCTCCAGCGTTTTGAACTCCACCGGAGTCAAAGGATTGGCTTTGAGCCACGGATCGGTGATGATGACCTTCCCCGCTGGCGAAGTGATTTTGAAAGCTGCTTGCCCCAACCACTGCACCTTCACCGGTGCGGTTTGAGCTTGCGCCCACAAGCTGTTGAGCGCCATGGAGCAAGCGATCAAAAATTTCATACGACTGTTCATGTGGGGGTCTCCATAGGGGATGTGGGGTGGAAATCTTGTTTCAACCGCAAGTTTGCCTGCAATTCGTCGCTTGCGACGATTTTCTGGCCTATCTAGGCCACTTAAGCTTGGCCAAAAACCACTCCCTCCTCTTATGCGACAAAAATCCCGCGCCGTCATTGCCAGAGATCACTCTGGCACCGTCACCGTTGAAGACATTTGGGTCGAGGCCCCGCGCCATGGGGAGGTCATGATCAAAATGGAAGCCTGTGGCGTGTGCCACAGCGATTTGTCCACCGCCAAAGGTGTGATTCCCCTGCCCCCACCCGTTGTACTGGGCCACGAGGGTGCCGGTCGCATCGTGTCGGTCGGTGAAGGTGTGAAAGGCTTGGCGGTGGGCGACCGCGTGATCACCTCATTCGTCAGCATGTGCGGACACTGCCGCTACTGCACCACGGGCCGCCCCCAGCTGTGTGATCAAAACAGCCGCACCGCGTTCACCCTGCCTGATGGCACGGTGCGCACCTTTGACATGGCCAACCAAGCGTTGAACGTCTTGTGCGGCTGCGGCGTGATGTCTGAGTACGCCACGCTGCACATGGACAACCTGGTCAAGGTCGATCAACCCGACATTTCTATGGAGTGCTGCGCACTCATCAGCTGCGGCGTGATGACAGGCGTTGGCGCTGTGATCAACAGCGCCAAACTCACGGCTGGTTCCATCGCTGTGGTGTTTGGTGCAGGTGGCGTTGGACTCAATGCCATCCAAGGCTGCGCCATCGCTGGCGCCGCCATGATCGTGGCGGTGGATCGCTCGGACCACAAATTGGAACTAGCTCGCCTGTTTGGTGCCACCCACACCCTCAACGCCAGCCACGATGACAACATCGTCAAAACCTTGAAAAAACTTACCGGTGGCGGCGCCGACTACGCCTTTGAATGCGTGGGCTTGGGCAGCGTGGTGGCACAAGCCTATGGCGCGCTGCGCAAAGGCGGCACCGCCGTGTCGGTGGGCGTAGCCAGCACACAAGACACCACCACACTCAAAACAGTCACTCTGTCGTTGGAAGAAAAAACCCTCAAAGGCAGCTACTACGGCTCAGCCCGCCCGCGCGAAGACTTTCCGCGCTTGATGTCGCTCTACCGCAGTGGCCAATTAAAGCTGGACGAACTCATCACCCACCGTTACCCTTTAGAGCAAGCACCGCAAGCATTTGAAGACTTGGCGCAAGGTCGCAATGCACGCGGCATGATTGTGTTTTCTTAATTTCTAACAGCGCATGAAAATTTTGCCCCACACACTCCGCATCACAGCGGCTTTGCTGAGCCTGTTTGGTTTGGTGTCAGTCCCCGCGCAAGCGCAATCCAACTACCCCAACAAACCTATCAAAATCGTGGTGCCCTTTCCTGCGGGGGGCACATCGGATGTGCTGGCGCGCATGATCGGCGTGAAGATCACCGAAGCTTGGGGCCAGCCTGTGGTGGTAGAAAACCGCCCAGGCTCGAGTGGCAACTTAGGTGCGGATGTGGTTGCCAAATCGGCACCCGATGGTTACACCTTCGCATTGATGGACATTGGCAATTTGGTCATCAGCCCGGCGCTCTATAAATTACCGTTCAATGTGTTGAATGACTTGGCGCCTGTCTCGATGGTGGCTTACTCACCGCACCTGTTGGTCGTGAGCAGCCAAATACCCGCGAACACCACGGCTGAACTGATTGCCTATGCCAAAGCGCAAAAAGGAAAAGTCAACTTTGCCGCAGCCGCTGGCATGGGCAGTGCCACACACTTGGCTGGCGTGGTGTTTGCCAAGCGCAGCGGCATTGACTGGGGGTATGTGCCCTATAAAGGGGGCTCACAAGCCATGACAGATTTGATTGGCGCCCAAGTGGATGTCACCTTCAACGGCATGGTGGCCACCTACCCTCATGTGAAGTCGGGAAAAATCAAACTGTTGGCGGTCTCCAGTGACAAGCGTAATTCCCAGCTGCCCGATGTACCGACTGTTGCAGAGACGCTGCCCGGGTTTCTGACCGGAAGCTGGCAAGGTCTGTTGGCTCCTGCAGGTACACCCAAAGCCATCATCGACAAAGTCAATGCCGAAGTCATCCGCATCACAGCTTTGCCAGACATCAAAGAACGCCTGAGCACACTGGGTGCAGAGCCATCTCAGATGAGCGCTCAAGAACTGGCGCAATGGATGAAAAAAGAAATTCCCGCCATGGCCAAAATTGTCAAAGACGAAAAAATAAGCGTCGAATAAATCGCGGGCCATCGCTTTACAAAACGCGCGAAGGTATGCAAGGATTGCCTCCTGTGATTCATCTCAAAGGTTTCAAACCATGGAAATAACCCATCACACCTTGGCTGAACTGTTCAAACAACTCGGACTGGCCAATGACCGCAAGTCCATCGAATCGTTCATAAAAGCACACCGCCCCATGAACGCGTCCACACGCATCGAAGATGCTGCGTTTTGGACGCCTAGCCAAAGCCACTTCATCAAAGAACAATTGGCCAACGATGCCGATTGGGCTGAGTTGTTAGACCAACTGAGCTTGGCCTTGCGTTGAATCACACCCAATGATTCAGAGCTAACATGCTGCAATACCTACAAGACTGAAACAATTTATGGCTACTTTTGTCGATCAACTCAAAGCTGAAATTTCACGCATCGCTAAAAAAGAAGTGCGCGCAGAAACCAAGCAACTTAAAAAAGCTTCGGCGCAGTACCGTTCTGACATTGCGGCTTTGAAACGCCACATTGCCAGTTTAGAAACCAGCCTCAAAAGACTGAGCAAAAACCAACCCAAGCCTGCGTTGGAAGTCAAAGCGTCCGCCACAGGACTGCGCTTTCGTGCAGGTGGCTTCGCCACATTGCGCAAAAAATTTGCCATGTCGGCCGAACAAATGGGTAAATTGCTTGGCGTCTCTGCCCAGTCTGTTTACCACTGGGAAGCGGGTAAGTCACGCCCGCGTGCGAGCCAGCTGCCAGCCATTGCTGCGGCCCGCACACTGACAAAAAAAGAAGCCTGGGCGAAGATCAGCTGATCAAGCCCTACGAGGCTTTGCCATCCACCAAAATGAACGCAACGCGCGCGGCTTGTCCTGATCGATTGGCCCACGCATGGTTGGTGCCACGCTGGATCAACACATCACCCGCACGCAAGGTGGTTTCCCCTTTGTCCATGATGGCCACCAGCTCGCCTTCTAGCATCAGCGCGTAATCGACCGTTGCTGTGCGGTGCATGCCCGGATGCTCGCCAGGTTTGGGCGCATGCTGTGCGTCGCGGTACATGCTGCCAAAGGTAGCATGCAACATCTGCTCCAAAACTTGCGGGTCTTTGGGCTCTGGCGGGAAATCGATGATGCGCAGCACAGTCCCGCCTGGCGGTGGCGCTACACCTTGGTGCTCAGCAATTCGATCGGGGGCATGCACAGACGCAGGCGACGCCTGGGTGCACCACAAATTCGTCACCCGATACCCAGGACGCTCGGGCACCAGACGCACAGCAGGAGAAGGTCCGTCTGCCACGATCGACGACACGCCCTGCGCATCATCACCCGTGACCACGCGCCGAATGGGTGGGAGGTTCATGTCAGTTTTTCTCCAGATTCAAACGCGGCACCAAATCTGAGTGCAGGCGATACGTACTTTGAATACGCGCTTTGAACTGCTCAGCATTCAAGTAGGCCGGCACTTGTTGCAGTGTCTGAGCGGTTTGCTTGAAGCCTTCGGTCTCCAGCACTTTTTGACACAGGCTTTGCAACTTGGCCAACGTGTCCGCAGGTGTTCCTGCCGGTGCATACAAGCCATTCAAACCAGGAATCACGGCCGGGTAGCCCAGCTCTGACAGCGAGGCCACCTCAGGCATGGACGGATGGCGTTTTTCAGACAGCACCACCAACACACGCAGCCCCTTGCCTTTGATCGACGACAGCGCAGGTGCTGCAAAATCCAATTGCCCGCCCATCAGCTGGGGCAGCAAGGCACCATCGCCACGAAACGGGATGGCATTGAATTCAATGCCCAGCGCTTTTTCAACCGCAGCAACGCCGAGATGCGGCACAGAACCATTGCCTGCATGCCCGTAGGACAAGGTGCCTGGCGCTGCTTTGGCACGGGCCACCAAATCTTGCATGGACTTGATGGGCGAGTCTTGACGCACAGCAATGGTGAACACGTTTTCAAACACCTGACACACTGGTTCGATCTGCTCATTGCGATAAGGCATGGCTTTCATCAAAAACGGGGCATTGGTCAAGGGCGATGCTGGCGAAAAAACCAAGGTATGGCCATCAGCCTGCGCCCGCGACAAAGCGGTGAAGCCGATCACACCAGCCCCACCATCACGGTTGACAACCGCCCAGCTTTGTCCCGTGAGCTGGGCAGCCTCACGTGCAAACGCACGTCCCATGGCATCCACACCACCACCCGCGGCATACGGAAGGATGACTTCAACGTTACGCTGGCTCGATTTGTCTTGCGCACCTACGCATGCGCAACAGCAGATTAGAAATACAGCGATCCATGTTTTCATCATGTCATTCCGATTTGTCGTTTTCGATGGACAACGACTTCAACTCACCACGCCCAAATGCCAAGGCACAAACTCGTGGTCGCCCAAGTCCAACAATTCGCTCTTGGTGGGTTCACCTGAAGCGTGTTGGAGGATTTGCTCAAAAATCAGCTGCCCCATCTCTTGCACCGATGCTTCGCCATCGAGAATCCGGCCGCAGTTGATGTCCATGTCTTCTTCAAGACGACGATACATCTCGCTGTTGCTGGCGAGCTTAATGGTCGGCGCAGGACGTGAACCAAACATCGACCCGCGTCCCGTGGTGAAACAAATCAAATTTGCGCCGCTGGCAATTTGTCCGGTCACCGCCACCGGGTCATACCCGGGTGAGTCCATGAATACAAAGCCTTTGTGGGTGATGGGTTCGGCGTATTCGTAAAACGCTTGCAAGGGCGTGGAGCCAGCCTTCATGGCCGAGCCCAAAGATTTCTCAAAAATATTGGCCAACCCGCCCTGCTGGTTGCCGTGCCCGACCACGCCATTGAACTGCACATTGGTGCCGCGTGTGTACTCGCTCCACCAAGCCAATTTATCAAGCAGTTTTTGCCCCACCTGTGGTGTCACAGCACGGCGTGTGAGCATGTGCTCGACACCATGAATCTCGGGCGTCTCCGACAAAATGGCTGTGCCACCGTGACGCACCAAAATATCCATTGCGGCGCCCAATGCAGGGTTGCAGGTTATGCCCGAAAAGCCATCGGAGCCACCGCACTCCAGGCCGATGGACAAGTGGCTGACAGACACTGGCTCGCGCTTGACATCATTGGCCGCAGCCAACATCTTTTCAACCGCGGCAATGCCGGCTGCAATCGTGACGCGCGTGCCGCCCACTTCTTGCATGACCAAGGTTTGCATCAACACGCTAGGGCGCAACGCTTGCGAGGCCACCAAATCTGCTACCTGATTGCGCTCGCAACCCAAGCCCACAATCAAGGCGCCCGCCAGGTTGGGATGGCGCACATAGCCTGCAATCGTGCGACGCAGCAAATCAAAATGTGGGCTGGGCGACGCCATGCCGCAACCCGTGGTTTGCGCAAACGCCACCACCCCATCAATGTTGGGATAGGGCTTGAGTCGCTCGGGCGTGAAATGCGCCGCAATTTTGTGAATCACCGTGGCCGAACAATTCACAGAAGAAAAAATACCAATGAAGTTGCGTGTGCCCACGCGGCCATCCGGGCGCACATAACCCATGAAGCGTGCTTGTTCAGACGCAGGCAATACATCCACAGGCCTCACATCCGCGCCGAACGCAGGGTCGTGGTAGAACTCGGCCAGCGCCAAGTTGTGACCATGCACATGCTCGCCCGCTGCAATGTCGCGCGTGGCCACACCGATTTCGGTGTTGTACTTGAGGATCCTTTCACCTGCCGCAATCGCACGCAGCGCAATCTTGTGGCCAGCCGGCACTTGGGCTTTGACTTTGATGCCCCAGGCATCAACTTGCTCACCCAGGGCGAGCGGTCGTTTGGCAATCAAAACACTGTCGTTGGCGTGCAGACGGATCAAGGGCATAACTTAGTTCTTCACCAGTTCTTTGAGTTTCAATTTGTCAATCAGCATGGTCTCTTTTTTATAGGCCTGAGCCACATAACGTTCGTAGTCCGGGCCGTCTAAATAAAGCACCGGTGCGTCAATTTTGTCGCAGGCTTGCTTGAACTCGTCGCTCGCCACCGCCACGCGAAACGCTTCTCGCAAGCGAGCAGCCACCGCCGCATCCAAGCCCTTGGGGGCGCCAATGCCATTGGGGGCATCGACCACCACATTGAAGCCTGCATCTTTCAAGGTCGGCACATCTTTGAAGCGGCCCACGCGCTGCTCGCCCCAAGTGGCCAACAAGCGCATTTTTCCGGCTTCCACATGAGGCGCCCAAGACGATGAATCGACCAACACGTCCACATGGCCACCCAACACCGCTTGCAATGCGTCAGCACCGCCTTTGAAAGGAATGTGGTTCAACTTGATGCCTGCGGCCAAGGCAAACTCTTCCATGCCCACATGCGTGGCACCGCCCACGCCGGCATGGGCATAGGTGATCTTTCCGGGGTTGGCACGGGCTTCAGCCACCAACTCTTGCAATGTTTTCCAACGGCTGCCACTCAAGGTGGCCATGCCAAAGGTCTGACCCGAGGTGCGTGCCAGATAGGTCAAGTCTTTCAGCGGATCAATCGCCACCGAGCCGAGTTGTGAAAAACGAGTGACTGAAATTGGAATTTGCCCAATCGTGTAGCCATCCGGCTTGGCCGCAGCCATGGCTTTCAAACCAATCATCCCGGAGGCACCCACTTTGTTCTCCACCACCACCGCTTGGCCCAACTCCTTGCCCGCCGCGGCACACAGCGCACGCATGGTTTGGTCTGCAGTACCACCCGCTGGCCAGGGGCAGATGAAGGTGATGGGTTTTTCCGGGTACACAGCGGCCTGGCTGGGCAAAGAAAAAACCAAGGGGCTGGCGGCCACACCCAAGAGGGTCTTGCCAAATTGACGTCGGGTGTTGTGCATGGGAATTGTCTCTTTACTTAGCGAATGAACTGGTCGATGTAGTCCGCGCCCAGTCCAACCTCAGTGTAGTGCTTGCGGCACATCTCGATTTTGGTGAACACGTCTTCATAGCCTGTGGTTTGGCCCTTGTCGTCCAAATAAATCATGGCGCCGTGGATGTTGAACTGGGTGATCATCTCGGGTTCGCCCACCACCTCGTCCACCACCAAGGTGTGAATCTCGCCTGGAGGTTCGTACACAAAAGAACCTGCGGTAGCTACCCAATCGTGTTCCAGGTAACGCCAGGCGCCTTTGATCACATAGCCTGTGACCCACGAAGGGTGAATGTGCCTGGACAACACGCCCGACTTGCGCACGCGCAACAAATTGCACCAGCTGCCGGTAACAGTGTTCATCAGCAGCGGACGAAACCACACATCAGGCGCTTGCGGCACCCACACGCGCTCATCGTCGGGAATAGCGGGAATGGCGATTTCGGCTTTGATGCCAGGATGTTGAATGATGGGTGTCATGGATGTCTTCCTTGAAGAGTTAAGCAATCGTCTAAGCAATCAAATAGCCGCCGTCCACAGGCAACACAACGCCGGTGACAAAGCGCGCTTGGGGGCTGGCCAAAAACAACACGGGGCCCGCAATATCGTCAGGCGTACCCCAGCGTTTCATGGGCGTGCGTGCCAGGATAGGTGCTGCACGTGCAGGGTCATCTTGCAAAGCTTGTGTGAGCGGTGTGGCAATCCAGCCAGGCGCTACGGCGTTGACGCGGATGCCATCGTCGGCATACGCAATCGCGAGTGATTTGGTCAGCTGCGCCACCCCGCCTTTGCTGGCGCTGTAGCCCGGCACCAAGCCGCCGCCAAAAAAGCTCAGCATGGACGCGGTATTCACAATGCAGCCGCCACGCGCCTTCAAGCCCTCGCGCGCCGCAGCGCACACACGCATGGTGCCGTTGAGGTTGATGTCAATGGTGCGCGCAAAGGCTTCGGGTTCCAGCTCCACTTGGCGTTGGATGATGCCCGCGCAATTGACGACCACATCCAAAGCGCCCATGGCCGTGACCAGCTGTTTGACCGCCGCATCGTCACGCACATCGAGGATTTGAAAATCCAAGTGTTCAGCGGTGGATGCCTCTTGGGCACGTGCCACTTCGGGGGCTGTGGCTCCCGTGGCGGTCACGGTGGCACCGTCTGCTGCAAAGGCCTGAGCAATCGCATAGCCGATGCCACTGCTTGCACCCGTCACCAAGACGCGGCGAGTTGGCTGGTTCATACAAAGTCTTTCATTCAAAAATTAAACGCATCAGCACCCACACATTCAATAGGTGGCGCGCCCGCCCGACAAATCAAACACGGCGCCAGAGTGAAAACTGCAGGCATCGCTGCACAACCACATTGTCATTTCGCTCACCTCCGACACCGTTCCCAAACGCTGCTGTGGGCTTTTGTTGACCATGATCTGCACATGCTCGGGTGACATTTGCGCCAGCAGCGGTGTGTCAATCGCCGCCGGTGCAATCGCGTTCACACGCACGCCGTGCGTCGCCAGTTCTTTGCCCAAAGATTTGGTCAGCGCCAACACCCCCGCCTTGGCTGCACTGTAAGCCGAGGCATTGGGTGTGCCCTCTTTGCCTGCCAACGAAGCGATGTTCACAATCCGGCCAAAGCCTTGGTTGCGCATCACAGGCGTGACCGCACGACAGGTCAGGAACACCCCATTGAGGTTGACATTCAACACCCGGTTCCACACCTCAAGCGTGAATTCATCCAGGGGCATGGTGGGCCCGGCCCAGCCTGCGCTGTTGATCAAAAAGTCAACGCGCCCCAAGTGCGACACGGTGTCAGCCAGCGCTTGCGCCACCGAGGCCTCGTTGGTGACATCGACCTTCATGGTGTGTGCATCGCCAGGCTTGGCCGATGCATTCAGATCCCACACCACCACCTGCGCGCCGCATTGCTGTAACCTGGCGGCAATGGCGGCGCCAATGCCGCTCAGCCCGCCTGTGACCACGGCAACTTGGTGCTCAAAGTTGTACACAGGGAGTTGCGATTGAACCTGAGGCATAGAAGTCCTTGTCGGTGGTGGAGAGGATGACATCAACGTTCAAACCGCTTGGTAAATGGCAACGCCTGCGTCATCGAAGGTGCGCGTCACCGCGCCGCGGTGCATGAGGTAATTGAGGCACGCCAAACTCTCGCCTGTGGCCAGGTTGAGCAAGCCCGCATCGGTTTCGCCGATGCTGCGACCAAACAAGGTGGTGAACACATCGACCACCCGCTTGGGCTCTTTCAAGGTTTTGCGCAAGCGCTCCAGCGTGCGCTCTTGGGCCACGGCCAAATAATCGAGTCGGGCATGCAAGCCACGAAAACATTCGTTGTGCGACGGCAGCACCAGCACATCGTCCGGCACTTCGCGTTTGAGCTTGGCCAAGGATTCGAGCCACTCTTGCATCGGGTTGGCATCGGGTTCCGTGGGATGGACCGAGACGTTGGACGAAATGCGTGGCAACACCTGATCGCCAGAAATCAAGAGCTTGAGCTCTTCGCAGTACAAGCAGGCGTGCTCGGGCGAATGCCCGGTGCCCACAATCACACGCCAGCTGTGTTGGCCAATTTGAATTGGCTCGCCGTCTTTGATGCGGCGGTAGCTCTCAGGCAAGGCATGGATGTACTTGCCGAAATTACCAAAGCGCGCTTGGTAGTTTTCAATCGCACCGTCTGACCAGCCCGCGCGGTGATAAAACGCCAACGCATCTTCGGGCGCTTGACGGCCCGAGTCGGCCGCTAACACACGGCAATTCAAATACTCTAAACGCGTCATCCACAAACGGCATTTGAATTTACGCGTCAACCAGCCCGCAATGCCCACATGGTCGGGGTGCATGTGGGTGACAAAAATACGGGTCAGCGGGCGTTGCTCGGTGGCGTTGGCAAAGATTTGTCGCCACGCATTCAGGTTGGCCTCGGTCTGCATGCCGGTGTCCACAATGGCCCAGCCGTTGTCGTCCTCAATGCCCCACACATTGATGTGGTTGAGCGCAATGGGCAAGGGCATGCGCATCCACACCACGCCAGGTGCCACCTCCACAACCTCACCCACCTCGGGGGCTTTGTCAAACGGATATTCGAGGATGGGCTTTTCGAGCCGGTCTCGCGGTGGTGTGGTGTCGGTCATGGCATCAGGCAGCGGGATGAATGCGGCCTCCAATGGGCAGAGAGTTTCTACCTTACTTCACATCTAGAAAAACACCTGTCGCTTGGGCGCATCGTGTGCTCAAGGCGTTACTCTGGTTTGAAACCAATTTCGTTCAACATGGCCGCTTCGCGGGCGTACTGGGCACGGGCGTAGGCGGCATAGGCCTCGCCACTGGTCCAGTTGGGCTGCATGTCAAACAATTGCAGTTGGTTCAAATAGGCTGGATCGTTCGATGCCTTTTGAAACGCCGCGCTCAGGCGAGCTGCAATTTTAGGGTCCAGGTTTTTAGGCGTGACCAAGCCCATGGGCGATTGAATCACCAAGTCATAACCGAGCTCTTTCAACGTGGGCACTTGTGGGTAGCGCTTGAGTCGCTCGCTGGTGATGGTCGCTAGTAACCTCACCTTACCGCCCTGGACTTGGCCACCAAAGCCTGGGTCGCCATACACATCCAAGTGGCGGCCAATCAAGGCGGTGAAGGCTTCACCACCCCCTTTGAATGGCACCATATTGAATTGGACACCTGCTTGCTTGGCCAGGCGCTCGGCATAAATGCGGTTGATGCTGATGGCGCCAATGTTGCCCCAGCTGATCATGCCGGGGCGTTTTTTGGCGTCGTCCAACAGCTCTTGCATGTTCTTCCAAGGCGCGTCAGCGGCCACCGAGATGCCGGTGGCCAGGCCAAACAAACCGGCCACATAGGTGAAGTCACGCAAGGGGTCGAAGTTCACCTTTTGCACCAAGGGCGCACGAATGACCGAGTTGTGCATGACGGCCACTGTGTAGCCATCAGCGTCTCCCATGGTTGCCAAAGCGGCAGTGCCCGTGATGCCCCCCGCGCCCGCGCGGTGCATCAACACCACGGGCTGGCCCAGCTCGCGTGTGGCGGCTTCGGCAAAGGTGCGAAAAATAGGGTCCACAGAGCCGCCCGGTGGGAACGGCAAGATGAGCGAAATTGGTTTGGACGGAAACACATCGGCCGCAACGGCACTGGGCGCGTGCCAAGCCAGCGATGCAACAGCGAGCAAACCCGCAGCGAAGATTCGGCGTTTGAGTTGAACCATGCGCATAGTCATCTGTGACTCCTTCAAGGTGGTATTTAGTTTGACGGGCTTCATGCACGCACCTGCTCTCGCAACACGTTTTTCAAAATCTTGCCTGCCGCAGACAGTGGCAGCTCGGCCACAACGCTGAAGCTGCGTGGGCATTTGTAGCCTGCCAAGCTCTGCTGGCAAAAGTCTTTCAGCTCAGCACTTAAGGCGTCACCCGCTAGGCTGCCTGGCTGCAACACCACAAACGCATGCACCGCCTCGCCCCATTTCACGCTGGGCACGCCCACGATGGCGGCTTGTGCCACCTGCGGGTGGCTGCGCAACACGGTTTCCACTTCGGAGCAGTACACGTTCTCACCACCCGAGATGATCATGTCTTTCAAGCGATCCACGATGAACAGGTGACCATCCTCGCGCATGCGCCCGGCGTCGCCGGTGCAAAACCAACCGTCGCGAAACGCCGAGGCGGTGGCCTCGGGTTGCTTCCAGTAGCCCTGCATGACCATGGGGCCGCGCACCACAATTTCGCCCACCTCACCGCGCGGCACTTCTTGGTGTTGCTCATCCACAATTTTGATTTCAGCGCCCAACCCCGCACGCCCAACCGAGGTCAGCAGGCCTTGGCCACGCGCTTGCGGCAAATGGTTGGCAGGCAAGTTGATGCACACAGCGCCCGCAGTTTCTGTGAGGCCATAGGCCTGAAAAAACTCGGCCTGTGGCCAAGCGGCCAAAGCACGGTCGAGCAAATCGGGCGGCATGGGCGCCGCGCCAAAGGCAATGCGGTTGAGTGACTGCAGCTGCGCAGCATCAAAGCCTGGGTCATCCAACAAAGACTGCAACATGCTGGGCACCACAATGATGTCGTGGATGTGCAAGTGCGCAATCGCATCCAACACCGCAGGGGTTCGGAACTGCGCCATGGTGACCCAGCGGCCACCCACAATGAGCTGTCCTACCATGCGCCCCAAGCCGGCCACATGGAAGAGCGGCGCCACCAACAACGACACCGAATCGGGCGCGTTGTTGAGCTCGGCACCGCGCGTCATTGAGGCGCTCCAAAAATTGGCATGACTGAGCATCACGCCTTTGGAGCGGCCTGTGGTGCCGCCGGTATAGAGCAAGGCCGCCAAGTGTTCGCCGCCGGTGCGGGTGTCTGGCAACGGCGTCAGGCCCTGGGCTTCGTGTGCCAAGTTGGCAAAGCTCAGATGGGGCGTGTGTTCAGGGGTGAACGGCAAATCGGCATGGTGCAAAAACAGCACCGCATCGCTGTCGTTCAAGGCGTAGGCCAACTCGCTTTTGTTCCAGCGGATATTCAAAGGACAGGCCACTGCACCCAGCCACCAGCACGCCAGAATGGCCGTGATCAAGCCGTCCGAGTTGCCAGACAGCAAAGCCACCCGATCACCGGCGCGTACGCCGCGCCCTTGCAGGGCTGCCGCTTGACGGCCCACTTCGTCGAACAATTGGGCAAAGGTCCAGCGCCGCTCGCCCTGCTCGTCGAGATGAACCAACGCAATTTCTTGCGGGTGGCGCTGTACAGCGCGATGCAATCCTTGGGTCAAGTACACAGTTGTGGCATCCCTTCACATGATGCGTCACAGCTTAGAAACAAGGCCCGTCCTTCTCAATGGCTGAAACCATCAAAAACCATTGGCAATTTCGTACGCCCTCTGAAACTTCCTAGTGAATTCCCTAATGCAGCGCACCCCTGTTTTTTTGCCAATCAAAATGAAGTTTCTTGCCATTGTGAGCCTGCGGGACCGCCCGCACCATGCAGACACAGCATGAGTTTGTACAAGGAGACATGCATGTCAGACACCTCAAAAGGCGTGAAACGCCGCCATGCCCTGAGTCTGATGGCCACGGCCATCAGCGCGCCCTTTGCGACCGCCCCAAGCTGGGCTCAAAGCGAGGCGAATTTTCCCAACCGCCCCATCAAAATCATCGTGCCCTTCACGCCCGGTGGCACCAGCGACATCTTCGCGCGCAGCATTGGGCAAAAGTTCACCGAGTACTGGGGCCAGCCCGTGGTGGTTGACAACCGCCCAGGTGCAGCGGGCTGGATTGGCATCACCGCGGTGGCCAAGTCGCCACCCGATGGCTACACGATTGGCTTGACGATCTCCTCCATCATTTACGCCAAATCGCTGTACGCCAAACTGCCGTTTGACATCGTCAACGACTTCGAGCCGGTGTCCATCATCTCCCGCTCAGCCATTGCCTTGACAGTGCCACCTCAGTTTCCGGCCAACAACTTGCAAGAGTTCATCCAGTACGTGCGCAAGAACCCGGGGAAATGCAGCTATGGCTCATTTGGGCAAGGTACTTCGGCCCACATCTTTGGCGAAACCCTGAACATGAGCGCCAAGCTCGACCTGGTCCATGTGGCCTTCAGAGGTGCAGCGCCCATCGTCACCGACCTCTTGGGTGGCCAGATCACAGCTGCGTTTTTAGACACCGGCACCGTGCGGCCCCTGCTGCTCGCGGGCAAGGTCAAACTCCTTGCCATCAGCGGTACCCAGCGGGTGGCGGCGCTGCCTAGCGTGCCTACGTTTCTTGAACAAGGTTACAAGGGTTTCGAGCCTGTGGGCTTTTTCCAGGTGCTGGCCCCGGCCAACACACCGAAAGAAATCACGCGCAAACTCTCGGCTGGCATTGCCAAGGCCTTGCATTCGGAAGACTTGAAACCACGCATGGTCGAGTTCGGCCAAGAGCCCGTAGGCAGCACGCCCGAAGAGCTGGCCGCAGGCATACGGATTGACGGCGAGATTTTTGACCGCGCCATCAAAGCCGCCAACATCAAGGTGGATCAGAACTGATGCAAGCCACACACCGCACTGTGCTGCGCGAAGACCACGAGCAATTTCGGGTTCAGGTGCGCCGTTTTGTCGAGCGTGAAATTGCGCCATTTCATGCGCAATGGGAAGAACAAGGTTTGGTGCCCCAATCGGTTTGGCGCAAAGCCGGTGAGACCGGTTTGCTGTGCTGCACCCTGCCCCCGCCCTACGGCGGCGGTGGCGACTTTGGCCACTCGGCCGTGGTGATTGAAGAGCTGGCACGGGTCAACGCCACCGGTGTCGGCTTTAGCCTGCATTCCGATGTGGTGGCGCCCTACCTCTTGGCCTACGGCAGCCAAGCCCAGCAGCAACGCTGGCTGCCACGCATGGCCAGTGGTGAGTTGATTGGCGCCATCGCCATGACCGAGCCCGACGCGGGCAGCGACGTCAAAGCCGTGCGCACCCATGCCCGTGTGGAAGGTGACCACTATGTGCTCAACGGCCAAAAAACCTACATCTCCAACGGTATCCATGCGGGCTTGGTGATCGTGGTGGCCAAAACCGATCCGCAATTGGCGGCCAAAGGCATGTCGCTGCTGTGCGTGGAAGACGGCATGCCGGGCTTTTCGCGCAGCCCACCGATGCGCAAGATTGGCCTCAAAGGCCAAGACACGGCCGAGCTGTTTTTTCAAGATGTTCGGGTGCCCCTGACAAACCGACTCGGGGAAGAAAACAAGGGCTTTGGCTACTTGATGCACCAACTCGCACAAGAGCGCTTGATCATTGCCATTCGTGCCGCCGCCTCGATTGAGACTTTTTTAGACCGCACCCTGGCCTACACACGCGACCGCAAAGCCTTTGGGCAAAGCGTGTTCTCCTACCAAAACACCCGTTTTCGCTTGGCCGAAGCCAAAGCACAGGCCACCATGCTGCGGGTCTTTGTCGATCATTGTTTGGAATTGCATCTACAAGGCCAGCTCAACGCCGAGCGTGCCGCCATGGCCAAGCTCAATGCGTCGGAAATGCAAAACAAATTGCTGGACGAGTTTTTACAAATGCACGGTGGCCAAGGCTATATGGTCGAGAGCGGCATTGGCAGCGCGTGGGTCGATGCACGCATTGCCCGTATTTACGGCGGCAGCAACGAAATCATGAAAGAAATCATCGCCCGCGGTCTGTGACCGTGACATGGCGATGCACCAGGAGACAGTCATGCAAGCACCTCTCAAAGGCATCAAAGTCGTTGACCTCTCGGCCGTGGTCTCTGGCCCCATGGCCGCAGGCATCTTGGCCGACCAAGGGGCCGACGTCATCAAGGTGGAAACCCAGGGCGGCGACCTGACCCGGGTGATTGGTCCCGCCGTGGGCGATTTGACCGGGCTCTTCATTGCCATCAACCGTGGCAAGCGCTCCATCGTGCTTGATGTCAAGCAAGCCGAAGGCGCACGCGTCTTGCGCGACTTGATTGCCAAGGCCGATGTGTTGGTAGAGAACTTTCGCCCGGGTGCTTTGGCACGTTTGGGTTTTTCCTACGAAGCCGTCAAGGCCTACAACCCGCGCTTGGTGTACCTGTCCATTTCAGGCTTTGGCCATTCGGGTCCGTTTGCCAACTACCGCGTGTACGACCCGGTCATCCAAGCCGTGTCTGGCTTTGCCGATGCGCATCCTGATGTGGCCACGGGCGAGCCCAAACTGCTGCAAACCCTGTTGTGCGACAAGATCACGGCCTTGACCGCCTCGCAAGCCGTGTGCGCCGCGCTGCATGCACGCGCCACCACGGGCGAGGGGCAAAAAATTGAGCTCTCCATGCTCGATGCGGCAGTGTCGTTCCTCTGGCCAGAAGCGTTTTACAACCACAGCTTTTTGGATGCCAAGCCACCTGCGGCGCCCGAGTTTGGTGCCAGCCAACGGCTGTGGCAATGCCACGATGGGTGGTTCGCCATGATCACGCCGCAAGACGACGAATTCATGGCCATGTGCCGCGTGCTGGGCAAGCCCAACCTCAAAGAAGACCCGCGCTTTGCGAACATCATCTTGCGACGCAATCACCACAATGAATTGCGCGAAATTTTGGATCCACTGGTCCTCAAAGAGTCGGTGCACGATTTGGTGGCTCGCCTGGGTGCTGCGGGTGTTCCGGTGGGCAAGGTCAACCACAAAAAAGATTTGGCCCAAGACCCTCAAATCCAGCACAACCACACCTTGAGCGACACCACCTACCCCGATGTGGGCCGCGTGCGCTCACC
>Ga0228699_1000162_pt1 | contig 62019 bp, 61 predicted proteins | sample McNCre217_Aug_MG_FD_178016 | JGI IMG/M metagenome (GOLD analysis project Ga0228699, IMG submission 178016) | Freshwater microbial communities from McNutts Creek, Athens, Georgia, United States - 2-17_Aug_MG | ecosystem: Environmental > Aquatic > Freshwater > Creek | place: USA: Georgia... | reverse complement strand
TGGCTGCTTTCACCAGCATCGTGAATCAAGTCAAAGCCAAATTGGCCGCTTGATAGCCAAGGGTTAACCACCCACGAGTAAAGGGGTTGGGGCTACACAGCTTCAATCCCTTTTTTGTTTTCTCATCTCCCCGAATTCTTATGAACGAGTTGGACTCTCTGGTCGCCAGCGCCCAGGCCCTGTTTGCGCAAAGCGCCACACCGGCTGATCTTGAAAACGCCAAAGCCCAGTTTTTGGGTAAGTCAGGCCGCATCACCGAGATGATGAAAGGCATGGCTGCCTTGAGCGTCGAAGAAAAGAAATCCACGGGTGCTGCCATCAACGTGGCCAAGCAAGCGATTGAAGCGGCGCTCAATGCCCGCCGTCAAGCCTTGGCTGATGCTGAACTCGAGACCCAACTCAAAGCCGAAGCCCTTGATGTGACCTTGCCTGGTCGCGCTCGTCTGGCTGGCGGTTTGCACCCTGTGACGATCACGCTCGAACGCGTGGAAGCCATTTTTGGTTCGATGGGTTTTGAAGTGGCCCAAGGCCCAGAGATCGAAACCGACTGGTTCAACTTCACCGCGCTCAACACGCCTGAAGACCATCCTGCACGTTCCATGCACGACACTTTCTATGTGGAGGGTGGCAGCGCCGAAGCGCCTAACTTGTTGCGCACGCACACGAGCCCGATGCAAGTGCGTCACGCCGTGCAACACGTCAAGCGCTACCAAGCGCGTTTGGATGCTGGTCAAGGCATGCCAGAAATTCGCGTCATTGCGCCAGGCCGCACTTACCGTGTGGACAGCGATGCCACACATTCGCCCATGTTCCACCAATGCGAAGGCTTGTGGATTGGCGAGAACGTGAGCTTCAAAGACCTGAAAGTGGTCATCACCGATTTCTGCCGCACCTATTTTGAGAGCGACGATTTGGTGCTGCGCTTTCGCCCAAGTTTCTTCCCCTTTACCGAGCCCAGCGCTGAGATTGACATCCAGTTCCAGAGCGGCGCTTTGGCTGGCCGTTGGCTCGAAGTCGGTGGTTCGGGCCAAGTGCACCCGAACGTGGTGCGCAACATGGGTCTTGACCCTGAACGTTTCATCGGCTTTGCCTTCGGTATGGGCATGGACCGTTTCACCATGCTGCGTTACGGCGTGAACGATTTGCGTTTGTTCTTCGATGGCGACATTCGCTTCTTGAGTCAGTTCCAATAACTTCACGCACACACGAGATTCATCATGCAATTCCCCGAATCCTGGTTGCGCGAATTCTGCAACCCCTCACTCACCACCCAAGAGTTGGCCGACACCTTGACCATGGCCGGCTTAGAAGTGGAAGAACTCCAGCCCGTTGCACCGCCCTTTACTGGGATCGTGGTGGGTGAAATCAAAGAAGCCGTGCAGCACCCAGACGCTGATCGCTTGCGCATTTGCCAAGTGGACGTGGGGCAGGGTACGTTGCTCAACATCGTGTGCGGTGCGCCCAATGCGCGCGTGGGCATCAAGATTCCATGTGCCACCGTGGGGGCAGAGTTGCCACCGGGCGAAGACGGCAAGCCTTTCAAAATCAAAGTGGGCAAGCTGCGTGGCGTTGAAAGCCAAGGCATGTTGTGCTCGGCCAAAGAACTCAAAATTGCAGACGATAACGGTGGGTTGCTCGAGTTGCCAGCGGATGCACCTTTGGGTCAAAACATCCGCGAGTACCTCAACCTCGACGACACCTTGATGACCCTCAAGCTCACGCCCAACTTGGCACATTGCTTGAGTGTGTATGGCATTGCTCGGGAAGTGTCGGCGCTCACTGGCGCACCTTTGAAGGCCCCTGTATTTCCAACGATTGCTGCATCCAACCAAGACACGTTGGCGGTCAAAGTCAGCGCTCCCGACTTGTGTGGCCGTTTCTCGGGTCGTGTGGTGCGCGGTGTGAACACCAAAGCGCAAACCCCTGCGTGGATGGTGAATCATTTGGCACGTTGTGGTCAACGCAGCGTGAGCCCCTTGGTTGATATCTCGAACTATGTGATGTTTGAGTTGGGCCGTCCATCGCACATGTTCGACCTCGACAAAATTCAAGGTGGTTTGGATGTACGTTGGGGCAAGGCCGGTGAACAACTCAAGCTCTTGAATGGCACCACCGTGACTGTCGACGAAAAGGTGGGTGTCATTGCTGACGCGCATCAAGTCGAGTCTCTCGCAGGCATCATGGGTGGCGATGCCACCGCCGTGAGTGACGACACGCAAAACATTTACATCGAAGCCGCTTTCTGGTGGCCCTCTGCCATTGCAGGTCGCTCACGCCGCTTTAACTTCAGCACCGATGCTGGTCACCGTTTTGAGCGTGGTGTCGACCCCGAGTTGACCGTGGAGCACATCGAGCGCATCACCCAGCTGGTGATTGACATTTGCGGTACATCTAACACCACTGTTGGACCCATCAACGACCAACGCGTGAACATGCCTGTGGTCAAGCCCGTTACCTTGCGTGTGGCACGTGCAGAAAAGGTCATTGGTATGCCGCTCACGCAACAACACGTTGCCGATGCCTTGCGCGGTTTGGGGTTGCCTGTGACGGAAGGTGAGGGAGCTGTGACTGTGCCGCCACCATCCTTCCGTTTCGATTTGGAAATTGAAGAAGACTTGATTGAAGAAGTGGCGCGCATGGTGGGTTACAACAACCTGCCCACCACGCCCCCTTTGGCTCCCATCACAGCCAGCGTGTGCAAGGAGTCGCAACGCAGTCCACACGCGCTGCGTCATCACTTGGCAGCGTTGGGTTACCAAGAAACCATCAACTACAGCTTTGTGGATGAACGCTGGGAGAAAGAGCTGGCTGGCAATGCCAACCCGATCAAACTGCTTAACCCGATCGCCAGCCAAATGAGCGTGATGCGTTCTAGCTTGTTGGGCTCGTTGCTCAACGTGGTGAAGTTCAACGTGGATCGCAAAGCATCGCGTGTGCGCGTGTTTGAAATCGGTCGCGTGTTCCACAAAGACGCTTCGGTGCAAAACACAGACACCACCGTGCAAGGCTTTGACCAGCCCATGCACGTGGCAGGCATTGCCTTTGGCAGCGCTTCTCCCTTGCAATGGAGCACCAAAGAACAGGTGGCTGACTTCTTCGATGTGAAGGCAGATGTCGAGGCCTTGTTGGCACCTGCTGTGCCTCAGTTTGAGCCTGCCGAGCATCCCGCCATGCACCCAGGCCGTTGTGCCAAGGTGTTGGTCAACGGTCAAGCCGTCGGCCATGTGGGTGAGTTGCATCCACGCTGGCGTCAAGGCTGGGACTTGACCCAAGCGCCTGTGATGTTTGAACTCTCGCTGGATGCCGTGTTGCACCGTGCTGTGCCTAAATCGACGGGTGTGGCCAAGTTTCCGAATGTTGAGCGTGACATTGCCGTGATCGTCAAAGACAGCGTGACGCATGCTCAATTGATGGCGGCGGTGAATGCCGCTAAGACGCAAGGCTTGCTGCGCCAGACGGTGTTGTTTGACGTTTATCGCCCCAAGGCCGAAAGCGCATCGATGGCGATGGATGAAAAGAGTTTGGCTGTGCGCCTCACGCTCAACAGCGATGAAGCGACGTTGAACGAGGCACAAATTGATGGCGTGGTGCAGGCCGTTGTCGCCGAGCTGACCGCTCAAGTGGCTGCACGTTTGCGTGCTTGATGTTTGAAGGTTAAAACGAGAACCGTATGGAACTTTCTTTTGAGAGCCTTGAAACGCCAGCGTTGACCAAAGCGCAGTTGGCCGATTTGTTGTTTGAACAAATCGGTTTGAACAAGCGCGAGTCCAAAGACATGATTGATGCTTTCTTTGACCTCATCGCACAGAGTTTGGTCAATGGTACGGATGTGAAAATTTCTAGCTTCGGCAACTTTCAAATTCGTACCAAAGCTCCTCGTCCTGGACGCAATCCACGCACAGGCGAAGCCATTCCAATTGAGGCGCGACGTGCCGTGACTTTTCACGCAAGTCATAAGCTGAAAGAGCAAATACAGGGCATCAGTAACTCTAAAGATGACACCTGATTGAAAAAAGAGGCCGCCAAGGCCTCTTTTTTTTGGGAAAACACAGATCTGGTGTAATTCAAGGGCGTTCTTCGTGTAACCTCTGCGCTCCCGTTTACAAGCTACTGATTTTCATGGAGAAATCCCTCCCTCCCATTCCAGCAAAGCGCTACTTCACCATTGGTGAGGTGAGCGAACTGTGTGGCGTTAAGCCACATGTGCTGCGCTATTGGGAGCAGGAGTTCACGCAACTGCGTCCCATGAAACGTCGCGGGAACCGTCGCTATTACCAGCGTCATGAGGTGCTGATGATCAGACGCATTCGTGATCTCTTGTATGACCAAGGCTTCACGATCACGGGTGCACGCAACAAGTTGCAAGAGTTGGTGCAATTTGAGCGTGAACGTCGTCGCGTTGGTGGCGAATTGATTGATGTGGATTTGCCTGAAGACGACGCTTCAGATGACGACTTAGATGCCGACATCATTGATGCACCGGACTTGCCGCCACTGGTCCTCAATAGCAGCGAAGAAGCACTTCAAGCGCTGCGAAAAGAACTCACACAAATTCGCGATCTGCTCTCTGAGCCGCATTCAGTCGCGTTATAATTTCTATCTGATTCGGTGTGTGGCGCAGCCTGGTAGCGCACTTGCATGGGGTGCAAGGGGTCGAAGGTTCGAATCCTTTCACACCGACCAAAAATGACAAGGGTTAGCAGCGTAAGTTGCTAACCCTTTTGTTTTTAGTACTTGTTTACACCTCAAACAATGTCGATGTGATGGAAGCCAAATCTCCCCGTTTTGGCGTCTTCAAAGTAGTGCTGCAAAGTTTCTTTAACAGTGCGAAACGCAATTTCATCCCAAGGGATCTCGTCTTCTGCAAACAACCGTGCTTCTTGTGTTTCATGGCCAGGATCAAACTGGTCACTGATGAGTTGGGCGCGGTAGAAAAAATGCACTTGTCCCACGCGTGTGACGTTCATGAGCGTGAACAGCGCTTGCATTTCAAACTGAGCGCCAGCTTCTTCGACGGTCTCACGAGCGGCACCTTCTGCCACGGTTTCGTTCAACTCCATGAAGCCTGCTGGCAAAGTCCACTTGCCAAATCGTGGCTCAATGTTGCGCTTGCAAAGTAAGACTTTGTTGCCCCAGACTGGGACGGTCCCCACCACATTGAGCGGGTTTTCGTAGTGGATGGTGTGGCAAGTGTTGCAAACGGCCCGCTCACGGGTATCACCGTCGTCGGGTAGACGGTAGGTCACCGCGCTGCCGCACGATTTGCAATACTGAATGAGCGGCCGATGCAGCATGCCGTTTAAGCAACGTGTACTTTGAGTTCACCCAAGCCAGCGACGGCGCCCACCATGGTGTCACCTGACACCACTGCGCCCACGCCTTCGGGGGTACCTGTGTAGATCAAATCGCCAGGTTGCAGCTCCCAAGCCGCAGACAAATGTTCAATCGTTTCAGCGATGTTCCAAATCAGCTGGCTGATGTTGCTGCGTTGGCGATCTTGGCCATTGACTTGCACATAGATTTCTGCATTCACCACATCGCCAGCTTGTGCGGTAGGCGTGATGGGGCCAATCGGGGCGCTGAGGTCAAAACCTTTGCCAATGCACCATGGGCGGCCTTGTTTTTTCATCTCGCCTTGCAAGTCGCGGCGTGTCATGTCTAAGCCCACGGCATAGCCGTAAATATGACTAAAAGCATCAGCCGCTTTGATGTTCTTACCGCCTTTGCCAATCGCGACGACCAATTCAATTTCATGGTGCAAGTTCTTCGTGAGGCTAGGGTAGGGCATGGAGCCTGTCTCGCCTGCATTGACGACCACCAAGCTATCTGTGGGCTTCATGAAAAAGAAAGGAGGTTCGCGGCCCGTGAAGCCCATTTCTTTGGCATGTTCTTCGTAGTTGCGACCCACGCAGTAAATGCGGTGCACGGGAAAGCGTTCGGTCTTGCCCACGACGGGCACTGAAACAACGGGGGTGGGGGCGAACAAATAGCTCATGGGTGTCTCCTGTTTTATTCTTAACCGTGTGATTTGCTCACGAGTTCAAAGTGTTCCACCACAGGGGGTTGAGCAAAGAAGGGACCCACGATGGCACGCCACTCAGTGAATGCGGGTGACTCACGGAAATCGATGGTGTGGTTTTCCAAAGTGGTCCAGAAAATTTGCAATACATAGCGTTCTGGGGATTCGATGCCACGGTTGACTTTGTAGCCTTCAAAACCTTTGGCTTTGGCAATGACGGTGTCGATGCCGTGTTGGATGGCTTTGTCAAAATCGGCTTGTTGACCGGGTTTGATTCGGATGTCTGCGAGTTCGAGGATCATGGTCTGTATGACGAGTTGAAACGATGCTTGAGTCTACAGCCCTTAAGTACTCAGAGCAGTCGTGTTCGCGATATCCTTGCACGCTATGAGTCACAGTTCACACGCCTTATATCCGCCCATGCTTTGGCCTATGAGCTGGGATTTACCTGCAGGCGTTCACGCGGTGTGCACGACGCGTGTGGGAGGGATGTCACAAGCCCCTTTTGACAGCTTCAATTTGGGTGACCATGTGCATGATGAGCCACAAGCTGTGACGACAAACCGTGCCTTGCTGCAGACCCAGCTGGATGGCGCGCGTCCTGTGTTCTTAACGCAGGTGCATGGCGCAGATGTCGTAGCGTTGAATGCCACCACGCCCGATGACACGGTGGCTGATGCTTGCTTGACCCAAGATGCACAGGTGGCTTGCACCATCATGGTGGCCGATTGTTTACCGTTGCTGTTCACCGATGACGATGGTCTTGTCGTGGCTGCCGCTCACGCCGGCTGGCGTGGCTTAGCTGGTGGTGTGGTTGAACACACGGTGCAAGCCGTGTGTGCCAAAGCCAATACGCAGCCAAGCCGTGTGCGTGTGTGGATGGGGCCTTGTATTGGCCCAGAGGCCTTTGAGGTGGGGGACGAGGTGCGTGCGGCTTTTATCAACGACGTTGCGTCTGAATCATCAACATTGCGCAGTTGTTTCAAGCCTCACCCAACACATGCGCATAAATGGCTCGCCGATCTCGCTGGGTTGGCTCGCCAGCGTTTGCAGAGCTTGGGTGTGACATCTATTGCTGGCAACGACAGCACAGCCGCATGGTGCACCGTGTCGCAACCATCAAAGCTCTTTTCGTACCGACGCGATGGTGTCACTGGGCGATTCGCTGCTTGCATCTGGCGCAGCTGAGTGGGTGTGTGCGGCGTTTGCAGCCAGCGTCTGTTCACGTTCTGCTGCTTCTTTGGCCTTGATGGCTCTGCGTCTTGCTGGCGTACCCATGATGTAGGCGACCACGCTCATGGGCAGCACGCCGTAGAGTACAAAGGTAAACACTGCGCCAAGTAACGAACCGACAGGGCTGGTGGCTTCGGCAACTGCCATCATGAACGCGACGTAAATCCAAGCGATGAGGACCAAATACATCTAGGGGTTTTCTCTTGAGTTTGATATCTGTCAGAAATTCGAAGGGAAATCGCTGACATACTGGTGACAGTTAAAAAGACAAATGCGACTGTATAGGAGATAAGCGATGGATCAGAATGCGGCCCTCAAGAGCCTCGGGGATAGCTGGCTCAAAGCCTTGGCCTCATTTCAAACAATCGGTAGTGGTGATGGAAAAACACCTAGTTTGCACTTTTCTCCTGAGAAGCTAGAGGCGTTACAAAAACAATACATTTCCGAAGCGAGTGAGTTGTGGAACCAAAGTTTGACTGGCAAACCCGTGGTGCAAGATCGACGCTTCAAGGGTGATGCGTGGGCACAAAATCCAATGGCAGCTTTCACTGCTGCCGCGTATTTGCTCAATACCCGCACCATGATGGCTCTCACAGAGGCGGCTGATACAGACGCAAAAACCAAGGCACGCATCCAATTTGCGGTTGAGCAATGGGCTGCAGCCTCTGCCCCTAGCAACTTTCTTGCACTCAACGCCGAGGCGCAACAAAAAGCCATTGATACCAAGGGCGAGAGTATTTCCAAAGGCATTCAAAACTTGTTGCATGACATGCAGCAGGGCCATGTGTCGATGACGGACGAGAGCTTGTTTGAGGTCGGTAAGAACGTTGCCACCACCGAGGGCAAAGTGGTATTTGAAAACAAGTACTTCCAATTGCTCGAATACAAGCCTTTGACGGCCAAGGTCTACGAACGTCCATTCTTGTTGATTCCACCTTGCATCAACAAGTTCTACATTCTTGATTTGCAGCCAGAGAACTCTCTCATTCGCTATGCCGTGAGCCAAGGCTATCGCACCTTCGTGGTGAGCTGGCGTAACCCGGACGAGTCGTTGAAAAACACCACATGGGATGATTATGTGGAAGACGTCGCCATCAAAGCCATCCAGGTCACACAAGAAATTGGTGGTGCCAAACAAATCAATGCCTTGGGCTTTTGTGTGGGGGGCACCATTCTCTCTAATGCCTTGGCTGTGCTGGCCGCACGTGGCGAAAAGCCTGTGGCCAGTGCAACCTTTCTCACCACATTGATTGACTTCACCGACACCGGTGTGTTGGACGTGTTCATTGACGAAGGTTTTGTCAAATACCGAGAGGGCCAGTTTGCCAAAGGTGGGTTGATGAAGGGCAAAGACATGGCGTCCACCTTCAGCTTCTTGCGGCCCAATGACTTGGTGTGGAACTACGTGGTGGGCAATTACCTCAAGGGTGAAACGCCACCTCCTTTTGACTTGCTCTACTGGAACAGTGACTCCACCAATTTGCCAGGCCCCATGTACGCTTGGTATCTGCGCAATACCTATCTTGAAAACAACCTCATCAAGCCCGGAAAAGCTTTGGTGTGTGGTGAAAAAATTGATCTGCGCAACGTAGACATGCCCGTGTACATCTACGGTTCACGTGAAGATCACATCGTGCCGATTGGTGGGGCCTACGCCACGACTCAAGTATTTCCAGGCAAGAAACGTTTTGTCATGGGCGCTTCGGGGCATATCGCCGGTGTGATTAACCCGCCCGCAGCAAATAAACGCTGTTTCTGGACGGGGAGCGACACCAGTTTCCCCAAAGATGTGAACCAATGGATCGGCAAAGCCAAAGAGCATCCGGGAAGCTGGTGGACCGATTGGTCAACTTGGCTCAAAACGCATGCAGGCAAACAAATTGCCGCTCCCAAAACCTATGGCAAAGGCAAATACAAAGCCACTGAGGATGCCCCAGGTCGTTACGTCAAAGAACGCGCAAGCAACTGATTTTTCTTAAACCTTTTTCAAAGTAAATGGAGATATACATGGAAGACATCGTCATCGTTTCAGCCGCCCGTACTGCTGTGGGCAAATTCGGCGGCTCGCTCGCCAAAGTGGCTGCAACGGAGTTGGGTTCTATCGTCATTCGCGAAGCTTTGGCACGTGCCAATGTAGACCCCGCTATGGTGGGTGAAGTCATCATGGGTCAAGTGTTGGCCGCTGGCGCGGGGCAAAACCCTGCGCGTCAAGCGTTGATGAAGTCAGGTATTCCTAACGCAGTGCCTGCTCTGACCATCAATGCCGTCTGCGGGTCTGGCCTCAAGTCGGTGATGTTGGCGGCCCAAGCGGTAGCCTATGGCGACAGCGACATCGTGGTGGCAGGCGGTCAAGAAAACATGAGCGCTTCGGGGCATGTGCTGTTGGGCTCGCGTGATGGTCAACGCATGGGCAACTGGAACATGATTGACACCATGATCGTCGACGGTTTGTGGGACGTGTACAACCAGTACCACATGGGTATCACTGCTGAAAACGTAGCCAAGGCTCACGGCATCACTCGCGACATGCAAGATGCGTTGGCTTTGGCTAGCCAACAAAAAGCAACGGCAGCGCAAGAAGCTGGCAAGTTCAAAGACGAAATCGTGTCTGTGAATATCCCTCAACGCAAGGGTGATGCCCTCGTGTTCAACACCGACGAATACATCAACAAAAAAACCACCGCAGAAGCCTTGGCTGGCTTGCGTCCTGCTTTTGACAAAGCAGGCTCCGTGACGGCAGGTAATGCATCCGGTATCAACGACGGTGCGGCTGCTGTGGTGGTCATGACGGCGAAGAAAGCCGCTGCTTTGGGTCTCACACCGTTGGCACGCATTGCTGCGTTCGGCACCAGTGGTTTGGACCCCGCCGTGATGGGCATGGGCCCTGTGTCTGCCTCTCGCAAAGCTTTGCAGCGTGCAGGCTGGAGCGCCGCCGATGTGGACTTGTTTGAACTCAACGAAGCCTTTGCCGCACAAGCGTGTGCCGTCAACCAAGAGCTGGACATCGACCCCGCCAAAGTCAACGTCAATGGTGGCGCGATCGCCATTGGTCACCCTATCGGGGCATCGGGTTGCCGTATCTTGGTGACTTTGCTGCATGAAATGCAACGTCGTAATGCCAAGAAAGGTTTGGCGGCATTGTGTATCGGTGGCGGCATGGGCGTGTCATTGGCCTTGGAGCGTTGATTTGCCTTTAAGGCTAGATTTAAAAATTTCCTTCACTTAAAACTCATACCAACAGGAGACAAAAAATGAGCAAAAAAGTAGCGTACGTCACAGGCGGCATGGGTGGCATCGGAACCGCGATTTGCCAACGACTTCACAAAGAAGGTTTTTCTGTGATTGCCGGTTGTGGTCCAACCCGTGATTTCAAAAAATGGCTCGATGAACAAAAGGCTTTGGGCTACACCTTTTATGCAAGCGTGGGCAACGTGGCGGATTGGGAATCGACAGTCGAGGCTTTCACCAAGGCCAAAGCAGAGCACGGTCCTATCGATGTGTTGGTCAACAACGCGGGTATCACCAAAGACCGTATGTTCTTGAAAATGACCAAAGAAGATTGGGATGCTGTGATGAGCACCAACCTTGACTCGATGTTCAACGTGACCAAACAAGTCGTGCCCGATATGGTGGAGCGCGGCTGGGGTCGCATCATCAACATCTCATCCGTGAACGGTGAAAAAGGTCAAGCGGGTCAAACCAACTACTCGGCTGCTAAGGCGGGTATGCACGGTTTCTCCATGGCTTTGGCCCAAGAATTGGCCACCAAAGGCGTGACGGTCAACACCGTGTCGCCTGGCTACATCGGTACTGACATGGTCAACGCCATCCGTCCTGACGTGTTGGAAAAGATTGTGGCAACAGTGCCGGTGAAACGCTTGGGTAAGCCCAGCGAAATCGCTTCCATCATTGCGTGGATGGCCAGTGATGACGGTGGCTACACCACAGGCGCTGACTTTGCCGTGAACGGTGGTTTGCACATGGGCTGATGTCCGAGTTGCAACCATGAAAAAGCCCCGCATCGCGGGGCTTTTTCATGTGTCAGGTCTTTACTTGGTGGTATTGACCATTTGCATGGCTGAAGCAATGAGGCCCGAGACTTCGGTCATGTTGCTCGGCACGATGAGGGTGGTTTTGGCATCGGAAGCCACCTTGCCATAGGCTTGAACTGCTTGTTCTGCGACCTTGAGCTGCACGGCTTGTTCGCCACCAGGTTGGCGAATCGCGGCCGCAATGCGCTCAATTGCCTGAGCGGTGGCTTCGGCCACAGCCGTGATGGAGGCTGCGTCACCTTGTGCTTTGTTGATGGCGGCTTGTTTTTCACCTTCGGAGCGGGCGATAAAGGCTTCGCGTTCGCCGGTTGCAATGTTGATTTGCTCTTGACGACGGCCTTCAGATGCCGCGATCAAGGCACGTTTTTCACGCTCCGCTGTGATTTGCGCTTGCATGGCGTGCAAGATTTCAGCGGGAGGGGTCAAGTCTTTGATTTCGTAGCGCAAAACCTTCACACCCCAGTTCAAGGCCGCTTCGTCGATCGCTGCCACCACCTGGGCGTTGATGATGTCGCGCTCTTCAAACGTCTTGTCGAGTTCGAGTTTGCCAATCACGCTGCGCAAACTGGTTTGTGCGAGTTGCGTCACTGCCATGATGTAGTTGGACGAGCCATAGCTGGCCAAGCGTGGGTCGGTCACTTGGAAATACAAAATGCCGTCTACCTGCAATTGCGTGTTGTCACGCGTGATGCAAATTTGGCTGGGCACATCCAATGGGATTTCTTTGAGGCTGTGCTTTTGAATCACGTTGTCAATGAAGGGCACCACAAAGTTCAAACCCGGTGTGAGGCTGGCGTGGTACTTGCCCAAACGCTCAACGACCCATGCGTTTTGTTGGGGGACAACCTTCACGGTTTTCACAATGAACAAAACAGCAATGAACAAAATGAGGATGGCGATTTCCATATATGGACCTTTGAAGCGAGTTAAATTTTTTCGAGCACCAGACGGCTGCCTACGATTTCAGTGATGCGGTGCAAACCGGGTTGCGGCGCTTGTCGTTGTTGGCAGATGGCGGACCACTGCGCGCCACGGTGTTGAACTTGTGTTTGGCCTTGTGCGTCCCACATCTGAACCGTCACGGTTTCTCCGATGTCGAGGTGAAGGTTGGTGTCTTGTGCATCGTTGCGGGGCTTTTGTTTCAGATGCCACACCACCACAGCTGCGCCACCGACCGCGGCAGCCGTGACGATTTGCCACGTGACCGTGCCGCCGGCGTGGGCTGCGATCGCCGCTGCTGCCGCGCCCAGTGAGAGCATCAGCAAATAAAACGTGCCACTCAATAACTCAGCTGCCACCAGCACACCTGCTATGAGCCACCAAATGCTTGGGTAATCCATCGTTAACGCTTTTGAAGTGAATGTTTTTGGGTACATCTCCATTGTGCCCAATCTGGCAATGGCTGCACGGGATAATTGCGCCATGAATTTTCCTGATGCTTTGCTTTGGCGTACCTCAGTTGCCCCCATGATGGATTGGACGGATCGTCATTGCCGTTACTTTCACCGTTTGCTCAGTCGCAACACGTTGCTCTACACCGAGATGGTCACCACTGGCGCGTTGCGCCATGGCGACACGCAACGCCATTTGCGCTTTAACGCCGAAGAACATCCCGTTGCATTGCAGCTGGGTGGCAGCGACGCGGGTGATTTAGCGCATGCTGCTAAGTTGGGTGAGCAATGGGGATACAACGAAATCAATTTGAATTGCGGGTGTCCGTCAGACCGTGTGCAACGCGGCGCATTTGGTGCGTGCTTGATGAACGAGCCACAAACCGTGGCCGATGGCGTGAAAGCCATGCTGGATGTGGTCAGCGTCCCCGTGACGGTGAAACACCGCATTGGAATTGACCGCATCGAAAGCTATGAGTTTGTGCGTGATTTCGTAGGGACTGTCAGCGATGCGGGTTGCCGTGTGTTCATCGTTCATGCACGTAATGCGTGGCTTGATGGACTAAGTCCAAAAGAGAACCGCGAAATTCCACCCTTGCGCTACGAGCTTGGCTACCAGCTGAAAAAAGATTTTCCTCATTTAGTGATCGCCGTGAACGGTGGCATCACGACGAACGCGCAAATGGCGGAACACTTACAACACGTCGACGGTGTCATGCTGGGGCGCGAAGCGTATTACAACCCTTGGTTGTTGACGACGTGGGATGCCGAGTTTTACAACGACCCGCATGACATTCCTACACGTGAAGCGGTGGAGGAGGCGATGGTTGCCTACATGGAGCGGGCTTACGCGGAAGACGGCTGCCCCTGGTATGCCATTGCGCGTCACATGCTGGGGCTGTATCACGGTCAACGTGGTGCCCGCTTGTGGCGCCAAGTTTGGAGCAACCACAAGCTCAAACCTTTGCCGCCGCGCGAGGTCATGGGCATTGCTCGTGAGGCTTTGGCACGAGGTGCAGAAAAGCCGACCGAAACGGCCCACGATGCCGTGTGAGTTAACTGGCCGCTTCTAAGCCGTTTGCGAAGTGCTCGGTCATTCGTTGAATGCTGAGCGCAGCATTGCGCGCCATCAGCGCATCCATGATCGCTTGATGCTCTTTGAGCGACTCTTCTAGGCGGCCACTTTTAAGCAACGAGTTATGACGGTTGAGCTTCATGACCTTGCGCAGATCGCCCACCATCTGGTCGCGCCAACGGTTGTTGGCAATTTCTAGCAAACGCATGTGAAAACGCTCATTGATTTGAAAGAACTTTTCACGGTCAGAAACTGCGGCCGTCAAGTCTTGATGCAAAGACTGCAGGTCTTGTAATTGCTCGGGGGTGGCTTCAGTCGCCACAACGCCTGCGGCATCTGACTCGAGCAATGAGAGCAGGTGATACACATCGCGCTGGTCTTTCTCGTTGACCTCGGTCACATACGCGCCGCGTCGCACTTTCATCGTCACCAAGCCTTCGGCAGCCAGCACCTTGAGGGCTTCGCGCATGGGGGTGCGGCTGATGCCGTACTCCTCGGCCAAGCGCATTTCGTCAATCCAGCTACCGGGCTCTAACTCATTCGCAAAAATGCGCTGACGCAGCAGTTCTGCAACTTCTTCATACAGGGCGCGAGGAGTGAGTGTGACGGCGGACATAGGCCTGTGATTGTAAGTCTAGATAAGATTTTGAATCAATAATTATGAATGATATGATTCTAAAAATCGAAAAACCGTGGGTTAACCTCGGGTTATCCACCTTCTTCACGAGTGATTTGCCATGAGCCAAAAGCCGAACGAATTCAACGCCGCCAACCTCGAAGCCTGGACCAAAGCAGCTGCCAAGTCAGCTCCCGGTGGTGACGTGAGCGCCCTGAACTGGAAGACCTTGGACGGTATCAGCGTTAAGCCGCTGTACACCGCTGAAGACACCCGAGACCTGCCGTATGCAAACACATTGCCTGGCTTTGAGCCGTATGTGCGTGGTCCGCAAGCCACCATGTATTCGGTGCGACCTTGGACGATTCGTCAATACGCAGGCTTCTCCACTGCTGAAGAGTCCAACGCGTTCTATCGCAAGGCTTTGGCTGCTGGTGGTCAAGGCGTGTCGGTGGCGTTCGACTTGGCCACTCATCGTGGCTACGACTCAGACCATCCCCGTGTGACGGGCGACGTGGGCAAGGCCGGTGTGGCCATTGACTCGGTCGAGGATATGAAAATTTTGTTCAACGAAATTCCGTTGGACAAAGTGTCGGTCTCCATGACCATGAACGGCGCTGTGTTGCCTGTGTTGGCAGGCTACGTGGTGGCGGCTGAAGAGCAGGGCGTGAGCCAAGAGCTGCTCTCAGGAACGATTCAGAACGACATTCTGAAAGAGTTCATGGTGCGCAACACCTACATTTATCCGCCAGAGCCTTCGATGAAGATCATTGGCGACATCATTGGCTACACCGCCAAGCACATGCCCAAGTTCAACTCGATCTCGATTTCGGGTTATCACATGCAAGAGGCAGGTGCCAACCAAGCCTTGGAGCTGGCTTTCACCTTGGCCGACGGCAAAGAGTACGTGAAGACCGCCATCGCGTCTGGTTTGGATGTGGATGCCTTCGCGGGGCGCTTGTCGTTCTTCTGGGCGGTGGGCATGAACTTTTACTTGGAAATTGCCAAGATGCGCGCAGCTCGCTTGCTGTGGTGCCGCATCATGAAGGGCTTTGATGCCAAAAATCCAAAGAGCTTGATGTTGCGTACGCACAGCCAAACTTCTGGCTGGTCGCTCACCGAGCAAGACCCCTACAACAACGTGGTGCGCACCACCATCGAAGCGATGGCTGCGGTGTTCGGTGGCACACAGTCCTTGCACACCAACTCGTTTGACGAAGCCATTGCTTTGCCTACCGAGTTCTCGGCACGCATTGCCCGTAACACACAGCTCATCATTCAAGAAGAGACCCACATCACCAACGTGATTGATCCATGGGCCGGCTCTTACATGATGGAGTCACTCACGCAAGAAATGGCCGACAAAGCCTGGGCCATCATCGAAGAAGTCGAAGCCATGGGTGGCATGACCAAAGCGGTGGACAGCGGCTGGGCCAAACTGAAGATCGAAGCGGCTGCGGCTGAAAAACAAGCGCGCATCGACTCTGGCAAAGACGTCATTGTGGGCGTGAACAAATACAAGCTCGCCAAAGAAGACCCCATCGAAATTTTGGCCATCGACAACGTCAAAGTGCGTGACGGCCAGATCGACCGCTTGAAGCACATCAAAGCCACGCGCGATACAGCCAAAGTGCAAGCTGCGTTGGACGCGCTGACCGCTTCTGCTGAAAGCGGCGAAGGCAACTTGCTCGATTTGTCCATCAAGGCCATTCGCTTGCGTGCCACCGTGGGTGAGGTGAGCGATGCCTTGGAAAAAGTATTCGGCCGCCATCGCGCCGACACGCAAAAGGTGACCGGTGTGTACGCTGCTGCTTACGATTCAGCCGAAGGCTGGGACCAACTGAAAAAAGAAATCAGCGAATTCGCGGATGCACAAGGCCGTCGTCCTCGCGTGATGATCGCCAAGCTGGGCCAAGACGGTCACGACCGCGGTGCCAAAGTGGTGGCTACCGCCTACGCTGACTTGGGCTTTGATGTGGACATGGGACCCTTGTTCCAAACGCCAGAAGAGTGTGCACGTCAAGCGATTGAAAACGACGTGCATGCCGTGGGCGTGTCCACCCTCGCTGCGGGTCATAAAACTCTGGTGCCTGCCATCATTGCCGAACTGAAAAAGCAAGGCGCAGACGACATCATTGTGTTCGTGGGTGGCGTGATTCCACGTCAAGACTACGAGTTCTTGTATGAGTCGGGTGTTAAAGGCATTTACGGCCCAGGCACCCCAATTCCGGCCAGCGCGAAAGACGTGTTGGAGCAAATCAAAAAGGCCGTTGGGTGACGCCTAAACAGTTGCTCGATGGACTGTTGCAGGGCGATCCGCCCGTGCAACGCCGTGCGATGGCCAAAGCAATCACCTTGCTGGAGTCCACGCGCACGGATCATCGTGCATCTGCGGATGAGTTGCTCACCGCCATGTTGCCGCATACTGGCAAGTCGTTTCGACTGGGCATCAGTGGTGTCCCCGGTGTGGGCAAGTCCACCTTCATCGAAGCCTTGGGGCTGTATTTGATCCAGCAAGGGCATCGCGTGGCGGTGTTGGCGGTTGACCCCTCTTCAAGCGTGTCGGGCGGTTCCATCTTGGGTGACAAAACCCGCATGGAGCATTTGTCCGTGCATCCTGATGCTTATATTCGCCCCAGTCCCTCTAGCGGTACCTTGGGCGGGGTGGCCGAAAAAACGCGTGAGTCCATGTTGGTCTGCGAAGCCGCAGGCTACGACGTGGTGATTGTGGAGACCGTGGGTGTGGGCCAGAGCGAAACCGCGGTGGCCAACATGACCGATATGTTTTGCTTGTTGCAGCTGCCCAATGCGGGGGACGATTTGCAAGCGATCAAAAAGGGTGTGATGGAGTTGGCCGATTTGGTGGTCATCAACAAGTCTGACATTGACTTGAATGCCGCCACGCGTGCCGAGGCGCAAATTACCAGCGCCTTGCGATTGTTGGGGATGCACGGCAACCCTGACAACATGCATCACAACGAAACACAGTGGCACCCCAAAGTGGTCAAGATCAGCGCCTTGCTTGGGCAAGGTGTGGACGCTTTTTGGGTTGCGGTGAGCGAATTCAAGGGCCTGCAAATCAACAATGGCCGCTTTGCGATGCGTCGCCAACAACAAGCGCTGTCGTGGATGTGGGAACGCATCGACGCAGGCCTGAAACAAACTTTTCGGGCGCAGCCGCGTGTGCAAGCGCTGTTGCCCGATTTGAGCCAACAAGTGGGAGCGGGGCAGCTGGCTGCCTCCACCGCGGCAAGACAGCTGCTCAGTGCTTATCAAGCACAGGGCTGAATGTGAAATCTTCCTGGAGTAAAGAAAGAGCAACCATGCAAGACATCATCGAACAACTGGAACAAAAGCGCGCTGCGGCCCGCTTAGGTGGCGGCCAAAAGCGCATTGATGCGCAGCACGCCAAAGGCAAACTGACCGCACGCGAGCGCATCGAAGTGTTGTTGGACGAAGGCACTTTTGAAGAGTGGGACATGTTCGTTGAACACCGTTGCACCGACTTCGGCATGGCCGATAACAAAATTCCAGGCGATGGCGTGGTCACAGGCTACGGCATGATCAATGGCCGCTTGGTGTTTGTGTTCAGTCAAGACTTCACCGTGTACGGTGGCGCATTGTCTGAAACGCACGCTGAGAAGATTTGCAAAATCATGGATCAAGCCATGAAAGTGGGCGCACCTGTGATTGGTCTGAACGACTCGGGTGGCGCGCGTATTCAAGAGGGCGTGGCCTCTTTGGGCGGTTACGCCGAAGTGTTCCAACGCAACGTCATGGCTTCAGGCGTGGTGCCACAGATCAGCATGATCATGGGCCCATCTGCAGGCGGCGCGGTGTACTCACCTGCATTGACTGACTTCATCTTTATGGTCAAAGACACGTCTTACATGTTCGTGACAGGCCCTGAAGTTGTAAAGACGGTGACCCACGAAGAAGTGACGGCTGAAGAGCTGGGCGGTGCGATCACACACACCACCAAGAGCGGTGTGGCTGACATGGCTTTTGAAAATGATGTGGAAGCCTTGCTCATGTTGCGTCGCCTCTACAACTATTTGCCACTCAACAACAAAGAAAAAGCACCTGTGCGTGCCAGTGGCGATCCTTCAAGCCGCATGGACATGAGCTTGGACACCCTCGTGCCCGAGAACCCCAACAAAGCTTATGACATGAAAGAGCTCATTGTCAAAACCGTGGACGATGGCGATTTCTTTGAGTTGCAACCCGACTACGCCAAGAACATCCTGATCGGCTTTGCCCGTATGGAAGGCCAAACCATCGGTATCGTGGCGAACCAACCGTTGGTGTTGGCGGGGTGCTTGGACATCAAGAGCTCCATCAAGGCGGCGCGCTTTGTGCGTTTCTGCGATGCGTTCAACATCCCCGTGGTCACCTTTGTGGACGTACCCGGTTTCATGCCCGGTACCTCACAAGAATACGGCGGCATCATCAAACACGGCGCCAAGCTGCTGTACGCGTACGCCGAGTGCACGGTGCCAAAAATCACCGTCATCACACGCAAAGCCTACGGCGGTGCGTACGACGTGATGGCCTCTAAGCACTTGCGTGGCGATGTGAACTTTGCTTGGCCCAATGCCGAAATCGCGGTGATGGGGGCCAAGGGCGCGGTGGAGATCATCTTCCGCGAAGACAAAGGCGATCCCGAAAAACTGGCCGCCAAAGAAGCCGAATACAAAGCCCGTTTTGCCAACCCCTTCGTGGCGGGCGCTCGTGGCTTCATCGACGACGTGATCCAACCCCACGAAACACGCAAACGCATTTGCCGTTCGTTGGTCATGCTCAAAGACAAGAAGATTGAAAACCCATGGCGCAAGCACGGAAACATTCCGCTCTAAGCCGCTAGGAGAAGAAGAACATGTTTACAAAAATTCTGATTGCAAACCGTGGTGAGATTGCTTGCCGCGTGATCGCTACCGCTCACAAGATGGGCATCAAAACTGTGGCGGTCTACTCTGAAGCTGACAAAGAAGCACGTCATGTGCAACTGGCCGACGAAGCCGTGTTGTTGGGCCCCGCACCTTCACGTGAGTCATACCTCGTGGCTGACAAAATCATCGCGGCTGCGAAGGCGACTGGCGCACAAGCCATTCACCCCGGCTACGGCTTCTTGAGCGAGAACACCGAGTTCGCCAAGCGTTGCGAAGAAGAGGGCATTGCCTTCATTGGTCCCAAAGCTCACTCCATCGCAGCGATGGGCGACAAGATCGCTTCTAAGAAACTGGCCAACGAAGCCAAGGTCAACACCATCCCCGGTTACAACGATGCCATCGACACCGCTGAACAAGCGGTGGAGATCGCCAAAGGCATTGGCTATCCCGTCATGATCAAGGCTTCGGCTGGCGGCGGCGGTAAAGGTTTGCGTGTGGCGTTCAACGACAAGGAGGCTTTTGAAGGCTTCACCTCTTGCCGTAACGAAGCCCGCAACAGCTTTGGCGATGACCGTGTGTTCATCGAAAAATACGTGCTTGAGCCTCGCCACATCGAAATTCAAGTGTTGGGTGACAGCCATGGCAACGTGGTGTATCTGAACGAGCGCGAGTGCTCGATCCAACGTCGTCACCAAAAAGTGATCGAAGAAGCACCATCACCTTTCATCAGCGATGCCACGCGCAAAGCGATGGGCGAACAAGCGGTGGCGCTGGCCAAGGCTGTGAAGTACCAATCGGCCGGTACGGTGGAATTCGTGGTTGGCAAAGACCAAGATTTCTACTTCCTCGAGATGAACACCCGTTTGCAGGTGGAACACCCTGTGACCGAAGCCATCACTGGTTTGGACTTGGTGGAGCAAATGATTCGTGTCGCAGCTGGCGAGAAGCTGGCCTTCACACAAGCCGATGTCAAGCGCGACGGTTGGGCCATCGAGTGCCGTATCAATGCCGAAGACCCCTTCCGTAATTTCTTGCCTTCAACAGGCCGCTTGGTGCGTTTCCAAACGCCTAAACAAAGCATGTTCCAAGGCAACACCCAAGACCTGCACGGCGTGCGTGTGGACACGGGTGTGCAAGACGGTGGCGAAATTCCGATGTTCTACGACTCGATGATCGCCAAGCTCATCGTGCACGGCAAAGACCGCAACGAAGCGATTGCCAAAATGCGCGAAGCTTTGAACGGCTTTGTCATTCGTGGCATCAGCTCGAACATCCCATTCCAAGCTGCTTTATTGGCTCATCCCAAGTTCGTGACTGGCCAGTTCAACACTGGCTTTATTGCTGAGCACTATGCACACGGTTTCCGTGCTGAAGACGTGCCTCACGATGACCACGACTTCCTCGCTGCTTTGGCTGCTTTCGTGCGTCGCAAGTCTCGCCAACGCGCTGCGAACCTCAGTGGTCAGTTGCCCGGCTACGACGTGAAGATCGGTCAAGACTACACCGTGGTCGAGCTGGGTCAAAGCGGTGACAACCGGTATGTGCAAGTGCATGTGGATGAGTTCGCTGGCAAGCCAGGCATCGCGCAAATCACTGTGGACGGTAAAACCTACGCGATCGAAAGCAACTCACGTTTGAACGACATCCGTATTGAAGGTTCTTGCAATGGGAAAGCATTTACTGCGCAAATTGAACGCGGTACTTTGAAGAATCCATTGGCCTTGCAAGTGCAGCACAACGGCACACGCATCGAAGCTTTGGTGATGTCGCCACGCATGGCTGAGTTGCACAAACTCATGCCTTTCAAGGCGCCACCAGATTTGAGTCGTTATGTGTTGTCGCCCATGCCTGGCTTGTTGGTCGAAGTGTCTGTGACACCAGGTCAAAAAGTCCAAGCCGGCGAGCGCGTGGCTGTCATTGAAGCAATGAAGATGGAAAACGTGTTGTTTGCAGCGCAAGACGGCGTGGTCAAAAAAGTGGTGGCTGCCAAAGGCGAGTCGCTCACGGTGGATCAAATGATTGTGGAGTTCGAATGATGGCGCGCCCATTCAAGGTACTCGGCATTCAACAAATCGCCATCGGCGGCCCTGACAAGGGCCGTTTGAAAAAGCTGTGGGTTGACATGTTTGGTCTTGAGGTGACGGGAACGTTTCAAAGCGAACGCGAGAACGTGGATGAAGACATTTGTGCCATCGGCGTTGGCCCGTTCAAGGTCGAAGTCGATTTGATGCAGCCTATGGACATCGAGAAAAAGCCAGCGGTTCACGCGACACCTCTGAACCATGTGGGCTTGTGGATTGATGATTTGCCTGTGGCCGTGGAATGGCTCACCTCGCAAGGCGTGCGCTTTGCACCAGGTGGTATTCGCAAGGGCGCGGCTGGCTTTGACATCACTTTTTTGCATCCTAAGGCGAACGATGAGTTTCCCATTGGCGGCGAGGGCGTGTTGATTGAGTTGGTACAAGCCCCTGCTGAAGTGGTGAAGGCCTTTGCGGCCTTGGCAGCTTCTCACGCTTAATACTCAAAGCGCGATGGCTTGTCCGTAAGGCGTGCCGATCAATCAAAAGCCGTGACTGTTTCAAGCAGTCACGGCTTTTTTGTGGGTGCACGTATGGGGGCTCACGCGTGCATAGACACCCGTTTGGCAAGCTGGTAAGCCAACAAAGAGGCGCAGGTCGCTACCACTGCGCATAACCAGTAATGCGTCACTTGCCCGTTCGGCTCGCTTTGCAGCAACATGCCGCCAACCCAAGAAGCGATACCCATGGAGAACGACTGAACTGCGCCATTGAGGGATAAGAATGTGCCGCGAAATTTTGGATTCGCCGCAGAGGTCAGCAAGGCCATGCCTGGAATCATGCGTGCGTTCATGGCAAAGAACAATGTGGTGGTGACAGCCAAGACGAATGGGAGTGGCACCGGTTCTAACAGAGTCACGGCAAACATGGGGATGATAGAGAACAGCACTGCGCGCTGAAAGGTTTGGCGCTTGCCAAGGCGATCGGTCAGTCCACCGACCCAGCGACCACTGAACAGCGTGATGACGCCACCGCAAAAGTACAGCCATGGAATTTCGTGAGGAGCCATCACATGGTTGTTTTGCAGGTACAGCGTGATGTACGGGATGATGGTGAAGGCTGCAAACATCATGGTGGCAGAGAGTAATAAGGCCATGCGTTGGTTGTGTTCGCCCAACACTTCGCGCATGGCATGCAAGACATGTTTGTCTTTGGCGTGTGCCACATGGGCATCTAACTTGGGGACGCTGTAGTGGGCCAGTACACCCACGACGATGCAAAGCAACCCAATGCCAAAGAATGCAAAGTGCCAGCCCCAAAGGTTGGCAAACAACAGCCCTGCAGGCACGCCTGCGACGGTGGCCACCGAGAATGAGGTCATCACGATGCCTGTGGCTCGACCACGGCGCTCAAACGACACCACATCGCCAATGATGGTTTGGGTCATGGTGGACAACACGCCGCCAAAAAAGCCCGATGCGATGCGTGCCACCATCAGCCATGTATACGTTGGGGCCAAGCCGCATGCTGCGGTGGTCAGCGCAAACAGGATGTAAAGCGTGAGCAGGAGGTGTTTGCGGTCAAAACGGTCCACAAAGGTGGTGGCAAACAAGCCAGACATGCCGGCGGCGACGGTGTACGCTGAAACCAGCAACCCAAACTCTGCGAAGCTGATGCCAAATAAGCTGGTGAGCTGAGGACCCAGCGGCATCATGATCATGAAGTCCACGATATGGGTGAATTGAATGCCGGCAAGGGAGAGAAGTAGCAGCAGTTCTCTGCGTGCAGTGAGTTGTGTGTGCATGAAGGTGTTCGATGTCGCGTGTGGTGCAGAAGGTGCCCCTCATCCCAGTTAAGCCTTGGTGGCTTGGCGGGCTTTGGCTTTGGCTAGCGCGGCCTCAATGATCGCACGTTTGCGATCTACTTCGGGCGCATGTTCTGTGCCTTTGGTGTGTGTGGGTAAGTCCGCTAGCTTTTTCACAGCTTTGGCTTGTAGGCGTTCATCATGTTCCACCGCTTCACGTTTCAAGCGCGCAAGCCGTGCGTCATAACGCTGGCGAGCCAAGTCGGCCAAGTGTTGGGGCCAAGAGGCCCAGCCGCTCAAATGGATGTCAATAGGTTCAAGTGAAATGCAATCGACGGGACACGCAGGAATGCACAGTTCGCAGCCGGTGCAATAGCTTTCCACCACGGTGTGCATGCGCTTGTTAGCACCCAAGATGGCATCGGTTGGGCATACCGCGATACACAGCGTGCAGCCAATGCACCAAGCCTCATCAATGATGGCGATGGTGCGCGGGCCTTCTAAGCCGTTGTCAGGGTTCAGGGGGAGGGCTGGCTTGCCGGTGAGAGCTGCCAGCCGTTCAACGCCTTCTATGCCGCCTGGTGGGCACTGGTTGATGTCAGCCTCTCCCTGGGCAATCGCCTCGGCGTAACGCTGACAGTCAGGATAGCCACAGCGCGTGCATTGCGTTTGTGGCAGGGCGTTGTTGAGCTGCTCGACCAAACTCACTTTTGAGCAGCAGCTTTTTTCGTCGCAGGCTTGGCTGCTTTGGGGGCCTTGCTCATGCCTTGGCTATGTTCCAAGATAAAACTCTTGACGTGTGGGTACACCATGTCGCGCCAACGACGGCCACTGAAGATGCCGTAGTGACCTGCGCCTTTGGCTTCAAGGTGGTGATGCTCTTGGCGCACGATCCCGCTGCACAGCTTGTGGGCGGCTTCGGTTTGGCCTGAGCCCGAGATGTCGTCTAACTCGCCTTCCACGGTCAACAAGGCCGTGGTGCGGATGTCTTGTGGGCGCACCAATTCAAGCTTGCCTTCGGGGTTTTTGACTTCCCATGTGCCACGCACCAGCTTGAACTCTTGGAACACGGTATTGATGGTCTCCAAGTAGTAGTCGGCATCCATGTCGAGCACGGCGTTGTATTCGTCGTAAAACTCGCGGTGCGAATCTACGCTGGAGTTGTCACCTTTGATCAAATCTTGGAAGTAGTCGTAGTGACTCTTCAAGTGGCGATCAGGGTTCATGGCCACAAATCCGGTGTGCTGCAAGAAGCCGGGATACACGCGTCGACCAGCGCCGGGGAAGCTGTCAGGCACACGGTAAATCACGTTGTTCTCAAACCAGCTGTGGCTCTTGTTCATGGCCAAGTTGTTCACAGCGGTTGGCGATTTGGTGGCATCAATGGGGCCACCCATCATGGTCATGGTGATGGGCGTTTTCTCGCCACGGCTGGCCATGAGAGAAACAGCTGCCAGCACTGGCACGGTGGGTTGGCACACGCTCATGATGTGGCAGTTGCCGTATTTGGACTGCAAATCACGGATGAACTCTTGCACATAGTTCACGTAGTCGTCGAGGTGGAACTCTCCCTCGCTCAAGGGCACCAGACGTGCGTTTTTCCAGTCGGTGATGTAGACCTTGTGGTCTTTGAGCATGGTGCGCACGGTGTCGCGCAGCAAGGTGGCGTAGTGACCGGACAAAGGTGCCACGATCAGCACCACAGGTTGTGCTTTGAGTTTGGTCAGTGTGTCGGCATCGTCCGTGAATCGTTTGAAGCGACGCAATTCGCAGAAAGGTTTGTCAAGCTCGACGCGCTCGTGGATGGCTACTTCAACACCATCAACCACCACAGACTTGATGCCAAATTGTGGCTTTTCATAGTCTTTTCCCAAACGGTACAGCAGGTCGTAACCGGCTGACACACGTTGTGCCATAGGGTTTTGAGCCATAGGCGAATTGCTTTGGCCGTAGAGTTTGGAGGCCGCCTGTGCAAAGTCTGCGAAGGGCTCCATGAGGCTGCGTTGGGTTTCGAAGATTTGGTAAAGCATGGTTTTGTCTTAATAATGTTGCAGTGCAATATAGCAGCAGTCTGTGGGTTGAAAATGGAGTCTGTCCCCCAATTTACTTTTGATAATTCTTTGTCCTAAACCTTCATGACTTCTTACGCTGCCCCCTCTCGCATGCCTGTCCTTTTTGTAGGGCACGGCAGCCCCATGAATGTGATCGAAGACAACTCTTATCGCCGCGCTTGGCAGGCTTTGGGCGCTGAGTTTGGGGTGCGTTGGCCCAAGCCGAGACTCATTTTGTGTATTTCAGCTCATTGGATCACGCCCGGGTGGTGGGTGACAGGCATGGCCCAACCCAAAACGATTCACGACTTTGGAGGTTTTCCGCAAGAGCTGTTCGAGCAGCAATACCCAGCACCGGGCGCGCCTGAGTGGGCGGCGCAAATTGCCCAACAACTGCGTCAACCGCACAACGGGGAGCCTGTGGGTGTGGACTTGAAAGAGTGGGGCTTAGACCACGGAGCATGGGGTGTGTTGAAGCCCATGTTTCCTGCTGCAGATATTCCAGTGGTGCAGTTGAGCATCGACTACCACCGTCCGCCCGCTGAACACTTTGCTTTAGGCCAACAACTGCGAACCTTGCGGCAGCAGGGCGTGTTGATCATCGCCAGCGGTAACACCGTGCACAACCTGCGCACCATGAACCGCGCGGCTGCGGACAACCAAGCTTATGAGTGGGCCATCGAATTTGACCAATGGGTGGCTGATCAAATCACCTCAGGTCAGCTTGAGGCGTTGGTGAACTTTCAAGCCCAAGGTCAAATGGCGCAAATGTCACACCCCAGCCATGACCACTATCTGCCTTTGCTCTACGCCGCAGGCGCGGCAGAGGCGGGTGAGCCTGTGGCGTTTTTCAACGAAGGCTATCAGCTGGCATCTATCGCGATGCGCTCGGTCATTTGGGGTTGAGCTTTGTGCAACGGCTGAGGTGAGCGGCATCACGCTATTCGGTGGCTGTTGCTCATGGTATTGATTGTCTTTACTCGCCCCAAAGCGGAAGTACTAGGTCTGTAAGAGAAGATGTTCAATATCGCTCGCTCAGTGGAAGTAGCCAAACTACATTCCCATCTCAATTGATCAAAATTCAGCTTTGGTGATCTGTGATGAACGCATGTTGCCGTTTTTCACCTTGTAGAGCGTAATTGAATAGCCCGATGCTCTTTCCTCATCTACCCTGAAATCGAATGTCGAACTTGCCTTGGAATACGCCGTGTCATTGCCGAAGTAGTCTTCATATCCGTACCACCTTTGGCCAGATGCATATTTCAGGCGATAGCGACCTTGCGGAACCGTGGTGGACAAATCTCTGCCGCCCTCTACAAATATCCCCAGCACGTTTGTGCCGGTTGTGACATCAACGAATTTGACGAAGTAGCTTGCCCCAGAGGAAGTCTTAATCTCGAACGGAACAACACCCGCCTGGGGCGGGCCATACCACTTCACTGCACCATGGGCAGGCTTGGACAAAACTGGAGGTACATCGGTGAAATCCGAGTCTGTAAGGGCATTGGGTGCCGTCTGGGGAGGTGCTACAGCTGGTGCGACCGTGGCCGGGGCGGCTACCGCCTTGTCTTTGATGGACGGATAAAGGTCGTAGCAAGCCAGGGACGCCACCTGGCCGTTGGTATGAATCGCGCACTCTTCAGCATTCGCGTACCCAAAGATGCGACTGTAGATTGGAGGGCTGAGGATGAACGCGAGAGTGATCGCTGCCGCTAAAAGCATCCGCAGGCTTTTGCGCTTCTGCGCCTCAGCGAGCTTCACGGCTTCCAGGCTGTGGTTTATCCGATCCATCATTTCAGCCGCGAGCACAAGCTCGTATTTCTCAAAGAATTCTTTGAAAGTAATGTCTCCGTCGTCGAATTGCTTTAACAGTTCGCGTTTGTTCATAGCTGTCATGAAAGTCCAGTTAGGCTGTGTAATTTCCGTCAGAAGCGAGGGTATTACTTGCACTCCGCGATCAAGCTCCTTCTAACTAGGGGGCCGTATGCGGTTGGGGTACTCGATTCCGTTCGGTCAACCACCTTATATGGCTTGCCCCCGCACGATTTGATGGCGGTCTCATAACAGGAGGCCCAGTCGTCGGCAGATCCGTCGCAACTGATGAGGAAGCCTTGCTTTCCATCTGGGGTGGTCATCGGCTTGATAGTCGCCGCGCAGCCGGCAAGAGCAAAGATTGAGCTGATCAAAAATAAACGGGACATTGAAATCTCCGACTCTCGCTCGAGGAAATGGGTGTGTGATTGTCGGTTCAAGTCTAAAGCATTCGAATGATGAGTATTCCCCGAAAGACCGCTACTGGCCGCGTGCGGTCACTACCAAAAAATCGTCCAATCTTGTCTTGACTGCTGTTCAACATGCAGGAGTTTGCATGAACGTCATGGGTGACAGCTACCGAATAGCGCAGCACCATGAAAAAAGGGCCTTCACAGGCCCTTTTTCTTGGCTGCACGTTAGTGCGTAAACCGCGTCCCGTTACATCACTTTCGCGATGGCTTGGCACACGTAGTCAATGTTTTTGCTGTTCAACGCAGCCACGCACATGCGGCCCGTGTCGGTGCCGTACACACCAAACTCAGAGCGCAAACGCACCATTTGGTCTTTGCTCAAACCCGAATAGCTGAACATGCCGATTTGAGTGGTGATGAAACTCATGTCTTGCTTAACGCCAGCGGCTTTGAGGCCGTCGACCAGCTTTTGACGCATGGCTTTGATGCGCACGCGCATTTCGCCCAATTCTTTTTCCCACAAAGCGCGCAGCTCTGGGTTGTTCAACACGGCTGCCACCACGGCGCCGCCGTGGATCGGTGGGTTGGAGTAGTTGGTGCGAATCACAATTTTGAGTTGGCTCAACACGCGGCCGCATTCTTCTTTGTCCGCGCACAACACGCTCAAAGCGCCCACGCGTTCACCGTACAAGCTGAAGCTCTTGGAGAACGACGTCGACACAAAAAAGCACAAGCCTGCGTCAACAAACTTTTGAATCACAGCGCCGTCTTCGGCAATGCCGTGGCCAAAGCCTTGGTAGGCCATGTCCAAGAAAGCGGTCAGGTTTTTGGCCTTGACCACTGCCACCACTTGGTCCCATTGGGCCGCTGTGATGTCGTAGCCGGTTGGGTTGTGGCAGCAAGCGTGCAACACCACGATGGTGCCTGCGGCTGCAGCGTTCAAAGAGGCCAGCATGCCGTCAAAGTTCACGCCGCGTTTTTCGGCATCGTAGTAAGCGTAGGTGTCCACCTTGAAACCAGCATTGGTGAACAACGCGCGGTGGTTTTCCCAGCTGGGGTCAGAGATCAACACGGTGGCGTTGGGGCTCAAGCGCTTCAAGAAGTCAGCACCAATTTTCAAACCACCTGTGCCGCCAATGCCTTGCACGGTGGCCACACGGCCAGATTTGACAGGCTCAGAGTCCGTGCCAAAGACCAAGCCCTTGACGGCAGCGTCGTAGGCTGCAATACCGTCGATCGGCAAATAGCCGCGAGCAGAGGGTGTCGCCATCATGGTTTTTTCAGCGGCTTGCACGCATTGCAGCAAAGGCAGTTTGCCGTTGTCGTCGAAGTACACACCCACGCCGAGGTTGACTTTGTTGGGGTTTGTGTCGGCGTTGTATTGCTCGTTGAGACCCAAGATGGGGTCGCGGGGTGCCATTTCGACAGCGGTAAACATTGACATCGTCAGTCCTTGATCACGGATAAAGAGAGGGGGTTAGGTAAACAAGTGCAGTCTGCGGTAGGCTTGCACGTTCGGCCTGAATTTTAAGGGTCAACCCGCAGGGTTTTTTGAACAGCACGTTTTTTTGCGCCTCGAAGTTTTTACACACCATGTCTGCATCCACTGAAACACTTTCTGACGCGAAGCCCGCTGTCGTCGACACCCCAGAAGCGCCCAAAGGGACGATGGTTCGTTATCCAGGCTCGCCGTTTGAGCTGTTTCAGCCTTATCCACCAGCGGGTGACCAGCCCACCGCGATTGCCCAGTTGGTCGAAGGGGTGAATGACGGCGAGGTGTTTCAAACCCTGTTGGGCGTGACAGGCTCAGGCAAAACCTTCACTATGGCCAATGTGATTGCCCAGCTGGGGCGACCTGCCATCGTTTTTGCGCCCAACAAAACCTTGGCCGCGCAGCTGTACAGCGAGTTTCGCGAGTTTTTTCCTAACAACGCGGTGGAGTATTTCGTCAGCTACTACGATTACTACCAGCCTGAAGCCTACGTGCCGCAGCGGGACTTGTTCATCGAAAAAGACAGCGCCATCAACGAGCACATCGAGCAAATGCGTTTGAGCTGCACCAAGAGCATCTTGGAGCGACGCGATGTGGTTGTGGTGGCCACCGTCTCGGCTATCTACGGTATTGGCGAGCCCGAGAGCTACCACCAGATGATCATGACGCTGCGTGCCGGCGACAAAGTGGGCCAGCGCGATGCCATCGCTCAGTTGGTCCGCATGCAGTACGAACGCAACGACCAAGATTTTTCGCGCGGTAAATTCCGAGTGCGCGGCGACACGATTGACGTGTTCCCTGCCGAACACTCCGAGCTGGCGATTCGCATTGAGCTGTTTGATGATGAAATTGAAAGCCTGCAGCTGTTTGACCCACTGACGGGACGCATTCGCCAAAAAATTCCGCGCTTCACCATTTACCCGTCCAGTCACTACGTCACCCCACGTGACCGCGTGTTGGCAGCGGTCGAGACCATCAAGGTGGAGTTGGCTGACCGTTTGAAAGAGCTGGTCGGCATGAATAAATTGGTCGAAGCCCAGCGCCTAGAGCAGCGCACCCGCTTTGACTTAGAAATGCTCAGTGAGGTGGGGCACTGCAAAGGCATTGAGAACTACACCCGCCATTTGTCTGGCGCCCCCGTGGGCGCACCGCCCAGTACCTTGACCGACTACATGCCCAAAGATTCGGTCATGTTTTTGGACGAAAGCCACGTCATGATCGGCCAACTCGGCGGCATGTACAACGGCGACCGCGCACGCAAAACCACCTTGGTGGAATACGGTTTTCGCTTACCCAGTGCGTTGGACAACCGCCCACTGAAGTTGGAAGAGTTTGAAAAACGCATGCGCCAAGTGGTGTTTGTTTCGGCCACACCCGCTGAATATGAAAAGACCCATGCCAGCAAGGTGGTGGAGCAGTTGGTGCGTCCCACGGGCTTGGTCGATCCCTTGGTGGAAGTGCGCCCAGCCACCCACCAAGTGGACGATGTGTTGCAAGAAATTCGCATGCGAGTGGACCTGAACGAGCGCGTCCTCATCACCACGCTCACCAAGCGCATGGCCGAGCAATTGACGGACTACCTCACCGACAACGGCGTGAAAGTGCGTTACATCCACAGCGACGTGGATACGGTTGAGCGTGTGGAGATCTTGCGTGATTTGCGTCTGGGCACCTTTGATGTGCTGGTGGGCATCAACTTGCTGCGCGAAGGCATTGACTTACCAGAGGTGTCATTGGTCGCCATCCTAGACGCCGACAAAGAAGGCTTCTTGCGCTCAGAGCGCAGTTTGATTCAAACCATTGGCCGTGCGGCGCGTAACCTCAGTGGCAAAGCCATTTTGTATGCCGATCGCATGACCGACTCCATGAAAAAGGCCATCGGTGAAACCGAGCGTCGGCGCGCCAAACAGATTGCCCATAACGAAGCGCATGGCATCACACCACGCGGGGTGGTGAAGCAAATTCGCGATTTGATCGACGGCGTTTACAGTGAAAAGGCTGGCAAAGAGGCACAAGCCCGCGAGTTGCAACGCGCCGCTATCGAAGACATGAGCGAACGCGACGTGGCCAAAGAAATTAAACGCTTGGAAAAGCTGATGATGGAGCACGCGCGCAACCTTGAGTTCGAAAACGCTGCCCGTGTGCGCGATCAACTGGCCACTTTGCGTGAACAGGCTTTTGGTGGGGCGGGGCATGACAATGTGGCCGTGTTGGCTCAGAAGCCTTAAGTTAAGGGTTTATGCGGATTTTTTGTCGCTGACAGATAGGTTCTAAAAAAGAGTACCTGAGCAAAACCGTGGGGATTGCGGTATACTTGACTCAATTAGTCGACAAAGCCTAGCCCTTGAAAGGAGCTTGCCATGCGTCTCACCACCAAAGGTCGTTTTGCTGTCACCGCCATGATTGATTTGGCGTTGCGCCAAAACAATGGTCCCGTGACTTTGGCTGCCATCAGCCAGCGTCAACAAATTTCTCTGTCTTACCTCGAGCAGCTGTTCGGTAAGCTGCGTCGCCACGACTTGGTGGAGTCCACCCGTGGGCCAGGCGGCGGTTACTCTTTGGGTCGTAAAGCCTCAGATATCACCGTGGCCGACATCATTGTGTCCGTGGACGAACCCATTGATGCCACGCATTGCGGCGGCAAAGAAAACTGTTTGGGAGAAACCGGCCGTTGCATGACGCACGAGCTGTGGGCTTCGCTCAACCAGCGCATGGTGGAGTTTTTAGATTCGGTCACCTTGCAAAAGTTGGTGGATGACCAACTCGCCAAGGGTGTGGAGATCGAAAACAAACCGACCCTTAAGCGCGCCATTTCTCCCATGCCGGTGGTTAAACCCATCCGCGTGAATGCTCCCAATTCGGTGTTTGCCTTAGGCAACGCCTTTGCTAAACCTTGACTGAAACCATCATGGACATGACGCCTCATTTCCCCATTTACCTCGACTACGGTGCAACGACACCGTGTGACCCACGTGTTGTGGATGCCATGATTCCTTGGTTGCGCGAGCACTTTGGCAATCCTGCTTCACGCAGCCATGCATGGGGCTGGGAAGCAGAAGCCGCAGTTGAAAAAGCACGTGGCGATGTGGCGGCCCTCATTGGTGCCGACCCCCGAGAAATTGTGTGGACTTCGGGGGCGACGGAGTCGAACAACCTTGCCATCAAAGGCGCGGCACATTTTTACAAGTCCAAGGGCAAACACCTCATTACCGTGAAGACCGAGCACAAAGCTGTACTCGATACCATGCGTGAGCTGGAGCGCCAAGGTTTTGACGTGACGTACCTCGACGTGCAAGAAGACGGTATGTTGAGCATGGACGCGCTCAAAGCAGCCATTCGCCCAGACACGATTTTGATCAGTGTCATGCACGTGAACAACGAAATTGGCGTGATTCAAGACATCGCTGGCATCGGCGCGATGTGCCGTGAAAAAGGCATCATCTTCCACGTGGATGCAGCGCAGTCCACAGGCAAGGTTGAAATTGACTTGACCACCTTGCCCGTCGACTTGATGAGCTTGGCTTCGCACAAAACCTACGGACCCAAAGGCATTGGCGCTTTGTACGTGCGCCGCAAACCGCGTGTGCGCCTCGAAGCGCAAATGCACGGTGGCGGTCACGAGCGCGGCATGCGCAGCGGCACATTGCCAACACACCAATGCGTGGGCATGGGCGAAGCTTTTCGCTTGGCCAAACTCGAAATGGCGCAAGATTTGGCGAAAGCCAAAAAGCTGCAAAAACGTTTGCTCGATGGCTTGACCGACATGGAGCAAGTCTTCATCAACGGCAACATGGAACACCGCGTGCCCCACAACTTGAACATCAGTTTCAACTATGTGGAAGGCGAGTCGCTCATCATGGGTATCAAAGGTTTGGCTGTGTCGTCGGGCTCCGCTTGTACTTCGGCTAGCTTAGAGCCTAGCTACGTGTTGCGTGCTTTAGGCCGTAGTGACGAGTTGGCGCACAGCAGCTTGCGCATGACCATTGGTCGTTTTTCGACCGAAGAAGAAATTGACTATGCGATTGAAACCATTCGCCTCAACGTGGCCAAGCTGCGCGAACTCAGCCCTTTGTGGGACATGTACAAAGAAGGCATCGACATCAGCACCATTCAGTGGGCAGCCCACTAATTAAGGAGATCCACCATGGCTTATTCTAAAAAAGTAATCGATCACTACGAAAACCCTCGCAATGTGGGCTCCTTTGACAAAGGCGACGAGTCTGTCGGCACCGGCATGGTCGGCGCACCGGCTTGTGGCGACGTGATGAAGTTGCAAATCAAAGTCAATCCCACCACGGGCGTGATTGAAGATGCACGCTTCAAAACCTATGGCTGCGGTTCTGCCATCGCCTCCTCGTCACTCGTGACCGAGTGGGTCAAAGGCAAAACCTTGGACGAAGCGGCGGCATTGAAAAACAGCGAAATCGCTGAAGAGTTGGCATTGCCGCCCGTGAAAATTCACTGTTCCATCTTGGCTGAAGATGCCATCAAGGCGGCTGTGGATGATTACAAAAAGAAACACACCGCAGCTTAAGCAAAGAAGAACAACATGGCTGTCACATTGACTGAAGCTGCAGCACGGCACGTGACCCGTTACCTTGCCAAACGTGGCAAGGGCGTGGGTGTGCGTTTGGGTGTCAAAACCACGGGTTGCTCAGGCTTGGCGTACAAGCTGGAGTACGTGGACGAACAAGAGCCGGAAGACGTGATCTTTGAAGACCACGGTGTGAAGGTTTTGGTGGACCCCAAGAGCTTGGCCTATATCGATGGCACGCAGCTCGACTTCGTGCGCGAAGGCTTGAACGAGGGCTTCAAGTTCCACAACCCGAACGAACGTGACCGTTGCGGTTGCGGCGAGTCGTTCCGTATCTAAGGCGGGTGTAGGACGTGAGCGAACCGGCCAAGCCGTTGTCGGCGCAGCTCGCGGTCAGCGACTTTGAACTCTTTGATGTGCCTGCACAGTTTGCGCAAGAGCGTGCACAGTTGGATGCGCGTTGGAAAGATCTGCAGCGAGAAGCGCACCCCGACAAATTTGCCAGCCAGGGCACGGCTGCACAGCGCGTGGCCATGCAATGGTCGGTGCGCATCAACGAGGCTTACCAACGCCTGAAAGACCCCATGCGTCGCGCGGCATATCTATGTGAGCTGGGTAGTGCGCCTATTCAAGCCGAGAACAACACCGCCATGCCCGCGGCATTTTTGATGCAGCAAATGGAATGGCGCGAAGCGATGGACGATGCCACCGATGTGGCGGCCTTAGAAAATTTACACGACGACGTATGGCAAGCCCACAAAACGGCTTTGCAGCAATGCGCACACCTCATTGACACCGCGCACGACTTGCCGCAAGCCGCGCAGCAGGTGAGGGGACTGATGTTCATTGAGAAGTTCTTGCGCGACATCGACACCCGAATAGACCAACTAGACGCCTCCTGAAAGCGACAATACACACCTATGGCGTTGTTACAAATTTCCGAACCCGGTCAAGCTCCAGATCCACACCAGCGACGCATCGCCGTGGGTATTGACTTAGGGACCACCCACTCTCTGGTCGCTGCCATGCGCAACGGCGTGGCTGAGTGTTTGCCTGACTCTGACGGTCATGTGATCCTGCCGTCCGCTGTGCGTTATCTGGAAAACGATGGCCGCCAAATTGGCCGTGCAGCTTTGCAGTCCCAGGCGCAAGACCCACAAAATACGTTGGTGTCTGTCAAGCGTTTCATGGGACGTGGCGTGGCGGATATTGCCAACCGCGACCAACTGCCCTATGTGTTTGTCGACAAGCCTGGCATGCTAGCCATCCAAACCTGTGCGGGTGAGAAGTCTCCCGTCGAGGTGAGCGCCGAAATTTTGGCCACTTTGCGCTTTCGTGCCGAAGATACCTTCAACGACGATTTGTATGGGGCGGTCATCACCGTGCCTGCTTACTTCGACGATGCCCAACGCCAAGCCACCAAAGATGCTGCGCAACTCGCAGGCATCAACGTGTTGCGCCTCATCAATGAGCCCACGGCTGCTGCCATTGCCTACGGCTTAGACCAAGCCAGCGAAGGTGTGTATGCCGTGTATGACTTGGGCGGCGGCACGTTTGATATTTCGATCTTGCGTTTGACGCGCGGTGTGTTCGAAGTCTTGTCTACCGGTGGCGATTCCGCCCTAGGCGGCGATGACTACGACCGTGCGTTGGTTGAGTGGGTGCAGGCACAAACGGGCTGCGTCATTGACACACCAGCGGACAAGTCAAATGTCTTGGTGGCTGCCCGTGCATGCAAAGAAGCGCTGTCGGTGGCTGATGCTGCAACGTTTGACGTGACGTTGTCAGGTGGGGCGCTGCATTACACCGTGACACGTGCCGAATTTGAAGCTGCCACCACAGCGTTGACCCAGCGCACATTGTCCGCTGTGCGCAAAGCCTTGCGCGATGCCAAGCTGAACAAAGATGACATTCAAGGCGTGGTCATGGTGGGGGGATCTACGCGCATGCCGCAAGTGCAGCAGGCGATCGCCGACTTGCTAGGTTGCGCCCCGTTGAACAACCTCAACCCCGATGAAGTGGTGGCACTCGGTGCGGCCATTCAAGCCAACCAACTTGCAGGCAACAACCCCGACGGCGAGCTGTTGCTGCTGGATGTGATTCCCCTGTCGCTGGGCATTGAGACCATGGGCGGTTTGGTCGAGCGTATCGTGCCGCGCAACCAAACCATTCCCACCGCGATGGCGCAAGACTTCACCACCTACCAAGATGGTCAAACTGCTTTGGCGTTGCATGTTGTGCAAGGCGAGCGCGACTTGGTGGCCGACTGCCGTAGCTTGGCTCGCTTTGAGCTGCGTGGTATTCCCCCCATGGCTGCGGGAGCAGCGCGTATCCGTGTGACCTTCACGGTGGACGCCGATGGCATGGTGAGTGTGAGCGCGGTCGAGCAAATGAGTGGCGTGACTGCCAACATCACGGTCAAGCCCTCGTATGGTTTGTCGGACGATCAAATTGCCGCCATGCTGCAAGACAGTTTCAAAACCGCCGAGCAAGACATCAAAGCCCGTGCTTTGGTGGAAGCGCGAGTGGACGCTGACCGCATGTGGCTGGCCACGCAAAGCGCGTTGCAAGCCGATGGCGATTTGCTGTCTGCCGAAGATCGCACACGCATTGAAACTTTGATGGCGGCCACTTTGGAAACCAAAAAGCTCGAAGATGCAGCCGTGATTGAAGCGACCACTGAGGCCTTGGCCAAAGGCACGGAAGCCTTTGCCGCTCAGCGCATGAACCGAGGCATTCAACACGCCTTGGCTGGACAAAACATCGAGAATATCTAAATGCCTGTCATCAAAATTTTGCCTCACGCCGAACTCTGTCCCAATGGCGCAGATCTTCAAGCCGCAGCCGGCAGCACTATTTGCGAGGTGCTGTTGGAAAACCACATCAACATCGAACACGCCTGTGACATGAGTTGCGCTTGCACCACGTGCCACGTGATCGTGCGCGAGGGGTTTAACTCGCTCAACGAGGCCGATGAGAACGAAGATGATTTGCTTGACCGTGCTTGGGGCCTAGAACCTAATTCGCGCTTGAGTTGCCAAGCCATCGTGGCCCAGCAAAACTTGGTGGTGGAAATTCCTAAATACACCATCAACCACGCCAAAGAAAACCACTGACCATGCGCCAGATTTTTCTAGACACTGAAACCACGGGCCTGTCTGCTGAGAACGGCGACCGCGTCATTGAGATCGGTTGTGTCGAACTGTTGCACCGCAAACTCACGGGCAACAACTTGCATTTCTATCTGAACCCTGAACGTGACAGCCACGAAGATGCCTTGCGCGTTCACGGCATCACCAACGAGTTCTTGAAAGACAAGCCAAAATTTGGTGAAGTGGTCGACCAGTTTTTGGAATACATCGCGGGTGCAGAAGTCATCATCCACAACGCCCCGTTTGACGTGGGGTTCTTGAACAAAGAGCTAGAGCTGCAAGGCCGCCAGCCGTTCACTACTTTTGTGGATGGCATCACCGACACCTTGGTGATGGCCAAAGAAATGTTTCCAGGCAAACGCAATTCGCTGGATTCCTTGTGCGACCGCTTAGAAGTGGACAACTCAGGGCGCACACTGCACGGCGCTTTGCTGGATGCTGAGTTGTTGGCCGATGTCTACATCAACATGACGCGGGGGCAAGACGCGTTGTTGATGGAGGTCGAGAGCAACGACGAGCAAACACGTTCAGCCGAATATGTGGACCTCAGCAGCTTTCAGTTGCCCGTCATTGCAGCCTCGGAGCAAGAGATGGTTCAACATGAAGATTTGTTGGCTCAACTGGATAAATCGAGCGGTGGAAAAACAGTTTGGAGAAATGTCCAAAATTTTGTGGCATAATCACGGTCTTTCCAGAGATGGAAAGACGGTAAAAATGGGCGATTAGCTCAGGGGTAGAGCACCACATTCACACTGTGGGGGTCGCAAGTTCGAAACTTGCATCGCCCACCATTTTTGCCAAATCAATCGCTTCTAACAAGCAAATGTCAAAGGTTCCGCAAGGAACCTTTTTCGTTTCTGCCTCTCTTTGATTCCCCCTTGTATTTGATCTTGGCGCACCCATTTAAGGTTGTGCTTGTGTGCTTTACCAAGCGGTCACATCTGTGCTGCACAATGCAGCGCCCCTGAGTGATTCAGATTGGATTGAAAGGTAATTCATGGTCATGTTGTCGCGATTGTTCAAATCTGTTGTTGCTGGTGCATTGGTACTCAGCGCCACATTGGCGTTGGCTTTGCCCACCCCGAAAGACATTGAGGCTGCCGTGAGTGCGGGGCACTACACGCAGGCTGAGAGCCTCTTGCGTGAAGTGATCCAAGACAAACCGCAAAGTGCCAAAGCGCATTACGAACTTGGCCAAGTGCTGGCCCACGAGCAGCGTTACAAAGAAGCGCAAACTGAGCTGCAAAAAGCCAAAGATATTGATTCGTCTTTGAAGTTCGCAGCCAGTCCCGAAAAGTTCAACACCGTGTTCGCCAAAGTGAGTGACTTGGCCGCAGCACCTTCGTCTTCTGTGGTGATGGCACCATCAGCTGCACCTGGCACACATGCCGTGAGCAAGGTGACGCAAGAGCCCGTGTCTAGCAGTGGCGGTTTTTCGCTCAGCTATGTCTGGTTGGCGATTGGGGGCTTGGTGGTGCTGGGTTTGTGGTTGCGTCGTTCGGCTGCGAACCAAGCCAATACCGCGACTTATGTGCCTGTGTCTACCCCTATGGGTACGCCACCTGCGCCGCGTGGCTTTGGTGCACAGTACACGCCTAATGCCCCGCAAGGTGGCTACGCGCCTCAAGGTTATGCGCAGCCGAGTGGTGGTGGCTCCATGACGGGGGCGGTTGTTGGCGGTTTGGCGGGGGTCGCGGCAGGCTATGCCTTGTCTAAAGCATTAGAAGGTGACCATCATGCGTCGGCCCCTTCTTCTGCGGGGGCATCACCGGCTGTGGACAACGGCGGTTATGTGCCGTTCGACACCTCTGCACAACCAGACCTCGGTTCTTTCGACGCAGGTTCTGGCAGCGATTGGGACAGCGCTGATTCTGGTGGCGGCAGCGACGACAGTTGGTAACTTTTGGCGTCAGGCATTAACCATTTGCCTGCAGCGCTTTTGACACCACCTCGTGTGTCAGTTGCATCGCGGCTTTGTGCGTTGCCGTCATCGGGCGACGCGCAGACCACACCAACATGAGTTGGCTCATCAGCCTTGGCTTCTCCACGCGGTGCGTGGTGAAGTCTTTGGGCTTGGCAAAGTTACTCAGTGTGTAGGCGGGTAAAACGGCGTAACCCAAACCTTCTTTCACCAACTCAAGAATTGCGTTCAAGCCATCGATTTCCAGCACGATGTTAGGTTTGCAGTTGATGCGTAGCATCTCGGTGTCAATCAACAAACGAAACGCGTTGGGGCGACTGGGCACGATCAGGGGAAGCTTGGCCAAGTCCGCCAGTTGCACCACATCTTTGAGCTGGGTGTTGGGTGTGAGGGGTTGGCTTTTCTTGCCTGCAATCAAGATCAACGTGTCTTCGTGCAACAACGTCATTTCCAAATCAGGGGAGGGTGGTGGGTTGTAGAGCACGGCCATATCGAGGCGACCTGCGCGCAAGCTTTCCACCATCAACACCGAAAAGCCTTCGGTCAGTGACAGTTGCGCATGGGGCAGGATTTGTCGAAACGACATGGTCAAAGGCACAGTCACCAGCTTGGACAGGCTGGGTGGCAAGCCAATTGACACCCGCCCAGCCAAAGCACCGCGTACGGATCCCAGCTCTTCTTGCGCCACCGCGACTTGGTGCAAGATGCCACGTCCGTGTTCTAGCATGACCAAACCGGCCTCGGTAACGGTGACGCCGCGGCCATTGCGCATCAGCAAGTTTTGATGCAACTCCACTTCCAGTTGACGCACATGGCGGCTCAACAAAGGTTGGGGAATGCTCAAAGCCAATGCAGCTTTGGTGAAACTGCCCAGCTCTGCGACGCGGACAAAGGATTCGATTTGTTTGAGTTCCATAGCGTTCTTGATTTTGAATAACCAATTGTGCGTTATTTAAAAACGTTATAGCAGCTAGTTCGCAGTTTAGGGTTCATTTCTGGGGTAAATCTCTAGAATCATCGACATGCAAACCTCTACCTCATCTCTTGTGCTGCGTGGCATTTCCTCAATGGCCACCAAAGCGTTGCTGGCTGATTTGACGAAGGCCTACCAAGCGCAAACCGGTGTTACGGTATACATCGAATCCGTGGGCGGTGTCGACGCGGCCAAGCGTGTGCAAGCCGGCGAAACGTTCGACATGGTGTTGCTGGCTTCAGATGCGATTGAGCGTTTGATTGCTTCTGCTCATGTGCAACAGGGCACTCGCAGCGACTGGGTTCGTTCACCCGTGGCTGTGGCGGTGCAAGCCGGCGCAACGCGCCCTGATTTGAGCAACGAAGCCGCGTTGAAGGCCGCCGTATTGGCCAGCCCCACACTCAGTTATTCCACAGGTCCCAGCGGTGTTTATTTGGAAAAGTTGTTTGAGCGTTGGGGGATTGCGGATCAAGTCAAAGCTCGCATCGTGGTGCCACCACCAGGCACACCCGTTGGCGCGTTGGTGGCGAATGGTCAAGCTGCTTTGGGCTTTCAACAACTGAGCGAACTCATTTCTTTGCCCGGCATTGATGTGCTGGGTACTTTGCCTCCCGACGTGGCGTTCATCACCACGTTCTCTGCGGGTGTTCCTACGGTCATGGCTTCTGACGCGACGCGTGTTGAGGCTGTGCAAGCGTTCTTCAGGTTTTTGGTTTCTCCTGCTGTTGAAGACGTCAAACGCAAGCAGGGCATGGACTGGCTCTAATTTTTCTCACTGTTTTTCTTCACCTCCAACTTGAATCTGAAGGTTATCTATGTCACTCATCATCGACGTACACGGTCACTACACCACTGCGCCTAAAGCCTTGGAAGAATGGCGCAACCGCCAAATTGCCGGCATCAAAGACCCAGCGTCTATGCCCAAAGTGTCCGAGCTGAAGATCAGCGACGACGAGTTGCGCGAAACGATTGAGACCAACCAGTTGGCCAAGATGAAAGAGCGCGGCTCTGACATCACCATCTTCAGCCCACGTGCCAGTTTCATGGCACACCACATTGGTGACTTTCAAGTGTCATCTACTTGGGCGGCCATTTGTAACGAGCTGTGCTTCCGCGTGTCGGAACTCTTCCCCAACAACTTTGTGCCTGCGGCCATGTTGCCCCAGTCACCTGGCGTCGACCCCGCCACGTGCATTCCCGAACTGGTGAAGTGCGTGGAGCAATACGGCAACGTGGGTATCAACCTGAACCCCGATCCATCCGGTGGCCACTGGACATCGCCTCCTTTGAGCGACAAGTCTTGGTACCCCATCTACGAGAAGATGGTCGAGTACGACATCCCTGCCATGATTCACGTGTCAACCAGCTGCAACGGCTGCTTCCACACCACAGGCGCACATTATTTGAATGCCGACACCACCGCATTCATGCAATGCCTGACATCGGATTTGTTCAAAGACTTCCCCACCTTGAAGTTCTTGATTCCTCACGGCGGCGGCGCTGTGCCTTACCACTGGGGGCGTTTCCGTGGTTTGGCACAAGAGTTGAAAAAGCCTTTGCTCACCGAGCACTTGATGAACAACATTTACTTCGATACCTGTGTGTACCACCAGCCCGGCATCGACTTGTTGACCAAAGTTATTCCCGTCAAGAACATCATGTTCGCGTCCGAAATGATTGGGGCAGTGCGTGGCATCGACCCAGAAACCGGCCACTACTACGACGACACCAAGCGTTACATCGAGTCCACACTCAACCTCAATGCCGATGAACGTCATCAGGTGTACGAAGGCAACGCACGTCGCGTGTTCTCACGCTTGGACACCAAGCTGAAGTCGCAAGGCCGTTAATTCATATTTTTCTGGAGATTTTTCATGTACGAACTCGGCGTTGTTTATCGCAATATCACTCGCGCAGACCGCGCAGCGGCTGACGGCTTGGCCGCTTTGGGCTCGGCCACTGTGCACGAAGCCATGGGCCGTGTCGGCTTGCTCAAGCCTTATATGCGTCCCATCTTCCCAGGCGCGCAAGTGTCGGGCACCGCAGTCACCGTGCTCTTGCACCCTGGCGACAACTGGATGATGCATGTGGCCGCGGAACAAATTCAACCAGGTGACATCGTGGTGGCCGCCATCACCGCAGAGTGCACCGATGGTTACTTTGGTGACTTGTTGGCCACGTCTTTCCAAGCGCGTGGTGCACGCGCCCTCATCATCGATGCCGGTGTGCGCGATGTGAAAGAGCTGCAAAAGATGAACTTCCCCGTGTGGAGCAAAGCCATCAGCAGCAAAGGCACCATCAAAGCCACGCTCGGTTCTGTGAACGTTCCTGTGGTGTGCGCTGGCATGTGGGTCACGCCTGGTGACGTGATCGTGGCTGATGACGACGGCGTGGTGTGCGTACCTGCTGCACGCGCTGCGCAAACCTTAGAAGCCGCGCAAAAGCGAGAGAGCTTTGAAGGTGAAAAGCGCGCCAAGTTGGCATCAGGCGTGTTGGGCCTCGACATGTACAAAATGCGCGAGCCCTTGGCAGCTGCTGGCTTAAAGTACATCGATTGATCCGATCACTTTGAAAGCTTGTTCATGACACACACCTCTAAACGCCAATGGCTGGTTGCTGCGGCGTTGGGTGCTTGTGCCTTGTGTGGATTGACCGCGCAAGCCCAAGACTTCCCCACCAAACCCGTGCGTATCCTCACCCCCTTCCCAGTGGGGAGTGGGCCTGAGGGCGTGCTGCGTTTGGTGGCGGATAAGTTGTCGCGCACCTGGGGCAAGCCTGTGGTGGTCGAGAACAAGCCGGGTGGCAATGGCTTTATCGCCATTGATGCGTTCAAGCGCGGTGCTGCCGATGGCCATGACTTGATCCAGCTCGACAGTGTGCATTTGTCGGCCTATCCACACCTGTTTAAGAAATTGCCTTACGACGCGAAGGCCGATTTCGAGCCTTTGTTGCCGTTGTTCAAAACCTATTTCTTTTTGACGGTGGCTACGGACAGCAAATACAAAAGCGTGGCTGATCTCATTGCCGATGCCAAAGCGCATCCGGGCAAGCTCAACTACGGCTCGTGGTCGGTTGGCAATCCCGTCCATTTAGGCTCGGCGTTGTTTGAGTCGGTCACAGGAACCGATATGCAGCATGTGGTTTACAAAGAAACCACCATGCTCTACAGCGGTGTCGCCAACGGTGAACTCTCATTTGCGTTGGGAACCAATGCCACAGCGGGTGCGATGTACCGTGCTGGCAAGCTGCGCTATTTGGCCGTGGCTGCGCCCAAACGCGTCACCGGTTTTCCGAACGTGCCCACCATCGGAGAGTCTGGTGGGCCGACTGGGTTTGAGGTCAGTGGCTGGACCACCATTGCAGCACCACGTGGATTACCCAAAGCGGTGACAGACAAGATTCAGCGCGACATCGAAAAAGCCTTGGCTGAACCCGATGTGCGTGAGAAGTTCGCCTCGTTTGCGTATGAACCTTTTTCCTTGAGTCGCGATACGTTGAATGCCTACATTCAGGCAGAGTCGGCGCGCTTTGGTTCCATCATCAAAAAAGCACAAGTTTCGTTGGATTAATTTTTTAGGATGCACACCATGAGTTTGTTGAAACGTTTGAGCCTGATGTGTTTGATGTCCTGTGTGGCGACGTTGTCGCTCGCACAAAGTTATCCCACCAAACCCATCAAAGTGGTGGTGGGTTACGCCGCAGGTGGTGCCGTCGACGTGGTGGCTCGCACCATTGGTCAAAGCATTTCTAACAGCATGGGCCAGCCTGTGATTGTGGAAAACAAACCAGGTGCAGGCACCAACATCGCCGTGAAGTCAGTGGTCACGGCCGAGCCTGATGGCTACACCTTGATGATGGCTGCCAATGCCTTGGCGGCCAACATGTCGCTGTATCAACCTGCACCGTTTGATGCAGAGCGTGACTTGGTTGCGGTGTCCCTGATTGGTCGTGTACCTGTGGTCATTGCCGCCAATCCCAACGCCCCTTATACCAATATCAAACAGCTGATTGACGCAGCCAAAGGCAAGCCCAACGCCATTGCGTTTGGTACCCCCGGCAATGGTTCAACCCCGCACATGGCGGTGGAGCTGTTTGCACGTGCTGCCGGCATTGACTTGCAACACATCCCTTACCGTGGCGGCACACCTGCCATCACGGATGTGATTGGTGGGCAGTTGCCGCTGGTGGCGGTGAACGCGCTCGAAGTGTTGCCACACGTCAAGAGCGGCAAACTCAAAGTGTTGGCTGTGTTGAGCCCTAACCGCAGTGCCATCTTTCCCGATGTGCCCACCATCGCCGAGTCAGGCTTTCCTGGCTTTGAAGCCTCCGTTTGGTATGGCTTGGTGGCTCCTGCTGCCACCCCCAAACCTATCGTGAACAAGTTGCACGCCGAAGTACAAAAAGCTTTGCAGACCAAGGACGTGCGTGAGCGCATGAACGCCGTAGGCGGCGAAGTGGTGCTCGGCAGTGCTGAGATGTTCACCAACCTGATTCGCTCAGAGCGCCAACGCTATGCCAAGTTGGTACGCGAAGCCAATATTCAACCTGATTGAAGACAAAGAGGAACGACATGGAATTTCAAAAAACTCCCGGCTGGATGGACTGGTACACAGGCCCTAGCAAACCCAAATTCAAATTGCCTGCTGGCGCCGTTGATGCGCATTGCCACGTGTTTGGTCCAGGCCACGAGTTTCCCTACGCTCCCGAGCGCAAGTACACCCCATGCGACGCGTCTAAGGCACAGCTCTACGCCTTGCGCGATCACCTTGGCTTTGCCCGCAACGTGGTGGTGCAAGCCACGTGCCACGGTGCAGACAACCGCGCCATGGTGGATGCCTTGGTCAGTTCGGGTGGCAAAGCACGTGGTGTGGCCACGGTCAAACGCAGCGTGACGGATGAAGAAATCCAAGCCATGCACGACGCGGGGGTGCGTGGCGTGCGTTTTAACTTTGTGAAGCGCTTGGTCGACTTCACGCCCAAAGACGAATTGCTTGAAATCGCCAAACGCATTCAGCTCTGGGGCTGGCATGTGGTGATTTACTTTGAAGCTGTCGACCTGCCCGACTTGTGGGATTTCTTTACCGCCTTGCCCACCAACGTGGTGGTGGACCACATGGGTCGTCCCGATGTGACCAAGCCTGTGGATGGGCCTGAATTTGAATTGTTCGTGAAGTTCATGCGCGAACATAAAAACGTGTGGAGCAAGGTCACTTGTCCCGAGCGTTTGTCAGTGTCTGGTCCTAAGGCTTTGAATGGCGAGCAAAACGCTTACCAAGACGTGATTCCCTTTGCCAAGCGCATCGTGGAAGAGTTTCCAGACCGTGTGTTGTGGGGCACCGACTGGCCGCACCCTAACCTCAAAGACCACATGCCCGATGACGGCTTGTTGGTTGATTTCATCCCGCACATCGCCACCACAGAAGAACAGCAACGCAAGTTGTTGGTGGACAACCCGATGCGCTTGTACTGGCCTGAGGAGACTTTTTAATGGCACTCGACAAACCCTACACAGACGTTCCCGGCACCATCATTTTTGATGCCGAGCAATCACGCAAAGGCTACTGGCTCAACCAGTTTTGTATGTCGCTCATGAAGGCTGAAAACCGTACGCGTTTCAAAGCCAATGAGCGTGCTTACCTCGATGAGTGGGCCATGACCGAAGAGCAAAAACAGGCCGTGCTGGCCCGCGATTTGAACTGGTGCATGCGCACCGGCGGCAACATTTACTTCCTCGCCAAAATCGGTGCGACCGATGGTTTGAGCTTCCAGCAAATGGCGGGCTCGATGACGGGCATGACCGAAGAGGAATACCGCAACATGATGTTGAAGGGCGGTCGTTCGGCAGAAGGCAATCGTGTGATTGGCGAAAACGGGGACGCGCAAGCGCAAAACCAACCTCAAGGTGCAGCCGGTCAACAGTCCCGCGCTGCAGGACAGAAAGCATAACCATGGCAAAAATTACCGCATCCGTTTACACCTCTCACGTGCCCGCCATTGGCGCGGCACTCGACCTCGGCAAGACACAAGAAGACTACTGGAAACCGGTTTTTGCTGGCTATGACTTCTCCAAACAATGGATGAAGGACAACAAGCCTGACGTGATCTTCTTGGTCTACAACGACCACGCCACTGCGTTCAGCTTGGACATGATTCCTACGTTTGCCATTGGCACTGCTGCTGAATACAAGCCTGCTGACGAAGGCTACGGTGCACGCCCTGTGCCTGTGGTCAAGGGTCATCCAGAATTGGCATCGCACATCGCGCAGTCCGTGATCCAGCAAGACTTCGACTTGACGATCGTCAACAAGATGGATGTGGACCACGGGTTGACTGTGCCCTTGTCATTGATGTGTGGCGAGCAAGATCCAGTGAAGGGCGCTTGGCCTTGCCCCGTGATTCCATTTGCAGTGAACGTGGTGCAGTATCCAGTGCCCAGCGGTCAACGTTGTTTCAACTTGGGGCAAGCGATTCGCAAAGCGATTGAGAGCTACGACGAAGACATCAATGTCCACATCTGGGGCACAGGTGGCATGAGCCACCAGTTGCAGGGTGCGCGTGCGGGCCTGATCAACCGCGAGTGGGACAACAACTGGCTTGACCTGATGATCAACGACCCTGTCGCTTGTGCGAAAGTGCCACACATCGACTACGTGCGCGAAGCCGGTAGCGAAGGCATTGAGTTGGTCATGTGGTTAATCGCACGCGGTGCGATGTCTGACATCCAAGACGGCAAAGTGGTGGGCCCAGCGCCTAAACTGGCCCATCGTTTTTATCACGTGCCTGCATCGAACACCGCAGTGGGCCACGCGATTCTAGAGAACGCATAACTAATTAAGAGGAAAACAAGATGAGCAAAACCATCAAAGTCGCCTTGGCTGGCGCAGGTGCCTTTGGCATCAAACATTTGGACGGCATCAAAAACATCGACGGCGTAGAAGTGGTGTCGTTGATCAGCCGTGATTTGGAAAAAACCAAAGAAGTTGCTGACAAATACGGTATCCAACACGTCACCACCGATTTGGCTGACAGCTTGGCTTTGCCCGAAGTGGATGCTGTGATTTTGTGTACGCCCACACAAATGCACGCTGCACAAAGCTTGGCTTGTTTGCAAGCAGGTAAGCACGTGCAAGTGGAAATTCCGTTGGCCGACAGCTGGAAAGACGCGGACGAAGTGGTGCGCGTTGCCAAAGAAAAAGGCTTGGTCGCGATGTGTGGTCATACACGTCGCTTTAACCCCAGCCACCAATGGGTGCACAACAAGATCAAAGCAGGCGAATTCAATATCCAACAAATGGATGTGCAAACCTACTTCTTCCGCCGCACGAACATGAATGCGCTGGGCCAAGCCCGTAGCTGGACGGACCACTTGCTGTGGCACCACGCTGCTCACACGGTGGATTTGTTTGCTTACCAAGCCGGTAGCCCTATCGTCAAAGCCAATGCGGTGCAAGGTCCAATTCACCCAACCTTGGGTATTGCGATGGACATGAGCATTCAATTGCAAGCCGCCAATGGTGCGATTTGTACCTTGAGCTTGTCATTCAACAACGATGGCCCCTTGGGAACTTACTTCCGCTACATCGGCGACACAGGCACTTATTTGGCCCGTTATGACGATCTGTACACCGGCAAGGAAGAACAAATCGATGTGTCGAAAGTTGCCGTGTCGATGAACGGTATCGAATTGCAAGACCGCGAATTCTTTGCTGCGATCAAAGAAGGCCGTGAGCCAAACTCAAGCGTGGCTCAAGTGTTGCCTTGCTACAAGGTGTTGCACGAATTGGAGTTGCAACTCAACGCGTGATGCGTTGACGGATGCGTCTTGTGATGAGGCGCATGACAAAAGAAAAAGCGGCTCGGTTTCCCGAAGCCGCTTTTTTGTGAACGAAAGAAATTACTTTTTCTTGGTGTTCACAGCTGCTTTGAAAGCTGCACCAGCCGTAAAACGTGGCACGGTTGCGGCTGCGATTTTGAGTTGCTCGCCTGTACGTGGGTTTTTACCTGTACGTGCTGCGCGTGTTGCAGCTTTGAAGGTGCCGAAGCCAATCAACTGCACGTCGTCTTTTTTGGCAACTGCTTTTGTGATGATTTCAAGCAGAGCAGTGACCGCGCGGCCTGCATCTACTTTTGTCATTTCAGTTTCGGCAGCCAAAGCTTCAATCAATTCGGTTTTGTTCATGTGTTCTCCTTTGTAAACCAACTGGATTGTGCCAGCTTTGGTAAGGTTTTTTCCAGCCGGAGAAACACTCTTGAATTCATTCCGTAAATGAACAGATGTCGCCCGGCTTACGCAGCATTTTGTTCACTTCGTCAAGGTGCAGTTCTTCTTGGACGATCATGCCACGCGCGTATTCTTCAATCAGCACCGAGTTACTGCCTTTGGCGATCTCTAACAGCTTGTAGTAGCCGGCGAGGGCATTTTTTTCATGCTCAAGGCTTTCGCGAAGAATGTCACCGATGTCGTGCTTTTCGGTCTCCAGCAAAGAACCTATTTTCAATGACGGGTGTCCACCCAGCAGTGTGACCATCTCACCCGCCTTGTGCGCGTGGGTTAGGCCTTCTTGCGCGTTTGCCTTCAGCCACGAGACGATGGGAATTCGGTTGTAACCGTTGATCATGAGTGCATAGTGCGTGTACTTGACGACACCCGCAAGCTCCAACTCCATGATTTCATTGAGTGCATCAATAGCGACTTGATTTTTTACGTGTGACATGGCTCGCTCCTCTGTGAGGTGTCAAAGCACCGGTCTGCGAGATGCTAGACCGGCATTCGTTTTTCAGACTAATAGGCAGGGCGTTGCTGCGCTGGGACGACTTGTGCGCGCACCTCTCCACCGGGGCTGACTTTGGTGTGAAGGTTGACATACCACTTGCCTGCTAACAGATCTTTCGCTTGTTCCGCTGAAAGCGTAGCGGCACCCTTGATGGGGCTTTCAAGAGGGCCTTTGAAGCCAAGTGCAACTCCAGCGTTCGAGCCTACCTGTGCGGGGCCATGAAAGTGGCCTGCAACAGCGGGGCCGCTCAGACCAGAATAGGTGACGGTCCATGTGAGTTCATTGGTCTCTTTGTTGAAAACAGCTTCAACGGTTCCTTTGCCCATGCTCGGGTTCGACGGAACTTCGTTCATGCCCGTGAGTTGACCGCTTAACTTCACGGTGTTTGAGTCGCCATAAACAGAGGCGCAGCTAGCAAGCAGCAAGATGCACGAGGCTAAAAATGTGCGACCAATGGGTGTTTTAAAAAATGACATACGTTTCTCCTTCTCCGAAGTGGTGATGCTCGATCAGTAGGTCAAGCGATTTCATCGTACATCTATTGTTTTTTGATTGCCAATCATATTTTCTGGTTTGACCCAATCGTCAAAGTCTTCTGCTGTCACGAAACCTAACGCCAAGGCCGCTGCTTTTAATGTGCTGCCTTCACGTTGTGCTTGCTTGGCAATTTGTGCTGCGCGGTCATAGCCAATGTGTGGCACCAGTGCTGTGACCAACATCAATGACCGATGGACGAGTTCAGAAATACGTTCACGCTGGGGCTCAATGCCGCGCACACAATGCATGTCAAAACTGTTCATGCCGTCGGTTAACAGACGTACGCTCTGCATAAAGTTGTAAGCAATCAAGGGTTTGTACACATTGAGTTCAAAATTTCCTGATGCCCCACCCACACCGATGGCCACATCATTTCCCAGCACTTGGCAGGCCAGCATGGCAACGGCTTCAGACTGAGTTGGGTTGACTTTGCCTGGCATGATCGAACTGCCGGGTTCGTTTTCTGGCAAGGTGATTTCACCCAATCCACAGCGCGGTCCGGATGCGAGCCAGCGGATGTCGTTGGCGATTTTCATCAAGGCAATCGCAAGCACTTTGAGTGCGCCGTGCGCAGCGACCAAACCATCATGGGCGGCTAGTGCTGCAAATTTATTTGTTGCGCTGACAAAAGGCAGGCCCGTGGATTGGGCCAATGCCGCCGCAACGCGTTCACCAAACTCAGGGTGTGTGTTGAGGCCGGTGCCCACTGCTGTGCCACCGACTGCCAAGGGGTAAATGGATGTCAATGTTTGTTTGATGCATGACGCTGCATGTTCTAGCTGTGCCACGTAACCCGACATCTCTTGCCCCAAGGTCAAAGGCGTTGCATCTTGCAAGTGGGTTCGCCCGATTTTGTAAATGTCTTTGAACTCTTTGGACTTTGCTTGCAAAGTTTCTGTCAAGCGCACCAAGCTGGGCAGCAGACGATTGGATATTTCAGTGACTGCTGCGACATGCATCGCTGTAGGAAAAATATCATTCGAAGACTGACCGAGGTTCACGTCGTCATTGGGATGAACCAATCGACCCATGCCACGCTGCCCACCTAACAATTCGGATGCGCGGTTGGCCAGTACCTCGTTCATGTTCATATTGCTTTGCGTGCCAGAGCCCGTTTGCCAAACCGACAGAGGAAACGCATCGGCATGTTTGCCCGATAGAACTTCTGCTGCCGCAGCCGCAATGGCGTTTGCTTTGTCTTTTGCAAGCAATCCCAAGCCGCCATTCACGTCAGCACACACAGCTTTGATATTGGCCAGAGCGTGCATGACTTCGATGGGCATTTTTTCACATGAGATATGAAAATGCTCCAGAGAGCGTTGGGTTTGAGCGCCCCAAAGTTTTGCCTCTGCGACCTCAATGGCGCCTAACGAGTCGTGTTCTGTACGTTGTTTCATGGCTTGCTTTCAAGTGTGTATGCGTTGTATCTGGGCAGAGTTTCATAGCCAAATAAATAAGGCACAAGCCTGAAATCACGCAACAGCCCACCTTGTTCGGTGGTGCGGCCTAATTGTTCGTAGTCGTTTTTGGATAAACGATGAATTTTTTGTGCATCCGCAGATCGGCTGAAAACACCGTGGCGCCATTGATAGACCTCATCCAGTTTTTCTTTCAGGGTGTATGAGTGCTGATGGTCGTCGTAGAAGTCGTCAAACTTTCCGCGACCTAGATAAATTGCATTTGATCCTTCGTAGCCAGTTTTTGTTTGCGTGGCTGGGTCGGTGTTTTGAAAGTACACCCAATCACCTGGCACAAAATGTTGGTGGGCAATCCCTCTTTGGATGGACAACAATTTGCCTGCAATTGGTGTTTTGCTCTGCGCGTAGTCCGCTTCAAAATCCCACGTGTTTGAGGGCTCTATATTGACCAGAGGGTCTTGATCAAGCAGCAGGCGCTGGCGAACGACTTGTGCTTTGTCGTTCGCTCCGAGAACGCGTTGGTAGTAATCCAAGATGCCGTGCGCGTAACTGAGCTTGCTAGCGGTGTAGCAGCCAAAGGCATATTTTTTTTGATTCACAAACGCATCAAGCAGGGCTTCGTCCAAGCGAGACAGATTTTGCGGTGTGCCCTTGCGCCATTGATCGGCATTCCAGTATGACTCACCGCCATCAGGCCAGACCCAATGAAGTTGTTCCACCCAAGCCACGATGCTTTGCCTCACCCCAATATGTTCGCGCAAGGCATTGATGTCACATGAGTTGCCATTCAAATGCGTGGTGCGTCCCGGATGCAGCAACGCCAGCAGAATCTCTTTTTTAGACACGGTGTTGACTTTGCGCGTGGTGCCGTTAGGTCCTATGAGAAAAACGCGTTCCGTCCCGATTTTCAAGGCTTTTCGACGCGAGAGATCCAGTGTGTTGGTGCTGGATGTTTTGAGTGTGAAACTCAGTTGTTGATTGGGTCCAACGGTTTGCTCTACCCATGCTGGGTCGATGTTGAGCTCTCGCAGATACGTGGTCATGGCCGAGGGCAGTGCCTCACGTGCCGCAGATTCACATGAAAACACCAAGCCTTGTGTCAGCACTTGCGCCGATGCGCTGATCCCCCATCCCCATGTCCCTATCAAAACGATGGCGATGATCAAGAGTGGATGTGTGTTTTCTTTTTTCAAGTCAATCGGCCTATTGAGGCCCTATGCCTAAACGGATCAATCCGTACATGGGGCCGCCATTGAAGGGTTTGAAAAGCAACTCGGTCATTGCGCATGCGAAGCCGTAGGCTTCAGACACACTGCGTTGTTCAAGGACCTCTAAGCGAGGGTGTGCTTTCACAAGCTGCGATGCATTGTGAATACCCCACGTGAATTCAGCGCCGGTGTTGCTGACGCTGGGGTGGAGGGCGGCGCAACCAATGCCGATGGGCGACATGAAATCAAAAATGAATTCAGAGCCGTCAGGGGCGTTTTCGTTGATCTCTTGCAAAATTGCATTGACCTGCGCATGTGTCAAATACATCAAGACACCTTCGCAAATCAACAGAACTGGACGAGCCTTTTTGCCATGGGGCAATTTAAGTCGTTGCCACCAGCCAGGCGCGGTGATGTTGAGCTCTTTGCGCCGACATTGCGATGGCAGCGTTTGCAAAAATAGGTCCCGCAAAGAAATGACCTCAGGCAAGTCGGCATCTAGCCAACGGTTGTCGCCGTTACTGAACCACTGAAAGTAGTTGGACAGTCCTGCACCTAAGTTCACCCCTTGGCTGTTGGGGTGATGATCAAAAAAGGCGCTTCCCATCGTCTTGATGACATCGGTACGCCAGAGCACGTTGAGCACGGTGGCCCAGTCGTTCAAATACGTTTGCACATTCGCATGCAGTGCCACCAAAAGTTCATTGGCACACAGGTCATGCGGGTCAAGTTGCGGAAATAACGCAGCGCCTTTGGCACGCGCAGCCAGGGGAATCAGCAGTGTGCTGGGTACAGCCCCTAGCGTTTGCCATGCAGATGGACTTTCAAGATCATTCAAGTCGCACTCCTCAACACGTGTGAGAAGCTTCATTCTCAACCACGCACAGCGTGGTTGATGTTGACAAATGTCAGCTTAATATGAATTTGCGAGCTTGTTGTTACGCCGAAAATTGCATTGGCAAAAGGTTATGAGTGCTTATGGTGGGCTCTGGCCACTGCATGTTTGGCAGCCAAGTAGCCGAACGTCACACCAGGTCCAATGGTGATGCCCGGTGCTGGATAGATGCCGCCCATGATGGAGTGCATGTCGTTGCCGCAGGCGTACAGGCCGTCAATCGCTTGGCCTTGTGCATCCAACACGCGTGCGTCACCATCGGTGACCAAGCCTGTGGCTGCCCCAATGTCACCGGGGTAGAGGGCAATGGCGTAGAACGGACCTTCGCGTAAAGCGCCCAAACAAGGATTGGGACCTGTCCAAGTCGCGTCACCGTTGGCGCGTTGGTAGTCGGTGGTGCCGCGTTGGAAGTCTTCGTCTACACCGTTGTCGGCAAACGTGTTGAAGCGTGCGACGGTGGCTTGCAGTTTTTCAGCAGGCACATGCAGTTGCTGCGCCAAGTTCGCCAAGGTGTTGCCTTGCTTCAAGTAGCCGTCGGCCAAGAAGGGGGCCAAGCCTTTGCTTTGACCCGTATTGCCGGGGCGAATCATGCCTAGGCCATAACGCTTTAACGCGGCTGCATCACACACCAACCACGAGGGAACGCTGGGCGTGGTGGCATGGTGGGCTTGCATGGCGATGCCAAACAAGTGGTATGAGGTGGATTCGTTGACATAGCGTTGGCCTTGGCTGTCAACGGTGATCATGCCTGGCTTACCCCTGTCCATGACGAAATGTGGAAAAGCGGCAAGGCTGCCATCGGCACGTTGGCGTGTAGACACGGGGGCCCAAAACGCGTGGCTCAAGCCACCGGTGCCCAGTTGGCCACCGGCTTGCAGTGCCAAGTCTTGTGCGCGTCCCGTGTGGCCAGGCGCAGCGGGACACCATGCCTCTTTGGCGCCAGGCAGCATCTGTGCACGCCGCGTCGGGTGACGGTTGAAGCCGCCACTGGCCATGACCACGCCGCCATTGCTGCGCAGCGTGCGTTGCACTTTTTCTCCGTTGAGCAACGTTTGTTGCAACACCACGCCTTGAATGCTGTTGCCAGATTGCAGCAATTGGGTCACTTCAGTTTGCGTGACCAACATGCCTTGGCGTTGGATGTAGCTGTAGAGCATGCGCGCAATCATGGCATTGCCCATGACCAGACGTGTGCTGCGTGGGTGCAGCAACTTGTCAAGGTAATGACGCACGATGATGCGAACGCTGTAGCTGAATGACTTCCAAGTTTCAGTCAATCGCAGCAAATGAAAAATGTCGTCGCGGTCCACCATCATGCCGCCGAGCACTGTGAACTCGGGAATGGGGTTGCGCACCAAGGGCAGGTTAGGGCCAAGCAGTTTGCCATCAAACGGTTGCGGTTCAATGGCACGACCACGCAGCACCGAGCCTTCTAGCTCTGACAAATAGTCGGGGTGCAGCTGACGTACTTGAAATTGCAATGCACTGTGGGCTTCGAGTTTGGCAATGGCGTGTGGGCCGTTGTCAATGAAGGCTTGACGCAATTTGGGGTCTGAGCGCTCGCCCACGGAGAGGTTCAAAAACGTGGCCACGCGCTCGGGCGTGTCGTCGGGGTTGACCTTCAAGCCACGTTGTGTGCCGGGCACCCACGTGGTCGCAGCTGACAAAGCCGTGGTGCCACCGACATGGGCCATGCGTTCGACCAACAACACGCGTGCGCCGTCAATGGCGGCGTTGAGTGCGGCTGAAAATCCTGCACCGCCTGAACCGATGACCACGAGGTCAACCGTATCTTGGTCGTTGAACTGGGACAAATCCGTGTTGATGCGGTGAGCGAGTGGATGTAGAGCGTCGCTCATAGATCAAGCCTCCAACAAGAATTGCACCATCAGTTCACGCACCTGCGCGAACATGTCGGCACCCGTGGAGGTATTGCAACCTTTGGCGCGCGCAGCGGCAATCAATGCAGGTACGGCAGGCGCTGTAATGACGCAGCCGATGAACATGCTGGGTGTGATGGCCTCCACATCAATCGGTGTAGGGTCACCTTCGCGCATGCCCACGGGGGTGGCGTTGATGGCCACATCAAATCCTGTGGGGTTTGAGCTGCCGGTGTACACGCGACCCATGTTCAAGCTGTTCAAGCGTTGGATGAGTGACTCGCGGCGTTCAGTGTTTTCATCATGAATGGCCAGCTCGCTCACACCGGCTAACACCAAACTGTGTGCAATGGCAGAGCCTGCGCCACCTGCGCCGACCAGCAATGCCTTTTTGTTTTTGAGGTCGCAGCCCTTGGCTTGCATCGCTTTGACATAGCCCAAACCGTCAAACATGTCGCCATGCCAGCTGCCATCGGCGTTGCGTCGGATGGTGTTGACCGCGCCTAAAAACGCAGCACGGGGTGAACTGGTTTGACACAACGCATGGCAATCAAACTTGTGCGGCACGGTGACGATGATGCCGTCCACATTGCGTGCCAGTGACACGCCTTCAAACCACTGCTTGAGGTCTTTGGTGGGCACATGGGCAGGGACGCATACCGCGTCTTTGCCATGTTGTTCAAAGGCTTGAGTGACGCCAAAAGGCGATTTCACTTGGGCGATGGGATCGCCAACGATGAGGTGAACACGTGTAGCGCCGCTGAAGTTTTCAAGCATGGTGAGTCAAGGTGGAGTGGATGAATGTGGCGCAGTTTATCCAAAAATGGAATTGCGTTCAACTTTTGAACGAATTTCATTTTTCGTGATAAAGTGCAACCCACATTCACCAACCACACACACCACAATGAGCGGCGTACTTGAGAGAACTTTGGGCATCTTGGAGCTCTTGTCCGAGCAAGGGCAGGGCGTGGAGTTGGCCATTTTGGCGGATCGACTCAACATGCCCAAGAGTGCGGCGCACAGGTTGCTGGCAGACCTCATGCGCTTTGGCTATGTGCGCCAAACCCGCGACTTGGGGGAGTACGTGTTGACCACCAAGCTGGTGTCTTTGGGGTTGAGCTACCTCAGCAAAACAGGTGTCATTGATGTGGCCCAGCCACTGCTTGATCGCTTGGCCGAGCAAACGGGCGAGTTGGTGCGTTTGTCGGTGGTAGATGGCGATCGCTTGACGTGGGTGGCTCGCGCACAAGGCGCACGCCAAGGTCTGCGCTATGACCCTGATATGGGCAGTATTGCGCGCCTGAGTTGTTCGTCGTCTGGTTTGGCTTGGTTGTCCACCATGAAAGACGACGATGCGCTGGCTTTGGTTTCGCAGCAGGGTTTGGGTATGCCCAAAGACTTTGGTCCCAACGCACCCAAGAGCTTGAAGGCATTTCTGAAAGTTTTGCAAGACACACGCAAACAAGGTTTCAGCTTGACCGAAGAAACCTACACCGCAGGTCTCAATGCCATTGCCGCTCCTGTCGGTTTGGCAGGGCAGTTGCCGATGGGCACCATCAGTGTGGCAGGGCCCTCTGCGCGCCTGACCCGCGAACGCATGCTGGCGATTGCGCCGGATTTGTTGTCGTGCGCGGCACAGTTGGCCGCTGCCAGTGGCGCTTCGCCCATGCTGACACGCGGTACCAGCAACGTGCGATTGCAGCCCATCTACGCAGCGTGAGTCACGTCACATCATGAGCCAACACACCGCTTCAACACATTGGGATTGCGATTTGCTCGTGGTGGGTTCCGGCGCAGGTGCGTTGTCCACCGCCGTGACGGCTGCGCATTTGGGGTTGAAGGTCATCGTGGTGGAGAAAGACCCGCACTACGGCGGCACCACCGCATGGTCCGGTGGTTGGATGTGGATTCCACGCAACCCCTTGGCACTCAAAGGTGGGATTGCAGAACCCATTGAAAAACCGCTGGCTTATTTGCGTCGCGAACTTGGCGCGCAGTTTGATGAAGTGCGTGCGAAAGCCTTTCTCACGCATGGGCCACGCATGGTGCGTTTCTTTCAAGAGCACACGGCGTTGCAGTTCATCGATGGCAATGCCATTCCTGACTTTCATGGCAAAACTGAAGATGCGGCATTGGGTGGGCGCTCAGTCTGTGCCGCGCCCTTCAACGGACGCTTGTTAGGCCTGCATGTCAAACAGCTCAAACGGCCTTTGCATGAGATCACGTTTATAGGTATGGGCATCGCGTCGGGTGCAGACATTCGTCATTTCTTCAACGCCATGCGTTCATGGGGCTCGTTTTATTACGTAGCTAAACGCGTGGCGCGTCACCTGTTGGATTTGGCATTGCATGGCCGTGGCATGCAGTTGGTCAATGGCAATGCCTTGGTGGCTGCTTTGGCCAAATCAGCCTTCGATGCGGGCGTCGATCTGCGCGTCAACACGCCTGCGCTGCGTTTAGTCACAGAAGGCGACAAAGATGGGGCATTGAAAGTGCGCGGCGCGGTGGTGATGCACGACGGCGTAGAGCAAACCATTCGCGCCAAGCGCGGCGTGATGCTTGCGACGGGCGGTTTTCCGCACGACCCGCAACGCAAAAGCGAGTTGCTGCCACACGACCCTACAGGCCAGCAACATTTTTCAGCCGCCTCACGTGGCAATACCGGTGACGGTTTGCGCATGGGGGAATCGGTGGGCGCGGTGGTGGCGACAGATTTGAAACACGCTGCGGCCATGGCTCCTGTGTCTTTGGTGCCTAGAACCGATGGTTCAACCGCCCACTTCCCACATTTGATTGAACGCGGCAAGCCGGGCTTGATTGCCGTGACCCGATTTGGCAAACGGTTTGTGAACGAAGCTGACTCGTACCACGACTTCATGCAAGGCTTGATTCAGTCTTTGCCACAAGGCGAACCGGTGCAAGCTTGGTTGGTGGTTGATCACCGTTTCATTCGTCGCTGGGGCCTTGGTGCCGTCAAACCAGCGCCTGTGCCGATGCGCGGTATGTTGGCCAATGGTTATTTGCAACGTGGCAACACCTTGGCTGAATTGGCCGAGCGCTGTGGCATTGATGCCGTGTCTTTGCAAAACACCGTGGCGCGTTACAACACCCAAGCCGACATTGGTTACGACGGCGAATTTGCCAAAGGTCAAACCGCCTACAACCGTGTGCAAGGTGATGCCACGCACCAAGGCCGCAACCCCAATATGGCCCCCATTCAAGACGGACCGTTTTATGCCGTGCGCATCGTTGCGGGTAGCTTGGGCACGTTTGCAGGTTTGCGTTGCAACGAAAACGCGCAGGTACTCAATGCACAAGGCCAAGCCATTGATGGCTTGTATGCCGGTGGCAATGACCTCTCTAGCGTGATGGGGGGCAACTATCCCAGCGGTGGCATCACCCTTGGGCCTGCCATGACCTTTGGGTATTTGGCGGCACACCACGCGGCCCGCTTGTCGCCTGACTTCGCTTCATCCGAACATCCATTTTTGAAAAGGACCACACCCATGTATTACGAACTCGCCACCATGACCCTGCCTTTTGGCACAGCTGCCCAAGCGGCAGCCAATGTGCAAACCTTTGCCGCACAAGGCCAAGGTGAATTGCTGGGCTGCTGGTTCACCGACATTGGTGTGCTCAACCAGATGATTGTGCTGCGCGGCTTCGATGACTTGGCCACTTTGCAAGCCGAGCGCAATCGCACCCAACACAATGCCAGTCCGTTTGGTTGTGGCGATATTTTCCAAAGCTTGGAGCAACACAGCTACCAAGGCTTCCCTTGGATGAAACCTGTGCGTCCCAGTGCCGAAAGCGGTATCAACGGACCCGTGTATGAAATTCGCACCTACGGCATCAAGCCCGGTGGTGTGCAACCCACGATCGATTTGTGGGAGCAAGCCATTCCTGCGCGCGACAAAATTTCGCCATGCGTCATCGCGATGGTCGCTTTGGATGGCCCGCTGCGCTTCACCAACATTTGGGCTTACCCCACACTGGATGCGCGCAGCAAAGCACGCGCAGATGCTGTGGCTCAAGGCATTTGGCCGCCCAAAGGTGGCCCTGCCAACTTGACCACCAACATGGTGTCCACCATCGCGATGCCGACCGCGGTTTCCCCTTTGAAGTAAAGCCACACCATGCGTACCTATTCACTCGCGTACTTAACGGCCAATGCATCGACAGTGCCTCAAGCCATCGGCATTGCGGCTGAGTTGGGTTATGGCTTCGTTGGTTTGCGTTTGCAACCCAATGGGCCTGGCGCACCGTTTCAAAGTTTCATCGACGATGTAGCCGTGCAGCGCGAAACCTTGGCACGCATGGCCGATACGGGTGTGCAGGTGTTTGACCTTGAAATCATTCGCATTGGTGAGAAGTTTGATCCCGTGGCTTATCGTCCTTTGTTAGAGGCTGGCGCTGCACTCAAAGCCCGTGCAGTTTTGATCGCCGCTGACGACAGCAACGAGCAGCGTTTGGCTCAACACTACGCGCAGTTGTGTGAGTTTATGCAGCCCTATGGGTTGACTGCAGACCTAGAGTTCATGCCATGGACGGGTGTGAAAGACGCGCAGGCAGCAATGCGTGTGGTCAGACAAGCAGGCACACTGAAGAACGCAGGCATCTTGGTGGATGCCTTGCACTTTGGCCGCTCGACCACCAGCTTGGCTGACATTGCTGGTATTCCGCATGAACTGTTGCATTACGCGCAAATGTGCGATGCCCAAGCAGGGTTGAATTTCACAACCGAGCAGCTGATTCACACGGCACGTCAAGAGCGCTTGTTGCCAGGTGAAGGCACGATTGATGTCACAGGTTTGTTCGCCACCTTGCCCCAAGACTTGCCGGTGAGCGTGGAAATTGTGAACCTTGAGCGTTCTCAACCGATCGGTGACAAGGCTTGGGCAAAGCTTGCGCTAGATGCTGCTAAGAAGGTTTTAGGCGATGCCTGAATCTGTTCGCAAAGTGTGCAATCGTCGCCAAGTTAGGCGGCCTGTGCGCGCAGCAGCTCCTCTTCGCTTTGCTCAGAATGTCGCTTGCTGCGCGCACAGGCCGCCCAACTTGGCCGTTGCTAGGTGCACACGGTCTGTCGCTGTTACCGCAAACAATACGGCGTTAAATCAACGGCCTCAAACTCTGAGCGACTTCACGCAAAACAGGCAACACACGGTTAACAGCCTCCTTCGACGTCTCGTTCTGAATGGGCATGCTCACCGTCAACGCACCTTGCACATTCCCCTTGTGGTCACGCAGGGGCACAGCCACACCACGGTAGGCCAAGTCCAATTGCTGCTCGGACAACGCCCAGTCTTGGGCGCGAATACGCGCCAACTCAGCGCGCATGCGTTTGGGGTCGGTGATGGTGTGAGAGGTGAAGGCCTTGAGTTCATGGTGAGCCAGCCACGCGTCAACTTCTTCGGCGCCCAGCAGCGCGAGCAGCAACACACCCGCCGATGTGAGGTGACAGGGAACGCGCGCCCCCAGCGCGAAGCTGGTGTTCATGCTGCGGTTTTGTCCGTTGCGTGCGATGTAGACCAAGTCGTAGCCGTCAAGCACTGCGACAAACGAAATTTCTTGTGTGCCCATCGCCAACCGTTGCAGCGAGGGCTGCACGATGCGCGGCAAGCGGGCCGACTCCAAGTAAGACTGGCCCAGTCGCATGACGCGGGGCGTGAGCCAAAACAATTTGCCATCACTGGCCACAAAGCCCAAGTGCATGAGGGTGAGCAAGTAGCGACGCGCAGCGGTGCGTGTCAACCCACAACGTTGACCGGCTTGCGTCGCGGTCAGGCGAGGGTTGTGTTCATCAAAGCTTTGCAACATCGCCAAACCTTTGTCCAGACCTGCAATCCAGTCTTTCTTGTCAATGGCTGTCGGTTGGGTCAAAAGTGTGTTCATCGTCTGTGCAGGGGGAAACCCGTGATGCGATCGATGATCGCACATTGGCGTTCGTTAATCGCGCATTTAGGGTTAATTTATCCCTTGTTTCAAACATTTCAAATTAAATTGCACACGTCCTATGCCGATGGACGGTGTGCTGCTGATTTCATCACCCAGAGCCATCAGACAAAGGCTCACTATCAACCCCAAAGAGGAGACATCTATGCATAAACGTTCCACCCTGAAAGCTGTTGCAGCTGCCGCCATGTTTGCGTTGGTCGGCATTGCGCACGCCCAGCAGACCATCAAGATTGCCAACATTGTTGAGCTCTCAGGTCCTGGCACCACAGCCGGTACGGTGTTCAAAAACGGGGTTGAGTTGGCGGTCAAAGAGATCAATGACAACGGCGGCATCTTGGGCAAAAAAATCGAGAGCTACACCGTTGACACACAAACCAACCCAGGTGTTGCCAAGGGGTTGACACAAAAAGCGGTGGACGATGGCGTGTTCGCCATTTTTGGCCCTGTGTACTCAGGCTCCATCATGGTGTCGATGGCCGAGAGCAAGCGCGGCGAAGTGCCAAACTTCACCGGTGGCGAAGCGGCCTCCATCACGGCCCAAGGCAACCCTTATGTGTTCCGTACCGCGTTCGGCCAAAGCACGTCTTTTCCCAAATTGGCCAAGTTCATCAACACCAAAGCCAAGACATTGGCCGTGATTTATGTGAACAACGACTTCGGCAAAGGCGGTCGCGATACCTTGGCTAAATTGCTCGATGGCAGCCCCACCAAAGTGGTGGCCGATATTTCCACTGACGCAGGTCAGGTCGACTTCTCGGCGGCTGTGTTGAAGGCCAAGCAAAGCAATGCAGACGCGATCTTTGCCTATACCAACGAAGAAGAGTCGGCCCGCTTGTTGCGCGAGTTGAAAAAACAAGGTTGGACCAAGCCCGTGATTGGTGAAACCACCTTGACCGGTCAGAAAGTGATTGAGTTGGCTGGCGACGCAGCCAACGGTGCCATTGCTCACGTGGGTTTGACCGTGGATGCACCCAACCCAGAAATGTTGAAGTTCAAGGCCAAGTACTACCAGGCCTACGGCAGCATCTCTGACCACAACGGCATCAAAGGCTACACCGGCATGTACGTGTTGAAAGCCGCCATCGAAAAAGTGGGCAAGTTCGACCGCAAAGCCGTGGCACAAGCGCTGCACGGCATCAGCATCAGCGCCAAAAAGAACCCAGGCGTGATCATGGACGTGAGCTTTGATGCCAACGGTGACCTCGACCGCGAAAGCTTCTTGATTGAAGTGAAAAACGGTCGCCAAGTGGTGACGGCGACATTGCCTCCTTTGAACGCCAAGAAGTAACGCCTGAATCGACATGACCGACTTCCTACAACTCTTTTTCAGTGGCCTCGCCACCGGCAGCATTTATGCGCTGGCGGCGTTGGGCTTTACCTTGCTTTGGCAAGCTTCGGGCACCATCAACTTCGCGCAAGGCGAGTTTGTGATGCTGCCTGCTTTCATGATGCTGGGCTTTATGGCCGCAGGCTTCCCGTTGATGCTGAGCTTTGTTGCCAGTTGTGTGTTGTCGGTCTTTGTGTTGGGCTGGTTGTTCAAGCGCGGCGTGGTAGACCCGTTGTTCAAGTTCGGCATGATGCCCATCGTGGTGGCAACCATTGGTTTGTCCATCGCCATGCGCAACGCCGTGCGTGCGGGCTACAGCGCCGAGCCTCAACCCTTTCCCAATCTGTTTCCAGATGAGGTGTACAACATTGCGGGTGTGACCATTTCGGCGACGGACATTGGCACCTTTGTGTTTGCGATTGCTTTGGTGTTGGTCACGCAAGCGTTCTTGGCCAAGACCGTCACAGGTCGTGCCATGCAAGCGGTGGCACAAAACACCGAAAGCGCATCGGTGTTGGGCATCAATGTGCCTCGCATGATTTTCTACACCTTTGCCATCAACGCGGTACTGGCCGCGGCT